>ULXG01044986.1_pt1 | contig 43273 bp, 40 predicted proteins | sample 1961141 | NCBI WGS metagenome assembly ULXG01 (sample SAMEA4835834, study PRJEB28245) | human gut metagenome | biome: gut microbiome; material: fecal sample | place: Denmark | collected 2008 | reverse complement strand
ACGCTCTAAAGGGAGTTTCTGTTCAAGTTCGCTACGGTGCTTGGCATGGCGGTGCAACATGGTATTGATGACATTATGCCGCCAACTCCCACGATTGTAGCGCAAATCGACTGCAATCACGTAGTATCCAGGTAACGATAAAAGGAAAAAGATCACATTTGAAGGGATACCGCTGCTGGTAAATCCTGTGGTTAGTATAATGACCAGAATCACAAAGACGAATTTCCATTCAAAATACATTTTAGCCGTTCTTGCGGCGATCCGGCGGCTCAACTCCCGCCGTTCCTTTCTCCAAAGGAACGCAAACACCAATAGAATGACGGAGAGGATGACAATACAACCCCAGATCCGGAGAAACAAAAGCGTTTCTGCACCTCGCTGCGTAATATCATAGAGTGCACTATATCCATTTACCGGTTCGACAGGGACTTTCCGTGCCACTAAACAGACACGCAGGTCTTCATACGCAGAATTAGATGCCATGTTTTCATAACCCGGTACATTCCACATCCCTGCGTTACTGCGGTAAAAACCGTCCCCATAGACGTCGATTGTTTTCCCATCTTTTTCGATAGAAACGGTTTTCCCATCAAAGATCAGGCGAAAATTGTATCCATCGGGGAGAGCGCCTCGATAAAGGTTTCTGTGCTCCGTATCGTTGGTGTACATGTCCGTATCCGAAGAAGTTCCCGCCTGATATAGAAGGTTTCTTGCTGTATCGTTATCCAATCCAAATGAATTGTTATCCTCAGAAAGGTAATAGATGTAGTCTTCGTAGGGGCTAGCAAGGTCGTCTCCTTCCCAAACGGCCCCTGTAGAAGTACTTGAATAGGCGTTCATCGAACGCAAAATATAATTGAGGGTCCGAGAGAGCTCGGAACGGAATGCATTGGTTTCCTGATAATCTTCTTGATACAAGTCGTCGATGTACTGCATGGCATAATCGTAATTAACCAGAAATGATATGCCAAAAATGGCGGTGGCGATTAAAATGCCTATGCTGAGGAAAAAGCTGACAAGGCTGACAATTGCTTTACTTTTTTTCAATTTTGTATCCAATTCCCCATACCACCTTTAGATATTCGGGCTCCTTTGGGTTGAGTTCGATTTTTTCACGAATGCGGCGAATATGAACCATCACCGTATTCTCAGCGGAGAATGCAGGTTCATTCCAAACCCGACGATAGATTTCTTCTGCTGGAAAAATACGGCCGATGTTCCGCATCAAAAGATCGATGATCTTTGTCTCCGTTGCAGTTAATTTGACTGGTTCTCCATCTGCGGCCAAGCTATGCTCCTCGGTATTATAGCTTAAACGGCCATTTACAATCATATGATTTCCTTGCTGTGCATGAATGTCGCCTAAGCTGGTATACCGGCGCAGCTGGGAACGCACGCGCGCCACCAATTCCATAGGATTGAAAGGTTTTGTTACGTAATCATCTGCTCCCATAGAGAGGCCCAGGATTTTGTCGGTGTCTTCACTTTTGGCCGAGAGCACAATGATTGGAAGATTACGCTTCTCGCGAATTTTCATAATGGCGGATAAGCCATCCATTTTTGGCATCATCACATCGATGATGATCAGACCGACTTGTTGGCTCATCACGGTATCCAATGCTTCCAGGCCATTGTAGGCACACAAAACGGAATATCCTTCTCTTTCCAAATGAATTGCAATCGATCGAACGATCTCATGATCGTCGTCCACCACCAGAATACTACCTTCGTTCATAGTCTCAAATCCTTTTTACCCAAAGTTTTGTCCGTATTTTTATGATAGGAGAAACTCCTTACAAAAAACCAAATTGATTTCTTAAGGAAATCTTAAAAGATGATCGAGATATTGGGATACCTGCTAAGCCCCGAAGCATATCTGCATCAACGCAGGGGTCACATAGGTTTCAATGACAGCGGCCACGAAAAGAAGAGGAAGAACGATCAGCACATAAAAACGTGCTGACTGGTTAAGTGCTTGGAAAAAAGAGCGTTCCCGCTGTCCACAAATTTTGGCTGTGAGCACCCAACACAAATACAGACCAAGAGCAAACGAAGCCAGTAGAGCGGGAAGTTCTAAAATTCCATGTGGTAGAATCCCAACGAAGAATACTTCGAGGCCGATCCCATACGTTTGATAAAGGGCACCCATCGCTCCGAGTACCAGTGCATTTGCAAGGACTGGCAACACTGTCAGAAAGAAAAAGGGAATGCCACCCAGAATCGTTGAAGTGGCAGACGCAGTGACATTGTTAAAAAACAGGTGAAAAAATGAGATGCCACCTTCCTCAAAGAGACCTTTTTCCTCAAATCCAGTAACAATCTGCTGGATGAATTCATTTAAAATATCTGGATAGGTAGCTAAAGCAATGCCGGACAGAACACTCAACCCAACAAATGAAATACAGAGGACGAGAAACAGTTTGCATAGTTTTTCACGAAAGAAACATCCAGCTTTTCGATATTGTTCTAGAATCCACATATTAAAACCCCTTTTCCGGTTTATTGATTGTTTGACAAAGGACGATGTAGCTCTTTTTATGAAATAAAGAACCACGTTTCCTGTTTAGCCGCTTTAGGCCAAATTGTTCAAGGAGGTAAGCTCTGGCGAAACCGGCTTCCGGTTACGATGTGAGGTTATCTAAAACATCCAAGCTTGAAGAATGGAAAGGTGCCAAGAGAAAATTTGCGAAGCCACAAAGCCGGATGTTTCAATGCTCTCTCAGCCGTCGGAAGGAGGCGAGCTTTAGCGGAACCGGCTCTGGTCACGGCGTGAGGTTATTATAACACATTCCCTACGATTTCGAAATGGACGACGATCTACAAAACGGATTGGTTTATCCCTTTTCTACTTTGCCCTCTTGTGGTATAATTTTGATAATTCTATGATTTGGAGCGCGGTTGGCCGGAAGAGATACCGCGCCGTTTTGAAAAGGAGAATGGGAATGCTGACGGATATCGAGATTGCCCAGCAGACAGAGATGAGACCCATCGCAGAGATCGCCGCTTCTCTTGGTATTGGCGAAGAGGAGCTGGAGCCTTATGGAAGATATAAGGCAAAATTGAACGATTCTCTGTATAATCGCCTGAAGGATCAGAAAGATGGCAAATTGATCCTGGTGACAGCAATCAATCCAACCCCAGCAGGGGAAGGCAAAACCACTACAACAGCAGGTCTTGGAGAGGCCATGGCGAAAATCGGCAAAAAAGCAATCATCGCCCTGCGAGAACCGTCCCTTGGGCCAGTATTTGGAATAAAGGGTGGAGCAGCAGGTGGCGGCTATGCACAAGTGGTACCGATGGAGGACATCAACCTCCATTTTACAGGTGACATGCACGCTTTGACTTCGGCCAATAATTTGCTTTGTGCTATGCTCGACAATCATTTGCAGCAGGGAAATGTTCTGCGCATTGACCAGCGCCGTATACTCATCAAGCGTTGTCTGGATATGAACGACCGCGCACTGCGAAATGTAGTGGTAGGGCTTGGAGGAAAGCTCAATGGAATTCCACGTGAGGATGGATTCATCATCACAGTGGCCAGCGAGGTAATGGCAATTCTGTGCTTGGCATCGGATAGCCGTGACCTCAAGGAACGCTTGGGGAAAATTTTAATTGCGTATAATCTGGACGGGGAACCTGTCTATGCAAAAGATTTGAAAGCAGAGGGGGCGATGGCAGCGCTGTTGCGCGAGGCGATCCAACCGAATCTGGTTCAGACGTTGGAAGGAACGCCAGTTATTATGCACGGCGGTCCATTTGCGAATATCGCGCATGGCTGCAATTCTGTACGCGCTACCCGTTTGGCGCTGAAATTGGCGGATTACTGCATCACAGAAGCAGGATTTGGTTCCGACTTGGGTGCAGAGAAATTCTTTGACATAAAATGCCGTTTAGCAGGATTGAAGCCCAACGCAGTAGTGATTGTCGCAACCGCTCGCGCACTGAAATACAATGGCGGAGTTCCAAAGGCAGAGACAGGAAACGAAAATATGGAAGCTTTGAAAAGAGGAATTGTCAACCTGGGAGCACATATCCAGAATATGCGTAAGTATGGCATCCCTGTGGTGGTGGCAATCAATCGCTTTGGAACGGATACGGATGCCGAGCTTTCGTATATTGAACAGTATTGTAAAGAAAACGGTGCGGAATTCGCACTCAGCGAGGTATTTGCCAAAGGCGGAGAGGGCGGCATGGATTTAGCCCGCAAGGTGTGTATGGCTGCAGAACAGCCCTCTGCATTTCAGCCGGTCTATGCAAGCGATTTGCCTGTGCGCGAAAAGATCGCGGTCATTGCGAAGGAAATCTACGGTGCGGATGGCGTGACCTATACCGCGCAGGCAGAGAAGGCGCTCAAAGAAATTGCAGCTCTCGGCGGCGATTCGATGCCGGTATGCATTGCCAAGACACAGTATTCTCTTTCGGATAATGCAGCCTTGTTGGGGCGCCCCACGGGGTTTCAGATTACAATTCGAGACCTGCGGCTTTCCAATGGCGCAGGATTTGTAGTGGCCTACGCGGGAGACATCATGACTATGCCTGGTTTGCCGAAAGAACCGGCGGCAGAACGAATTGATGTGGACGCTTGCGGAAAAATATCTGGCTTGTTCTGAGGTGAGAAATTTGACCTACGTAACCCATTCTCCGAGGGAAACAGAAGTGTTGGGAGAAAAAATCGCTCAGCAACTTTCTGGAGGAGAAGTACTGGCGCTGTTTGGCGGCATGGGAATGGGAAAGACTGCCTTTACACGGGGGCTGGCGCGAGGACTCGGTGTGGAGGACGGTGTTTCCAGCCCTACCTTCGCGTTGGTTCATGAGTATCATGGGCTTATGCCCATCTTTCACTTTGACATGTTCCGTGTGGATGGTTGGGATGATCTCTATTCCACGGGCTTCTTTGATTATCTAAATTGTGGCGGCGTGTTGGTGATTGAGTGGAGTGAGAATATTGAAAATGCTTTACCCGAGAACGCTGTGCGTATAGAAATTTCACGCGGCGCGACAGAGGACGAGCGGATTTTCCAGATCGATGGATTGAACATGGAGGGGATGATTCTTTGAGAATCCTTGCAATAGACTCTTCAGCCGGTGCTGCATCTGCCGCTATTCGGGAGGACGGCAAACGGTTGGGGGAATTTTTTACCAATACGCGTTTGACCCATAGTCAGACTTTGATGCCAATGATTGGTGGGGTGTTAGATTGTGCCCGTATATCGTTGGATAGCATCGATTTGTTTGCTGTTTCAGCTGGACCAGGGTCGTTTACTGGCGTACGAATTGGCGTAGCAAGTGTCAAGGGGCTTGCAATGGCCCAGAGAAAGCCCTGTGTGGGTGTTTCCACGTTGGAAGCCATGGCGCACAATTTAGCGCATGTGGATGGCTGGATCTGTGCGGTGATGGATGCCCGCTGTGGGCAGGTATATAATGCTTTATTCCGGGCACAAGAGGGAACCATCACGCGGATAACGGAGGACCGTGCACTTGCCATCGTGGATCTTGTAGCAGAACTGGAACAGTTGGAGAGACAAAAATCATTGTTTTTAGTTGGTGATGGCGCAAAATTGTGCTATAATAATGAACGATTACGAGTTCTTGGCGCTCAATTACCGCCAGAGTCCCTTTTGTACCAAACCGCTTGGGGGGTTGCGGAGGTTGCAGAGGGGTTATATAAAAGAGGAGAGACCCTGACTGCTGCGGCTTTAGCCCCGGTCTACCTGCGTATGCCGCAGGCGGAACGAGAACTGAAAAAACGGCAGGCTGCTCAAATGTAGCCGGAAAGGGAATCAAGATGAAGAGGAAACGACTTGTCAGCACACTTTTAGCTGTGCTTCTGCTGACGTCCAGTTGGGGGCCTTCTGCTTTTGCAGCAGAGGTTGGGTCGAATGCTGCCGCGGTTTCGACTGTCCAACAGGAGCCGGAAAGCAACTTGGAGCAGGCCAAGGAGGCTATTCATAAAGGTTTAACCAACATGAGTGAGAGCATCCAATTGGTCCAGTACCAGATCACAGAACAGCAGTTTTCCAACTTGTATGATGCCATTTTGCGTGAGGACCCGTGGTTATTTTATGTGGAAGGCTGTACGTACCACGCCAACAAGAATGGAATCGTTGTGGATATGATTCCACGAAATACGTACGATAAAGCGACCGTACAAAGTATGCGGGAGGAATTGACACAGTCCATGCAGGCGGCGCTTTCGTGTATTGATCCCACTATGACGGCAACAGAAAAGGTTGTACAGATTCATAATTATTTGGCGCTGACCTGCGCTTACGATTACGAAAATTATCAACAGGACACGATTCCAAGGGATTCTTATACTGCATATGGTGCATTGGTAAAACGTAAAGCGGTTTGCCAAGGATACTCATTGGCATTTGAGTTGCTGATGCAACAGCTGGGAATTCCGTGCGCAATTGTAGAAAGCGATACGATGAACCACGCTTGGAATGCAGTCCAGCTGGACGGTGCTTGGTATCATGTGGACGTTACATGGGATGACAGCGCACCGGATCGGCCGGGGCAATATTCAGCCGACATGTTATTGACCAGCGACATGAAGGCGGGAAACAGCAAAAATCAGCATAAAAACTGGAAGCACCTTCCATCGCCCGCCTATAGCACCATTTTGGACAATATGGATTGGAAGCAGTTCATTTCACAAATGGAGACGAAGTATCGTTCGAATACGACCTTAACGGTGGATACCACTGCTTATACATGTCGAAAGGGTTCCACGTATGTTTTTAAGGCACAGGCGTCGCCAAACCAAGTAGTGGTTGCGCGTGCTGCGGACAGTAAGATTGCAGAGGTCGAATTATTGCGGGCAGATACGGATGGTTCGTATTATTTCCAGCTGGAAGGTCTCCAGGAGGGAAGCACGGATATTGAGATCATCACCGAAAGTGGAACGTCTAAAAAATTCCCATTGACAGTCAAAGGCGAGCTTTATCAGAGCGATACAAGTGGCCAGCTGACTTTACACCCGGGACAGACCTATTACTTTAAGTTGACTTATAATGGGGGAGGTTCCTTGATCTTGCCCCATGTTCGTACAGGAAACGGAGCTGTGGGCGTTCAATTGGCAAAAACATCCGGTAATTATGCTATTTATGCAGTAACGGCCGCAGCAAATGCGACGGGGACCCAGACTTATGTCTATGCAACCCCGGATGGGGGCGTGCCAGTGCCGCAGTTTTCTGTTAAAGTGGCCTGATGGAATATAGAAAGAAGGAATTGCATGATTTTGTTAGGAGCCGATCACGGCGGCGTCGGTTTGAAGGACGCAATCAAAAAATATTTGGAACAGAATGCTATTGCATGTAAAGACTTTGGAACGTTTGACACGGAATCGATTGATTATGTGCCCATCGCTTCAAAAGTGGCGCATGGAGTGGTGAAGGGCGAAGGAGAATATGGAATTTTGTGTTGTGGCACAGGGATTGGGATGAGTATTGCTGCAAATAAGGTGGATGGAATCCGTGCAGCGGTATGTTCTGATTCTTATTGTGTGGAGATGACCCGCCGCCATAACAACGCGAATGTTCTCTGCATGGGAGGACGTGTGATCGACGAACAGAAAGCGGTCGAATTGGTCAAAGTCTTTTTATCAACAGAGTTTGAAGGTGGGCGCCACCAGAGACGGGTGGATCAGATTGCTGCAATAGAACGCGGAGAGCTATAAAGAAACATAGGGAAAATACAGTGCCGCCTGCGCTGTGATTCGATTGGGACGTTATTCATCACTGAATATAAAATGGGGGAAAACAAATGGAAAATCAGGTTTTTGTCATGGACCATCCGTTGATTCAACACAAGCTCACATACCTGCGTGATAAAAATACGGGCTCGAAGGAGTTTCGTGAGTTAGTGGGCGAAATTGCGATGTTAATGTGCTATGAGGCGACACGCGATCTTCCTCTTCAGGAGGTGCATATCGAGACACCGATGGGAGAGGCGACTACAAAGGTAATTGCAGGCCGCAAATTGGCCTTTGTACCGATTTTGCGCGCGGGTCTTGGCATGGTAGAAGGCGTATTGGAGATGGTTCCAGCAGCAAAGGTCGGGCACATTGGTCTCTATCGCGATCACAAGACTCTTCAGCCAGTGGAGTACTACAGCAAGTTGCCGCAGGACATTACGGAGCGCGATGTAATCGTTTTGGACCCCATGCTTGCGACCGGTGGTTCTGCGATTGACGCCATCAGCATCATTAAGCGTAGCCATCCGAAGAGTATCAAATTTATGTGCATTATTGCGGCGCCAGAAGGGGTAAAAGCTTTGACCGAGGCGCATCCGGACATTCAGATCTATTGCGCTGCTGTAGATGACCATCTAAATGAGATTGGTTACATTGTTCCCGGGTTGGGAGACGCAGGGGACCGCATTTTTGGAACACTTTAAAAAGCTATCGTATGGTTTTTCTGTATACGGTACACGGGAATTAATGATAAAACAAGCGCCGGCAAACATTCGGCCCGTACGGATAAGGATGTTAAGAAAGACTTTTGATAGAGTGTGAGTCAGATTGGTTTCATGGACTTGCGACAAAATCCAAATCAATGGAGGCACACAAAAATGCAAAAGCCGAATCTTAACTTATCCTACCATGAGCAGGATGGGATGTGTTATTGCCAAACATTTAAAATTCCAGCTGTGCGGAAGATGACCGTCCGCTGGGGCGATATGGGAGGATGGCGCTCGCTTATCTGCGCACAATCACCCGGATCGCTATATGGCACTAAAAAAATGAATGAATCACTCATGGAAATGATGCACCGGGTTCAAAAAGATGCCGCAGAACAAGTAGAGCGTCTGATCCCATGGATTCTGCTTGACGATCCCATGCCGGTGACAAGCGATATTCTGGAGCGCACGCGCCACTGGAACAGCTTAAAGAGCATGGTTGAAAAGATTGTATTGCAGACGGTTGTATTAACCGCAAGATGACAAAAAAATCCGGGAGAGGATTTTATTCCTCTCCCGGATTTTCTTGTTCTCCCAATGCAGCTCATGGACAATTTTTATACTTTCTCCGGCGGCACGAATTTGTATTCAACCTGAATTATCTTCTTAATGTATATTGGATGCCGTGGATCAGGCTCCAGCTTTTTTCGCAGACGGCAGATTGTGTTTCTACTGTATTGGAACCGAAATACCGTTTTGAATCCCAAGCCGAGGCATAGAGTTGATCTTTTGTAAATACTCTGCCTGAATGTTTCACAAGGCAATATAGCATGGAATATTCTCCATAGTTCAAATGAATTTCTTTTCCGGCTTTTAACACACGCCGAAATGCCGGATAAAGTTCGACATCGCCAAAGGATAGTATGGAAGAGGATACTTCTACAGTTTGGACTGATTTATCGTGCAATGCGGCCATAATCGTCTGAAAAATAGTGCCGTCCGAATCAACTGCCCGTACCACAATGATTTCTTCCATACACACACCTAACCAATCATCTGCAAGCATGTCGCCCACACAATCTCCAATGATATTCGCCCAAAAATCTTTTTTAGGTGTGAAATACCTGGCTTTTAGCGGCTGCATTGGGTTTAAGGCACAGTTCACACAAAAGTTTTCCAATATCCCCGTCAATGCAAATCGCCCGCTTCTGGATTTCTTTCGGGCAGTATGCTTCTGACAGGTTGACGCAAGCGTAAACCGCCTTGGGATTTTGATAGGTCATCCTCCAAAATGGATATTTGATAATGGCCGGTGTATTGCCGCCTACGCCCAGTTCCAGAAAGAGAATATGTTGCTCCTCGTGACGGCGCAGAAAATCCGTATAACGCTGGGCGGCGGCGTGCCAGCCCTCGTCCTCCACAAAGGTATCGTCCGCCCGCAGGTTCATGGACATAGGTGTACCACAACGGGGACAGTGCGGCACCAATTCACTGGGAATTTTCATATCCTTTTGTTCAGCCATCATTCTTCTGACAACAGCTTCGTTGTCATAGGTCTTTTGGTGGCAGGGCTTGGAACACTGCCAAAGGCCATAGTCGCCCTGGGTGTAGAACAGACGGTGTTTATCAAACCCGGCCTTCTGAAAACAGTGATCTACATTGGTGGTCAGAACAAAATACTCTTTGTCCTGCACCAGCTTCAAGAGGTCATGGTAAACCGGATTTGGGGCATCCAGATACCGGTTGATGTAGATATACCGACTCCAATATGCCCAGTGTTCTTCCAGACCGTCAAAGGGATAGAAGCCGCCGGAATACATATCATGGAAGCCGTATTTCTCAATAAAATCCCCGAAATACTGGCGGAAGCGTTCGCCGGTATAGGTGAACCCGGCGGAAGCGGAAAGCCCGGAACCGGCTCCGATCACCACTGCGTCCGCCGTGTCCAGTTCCTCTTTGAGCCGCGTAATATTATCGTAGCAGTCGGTTGTAGATTTCATAGTCGTTATCCTTGAAAACATTGAAAATCACCTCGATTTTATCAGGATTTTTCTGCTGCCATTCCCTGACTGTCCGTATGGCGAGCTGTGCGGCCAGGTCAGCCGGGAAATGAAACTCGCCAGTGGAGATACAGCAGAAGGCTACGCTATGTAGGCCTTTTTCCGCCGCCAGATCCAAACAGGTGCGGTAGCAGCTTGCCAATAGTTCCCGGTCATTTTTTGTTACGGCTCCATAGATGATCGGGCCAACGGTGTGCAGTACATAGCGGCATGGCAGGCTATACGCTTTCGTGATTTTTGCCCTGCCGGCGGGTTCTTCTTTCTTCTGCCCCGCCATGACACGGGCACATTCCAGACGAAGCTGTACCCCCGCATAGGTGTGAATGGCGTTGTCGATGCAGCCGTGACAGGGGACGAAGCAGCCCAGCAGCCGGCTATTTGCCGCATTCACAATAGCATCAGCGGCAAGGGTAGTAATATCACCCTGCCAGAGATAAAGTCCAGGTTGTACCGGCGCCAGATCGGCCAGCTTTGTAACACCCTTTTTGGCAAGACGCTCCCGCAGGTAAGCGTCTTGTACATTCAGAAAATCCTCACTTGCCGGGATAGGCGGGCGTACATTCATCAGGCTGCGCAGAAGCCGCCGCTTTTCCGAGAGAGTATCCGGCACATGAATCTCTGTATATTCTTTGCGTTCCGCCAGCAGATAGCGGAGCAGATAATCCAATCTTTCGTCCTGTGTCATCCGTCTTACCTCCGCTCAATCGCCCTTGTGGGGCAGATCTCATAGCAGTTCCCGCAATGCAAACAGTGTTCCTGCCGGATGATGGCGGGCTTTGCCGAAATATCAATGCACTTCTGCGGGCACTTGGAATAGCACAGCTTACAGCCAATACACTTGTCTGTCACAAAGTAGCCGGTTTTCTCTGTCTGCGCACCACCGAAGGAAAAACTGGCGCGTTCAATCGGCTGTTTGGAAAGGTCAAACCATTCTCCCGTCCCTTCGTAAATTCTGAAAACCGTAAGGGCGCTGCGAGAGCGCACATCGGGATAGATTTTTTCCATGTACGGATTTTTTCGGAACAGGTCGGGCAGGCTGTCCGGCCCGGTTTCCTTTGCCTTACCCTGCACCGACACGGCCACACAGGAAAGGGTATCTTCGCCCTTCATGGCGGTAAATGCGATATTTTCATTGGATTTCAAACGGTTATAAAAATTCTTCCCCTTTGCAGTCAGGAAGTAAAGGCCGTTTTCATCGTAGTCCATGATGTCAATGGCGCAGGTGACTGGTCGTCCCTCGCTGTCCGTCGTGGCAAAAACGGTGGAGTGGATTTTCTCCACGATGTATTGCAAATAATCTTTTGTCTGCATAAGGAACCTCCTATTTCAGCCTGCCCTTTAAGGTAGGGGTAAGCCGTTTGTAAAGCGGCATGGTGACAATGCTGATCCCAATTCCTTTCAGCAAATTAAATGGGAATGCATTGAACAGTACAACATCCAATTTGGTCTTGATGAATGGGATAAACTCACCAAAAGAAGCAATCAGTTGGTCGAGCGGCATAAATACTTCAAATATGGGAAGCAGAATAAAGTAGTTGACAATGGCCGCTCCAACTCCCATAACGATGCTGGCAATCAAGCAGGCAAGCATCGCCGTTTTCTTTGTTTTGTGAAATTTATAGATAAGCCCGGCAGTTACCACAAAACTGCTTCCCATGATAAAATTCGCAAGTTCACCGATTCCACCAGTAGAGGAAGTGAGCAGCTGCAAGGCGTTTTTGACAAATTCAATCAATATGCCCGATACAGGACCGTATGCAAAAGCTCCGATCAGTGCGGGCAAATCCGACAAATCCATACGCGCAAAGGTTGGAGACAGCGGAACAGGAAATTCAAAAAAAGCGAGCACAAAGGCGATGGCAGAAAGTACGGCGGTCATTGTGAGCATACGCACATTCTGGATGGATGATTTCCTTCGGACAGTAATTGTTTTCTCCATAATTCTCCTATTGAGATATGATTTAGATTAAGAACAAGCCCCGCGAAGTCTGACACTTGCGGGGCTGTTCTTGTCATATCCTCTCTCGTCCAGACTTTTACTGTCGGTAACGGAATTGCACCGTTTCGGCTGCCCTTGCAGTTCGCAGACTGTTACTGCCGGTCAGGAATTTCACCTTGCCCCGAAGATATTTGAGTTCTGTTTACAGGTCGTATTCCTTGGGCGGGTTGCCGGAGAAGTCGGCGATTACTGCATGAACATCCTTCAGGTAGAACACCTCAAAGATAGGATTGGTAGCCTCGCCGTACTGCCCCTTGACGATGGGGTTCTGGATGCACATAGCCTTGGCAGCCATGTTGTTCTCAAACACAGCCTTGCCGTTCAGACGAATCCACGCATAGGCCGGGCTGGAAACGGAAACTTCGATATTGGGGTTGGCCTGCATATCTTTGTAGACTTCCTTCTGGTTGTTGGTGCAGAACCACAGCTTGCCGTCCAGTTCACCGGCAAACATGAAGGGGCGGCACTTGGCCTTGCCGTCACGGCCTACAGTAGCCAGATACTGTACGGGATTTTCCTGCAAAAACTTTACGACTTCGTTCAAGATGAATACCTCCTGATTTTGAATGTAGGTTTTGGGGATTGCAATTTTTGTCTTGCAATATTATAATAAATCTGTAAGTATCTATTGTAAAGTAAGCACTTTATTGTGCTGTAGTTACTAAAAAGAAACTATTGAAAGGAAGTGATACCATGCAGCAAACAAAGGAGTTGCCCGCCTGCCCGGTAGAAACAACGCTTATGCTGATCGGAGACAAGTGGAAAGTCCTGATTCTGCGTGACCTCATGCCTGGAACAAAGCGGTTTGGAGAGTTAAAGAAATCCATTGGCAGCGTATCGCAGAAGGTTCTGACCGCCCAGCTTCGGGATATGGAAGAAAAGGGCCTTGTCAATCGCCAAGTATACGCAGAGGTCCCGCCACGGGTGGAGTACAGCCTGACCGACTTGGGAAAAAGCCTGAAACCAATCCTGGATGCCATGTGGATCTGGGGCGAGGGCTATAAGGCGCAAAATGGTTGAGCAGAAAAAATATTTTCTGGACATATTTCATCGCCTATAGTTGGATCTAACCAATCGATCCTGCGCTTTATCATAAGCCTTCATGTCATCACGCATAAAGGAAATTTCAGCAAGTGCTCTTGACAAATCCCTTCACCTGCGCTACTCTCTTTGTAAGACAGGGAGAAGAACAATACCCCGAACGGTACGGTTCTGTCTACATCCCAAAGCAGTTCGGCGGAAGATCAAAAACAGGAAGCCATACACGGCCGGAACAGATAGTTTCGGATCGTGTATGGCTTTTTCATTTGCCGGACGGAAAGAAGGCTCCCCTTATGGCGCGGGGCAGGCCGTCAGTACCGGCCCCACAGGGGCTTACCCGAAAAGAGGAGCTTTCCGGGGTAAGGCAGGAATAGCCGCTTGAAAGCAGTGTTTTCAACGGATTTTACAGGTGTGATTTTTGAAGATTGCCCGAAAAAACGTCTTACAGCGTTTTCGGGAGAAAGGGGGCATGATTGAGCCGCAGAGAACCTACTGTTTCGCCAGAATCCTTACGCGGGAGAAGATCCTTACCCCTACCGCCTACGCATACCGCACCAAAGGGGGCCGCAACTCTGCTCTGAATCTGGACAAGCCCTACACCCGGTCCGGCAGCACGGTGGCCGGCATTCTGGAGCATGAGGAATATATCGGCAATACCATCAACTGCCGGACCTATACCCCATCCTTCAAGAACAAAAAGAGCCTTTTGAACCCGCCGGACAAGATACTCCGCTTTGGGGGAACCCATGAGCCATTGATCGACCTGGACACTTGGGAGATCGTCCAGCGGGTACGGCAGGGCAAACGGAGGCCCATCAAGATGAGACAGCAGGATATGCTCTCCGGGCTGGTTTACTGCACGGACTGCGGCTCACGGTACTACCTTTGCCGGTGCGGGAGCTGGGACGAGAGCCAGTACACCTTCGTCTGCGGCAAGTACCACTGCCATAAGGAGGACTGCACGCCCCACACCATCAAAACAGCGGCCTTGCGGCAGATCGTGCTGAGCGAGATTCGGCGGGTGTCTGCCGAGGCGAGGGAACATTGGGACGAGCTGTTCCAGCGGCTTACCAGCAGCCACCAGAGCAGAGTGAAAAAGGAGCTTGCGGCCAAGCAGCGGGAACTGGACAAGGGAGGACGGCGGCTGAAAGACCTGGAAACGCTGTTCCGCCGTTCCTTCGAGGAGCTGGTTTTGGGACATCTCTCCGACGGGCAGTTTCAAACACTGGTAAAAGGCTATAAACTGGAAAAGGCGGAGCTGGAGGCAAAGACAGAAACGCTCAAAGACGAGATTGCAAACTGGCAGGACACGCTTCAGAACGCCGACCGCTTCCGCAAGCTGGTGGACAAGTACACAGATATTGCGGAACGAACGCCGGAACTGGTGCGGGAGTTTATCCAGAGAATTGAGATACACGAGCGTTCCGGACGGTACAAGAAAAAGCACTATACCCAGCAGGTCAATATTTACTTTAATTGCATCGGCCAGGCATAACAAAACGGCCCCAGGATGCCGTAACATCCTGGGGCCGCTCTAGAACTACAATACATCCTTATCCGGGCGGATGATTTGCTTGCCGGCGCTTGTTTTATTTTGCAACAGAATCGTATTATTTTAGATTTTCTATATAATGGGTAATCCCATCTTCATCGGTAGGGGAGACATCACTATAAGTATGGAACAAAGAAAGGTTCTCCACATGGCGCAACGCCCCGCCCGCTTCAATCTGGTAAAGTGGACTCATGGTTTCCATGGAAAGATAATCCCCATTGCAATACGTCTCATAAGAACTGCCGTAATCCGGATAAGCAGCGTCGGACTGCACAAAGCGTTTGATGAGGGTATACGTGCGATCTACATAGGCGGCCCATCCGAGCGCATTATTGGTGCCAAGTTTAAGAGGCTTTTCGTTCGACGAATCGTGCTGAATCGTAATATACCGGTTTCCAATGTAAAGACGTTTATCCCGCGGATCGGTGTAGGGCCAAAACGTTAAAACACGGTTCGGCGGGAGTTCATCCTCCTCATTAACGCGGTTTTGTGGAATAATTTCCAAACCGCCCCCACGAACCATCGTGATGGGCCAAAGGGAGAGCATCTGTCGATCCTTAGAAAAATTCTTGACACTGTGTACCAGCATCACATCAGAGGAGTTTTCCCCCATAACGATTTCCAAACGGGTTTGAACTTCATTTTGTTTCTGTTTTGCCGAGGAAAAGGTCACGCCGTCCGGAAGCAATGCATAAATGACCGGATCGTTATCTGGAAAATAGGATTCCGGCATCTTCTCAGGGGCGAGCCATAATCGGTGTCCACCATAGAAATAACACGCCGCCCCTTCGGAATAATAGTCGTCCATGAATGCGTTCTGCATTTTATACTTGCGCTCCAAGTCGTTGTACAGAACATTTTCGCCTCCAACAAACCCAAAGCGTACAATACGTGGACCACAATCGATGGTCACAACAACATCAATGACGCCGTTGGAGAGCTGTACACACTTTCCATAATTTTCAAAATCAATTTCCTTGAGCTCCAAAAGAATGACACGTCCTTTAAATGAAAATTTATTCTTGCGGAGGCCCCGCAAAAGAGACGGAATCATGCTGGAAAGGAAGCTGCATATTGTCCCGTATCTTGCATATTCCTGCCGTCCAATCTCGCCCACAGGGCTGGGGGATTGGAAGAAAAAGGGAATATACGTCCGTTGATTGGCTCTCTAATTCAATCACATTTCGCGCATCATTGTCAAGAGATAAAATATCCGATGAATTGGCGATGATAGGGCGTTTTGTGGTCATTTTTGATACATGCAAAATTTCTGCTCCCCGCGTATTCATTCCCAATATGCGTACATACGGGGGAAGGCCTGCGGCATGGGTACGATTGATCCCCAGGAAAGCCGAGAGAACCAGCCGGCGGATTCTTGCCAAAGGGTAGCGCTTGGTTTTGACGGATTGATAGAGCGTCTCAAGTGAATCTGCTGTTCGAACAGCGGCGTACAAACGGTTTTCCAATCCTTCGCTGACATCCGGTAAAGAAGCGAATGCAGCTGGCTCCATGGTTCTTAGTTTTGCCAAAATGGCGCGTTCCATCCGCGTTAAGGATGCAGGAGCGTGTCCAGCTTCCAATTCAGTTTGCAAAATCATCGCTGCCGCTGTTGGCATGTGGGCAGCAAAGGCCCCGTTTTCAGCAGTAAGAGAACGGATCAGGCTGGCACTGGCCGCTTGTACATTCATATCCAAAGAGTCATGTGCGGCGCCGATCCGCTTCATGGTAAAGACGCGCAGGGACGAGGATAGGGTGCGGATGGCCTTGCAATATTCTACTCCCAGCGTGTTGTTCGGGCTTTGTAGAATCTGGGCGGTATCTGGACCAGCCAATCGCTCCACGGCGCGTTCCCGTGCACGGGCAAATGTACAACCGGCGGCGAGTTCATCATGCAGGAGTGGTGGAAATGTAGGGGAGAGCAAGATATCCGCTAAAGAGAGCAAGCGAGCGGCATCCCCACATTCACTTCCGAAGCTGATGACATCTGCCCCAAGGCAATCCAATAAAAAAACGCCGCCCTGTGCAAATTTTTCTGCGGGGGCCATCGCCCAGGGAAGGGGAAGCTCCACAACGAGATCCACACCGCAAAGGAGCGCTTGCTTTGCACGCATATGTTTATCGAGGAGGGCGGGCTCACCGCGTTGCACGTAGTTTCCACTCATAACGGCGGCAATATGCGTGGCGCCCTGCCTGCGGGTTTCCTTTACTAGGGCAAGGTGTCCCAAATGGAACGGGTTGTATTCACAAATAATTCCGGCAATCTGCATTTCCTTGGAAAACTCCTTGAATTTGTTCGATTCTTGTACTATTATAATAATACCATATTGTCTGATGTTTTTAAAATAAATTTGGTTCCAAAGAGATTTTTCTCTGTTTTATCCAAACGACAATATCGGATGAAAAGAGCAGTGTGGCTGTATCGGACGAAATCCCCGATATATCCTGAGGGACAGTGCACTGCAAAACAGGAGGAGAGGTTTCCAATGAAAGTTTTGGTTATCAATGCTGGTAGTTCCTCGTTGAAGTATCAGCTGATCGACATGGACAGCGAGCGGATGCTGGCCAAAGGCAATTGCGAAAGAATCGGTATGGACGGCAGCATCTTTATTCATAAAACGTCCGATGGCCGTGGAAAACGGGTTCAGGTCCCGATGAAGGACCACACGGATGCATTCATGTATGTCACACAAGCATTGACCGATGCAAAGGTGGGCGTGATTAAGAATCTGGACGAGGTCAGTGCAATTGGCCACCGTGTAGCACAGGGCGGATCAATTTTCCGGAAGTCTGTTCTAGTCAACAATGAGGTCATCGAGGGAATTCGCAGCTTGATCCCATTGGCCCCGCTGCACAATGGCCCAGAGCTGGAAGGGATTCTTGCCTGCCAAAAGGTATTTGGCGAAGAGCTTCCGGAGGTTGTGGTATTTGATACTTCGTTCCATTCCACAATGCCGCCCAAGGCCTATATGTATGCGATCCCCTACGAGTATTATAAAAAATATGGAATCCGCCGTTATGGCTTCCATGGAACGTCCCACCGGTATGTCAGCCGCCATTGTGCGCATTTGATGCATCAGCCGTTGGAGGACATCAAGATGGTGACCTGCCATATTGGGAACGGTTCTTCGATTGCAGCAATCCAGGATGGCCGTGTCATTGATACCAGTATGGGATTGACGCCGCTGGATGGCTTTATGATGGGAACCCGCTGCGGCTCTTTGGACCCATCCATTGTCACCTTCCTGATGGAAAAAGAGAATTTGACACCCAGCCAAATGGATGAGGTCCTCAATAAGAAATCGGGCCTGCTCGGTGTTTCCGGTGTTTCCAGTGACGACCGCGACGTTACGAAGGCTGCAATTGAAGGCAATCCGCGCGCAATCCTGGCACATGATATGCTGGCCTATCAGATTATCAAGCAGATTGGCGCCTATGCGGCGGCGATGAACGGTCTGGATGCAGTCGTCTTTACCGCTGGTTTGGGTGAAAATCAGCCGCACCACCGTTATGCAATTTGCCGCGGCCTGCGTTATCTCGGATTGAAGATCGATGCAGAACGCAACGAAGAGATGGTTGGCGGCAAGGAAGGGAAAATTTCCACATTTGATTCCCAGGTGGCAGTCTATGTCATCCCCACCAACGAAGAGCTGGTCATCGCGCGTGATACCAAGGTGATCGTCGAGAAGTTGAACTATGCGTCTACAGAGGACAAGACTATTGTCGACTTGGAGGACATCTAAAGCATTTAAAACGTACATTTTTATAAATCAAATTCAAAAAACATGGGGTGGATTATTTGCAATCCACCCCATGTTTTTGTGTTTTTATTTTTGCAATCCCCCATGCAAGATCGATCCGATAAGAGATCTTTGACTAAAGTGGGACAGCGTGCTTATGCTTTTCTCTCAACTTCTAAGCAATCTCAGACCTTTCGGCCTTTTGGCTTTTGATCACTTTCAGACGAGAAAATTCTTCGCGTTCCTTTTCCTCCAATGCGTCTGTGATAAATTTGACGGTTTGTTCAAAACGAGGAATCATAATATTTTTCAAGGCATTGGCACGCTTTTGCGTCTTTTTGATGGCGTCTGCCAACCGGTACACACTGTTTTCGACCTCTGCCAATTCAGCGGTTAAACGCTTGACTTCGTTGAATTTATTATAGGCGTCGTCCAACAGGATGTTGGTTGTATTTAAGCCAAAGGGGATGGGGATATCGCGCGGTGTCAAGGAAACCATGGGAATTTCTACACCCATAACGCTGCGATAGGCTACGTTCAGACCGTCATCCAGCGGGACAGTCTGAGAAAGTTCACCGCAGATTCCCAATGTAATATTAGCTCTCTGCAAAGCCGCATAGGCATCCTCATAGGTTTGATCGATCTTTCCTTGGATGGAATTGGCACGATCAATCAACGCCATCATTTCGCGAATCAGGATATTGCGCTTCCGATCCAACAGTTCAAATCCAGTACGGGAGAGTTCCAGGGACTTCTTGGTAGCCAGGAGGTTTCCTTTGGTAGGTACGACTTGATTAGCCATAATGGGTTCCCTCTTTTCCTTACCGGCACAACGTTACGGCGCTTGTTCGGCGGGTTGGACTTTTCGCTCCGCCTCTGATTCAAGCTGCTTTTTGGCCTTTTCATAATATTGATCGAGCAGAGCATCATCCACGCGGTCCAGTTCTTCGCGCGGCAATGTGGCCAGCAGCCTCCAACCAAGGTCAAGGCTCTCATCGATGCTGCGGTTTTCATTGAATCCCTGGTTGACATATTGATTCTCGAATCGCTTGCCAAATTCTAGATATTTTTTGTCTGTAGGGGAAAGCTCTTCTTCGCCGATGACGGAAGCCAGTGATCGCGCATCCATCACCTTTGCATAGGCGGCAAAGAGCTGATTGGACAATGCAGAGTGATCTTTGCGCGTATAGCCGGCGCCAATGCCGTCCTTCATCAGGCGGGAAAGCGAAGGGAGAACGGACACTGGCGGATAGATGCCGCTGTTGTCCAGACTGCGGTCCAGAACAATCTGTCCTTCGGTGATATAACCGGTCAAGTCGGGGACCGGGTGGGTGACGTCATCGTTTGGCATGGTAAGAATCGGAATCTGTGTGACAGACCCCTCTTTGCCGCGAACCATGCCTGCGCGTTCATACAGGGAGGCCAAGTCCGAATATAGATAGCCCGGATAACCCTTTCTTCCGGGAATTTCGCCTTTGCTGGAGCTGAATTCGCGCAACGCTTCCGCATAGGACGTCATATCCGTCATGATGACCAATACATGCATGCCGAGTTCAAAAGCAAGATATTCTGCAACCGTCAGAGCGCAACGGGGGGTCAATATACGCTCGATGATCGGGTCGTTCGAAAGATTTAAGAACATGACCACCTTTTGTAGAACACCGGATTCGTCAAAAGAACGGCGGAAGTATTCCGCTACATCGTTTTTGGCGCCCATGGCGGCGAAGACGATGGCGAAATTGTTCTCGTTCGCATCCTTGATTTTGGCTTGACGTGCGATTTGGACAGCTAACTCGTTATGCTTCATGCCGGAACCGGAGAAGATCGGCAGCTTCTGTCCCCGAATCAAGGTCATCAGAACGTCAATGGTGGAAATACCGGTATTGATGTAGTTCTTTGGATAAATTCGAGAGACCGGGTTGATCGGCGTACCGTTGATGTTCGCGCGCTTGAGCGGGAAAATATCGCCCAATCCGTCAATCGGACGGCCAGCGCCGTCAAAGACGCGCCCTAAAATTTCCGGAGAGAGCGGCATTTCCATCGGATGGCCCAACAGCCGCGTGCGTGTGTTTTGGAGGGAGATACCACGTGTGCCTTCGAACACTTGAATCACGACGCGCTTGCCCTCCATTTGCACAATACGCCCCTGGCGCATCGTGCCATCGTCCATGCGGATGTCGACTACCTCTTCAAAGGAAGCATTTTCTACATCGTCCAGAACGATCAAGGAGCCATTGATCTCCTTGACACCGATATAATCCAGAATCATATTATCACCTGCTTCCCTATGCGTTGACAATGCTGGACAGCGTTTCATCGATCTCTTTAACATATTCGTCGAACTGTTCCAGCTGATTGTTTGGTATGTCGTATTTCATTTTGACTAACTTGTCAAACAAACCGGTTTCGACAATTCCAGAAATCGGGACACTGGCCGCGACCAGTTGCTTGGCTTTTTTATAGAGGTGCAAAATGACACGCATCATTTGCTTTTGTTTCTCCAGTGGTACGAAGGTATCGTCTGCATGGAATGCATTTTGCTGGAGGAATCCGACACGAATGACACGCGCGGTCTCAATAATCAGTTTTTGATCGTCCGGCAAAACATCGGAACCAATTAGCTTGACGATCTCCATCAGTTGATTTTCCTCCTGGAGGATATGGGAGATGCGTTGACGGTACTTGACAAATTCCTCGCCGACATGATCGGTATACCACTGGTCCAAATCGCCAAAATATTCGCTATAGCTCTGGGTCCAGTTGATTGCCGGATAGTGGCGGGCATAGGCCAACGCTTTATCCAGCGCCCAAAAACAGCGGGTAAAACGTTTGGTGTTCTGTGTAACTGGCTCTGAAAAGTCGGACCCCTGCGGGGATACGGCGCCAATAATCGTGACGGAACCATCCGTCCCGTTGAGGTTTTTGGTCATGCCTGCACGCTCATAAAATTCCGACAGGCGGCTGGGCAAATAGGCAGGAAAGCCTTCCTCGGCCGGCATTTCTTCCAAGCGTCCGCTGATTTCGCGGAGAGCTTCCGCCCAACGGGAGGTGGAATCGGCCATGATGGCGACGTGGTAGCCCATATCGCGGTAATATTCGGCCAAAGTGATACCGGTGTAGATGGACGCCTCGCGCGCCGCCACCGGCATGTTGCTTGTATTAGCAATCAGGACCGTGCGGTCCGTCATGGGACGGCCGGATTTCGGGTCGATCAATTCCGAAAACTCATCCAGAACCTGGCTCATCTCGTTGCCGCGCTCGCCGCATCCGACATAGATGATGATGTCTGCATCACACCATTTCGCAAGCTGATGCTGCGTCATGGTTTTGCCCGTGCCAAATCCACCAGGAATGGCAGCTGTGCCGCCTTTGGCGATGGGGAAGAGCGTATCGATCACCCGCTGTCCGGTAATCAATGGGACATCGGTCCGCAGACGCTGAGAGACTGGGCGCGGAATACGGATCGGCCATTTCTGGCAGAGGGAGAGCGCATGCAGTACTCCATTCTCATCTTGTAGAGTCACAATCGTGTCATTGATGCGATACAGTCCATTTGGGACAACCGTTTGAACAACGCCGTTTAATTGTGGCGGTACCATACATTTATGGCGAATGATCGGTGTTTCCGGGCACTCAGCATAAATATCCCCGCTGTTGAGCCGGTCTCCCGGTTTGACAGTGACAGTAATTTCCCACTGACGCTGGGAATCCAGCGAGGATACGGAACTGCCGCGGGAAATGAATGCACCGCTCTCCTCTTCAATTGCTTTCAAGGGGCGCTCAATACCGTCAAAGATGTTGTCCAAGATGCCCGGACCAAGCGTGACATTCATTGGGCTGCCCGTTCCTACTACGGGTTCTCCTGGGCGAAGGCCTGTAGTCTCTTCATATACCTGAATCGTGGTAAAAGCGCTGGTGATACCGATGACTTCACCGACCAGCCGTTCCTTCCCGACATACACCATCTCCATCATGGAGAAAGACTGCGCGGCCTTGACCGTGACGACTGGGCCGTTGATACCGTATATGACCGTTTCATTTTTCATGTTTGGATCATTCCTTTCCCATCCTGTGGCCGCACGGCTATCCAGCCACCGTCAGTCCAGAGTTTTCTTCAAACCAACCGCGCTGTTCCTCCAGCATGGCGTCCAAGGTTTCATCTGCCATGACGCCCATCTCGCTGTTGTAAGCGCGGAGACCACCGATCCGGATGGTGGGATCGGTTTCAAAGGTACAGGGGTGACCAAATGCTTCCGCGATTTGCTGCTGATAAGGGGCATCCTCTTCGCGAAGGCGGATGACTGTACCAGGCTGCTGGAACACGGCAGCTAGATTGCGGGCATACTTTTGCATTAAGGCAGCATACGCCGGTTTTTGTGTATAGGAGCGCAGTTCTTCCGCCGCTCGTGAAAAAATCTGCTCCATAATCCCACGGCGTTTTTCCAGCAAGGCCCGCCGGCCGTCCATCTCCCGCTGTGCCATCTCGCGGGAAATGCCGCTGCGCATCTGGGCCATTTCCTTTTGTATCAGGTGATATGCCTCTGTAAGAACTTCAACCTCTGCCTCGTCCAATTCTTTTTGCTTAAATGCGGCGACCTCTTCTTCGATCTTCTTTCTTTGCTCTTCGCCGTAATGGAGGATCGCCTGATAGAATTTTCCGATTTTTTCATCGTTGTGATTGATAGCCATGTCAAACCCCCATTCTGCCGGGAAGCGGCCTAAATTTTAATCCCGATGGCCTCGCGGACATAGCGGGTAATGGAATCTTTGGTGCGCCCATTGCCATGCCGGTCGGGGATCTCCACAATTAACGGGCGCTTGGCTTTGAGCTTCAGATCGTAGATCATTTCCGGGCAAAGTTGGAGTAGTCGTTCGGTAATTAGAATGACGGCGACATCCTCCATTGCCATCGCTTCGGTCAATGCTTTTTTGACCTCCTCAGGCTCATGCACCACGATTCCTTCGATACCTGCCAGACGCATCCCGACCTGTGTATCTACGTTGTCGCTGATCAGATAAAAGCGCATATGAATCCTTCTTCCTGTAGGCCGTGGGCACGCCTGTGTTATACTTTATTCAGAATTAGAATGGAGATCAATAGGCCATACAGAGCAATGCCTTCACCCAACGCCACGAAAATCAGGGATTTACCGAAAGCCTTCGGGTCCTCGCTGGTTGCTCCGATGGCCGCTGGGGCCGCCGCTGCGACTGCGATACCGCCGCCAATACCAGCCAGACCGGTGACCAAGGCGGCTGCAAGCAATCCCATCCCCTTGGAATTGTCCACCGGGGCCGTAGCTGTTTGCGATGTAGTGGCTGTGGTATCCGGTGTACTGTCCTCAGAAGCAGCAGATGCGATCATTGGCGCTGCAAAGGTAACGACACATACAGCTAGGAAAGCGATTAACTGGGTTGCAACAGCCTGGCTGGTCTTCTTTCCACGCTTTACTGCACGGATGGAGAGCGCCACGGATACAACCAGAAAGACGATTGGAATACATAACACGATACTCATGACAAATACCTCCAAAAATGATTTTTTCACAGCTTTGGAATCTATGTTTCGCCGCGCCAAAGTGGCCGGCGTAGAGGATAACAGGGGACATGTGCGTACACGTTTTGCCGGCTAGACTTGTGCGCATTATGCATCCCTGCGAACCACAACGGGATGAAATGGCCGGCCGTCTCCGTCAAAGAAGCGGCTGAACATCTCATAAAACTCCAGACGCAGAACCTGAATCCCCACCAACAGGCCTTCCAAACCCATCACAAACACATTGCCGACGACGGCAATCAGGATATAACCAATGCCGCTGGTCATTTCTGCCAAGGTAAATACCACGAGCATCATACCAGCATGAACCAATACAAATGCGCCTACACGCAGAAAGGACATAGTGTTGGTTGCATAGCTGAGCAGGTATTCGAAAACCTCAAAAAAATTCTGCATGAGGAAATTTCCCCAACTCTCCGGTTTCCAGTCGGAGCGGCGCTCCAATAGTCCCCCGAGCACTTCCCGGAAGAAAATCACCACAATTGGCAGTACGATCAAACCGAGCACATAGGCGGTGTTGACAATCTGCCAGCCAAAAATCAGCTGCCCTCCAAATCCCACGACCAAAGACACATAGAATACAAGCCCTGCTAACCCATTTGGACCAAATAGGGCATTTTCCCAGTGCCTTCTGCGCAGGCAAGAGTAGATGTTGATGAGAATGGCCACAACGACCAGGAGCATGCCGATACCTACGGCTGAATAGATAATCAGGTTTGTAGTGTTTGGCTCCATCACTTCGATGGGTTTTTCGTCCAGACCGAACACGTTCCGGTAGAATGGGTCCAACACATGTTCAAAGCCAAAAACAGAGCCAAAAACCGTTCCGAAAATAGCCGATGAAATTCCACAGGGGATCAATGCCTTGCCGAGTTTCATCTTTTTGAATTTCCACATCAACCATCCAACGATGGAGACGCAGATTCCCTGTCCGAGATCTCCAAACATGATGCCAAACAGCAACACATAGGTGATTGCAACAAACGGTGTGGGGTCCACCTCATCGTAAGAGGGAAGGCCGTACATATCGACAAAGAACTCAAAAGGCTTGAAAATCTTTTTATTCTTTAGTGCAACGGGAGGAGAGTGGCTCATCTCCTCTTCCGCATTTTCAAAGGTGTATTCGACCGATTCCAGTTGGCCGAGCGCTCGTCGAAGGTCTGGCTCGCGGTCGGCCGGAACCCAGCCGGTCAAAATAAAATTGTCATTGTACCGCGCCGCATAACGGCGGATTCCAAAATAAACAGATTTTTCTGTCAAAAAGGAAAAGACCTTCTGACACTCTTCTTCCTCCTGTTTCCAGAGTGCGTCAATCTGCCGGTCCACGCGCTGGATGCGGGCGATTTCTTTATCGCGCAGGCCGCGCAGTTCTTCCACACCACTTTCCGGCGTACCCTTTAGCTCGGTAAAGCTGGTACGTTCAAAATAGAGGCTGGAAAAAATACGGTCTACCTCGCTTACAACATCAATTGGCGCAAAATAAACGCCCCAATAATGCTGCTCATCGCTGGTACAAGGGAAAAAGATGACATAGGGATTCTGGTTGTAGGATTGCAATTTTTCGTAGCCCTCTTTTGGAAGAGAGCCAAAACGGACCTTGATGTATTTGCAGTCGTGAATTTCATCGAGATTCAAATCCATCCCGACGAAGTGGCTGACTTGTTCAATTTCGCGGGTAAATCGCTCCACTTCCTGCTGCGCTTGAGTGCGTTCTGTTTGTAAATCGTTCAGGGAAGTGGCAAGGCGGCGAACATATGCGTCCAACTCTTCGCGGGAGTATTGGACATTTTCCATCTGCGATTCATCCAGAAGCACCAGTTTTTTATGGGAACCATTCACCGCATCGGTAAGTTTCTGGAGTGGAGCAGAATACGGGTTCTCCTCATTTAACGGAGAGAAACCGGATGTATCCGAATAAAAGGAGAGGGAATTGTCCGGATGGAACGAGCCGGACTTTCCACAGACAGCAGTCACACGGTCTAGATCGATCATCCGGCCGATAATGCTCGCTACCTTAATCTTCTGTACAGCCAACCATCACGCCTCCTTTCATGAAAAATCGGCAACAGTGAGTAGTTTTTGAATTTCTTCAGGCGCCAATTGATAACGGATTCCTTCCACGATGTTGATGATGTCCTGAATTTCGATCTGCGCTAAGAAGATATAAGAGAGCATCACCACGGAAGGATGTGTAGAAAAGCGGATGTCATGACGGCAGGTTAAATATTTCATTCGGTCAGGAACTTGATCGATATACGTGTGTGCAATTTTCTGGCAACGTTTTCCAATCGGTGCTTTTGCCAGAATGTTCAAAACATCTTCTGGTTCCGCATCGAGCATCTCATCCAGAAGGTGTGGATGAATGGTGCCAAAGGGAAGCAGGGTACTGCGGATGAAGTCAGGCCCCTCTTGGTAAACCGCCTTGAGGCGGACAATACGCGACACATTGATCAGATCGATGTAGACCTGAAACATTTCGCGCAGTTGGCGGGCCGCCTCACCGCGGGTATATTGGTCGATGATAGCAAAGGCACTCTTATACAAATAGGTATATAGGGCATTTTCGATCCCAGTGTAGTTCATTGGAATGCCTGGAATCGGCCGAAACGGTTCAATCAATTTCCGATAAGGAGTATGGCTGAGCGCGTTGAGCAAATCATCGTACGTTTTGACGTGTGCCAGCGCATAGAGGTCGATGCGCGTATGACGGTTCAAAAAAGCGGGGAGGGAAAAGAGGTATTCCTCTGGATTGCCGGCGCCCAGATACATCAGACTATGCAAAATCTGTTCGATCTCGCTGTGTTCCAACAGATAGTCGGCAAAATGTTCCCCGACAGAAAGCTCATACCGGCACAGTGACGCATAGTCTTCAAAGAGTTTCTGGCGTAGCTTTCCTTCCAATTGGCCGCGATGAACCTCATTTTCATTGATGCCTGCCAACACCTTGTTGTAGGCAGTGCGACTCTTTAGATACCCGGCGACCTCGCCCACAGACTTACAATTTAGCAGTTCCCGATAGTTTTCCTTTGTCAGACGCTTTCCATACATGGCGCGCGCCTTAGAAAGGATCGCATTGGAAGCTAACGAGGAAAGCATACGATCACTCCCCAATCACTCTGGCTACGATGGTTCGTACCCATTCGTCGCCTTTCTCTTCATATAAGGCGTCCAGGCGTTGTGAAAGTGCCTGGTTTCTCGCAGCTTTACCTTTCCATTCCTCCTCAGCGGCTGCACGTTCCTGCGGCTCGTTCAATGCGATGCGCTTGCGCGCACGCGCGAGGTATTCCTCTCGGATGCGTTCACGGCGTTCAGCCACTTCTTTTTCAGAATTGACCTTTTCCAGCTGGGCAGCATCCGTGATTTCTCTGGCTTTACGGTCCATATCCACAATTTCTTTAATCATATCTTGCATGGCCGCAACCTCCTTCCGAACGGTAAGATTTGTTCGGCCGTATCAATCGGCCGCATACGCACAAGCAGTTCTGCAGCGTTTGGCAAAATCCAGATAGAGTTGCCAAAGCGCACAGAACCACATTGATTCTTCATGTTTGCAAGTTATTTTAAAAGCTCTTGCAAAATTAGGTTCCTATTATAGTCGTTTCTTTTGGGCTTTTCAATACAAATTCCGTTAAATCCACTAAATTAGAAGGGGAAAATTCGGGAAAGATTCCGAAGAAATTTATCCAATCTGCCAATATCGATTTAATTCTTTAAGCTTTGCATGGGTGCAGGAATACGCCCACCGCGGTGGATAAACTTTGCTGGGGAATACCGGTTGACCTCCATAACAGGGCCGCCCCCCAAAAGTCCGCCAAAATTGAGCTCTTCGCCTGCCTTCTTCCCAATTGCAGGGATTAGACGTACAGCGGTTGTCTTGGAATTGACCATTCCGATGGCTGCCTCGTCCGCAATAATGGCGGAGATCACCTCGGCCGGGGTATCGCCGGGAACAGCAATCATATCGAGGCCCACAGAGCAGACTGCTGTCATAGCCTCTAGTTTGACGAGAGAGAGCGCGCCACAGCGTGCGGCATCAATCATACCGGCGTCCTCCGTCACAGGAATGAAAGCACCGGAAAGGCCGCCGACGTGGGAGGATGCCATTATACCGCCTTTTTTGACGGCATCATTTAGAAGGGCAAGCGCGGCGGTCGTACCGTGCGCACCACAGCTTTCCAAACCCATCTCTTCTAAGATATGCGCCACGGAATCGCCGACCGCCGGCGTTGGAGCCAAGGATAAGTCAACGATGCCGAAGGGGACAAACAGGCGGCGGGAGGCCTCCTGCGCGACCAGTTGGCCCATACGGGTGATTTTAAATGCAGTTTTCTTTACAATGTCAGCCACCCCGGAGAGGTCACAGTCACCAGCCTTGGCTAGAGCGGCCCGTACAACGCCCGGTCCGGAAACACCGACGTTGATGACGCAATCCGGTTCACCGGGACCGTGAAAGGCGCCTGCCATAAAGGGGTTATCCTCTGGAGCGTTGCAGAAAACAACCAGCTTTGCAGCGCCAATACAGTCGCGATCCGCTGTACGTTCTGCCACCTCGCGGACAATACCGCCCATTTTTTGGACGGCATCCATATTGATGCCCGCTTTCGTTGTGCCAATGTTGACCGATGAGCAAACAAATTCCGTTTCCGCGAGTGCTTCGGGGATACTGGCCATCAAAGCGTAATCACCCGGGCCAAACCCCTTATGCACCAGTGCCGAATAACCTCCAATGAAATTCACACCGGTTGTTTTTGCCGCCCGGTCGAGAGCCTTAGCAAAGTGCACAGGGCTGCTTCCAGGGCAGGCAGCAGCCAACATGGCGATGGGGGTGACAGAAATACGTTTGTGAATGATCGGAATGCCATATTCTTTGCTGATGTCCTCGCCGGTCTTTACGAGATTTCCGGCATAGCGGCAGATTTTATCATAAATTTTATCGCACGCGGCCGCTACATTGCTATCAGCGCAATCCAACAGGGAAATCCCCATGGTGATGGTACGTACATCCAGATTTTCATTGTCGATCATATTGATCGTTTCCAGAATATCGTGGGAATTGAGCATATTTGGGACTCACTCCTTATCTTTTACTCGAGAGCTTGTAGAAATGAATAGAAAAATTTGATGAAGATTTAAGGCATGCATGTAGAAAGGCAGCAAATACCTTAAAAGGGTTGATCAGATGCGATGCATGGAATTGAAGATGTCCTCATGCATAACATGGATGGTCAGCCCCATGCCTTCTCCGATGGCGGTGAGCGCATCCACCAACTCTTGGAACGGGATGGAACATTTAGAGATGTCCACCATCATAATCATGGCAAACAGATCCTGTAGGACGGACTGGGTTACTTCTACAACATTGACGTTATGCTCTGCACAGATGGAGGAAACGCGGGCCAGAATGCCCACCATGTCCTTTCCAATTACGGTGATGACTGCACGCATAAATAATAACCTCCCAATTATCTTTTTTGGAATACAGCCGAAACGGCCAAAAAGGCTCTCCGAATCTGCACAAATGCAGTCCGGAATGCACAAAATACTTGTCCTCATTATGAACGGAAATGAATCTTATGTCAAGAAAAGGGAGCGGCCTTTCCCTTGGAAAAGCGCCAGATGTTATTCCTGAAAAAGAGAGAAGAGGGCGCAAAACAAATCGAAACATCCAACAGAATATATGGTTAAACTGCGTAAAATCCAGCGGCGGCGCGGTCTGCTTATGCATCTCTTGGGAAATATGTTTAAAAACGGAAGCGTTTTCCAACGCCAAAATGGGAAGGATTCATCTATAAATAAAGTCGATTCTATGTTAGACTGAATACAAATAAAAGGCGGATGATTCTGCTTTGCGATCATACATAATGGACCGATTTTTTTAGAAAGTGAGTTGGACAATGAAATATAGATATCTTTCGGATTGCCACACCCATAGTGATTGTTCCCGCGATGCTTCTGACCCGACGATGATGCTGTGCGAATGTGCGTGCCGGTTGGGGCTTTACGCATTGACCATCACGGACCACTGCGAGTGTAATGTTTATGAAGAGGACGGTTATGACCGTTCGGTCCGGCAGTCGTATTTCGAAGCGCGTAAGGCTTCCGCTGTATTTCATGGCCGCCTGCATGTGCGGGCTGGGGTGGAAATTGGGCAGCCCATGCAAAACTTGGCGGCAGCGGAAGAAATCCTGGATGCCTGCGATTTTGATTTTGTGCTTGCCTCCGTACACAATGTGCGGGGAATGCCCGATTTTTATGAGCTAGATTACAGCCAGGTGGATATTACAAAGGTATTGCATCTTTATTTTGACGAGATTTTGGAAACCATCGAATGGGGAAAGTTTGATTCTCTGGCACATCTAACTTATCCTTGGCGGTACATCGTTGGGGAGCATGGCCTTGCCATCGACAATGCACAATTTTCCGGACGCATCGATGAAGTTTTAAAAGCATTGATTAAAAAGGGAAAGGCTTTGGAGGTCAATACCAGCGGCTTACGCCAAAAATTGGGGGATACTATGCCGAATTTGCCGATTGTAGAGCGGTATCATGAATTGGGAGGAAAGCTCATAACGCTTGGTTCGGATGCACACCGTTGGCCGGACGTCTGCGGTGGCGTGGAACAAGGGATGGAATTGATTAAAAAAGCAGGTTTTACACATTTTTCCCTGTATTCCCACCACGAGCCAAAGCTGCTTCCCATTGAGTGATCTGAGCGCCGTATCCAATTCACCCATGATTTACGAGAAGGCTTTTCCGAAAACAGCGGAAGAGCCTTCTAATTTTATGGATTGGATATTTCCATTGGCCTTCATTTGATGTATACTATATCTTATTATCCGATTTTTCAGATGATGCCAAGGGTTCCAGTCCTTTTGGAACCTTCCAATTTTTAACTGGAGGAGTGAATGTCATGGATCGTTTATTGGAATTGTTGAATCAAAATGCCCGTCTGACTACCCGCCAGCTGGCCACCATGCTGGACCGCCCTGAATCGGAAATCTGCAACCAGATGGACGCCTATGAAAAGGCGGGAATTATCCGTGGTTATCAGACGTTGATTAATTGGGAACGAGCCGATGCAAACAAGGCGTTTGCCTTGATCGAACTGCGCGTTACTCCGAAGCGCGACCGTGGATTTGACGAGATCGCACAAAAAATCATGCAGTTTGAAGAGGTGGACAGCGTTTATTTAATGTCTGGCGGATTCGATTTGGCTGTGATGGTGCATGGGGATACGATGCAACAAATTGCAATGTTTGTTGCCCGCCGCTTGTCCTTGCTGGATTCGGTACTTTCGACGGCCACCCATTTTATTTTGACCCGTTACAAGGATGGCGGCGTAGTCCTCAATACGGAGGATGAAAACGATGAGAGAAGGAGTGTGCTCTGTGATTGACTATAGCACCGTGCTGAACAAGAAGGTGCAGGCGATCAAGCCATCCGGTATCCGCCGTTTCTTTGACATCGCCAATGAGATGGAAAATGTGATCTCCCTCTCCATTGGAGAGCCGGACTTTACAACTCCGTGGCATGTTCGAGAAGAAGGAATTCATTCCTTAGAGGACGGCAAAACGTGGTATTCTCCAAACCGTGGCTTTATGGAACTGCGCCGGGAAATTGCGCGTTGGCTCAAGCGCCATTACCATGTGGATTATAATGATAAAGATGAGATTCTTGTCACTGTGGGCGGATCAGAGGCCATTGATCTCTGTCTGCGTTCTCTTATTTGCCCGGGGGATGAGGTGCTCATTCCGGAGCCCTCTTTTGTTTGTTATGTGCCATTGACAGAGATGGCAGGAGGGGTTCCAGTTGTTTTGGAGACCAAGGCGGAGGACTGTTTCCGTGTGACTCCGGAGGCTCTGCGCGCCAAGATCACGCCCAAGACAAAGCTGCTCATTTTACCCTATCCGAACAATCCAACCGGTGCGGTGATGCGCAGGGAACATCTCCAGGCAATTGCGGAGGTGGTTCGGGAAAACAATTTGATGGTGTTGTCGGACGAGATTTACAGCGCCCTTACTTACGGGGATACCAACCATGTCACGTTCAGCGCAATAGATGGCATGCGGGAAAGGACCATTGTGGTGAACGGATTCTCCAAAGCATTTGCCATGACGGGATGGCGTTTGGGATATGCGGTTGGTCCAGCGGACATCATCAAGGCGATGACAAAACTCCATCAGTATGGCATTATGAGTGCGCCAACCACAGCGCAGTATGCTGCAATTGAAGCCCTTAAAAATGGTGACGAGGACATCGTTTACATGCGCGAACAGTACGATATGCGCCGCCGTTTGGTAGTAGATGGTTTTAATTCGATGGGGCTGACCTGTTTTGAACCGGAAGGCGCATTTTATGTGTTTCCTTGTATTAAAAAGACCGGTCTGTGTTCAGAGGAGTTTTGTGAAAAACTGCTTTATGACGAGCATGTAGCCGTGGTTCCAGGGACTGCATTTGGCGACTGTGGCGAAGGCTTCGTGCGTGTCTCATATTCCTATTCCATCAAACATATCACCGAGGCGCTTTCACGAATTGAACATTTCATCAAGCGATTTGAACCTTGAGCATGGGGGATTCGTCGGCGATGAAAAAGCAGGTGTACCTTTCTGCCTGTGCGGAATATGATTTTGAGACGGTACGCCATGTGTTACGGGAACAGTTGGATGCGCTCCATGTGCAAGAATTCCTGTTTCCAGGATGCCGTGTGGTTTTAAAACCCAATTTGGTGCTTCGTTCCAAACCGGAGGAGGGGATGATTACCCATCCGGTGGTAGTCGCTGCGGTAGCGGTAGAGCTCTTTGAACGGGGCGCCGGACAGGTTGTGGTTGCAGAAAGCCCCGGTGGCCCCTATTCTCCGCCTCTGTTGCGTTCGATTTATGAGGCGGGCGGATACACAGAAATGGCCAAGATGTATGGATTTGCCTTGAATAACGATTGTTCATATGCAGCGCTGGAAGTTCCGCAGGGACGCCGTTCCAAACAGTTTGACATTATACGGCCTATTTTAGAGGCAGACGTTCTGGTCAACATTGCAAAGCTGAAAACCCACGGAATGATGGGCTTGAGCGCTGCGGTAAAGAATCTATTTGGATGTGTGCCGGGTTTGATGAAACCAGAGCTACATTGCCGTTTTCCAGAGCGGGAGGCCTTTGCAGAGATGCTGGTCGATTTGTGCTGTGCCTTAAAACCATCGCTCAATGTGGTTGATGGGATTGTGGGGATGGAGGGCAATGGCCCGACTGGCGGAAAGCCGCGCTTTGTGGGAGCGTTGGCCGCTTCGCGGGACCCGTTTGCTTTGGATTTGGTCTGCGCGGCGTTAATCCATCAATCGCCCGTCCAGGTCCCTTATTTGCGGGCGGGAATGGCGCGCAACGTATGTCCGGAGAGCGTCGAAGAACTTATCCTTTTGGGGACGTCATTGCCGTCTTTGTCCGTTCCGGATTTTGAACAACCGGAGTCGTGTAGTGTCAACTTTTTGGATTGGCTGCCAAAATTTCTTCGTCCTTTGGCGGAAAAAATTACCACGCCTGTGCCACGCATCCAGCAGAACAATTGTGTAGGGTGTGGAAAGTGTGCGGAGAGCTGTCCACAGCACACCATACGAATGGTAGACGGGCATGCAACCATCGATTACCGAAACTGTATCCGCTGCTATTGCTGCCACGAAATGTGCCCAAAGCATGTGATCGACATCAAGCGTTTTCGGCTGTTTCGTTTATAAATAAAAGGATTTTTCTGGGATTGCCGTATGTGGTAATCCCGGTTTTGCTGTGGGGGATGATCTATGCGAATCAAGGCATATGCAAAAATCAATCTGGCTTTGGACATTGTGGGCAGGCGTTCGGATGGTTATCATGTACTGGATATGGTGATGCACACCATTTCGCTCCACGATACGCTCACTATCAAACGGGGTACAGGGGGACTTTCGATCACTTGTGCAAGGGAGGATGTGCCGTGCGGTGAGGGCAATACCGTTTACCGCGCAGCGAATGCCTTTTTCCAAGCGATTCAGACACTGCCCGACGTATCCATCGTGATTGAAAAGCAAATCCCTTCTCAGGCAGGCCTGGCAGGAGGAAGTGCGGATGCAGCAGCGACTCTCCACGCATTGAATCGATTGTATCATGCGAAGTTGCCTTTGGAGACGCTCTGCGAGCTTGGTTTGACCGTAGGGGCGGATGTTCCCTTCTGTTTATGTGGGGGTTCTGCGCGCGTCCAGGGAATCGGAGAGATCCTGAAACCTGCGCCGTTGCTGCCAAAGTGTTGGTTGGTGGTCTGCAAGCCTCCCACGGGTGTGGACACGCGGCTGGCATACCGGGCAGTGGATGAACAGGGAGGAGGCCCTTCCGCACATGCCCAACACGTTTTAGAGGCTCTGCAGCGAGGCGACTTGAAAAAGATTGGAGCAACTTTAGGGAATGTATTTGAAGAAGTTCTACAGCTACCAGAGGTGAAAACGATTAAGGAACAGATGCTTGCATGGGATGCAAAAGGGACTTGTATGACCGGCAGTGGGTCAGCCGTATATGGCTTGTTCGATCAAGCGGATGCCGCTGTAAACTGTGGAGAACAGCTGCGGCCGTTCTATCCAGAAACGTTTGTGTGCCAGCCAATGGGCATGCCTGTAGAATTTATGGAATAAAATGGAGCACATAAACCTTTTTAGGGCTTCGTCCACAGAACCGTGTAGATACAAAAGTATCCCCCATCCCGGTGTGTGAACAGGTCCAGTAAAAACGGACAATAGACAAAGCCCCCTGATGTGGGAAAATGGTGCACTGCCCCAGTTTGTGCGGATAGCACAAGCTGGGGCAGTGCACCATTGGCATGAGGGATATTTTATTTGTTCAAGATGTTAACAACATAAAAGAAAGCACAAAATTTAGGACCCAAATGACAATTCCAAGAACAAGGCCAATGATGCCTGTGATAAAACCGGCGGTTGCCAGGCCTTTTGCAGTGCTCTGTTTACCAACTTTGCCGGTTGAAATTCCAATGATACCGAGGATGACACCAGCTAATGGAATATACAGAGAAGCGATGATACTGAGAATACCTGTAATAATGGATACAGTTGCCTTGCTGGTGGGATTATGTATGGCTACAGGGACAGGAGCCGGAATTGGCTGTGCCATGCCATCCATTGTTGGAGGAGATTGTACAGAGGCCGTATCTGGAATCTCCTGTGTCAGCAGCCGCACTAAATTTTGAACTCGGCTGTTCAATTCGCTCTTGGGCAGAGCGCCATAAAAACCGGTCAAACCGTGCTCGCCAAAGGATTTAATCCAAGCCTCTAAATGGACTTTTCCCTGTCCATATTCCAATTTAATAAATTGGGGAGCGGTGACGGCCCCGATGCCCTTTTTCCAAACATTTTCCCCTTTGTAAACCGTCTGCTGGAAGCCTTCTTTGGTCAAAAAATCCTCTGCGATGAATTTAATGAGGTCATCCGATTTGTTCACATTGTACTCTGCAACGTATCTGGACATAGTCTCCCTCCCATTTTTAGATATTAGCATTATATCTGACAATTTATAATTTGTCAAATAATTTCTTGTGAATTTGTACATTTTTTACGTTGATAGGTGGGGTTTTACACCGAAAAATGAAGAAGTATAGCATCGGTTATCTTTTTTAACTGTTACATTTTATAGGTAGGATGGCGACTTTTTTTACAAATCGACGTATAATTTGAAAAAAATGGGACAATACTCCCGACATCAAACATAAAGAGGGATGTTCCATGAAACGACTTGAAAAGGCGATTTGTCTTGCCATGATTTTTACGGTGTTGTTTTCCTTTACAGGATTTGCTGCACAGTGTGAAGATATCCCAGAGCATGTTCTACGGCTGCATGTTCTGGCAAACTCGGATTCGAAAGAGGACCAGACGTTAAAGCTCCAAGTGCGTGACCGCATTTTACAGGAAAGCGCTGGGATGCTCGATGATGTTCAGAACAAAGAGGATGCGGAACAGTGCATTCGAGAAAAGCTGCCGGAGTTACAGCGAGCTGCTGCGGATGAAATTGCAGCGCGTGGATATGACTATCCGGTTACAGTGCAATTGGAACGCACCTATTTCCCAACAAGAGAATATGAACAGGTTACACTGCCAGCGGGAATGTATGAGGCTCTACGGGTTTGTATCGGGAACGCAGAAGGGCATAATTGGTGGTGTGTGATCTTTCCTCCTATGTGCCTTCCAGCCGCAGAGGAATCGCAGGAGTTGGAAGATGTCCTGGACGCCCAACAGCTTCAGATTGTAGAGGGACAAAACCGGTATATCATCAAATTCAAAACCTTAGAGTACTATGAACAAATAAAAGCATGGCTGGCCGGCTTTTAAAAAATGTACACAGGAAGGGAACCCGTGTAGGGTTCCTTTTTTTATATGCGGAATTATTCTTGCGTAGAAAGAACGTATAATGAATAGGAACGAACGATCGGAGGGGTTCATATTGCTACATTTACTTCTTGGACGTGCAGGAAGTGGAAAGACCACATATCTGCGCAATTTGTTAAAGGAAACACCTGTAACCCGACAGCCGATTTTGCTTGTACCAGAACAGGGGTCCTTCCAGAATGAACGGGCAATGTTGCGCCTTTTGGGACCAAAAGATGCACAACGTGTTTGGGTGCTCAGTTTTTCTCGACTGGCGGATCGGGCGTTTCGCACATATGGAGGTGTGGCGGGCCGGCGTCTGGATGACGGTGGACGCAGTATCTTTATGAGCCTGGCGCTGGAACAAGTGAAGGACCAGTTGGATTTTTACCGGAAAAGTGCAGAGGATACAGAACTGGTTCGCTTGCTTCTGGAAGAAGCAGCAGAATTAAAGATGTGTGGGATTCATCCGAAAGATCTGTCCGATGCGGCGGAGATACCGGCAAGTCCATTGTCCAGTACACTGCGGCAGAAGGCGAAAGAGCTCGCCTTGATCTTCGCGGCATATGATGCCCTGGTAGCGCAAAGTTATGTGGACCCTCTGGATGATCTTACCCGATTAAAGGCCCTGCTGGAAGAGCATGCCTTTTTCAAAAATTGTGTGGTGGCGCTCGATTCTTTTCAGAGCTTTACGGTTCAAGAATATCAAATCCTTGCTTCCATGCTGGAACAGGCGGACGAAGTGTACGTCTCCCTGTGTGTCGATCAGCTGGATGATCCGGAACGGGGGATGGGATTGTTCTCGCTTGTGCGCCATACGGGAAACACGTTGATCCGGATGGCCAAAGAGCGAGGGGTTAAAGTGGCTGCCCCGGAGCTTCTGGAGCCAGGAAAGCGATTCCGGTCAAAAGGGCTTTCTGCTCTGGAAGCGAATGTATTCCGGACGACTCGCCGTGCTTCGTGCCCCGCCTCAGGAGCGGTTCTCTATGAAGCGAAAGACTTGTATGATGAAGCGGAATATGTAGCAGCTACGATTCGCAATTTGGTGATGGAGCGCGGATACCGTTATCGAGACTTTGCAGTCATCGTTCGTACGCCAGAGCAGTATAGGGGAATCCTGGATGTGGCTTTGGAACATCGGAATATCCCATATTTTATGGACAAGCCACAGGCGATAGACGCCGAACCACTGATGCGGTTGGTTCTTTCTGCCTTTCAGGTGGTGCGGTCAGGTTTTGCCTCTGGGGATGTATTTACGTTTTTGAAAACCGGCCTGGTGGGACTATCTACAGAGCAAATTTCCGAACTGGAAAACTATACATATCTTTGGAATCTCTCCGGACGAAAGTGGAAAGAAGAATGGACGGATCATCCACAGGGGTTTGCAGAGGAATGGACCGATCATGACCAGCAGCAGTTGGAATCTTTGAATCAGAACCGGAGAACGATCGTAGAACCGCTGCTCCGTTTTTCAAAGCGTGTGGTAGAGGTGGACGGAGAAGGAATGGCTTTGGCGGTGTACCGGCTTTTGTCCGATCTACAGGCTGCCGAACATCTGAAAGCATTGGCGGGTCGGCTTGCTGCAAATGGTAGGACAGAACTCGCGGAACGACAGCTTCGCCTGTGGGACATACTAATGGCGATTCTCGACCAAAGCGCTCTGGTGCTCAAGGGATGTTGCCTACAGTACACGCGGTATGCGGAGTTACTGCGCTTGGTGATCCTAGCGAATGACATTGCGAGCATTCCAGAGGGGTTGGATGAGGTGACCGTTGGCGCAGCGGACCGTATCCGAACAGAAGAACCCAAGGTGGTTTTTCTTTTAGGGGCGACCCAGGGGGATTTTCCCCTTTCTCCCAGTGCGAACTGTGTATTTAGCAACGGAGAACGTCGGGAATTGATTGCCTTGGGGTTACCGCTGAACGATACCTTAGAGGGGATTGCTGTGCAGGAGCGGTTTTTGGCCTATGCGGCTATGAGTGCAGCTTCTGAACGCCTTTATATCAGCTTCCCGGCTGCTGGAATAGAGGGGGAACCGAAGCACGCATCTCCGATTGTCACAGAATCACTGGCAATTTTGCAGGATTTGCCGGTATATACTCCTTACAGTATTCCTCAGACGTGGATGACCAATGCAGAACAGCCTGCGTTTGCTTTAGCGGCTCAAAACTGGAACGATAATACGCCGCTCTCCGCTACGATGCGGAAGCTCTTCACCGAACGCCGGGAATACGAGGCGCGTATAGCAGCCTTGGACCGCGCTGCAAAGAAACGGGTGGTTACCTTTGCAGATGAGCGGAAGGCGCAAAAGTTATTTGGCGTAAATATGAATGTTTCAGCAACTCAAATTGAAACGTTCTATCTCTGCCGGTTTCAATATTTTTGCCGGTATGGGTTGCGGGCAAAAGAGCGCCGTACCGCCGAGATGGACGCCTTGGAATATGGAAGCTTGATGCACTATCTACTGGAACATCTCTTCCGCGATACAGGTGCTCAAAAGCTCCACGCAATGAAACAGCAAGAACTCAAAGAAGAGATTGGCAGCCTTTTGGAACAGTATCTGGAGACCCGCTTGGGGGGGATGCAGAATAAAACGCCGCGGTTTACCTATCTTTTTGCGCGGTTATCCGAGGCCGCATTGGTGATCGTTGCCCACATTGCAGAGGAACTTTGTCAGAGCCGGTTTGAGCCGGTCGATTTTGAATTGCCGATCGGCGGCGATGGAATCCCTCCGCTGGCGATTCCTCTGTCGGATGGAGGAATGGTATCTATCAATGGAAAAGTGGACCGGGTGGATCTGTTTGATCGGGACGGCGTGCAGTATCTGCGTGTGGTGGACTATAAAACTGGAAAGAAAGAGTTCAAACTGTCCGATGTGATCTATGGCGTCAACATGCAGATGCTGATTTATCTGGCTACTCTCAGTGAAAATGCAGAAGCACGTTATGGTGGCAAACTTGCACCTGCGGGAATCCTTTATGTCCCAGCTTCCCGGCCGAACCTTTCTGCCGCGCGCGATGTTTCTAAAGAAAAAATCCAGAGGGAAGAAGCCAAAAAGCTACGCATGAACGGTTTGCTGATCGATGACCCAGACATCTTGACCGCGATGGAGCCCGATGCTGCTGGGACCTATATCCCGGTAGTCCTGAAAAATGGCGTGCCTGCGAGGCGGGATAGCGTGGTATCCCCGCGGGAAATGAATGCCATTCTGCGCCGGGTGCGGGACTTAGCAGCTTCTATGGCGGAAGAACTTCACCGCGGCCATTTGGCAGCTGTGCCCCTCAAGGGGGATACGGACGCCTGCAACTGGTGTCCCTATTTTGCGGTTTGTTGCAGGGAACAGGAGGATACAGCAAGACAGATGAACAAATGGGATCGCGATGCTGTGATCGCAGAATTGACGGAGAGGGAGGAAGAACCGGATGGGCCGAAATTGGACCCCCAGCCAGCGGGACGCCATTGAGGCGCGCGGCGGAACCCTATTGGTTTCTGCTGCTGCTGGTTCGGGGAAAACCGCTGTTTTGGTGCAGCGCGTGATGGAGCGGTTGACGGATGAGCAGCATCCCACAGATGCAGACCGCCTTTTGGTGGTTACCTTTACAAAGGCGGCAGCGGCCGAAATGCGCGACCGTATAGCTGCACAAATTTCCCGTCTGTTGGAAGAGGACCCATATAATGTTCGCCTACAGCGCCAACAGATTTTATTGGCGCGGGCACAGATCAGCACCATACACAGTTTTTGCAGCGAACTGGTGCGAGAAAACTTTTATAAGCTCGATGTATCGCCGGATTTCCGCATCTTAGACGATGCGGAAATGACGTTGCTGCGGCACGATGCGATCACTCAGGTGTTGGACGAATATTATGCGTTGGGAGACGCGCTATTCTTTCAGTTAGTGGATGCTTTTTCTGCTGGACGCGATGATGCACAGCTCGTATCGACTGTGGAAACACTCTATGAATTTGTTCGTTCGCATCCGTTTCCAGAGCGCTGGTTGCGTGAGAAAGCCGCGCTTTACCGGGAGGAACTCCCTGCCTCTCAGACGGTTTGGGGGGAAACCGCTCTGCATTATGCGCAGGATGCCATAACATATGCGGTCGCGTTGACGCAAAATGCGTTGTCTTTGATGGAACAGGAGGCGGCCATCCAGAAAGCCTATCACGATGCATATGCTTCGGATTTGGCCGGATTGCTTGCATTGCAGACGTACGTACAAGAGAAGAATTGGAACGGACTTGCTTTTGCATGCCGGAATTTTTCCTATGAGAAGCTGAAACCTTTGCGTGGCTATGGAGATGACCCGCTCAAAAATAAGTTGACCGCATCCCGCAAAGAAGTCAAAGCGACCATAGAAAAACTGACGGGGTTATTCCATGAGAGTGAAGAGGAATGTGCAGAGGACATCGCACAATTGGCTCCATTGGTAGCCAAACTGTTTGAAGTGACTCTTCGTTTTGGGGAAACGCTTGACCGGATGAAGCAGGAGCGCCGTGCAGCCGACTTTGGGGATTTGGAGCATTGGGCGCTAAAGCTTTTGGTCCGCGATACGCCGGAAGGTGTGGTCCGTACTTCAGATGCCGAGGAGTTGGCTGCCCGCTTCGATGAGATCATGGTGGACGAGTACCAAGATACCAACGAGGCACAGGATATGATTTTTCGCGCAGTTTCCCGGGAGGAATCCAATCTCTTTTTTGTAGGCGATGTTAAGCAGAGCATTTACAGTTTCCGGCAAGCCATGCCGCAGATTTTTCTGCGCCGCCGGGCTGCTTACCCGCCCTATGACCGAACATTGGACGCCTATCCGGCAAGCATTGCTCTGGATCGGAATTTCCGGAGCCGGGCGGGGGTCACAGGCGCAGTCAATTTTGTTTTTCGCCAACTGATGAGCGTCCAAACAGGCGACCTTGATTATGGAGAAGGGGAAGAGTTAGTTCCCGGTGCAGCGTATCCACCTTCCTCTGGGGCGGATACAGAATTGACGGTCCTCGACCTCTCCAAAGGGGACGAAGAGGAGATGGTGCGCGCAGAGAGCCGTTATATTGCACAACGGATTCATCGGATGTTGGCGGAAGGCTTGCAGGTCACAGAGGACGGTGTTCAACGTCCGGTAGGGTATCACGATTTTTGTATCCTGCTGCGCAGTGCAAACCGATATGCCAAAGAATACGCCAAGGAATTGCAGCGATTGGGGATTCCCGCTTGGGCGGATACCGGCGGGGGATTCTTTGCTGCTCCAGAGGTGGCCGTAGCGGTGTCGTTGTTGCGCGTCATCGACAATCCCATTCAGGATATTCCACTTTTGGCGGTACTGATGAGCCCTATCTATGGATTCACTCCGGATGATCTGGCGGATATTCGTGCGAAGGAGCGAAAAGAACCGCTCTACGTTGCCCTGGTACGGGCGTCTCAGGATGGGAATGGGCGTGCGGAGCAAGTTCTGCGGGATATTGAAGAATATCGCATGTTGGCCGCTACACTGCCTTCGGACCGTTTGATTCATCTTGTTTACGAAAAGAGCGGATATCCCGATCTGGTACAGGCGATGCCCAATGGAGCGCTTCGATTGGCGAATGTACGCCTACTGATGGAATACGCAAAAAAATATGAGAGTTCTGGCTTCAATGGTCTGTCCGGTTTTGTGCGTATGCTGGATCGCTTGGAGCAGCAAGATGCAGACCTCGCCTCGGCGTCCTCTGTGAGTGGAGCCGAAGTCGTACAGATTATGAGCATTCATCGAAGCAAAGGTCTGGAATTTCCCGTGTGTATTTTGGCTGGATGTTCTCGCCGTTTCAATAAGGAGCGCGGCGATGTATTGCTGCATCCGGAATTGGGGTTGGGGGTAAAACTGAGGGACTCGGAAACCGGTGCACGGATGACCACGCTTCCGCGGGAAGCAGCTGCTTTGGAGATCGACCGCGGAGAGATGAGCGAGGAGTTGCGCGTATTGTATGTGGCAATGACACGCGCAAAAGAAAAGCTTCTTCTGTTGACTACGGTCAAGGATGCAGAAAAGACACTGGGAAAGTTGGCCTCCCGTTTGACGGAAGAACCGAGGCTACAGCCCTATGTGGTGCGCAGTGCTTCCTGCATTTCCGACTGGCTGCTCCTATGTGCGATGCGCCATCCGGATGGAGGAGTATTGCGCGAGATGGCTGCCGCTTTGCCGGGGATTACATTGCCCTGCGATACTCCATGGAAAATCGGTGTGGTTTATCCGGAAGTACAGGAAGAATCTTTGCCCATTGAGGAGGAAGGGCAAGCGCTTCCGGACATAACCCTTCAGAAAGATTTGGAACAGAAACTAAACTATGTTTATCCATACGATGGATTGCGCGGTGTGCCAACCAAGGTGGCTGCCAGCGATTTGGCGGCAGAACCGTTTTCCTTTCAATATGTTGCTACGGCACGGCCAGCCTTTTTAAGCGAACAGGGGTTGACTCCCGCAGAGCGCGGGACAGCCTTGCATCATTTTATGCAGTTCTGCGACTTTGCGGTGGCGCGTGTTGATCCTGCACAAGAGAAGGACCGTTTGGTAAAGCAG
>ULXG01048948.1_pt1 | contig 45269 bp, 57 predicted proteins | sample 1961141 | NCBI WGS metagenome assembly ULXG01 (sample SAMEA4835834, study PRJEB28245) | human gut metagenome | biome: gut microbiome; material: fecal sample | place: Denmark | collected 2008 | reverse complement strand
CACACGTCATAGCGGAATCTGCCGCTTGCTATTTCAAGGCGCATGGGATAACGAAGCTCCTCGCCCGGAAAGCACGTCCTCCCGGGTGTAGTTCCTGGTCCGCCCGGAGGGCTGATGCCACGTCGGCCATGCCCTGTGTCATCCGTCCTTTTGACATCGTCGCGGCGGCGTTGTGAGCACATCTGCAAGTGAACCGCCAAAGCAAGTGTGGCCTTTTGCGAAAGAAGGAACGACGGCGCGCGTGAGCCGACGACTTTTCCAAAAGACACGTCGTCGCGAGCAATGCATGGTCCGCAACGACGTGGGAAAGGTTGATAAAAAAGATATCAACCAAAACGCGAGCGCAAAACACAACGCACCCCACAAAGTGAGGTGCGCGACTTGGGAGCGGTGGCTCGCCGCTGGTCCGCCCGGAGGGATTCGAACCCCCGCTCTCCGGAATCGGAATCCGTTGCGTTATCCAGCTACGCCACGGGCGGATCTTTTTAATTATATATCATTTTTCATAAACATGCAACAAAAACACATACAAAAAACTTTACTTTATAAAAAATAAATTAACCCTTTCTCTGATTTTTTTCCATTATTTTGACATTTAAAATTACTTTCTTTATAATTGATTCGTTACGCCATAAAGCAAAAGCATATATTTTTACAGTTGAATGCAAATCATAAAGGTAGGTGATATTATGCGTTTTACAAAAACCCTTCGCACGTTTCATATTATTTTCTTATGTATGTTTGGCTGGATTGTTTTGCAGGTATTTTTGTCTAATTTAGAAAATAATTTTCTGTGCGCACTGTGGGGTGTTGCGCTCATCGTTATTGCTGCAATCGTCTATAAATGGCTTTCCAGACGTTTTGACAATGCCGACTACAAAAAGGCCAACCGTGTTTTCTGGATATGCATGGGCATTATGTTCGTTTTGCAGCTTTTGGCCGGCTATTTTCTTATGTATGAGCCGGGTACAGATCTGCGCGCAATCCACGAAATTTCCAAAACTGCGGCGATGTCTGGCTCTTTTGAAAATATTTATCAAAATGTACCGAACAATGCCGGTTACCTTGCACGCTATACAAACAACCATGGAATTTTTCTTCTTTTAACGGGGTATTACCGCATTCTGTTTTTGCTTTTTGGGGAAATCCCGCTTTATGCTTCGGTTTTTATAAACACCCTGGCAATCGGTATTTCGGTATTGTTCGTTTATAAAACGGCCAGTAAGCTTTTCCCTCCTGCGGGTGCGCTTACTGCATTTTTGCTATGCTTTCTTTTTCTTCCGTATTATACCTACACACCGTTTTTTTATACCGATTCTCTAAGCATGCCGTTTGTCATCCTACCACTTTTCTTCTATATAAGCGCTTTAAAGGCACAGGAAAGAAAAAAGAGATATGGCTTTCTTGTAGTAGCGGCATTGCTGATTTATATTGGGTATGCTTTAAAAGGAAGCGTTATTATTTTACTTGTAGGCGCGGTGGTTTTCCTGTTTTTAAGCCGCCCTGTTAAGCAGGCGCTTGCCTGTTCCTGCACTATGGCCGCCATATTTCTGGCCTGCACCATTATTTTCAGCGCGGTTGTAAATACAACTGGATTTGTAACAAAAGAAGAATTGCAAAAAGAACAATATCCCCTGACGCACTGGATTATGATGGGGCTCAACGGTAAAGGCGGTTACACGCACTCCGACAGCCTTTTTACAAGAAAGGCCGGCGACTATACGCAAAAAAAAGAGGCCACCGTCGCAGAAATTGGCCACAGGCTGGAGCAATACGGAGCTTCAGGCCTTTTTGCACATTTGACAGAAAAAGGGACCTGGACCTGGTCGGACGGTACGTACTATATCAGCAACCATATTGCGCATAATCCGTTGCACAAAAATATTTTGCATGAATTTTTCCTGCAGGACGGCAGCTATTATTTTATCTTTTTGTTTGCCAGCAATGCATATCAGCTGATGCTCCTGCTTTTGATCTGCCTGTCCATTGCAAAAAGCATAAAAAAACCAAGGCTGGATTTTACCGTTCTTCTAAAAGGTCTGATTTTTGGCGTCTTTCTGTTTTTCCTGATTTGGGAAACGCGCTCAAGGTACCTGTTTAACTTTACACCCGTTTTTATCCTGGTAGCAACAGACGGCATTCTTGCTTTATCCAAAATAAAGCTTTCCTCACTGCGCGCATTTTACAACAAGCGTATAAAAAAGCATACCTAAATTTAAACTGCTCTGTAAAATTGGGGAACAACAAACACGGCTGCATATTTCTATGCAGCCGTGTTATTTTATAATGGTAAGATCAGACCAGCTCTATAATTGCCATCTCTGCAGCGTCGCCCCTTCTTGGGCCAAGCTTTGTCACACGTGTGTAACCACCGTTTCTGTCTTTATATTTCGGTGCGATCTCATTAAACAATTTATAAACAACGTCTTCCTTTGTTACAAAGGACAATACCAAACGCTTGTTATGCAAATTGCTTTCCTTCGCTATTGTGATCATCTTTTCCGCCAAAGAGCTGACCTCCTTGGCACGGGTCACCGTTGTTTCAATTTTTCCGTTTTCCAAAAGAAAGGTTACCATCGCTCTGAGCATTGCTGTTCTGTGCGCGGTCGCCCTTCCCAGCTTTCTTGTACCGGGCATCAAAAATTCACTCCTTTACCTTGTGGTTTAAAAAGTATCATTCGTCTTCTTTCTGAAGACTAAAGCCCAGGCTGTTGAGCTTATATACAACTTCTTCAAGGGATTTTCTTCCCAAATTACGGACCTTCATCATATCGTCTTCAGATTTGTTGATCAAATCCTCCACCGTATTGATTCCTGCGCGTTTGAGGCAGTTAAAGGAACGCACGGAAAGATCCAACTCTTCAATGGTCATCTCCAGAACCTTTTCCTTGCTCTTATCGTCCTTTTCCACCATAATCTCTGTGCTGTAGCCCTGGTCGGACAAGTCAACAAAGAGGTTCAAATGCTCCGTCAATACCTTTGCTGCAAGGGATACGGCTTCCTGTGCGTTGATTACGCCGTTTGTCCAAACATCCAGCGTCAGCTTGTCGTAGTCTGTAATTTGTCCTACGCGCGTATTTTCCACCGTGTAGTTCACCTTCAGCACAGGCGTATAGATAGAGTCAACCGGCAACTCTCCTATTACATTGCTGCCGGAAAGCGCCTTATTACGTTCTGCAGGGACATAGCCTCTTCCCTTATCAAGGGTAATTTCCATATAAAGCTTTGCATCGTCGCCCAAAGTGGCAATATGCATGTCTGGATTGAGGATTTCCACTTCGCTGTCACATTTGATGGAGTCAGCTGTTACCACGCAAGGACCCTCTGCACTGATTTCAACCGTCTTCGGTCCATTGCAATGCAGCTTTGCGGTCAGGCCCTTCATGTTCAGGACAATTTCGGTAACGTCCTCTTTCACACCTGGCACGGTGGAAAATTCATGAAGCACGCCGTCTATTTTTAACGTTGTAACGGCTACGCCCTCAAGGGAAGAAAGCAATACTCTTCTGAGGCTGTTGCCCAAAGTGTTGCCAAAACCACGCTCCAACGGCTCCACTACAAATCTTCCATAGGTGCCGTCGTTTGATAATTCCTCGGTTTCTATTCTTGGCTTTTCTATTTCTATCATCAACGAACCTCCTCCTAACATCGGGCAGCTTTGCTGCCGCTTTGTAAACCTTTAAACAACTACAGGATTACTTGGAGTACAACTCAACGATAAGGTGTTCCTCAACCGGGAAGTCGATGTCGTCTCTCTGCGGCATTGCAAGAACCTTTCCGCCAAGCGGATTCTGCGTTTTTTCAAGCCATTTTGGAACAGCAACAATCGCGTCGCTTTCTGCGATTGCCTTAAACCTGTTTGTTGAACGGCTTTTTTCACAAACCTCAATGACATCGCCCGGCTTAATCAGATAGGAAGGGATATTGACCCTTTTCCCGTTGACCGTAAAATGGCCGTGATTAACAAGCTGCCTTGATTCCCTTCTTGTAGAGGCAAGACCAAGCCGGAATACTACATTATCAAGCCTGCGTTCAATTGTAGTAAGTAAAACTTCGCCGGTCTTTCCACCCGATTTTTCAGCCTTTTCATAATACATTCTGAACTGCTTTTCCAGAATGCCATATACAAATTTTACCTTCTGCTTTTCTGTCAGCTGGAGGCTGTATTCGCTCTTTTTTCTTCTGGAATTGCCGTTTGGATTTCTGTTTGATGTCTTTTTGGAATATCCCATCACCGTGGGAGAAATACCAAGCGCCCTGCAACGTTTTGCAATCGGCTGCATATTCTTAGCCATTGATTTTTTCCTCCTTTTTCAAAACTATACGCGTCTTCTCTTCGGAGGACGGCATCCATTATGCGGGATCGGGGTTACATCTTTGATCATGCTGACCTCAAGCCCGGCGGACTGCAACGCCCTGATCGCAGCTTCGCGTCCGGCGCCCGGCCCCTTAACGAAAACCTCAACGGACTTCATGCCATGCTCCATAGCTGCTTTTGCAGCTGTTTCAGCAGCTGACTGTGCAGCAAACGGCGTAGATTTTCTGGACCCACGAAAGCCCAACTCTCCGGCGCTTGCCCAAGAAACAGCGTTGCCCTGTGTATCTGTAATTGTTACAATCGTATTGTTAAATGTCGACTGGATATGTGCTGCCCCGCGCTCTATATTTTTACGCTCACGGCGCCGGCGCACGGTCGTTTTCTTACCCTTAGGTGCTGCCATAGATAAACCCTCCTTACTTATTTCTTCTTATTCGCCATCGTCTTTCTTGGACCCTTACGGGTACGGGCGTTCGTTTTGGAGCGCTGTCCCCTTACGGGCAGGCTTTTTCTATGACGAACACCGCGATAGCATCCTATTTCAATAAGCCTTTTAATGTCAAAAGCAATGTCGCGGCGAAGGTCGCCTTCTACGCGGCAGTTATGGTCAATGTATTCCCTCAGCTTTGAAACATCGTCTTCTGTTAAATCTCTGACACGAGTGTCGGGATTAACCCCTGTTGCAGCAATGATGTCGCTTGCAGTTTTACGCCCTATACCAAAGATATAGGTCAATCCAATTTCAATCCTCTTATCTCTGGGTAAGTCAACGCCTGCTATACGAGCCATATCTGTTGCACCTCCATTATAAATACATAAATTTAATTCCTGTAAAAGCTGCGCAATTCCCATAAAAAGGAACACAATTTTCGCGCTGCGCATGTGGCATACTGCGCCGGCCACTGGGTTTTCTATTTTACGCCCAATCAGCCCTGGCGCTGCTTATGCTTGGGATTATCACAAATCACCATGACTTTCCCTTTACGCTTTATCACTTTGCATTTTTCGCAAATTTTCTTGACAGAAGGTCTGACTCTCATTGTATCATCATTCCTTTCCACTAAAACTCTGTCTGGTTTCAGGCAATCTTATTTGCTGCGCCACGTAATACGTCCCCTTGTAAGGTCATACGGGGACATTTCCACTGTTACCTTATCCCCCGGCAGGATCTTAATAAAGTTCATCCGCAGCTTGCCGGAAATATGTGCCAGTATTGTGTGGCCGTTTTGAAGCTCTACCATAAACTGTGCATTGGGCAGGGCTTCCTTAACTGTACCTTCTATTTCGATAACATCTTGTTTGGACATACATTTCCCTCCTCATAGGAAGTCTGCGCCTGTTTGCCGTAATTGTACGGAAATAGCGCTTTTCTTATCTGTTTGTCTGTCTGAAATGTTCCAGCCGGTATCGTGTCCGCAGTCAGCGACAAATGCTTGACGTTCTTCTTTTTAGGCCGTTTAAGCGGGTGGATCTTCCCGTCGCAAAGATAGGCATAACGCCCGTCTATAGCCGTAACAATAAAAAACCTGTGTTTGTCGCGCCCTGCTTTCGACTTTGCCACAACTCCGATCTTCAGTTCCATACACACACCTCGTCAGTCAGGCAATGTCAAAATAACCGGCCCATCCGCCGTTATGGCAACTGAGTGCTCAAAATGTGCGGAAAGGCTGCCGTCGACCGTCACTGTGGTCCATTGGTCGTCCAGTACTTTTACGCGGTGCGTACCGGCGTTGACCATTGGCTCAATTGCGATCGTCATACCGGGCATAAGGCGCACACCTCTTCCGGGTGTGCCGAAATTTGGTACGCTTGGTTCTTCGTGTAACTTCGCACCTACTCCATGGCCGACAAAATCACGTACCACCGAGTAACTGCGAGCTTCGACATACCTTTGAACGGCGCTTGCTATATCGCCGATCCGGTTGCCTGCCTTGGCATTCTTAATTCCTTCAAACAGGCTCTCTTTTGTTGCATCCATCAAAGCTTTTGCTTCCCTGCTTACTTCACCGCAGGGGAACGTCCAGGCATTGTCACCGTGAAAGCCCTCAAAATAAGCGCCAATATCTATACTGACAATGTCGCCGCTTTTTAAGACGCACTTCTTACTTGGTATGCCATGGATAACCACATTGTTTACAGAAATGCATGCGCTGCCAGGAAACCCGCCATAACCGAGGAACGAGGGCACAGCGCCCTGTTCCTCGATATATTTACGGACAATACCGTCGATCTCCAACGTAGATACGCCGGGCGCGACGGCCTCTCCCGCCAAACGCAAGGCCCTTGCGGAAATTCTGCCCGCGTCACGCATTTTAGAAAGCTCGCGGGCTGTTTTAATGACAATCATCTTTTACGCCTCAACTTCGGCAAGAATTAACCGGGTTGTATCGCTGATCTCTTCTTGCCCTTCCACAATTGCAAGCTTTCCCTGTCTGGAATAATATTCCTTTAAGGGCTCTGTTTCCTTATGGTACACGTCAAGGCGTGCCTTGACTGTGTCCGGGTGGTCATCCTTGCGCTGAACAAGGGTGCCTGCGCATTTGTCGCACACGCCGTCTTTTTCAGGGAGCTTATACTCCATATGATAGCTTGCGCCGCACTTTTCGCAGACACGGCGTCCAGACATCCGTCTGACGATGTTTTCGTCGGCAACCTCAATGTCGATTACCTTGTCGATCACAACGCCCATTTTGTCCAGAGCCTCGGCCTGGGGAATGGTTCTTGGAAAGCCGTCCAGGATAAAACCGTTTTTACAGTCATCCTTTGCAAGCCGATCCTTGATAATGCCTATAACGACCTCATCCGGAACAAGCTTGCCCGCGTCCATAAAGGACTTAGCCTTCAAACCCATTTCTGTGCCGCTTCTCAGCGCTTCACGGATAATATTACCCGTTGAAATAGTCGGGATCGATAAACGCTCGCAGATTACCTCTGCCTGGGTGCCCTTGCCTGCACCCGGAGCGCCTAAAAGAATAATGTTCATAATCTTCTTCTCCTTTAAGGCTATTAGTCAAGGAAGCCCTTGTAATGCCGCATCATCATCTGAGATTCCATCTGCTTTACGGTATCCAGTGCAACACCGACAAGAATAATGACAGACGTGCCTCCCATGGAAAGCCCCTGCATACCGGTCAGCGCCGTATATATAATGGGCAGCAATGCGATAAAAGCAAGGAACAATGCGCCAATGAGCGTAATTCTTGACAATACCTTTGCAATAAAGTCAGTCGTCGGCTTGCCGGGCCGGATCCCCGGGATCGTACCGTTGTTCTGACGAAGATTATTGGACATTTCTACCGGATTATACTGAATTGTGGTATAGAAATATGCAAAACATATAATCAGGATAAAATACAAAATCGAATAGAGCCATCCGTCATATGCAAACAAATCAAAGAAACCCTGCCAGAAATCGCCCGGATTGGGTATAAACATCTCGATCGTGCTGGGGATGGAAAGAATAGAGCTTGCAAAGATGATCGGCAAAACGCCGCCCAGTCCTACCTTGATAGGCAGATGGCTGGACTGGCCGCCATACATCTTTCTGCCGACAACACGCTTTGCATATTGTACGGGAATGCGTCTTTCGGCATCGTTCATAAACACAATGACCCAGATAACCGCCAGGAAGAGAATTACAAAAAGCGGCACCAGGAATAAGAACTGTGTCTGGCCGTTGGTACCAAGCTCCCAATACTGGACAAGCTGCGTAATTGTAACAGGCATTCTTGCAACAATGCCGGCAAACAGCAAAATAGAAATACCATTTCCAATACCATACTGGTTGATCTGTTCGCCCAGCCACATCATCAGCGCCGTACCGGCTGTAAACGCCAGAATAATCACGGCGGCTGCAAATACCGCTTCAAATCCCTGCCGGAAAAGAACAACATTGGAATTGAACAGATAAGCATAATACGCGCCACCCTGTACCAAGCCAAGGCCAACCGTTGCATAACGCGTAATCATGGCAATCTTCTTACGGCCTTCTTCGCCCTCTTTTGAAAGCCTTTCCAGAGGAGGAATGGCAACTGTCAGAAGCTGTATGATAATAGAAGCGTTAATATAAGGCGTAACGCTCATTGCAAACAGCGTTGCGTTGGAAAACGCCCCGCCCGAAAGAGTGTTCAAATACCCAAAAATTGTATCTCCTAAATTATTGGGATCCATCAGCTGTGCCAGCGCTGCCATATCCAGAAACGGAACCGGGATTACAGAACCAATTCTGAAAACAATGATAATCAGCAGCGTAAATAAAATCTTTTTTCTAAGATCAGGTATTCTCCAGGCATTTCGAATGGTTTTAAACAATTATACCACCTCAGCCTTTCCGCCGGCTTTTTCAATTTTCTCCTTTGCAGAAGCGGAAAAAGCGGCAACCTTTACTTCCAGCTTTTTGTTAAGCGACCCATTCCCAAGGATCTTAATGCCGTCAAAGCTGTTTTTTACAATCCCTGCGTCGACAAGCGCCTGCGTGTCTACAACTGCGCCGTCTTCAAATTTATTCAGGCTTCCTACATTGATTGCAACAATATTCTTTGCAAAAATATTGTTGAAACCTCTCTTTGGAACACGCCTTTGCAGGGGCATCTGTCCGCCTTCAAATCCGGGACGAACCCCCTTGCCCGCTCTGGCCTTCTGGCCCTTATGGCCTTTACCTGCGGTTTTTCCTTGTCCTGAACCATGACCTCTTCCGACCCGCTTGGCTTCTTTTTTAGAGCCTTCCGCCGGTGAAAGTTCGTGCAACTTCATTTCTTCGCACCTCCTTGCTTACGCTTGACTTACCTCGACGAGGTGGGATATTTTTGCTACCTTACCCTTTGTCTGTGGATTGTCCGGCTGTGTCGTAACATCGCCGATCTTCTTCAACCCAAGGGAATAGGCGGTCGCAATTTGGTCCTTTTTAGACCCAATAAGACTTTTCTTAAGCTTAATGCTGATCTGCGCCATCTTGCTCCCCCCTGTTATAGTATATCTTTAACAGACTTGCCGCGGATTGCCGCGACCTCGTCTGCCGTACGCAGTGCGCCAAGGCCCTGAAGGGTAGCACGAACTACGTTGCATGGATTATTGGAACGTAAAGCCTTTGTCCTGATGTCCTTGATTCCCACAGCTTCAACCACTGCGCGAACAGGGCCGCCGGCAATTACGCCGGTACCGGGTGCCGCAGGCTTGAGCAGAACCCTTCCCGCGCCAAACTCGCCAATGATCTCATGCGGAATTGTGGTTCCTCTTAAAGAAACCCGCATCAGGTTTTTCTTGGCATCTTCAATGCCTTTTCGGATCGCATCCGGAACTTCGCCGGCTTTTCCAATGCCAAAGCCCACTGTGCCCTGGCCGTCGCCTACTACTACCAAAGCGGCAAATTTAAAAATGCGTCCGCCTTTTACTGTTTTAGATACGCGGTTAATTGCAACCACGCGCTCTTTCAGATCCATTGTGGAACCGTCAATAATAGCCAAAGTTATTCCTCCCCCTCTTTTAGAACTTGAGGCCGCCCTCACGGGCGCCTTCGGCCAATTCCTTGACACGGCCGTGGTATATATAACCGCCGCGGTCGAACACGACCTCGGTAATTCCTTTGTCTGCTGCTCTTTTTGCAATCAGAGCGCCTACTTTTTTGGCTGCTTCCTTGTTTCCGCCATTTCCAGCAATCTCTTTGTCCAGCGTTGACGCCGCTGCCAGGGTAACTCCCTGTACATCATCGATCAACTGGGCGTAGATATTATTGGTGGAGCGGAAAACATTCAGGCGAGGACACTGTGCGGTGCCGCTAACTTTACCGCGGACTCTGCGGTGACGTTTTAAACGCGCTACGTTTTTGTCGGCTTTATTCACCATTTGTTCTTCAACTCCTTCACTTATTTCTTGCCGCCCTTACCGGCCTTGCCTTCCTTACGGCGGATGTGTTCGTCAACGTACTTAATGCCTTTGCCTTTATATGGCTCCGGCGGACGTTTTTCCCTTACCTCGGCTGCAAACTGACCAACCTTTTGCTTGTCTGCACCGCGGATAATGATTTTGTTCGGGTTGGGTACCTCAATGGTAATGTCGGCTGTGTCCTCCATTACAACCTGGTGGGAAAAGCCAAGGTTCATAACCAATTGCTTGCCCTGCTTTTGCACACGGTATCCAACGCCGTTGACTTCCAGCTCTTTTGCATAACCGTTTGTAACGCCCTCTACCATGTTGGCAATCAAAGAACGTGTAAGGCCGTGAAGCGAACGGTTAAGCTTGTCGTCGTTTGGGCGCTTTACCTCAATCACTGCGCCCTCGATTTCTACCGTCATGTTCGGGTGAATTTTCTGGGTAAGCGTACCCTTGGGGCCTTTGACGGTAATAACGCCGTTATCGAGCTTCACATCGACACCGGCGGGAATATTTATGGGTTTTCTTCCAATTCGAGACATCTTCGCACCCCCTTACCAAATAAATGCAAGGACTTCGCCGCCTACATTTTCTTTGCGTGCCTGACGGTCCGTCATAACGCCCTTAGAGGTCGAAATAACGGCAATACCAAGGCCCTTCATAACCTTTGGCATATCCTCAACATTGCTGTAAATACGCAAACCGGGCTTAGATACCCTGCGCAGGCCGGAAATAACAGGTGTTTTTCCTTCGCCATACTTCAGTGTAATCTTAATCATACCCTGCTTGCCGTCTTCAATTGTTGTAAAATTTTTAATATAACCCTCGTCCTCCAGGATCTGGCAAATGGCCTTTTTCATGTTGGAAGCGGGGACTTCAACAGTATCGTGCTTTGCAGAATTCGCATTGCGGATTCTCGTAAGCAGATCTGCTATTGAATCAGTAATCTGCATACCGTCAACCTCCTTTGCTTACCAGCTTGCTTTTTTTACGCCGGGAATCTCGCCTTTGTAGGCAAGCTCCCTGAAGCATATACGGCAAATTCCGAACTTACGAAGATAAGCGTGTGGCCTGCCGCAGATTTTGCATCTGCTGTATTCTCTGGAAGAATACTTTTGCGTTCTTTTCTGTTTAACCTTCATTGAAGTTTTTGCCACAATATTCCCTCCTTACCTTGCAAACGGTGCACCCATAAGCGTCAACAGCTCGCGTGCTTCCTCGTCGGTGTTTGCTGTGGTAACAAAACAAATGTCCATACCACGTACCTTGTCAATTTTGTCGTAATCTATTTCAGGGAAAATAAGCTGCTCCTTGACGCCCATGTTATAGTTGCCTCTGCCGTCAAAAGAGTTGGGGTTGATTCCTCTGAAGTCACGAACTCTGGGAAGTGCCACATTGAAAAGCCTGTCTAAGAATTCATACATTCTTACGCCTCGCAGCGTAACCTTTGCTCCAATGTTCATGCCTTCGCGCAGCTTAAAGTTCGCAACCGATTTTCTCGCCTTGCAGACCATCGCCTTCTGGCCTGTGATCGCGGCAAGGTCGTTTAAAATTGCCTCTATCACCTTTGCATTGTCTCTGGCCTCTCCGGCTGCTACGTTAATAACAATCTTTTCAAGCTTTGGGATCTGCATAACGCTTTTGTAAGAAAATTTCTTCATAAGCGCCGGTGCGACTTCCTGATTGTAATATTCCTTAAGTCTTGGCATATTCTATCCTCCTTACAGCGACTCGCCGCATTTTTTGCAAATGCGCTCTTTAGTGCCATCTTCATAAATTTTATGAGCGACACGTGTCGGCTTGCCGCAGCGGGGACAAACAATCTGGACCTTGCAGGCATACATAGCGCCTTCTGCTTTGATAATGCCGCCGGGCTCTCCCATTTTGCGGGGCTTAACGTGCTTCTTTACCATATTCACACGCTCGACAATAACCTTGCCCTCTTTCGGGCTTACTGCCATGACCTTGCCCTTTTTGCCCTTGTTTTTACCGCTTAATACAATTACGGTGTCACCCGTTTTTACATGAACTTTCTTATTCATCGTGCGCACCTCCGTTAAAGTACTTCGGGAGCAAGGGATAAGATCTTCATATAATCCTTGTCACGAAGCTCTCTTGCCACCGGTCCGAAGATACGCGTGCCCTTCGGGTTTTTGTCTTCTCTTATAATAACGGCTGCGTTTTCATCAAAACGAATATACGTGCCGTCGTCTCTGCGCACGCCCTTTGCAGAACGTACGATAACTGCTTTTACTACTTCGCCTTTTTTTACAACGCCGCCGGGTGCTGCTTTTTTGACCGAAGCCACCACTACGTCGCCAATATTGGCGTACCTCCTTCTGGTACCGCCGAGAACACGGATGCACATTAACTCCTTTGCGCCGGTGTTATCGGCAACCTTGAGGTAGGTCTGCTGTTGTATCACAGTGCGTTCCTCCTTTTCTCAAGCCGCTAAACAATCCAAAAATTATTTGGCTCTTTCAATAATCTCGACGAGTCTCCATCTCTTATCCTTGGAAAGAGGACGAGTCTCCATGATACGTACTCTGTCGCCTATCTTGCATTCGTTGTTTTCATCATGCACCTTCAGCTTGATGGTACGCTTGATAATCTTTTTATAAAGCTTGTGCTTTACGCTGTTTTCAATGGCAACCACAACGGTTTTGTCCATTTTGTCGCTGACAACCTTGCCAACGTCTGTTTTTCTCATATTTCTATCGCTCACGGCCGAACATCCTCCTTCCTTATGCATTTGTTTCTTCAAGCTCACGCTGACGAAGAATGGTTTTTACCCTTGCAATATCCTTCTTTACAGCGCTTATGCGCATCGGGTTGTCAAGCTGATTGATAGCAAGCTGAAAACGCAGCTGGAAGAGCTCTTCCTTCAGGTCCTTCAGCTTAAGCTGAAGCTCGCTTTCCGACAATTCTCTAAGCTCAGAAGCTTTCATTACTGCTCAACCCCCGTTTCTTCCTTTTTCACAAACTTGCATTTGAGCGGCAGCTTGTTTGCCGCCAAACGCATAGCCTCTCTTGCGGTTTCTTCCGGTACGCCGGCAAGCTCAAACATCACTCTGCCCGGCTTTACCACGGCTACCCAGTATTCCGGGGAACCTTTACCGGAACCCATTCGGGTTTCAGCAGGCTTTTCTGTTACAGGCTTATCCGGGAAAATTTTAATCCACACCTTACCAAATCTTTTGCAGTAACGGGTCATCGCTACACGGGCAGATTCGATCTGGTTAGAGGTAACCCAGGAAGGCTCCAGCGCCTGCAGACCGTAATCGCCGTAGGTAACCTTGTTCCCTCTCATGGCTTTACCCTTCATGCGGCCTCTGTGAACCCTTCTGTATTTTACACGCTTAGGCAACAGCATTACTTACTGCCTCCTTCCCTGCGGGATTTTCTATTATCCTGCAAAACCTCGCCCTTATACAGCCATACCTTTACGCCAATGCGACCGTAGGTTGTAGCTGCTTCTGCAAAGCCATAATCAATATCGGCCCTTAAGGTCTGCAGCGGAATCGTACCTTCATGGTACATTTCGGAACGGGCAATTTCTGCGCCGCCCAAACGCCCAGAACACTGCGTTTTAATGCCCTTTGCGCCAAAACGCATCGCGCGGCCAATGGCCTGCTTCATCGCGCGGCGGAAAGAAATTCTCTTTTCCAGCTGCTGCGCAATGCTCTCTGCAATCAGCTGTGCGTTCATATCGGGCGATTTTATCTCCACAATATTGATATGCACAGGCTTTTTCAAAAGCGCTTCGCACTGTACGCGCAGCTTGTCTATTTCGCTGCCGCCCTTGCCGATTACCATGCCGGGCTTGGCACAGTGAAGGTTAATTCTAACCCTGGAAGCGTCGCGTTCAATTTCTATTTTGGGAATCCCTGCCGCATACAGCTTCTTTTTCAGCATTTTACGCAGATTGTAATCTGCAACCAGCGTGTCGCCAAAATCTTTGTTGTTTGCAAACCAGCGTGAATCCCAATCCTTAATGATACCAACACGTAAACCGTGCGGATTAACTTTCTGGCCCATTTACCGTACCTCCTCCGTTATTCTTTTTCCTTGAGCACAAGGGTGATGTGTGATGTCTTCTTGTTGATTCGGAACGCGCGTCCCTGCGCTCTTGGGCGAATACGCTTGAGGGTCGGACCCTGGCTTACGGAGCATTCCGCTACGTAAAGTTTAGACACATCCATATTGTGGTTATTCTCTGCATTTGCCATAGCTGACTTGAGCAGCTTCTCAAGCGGCTCGCAAGCGGCCTTGGGAGTATGCTTTAAGATAGCCAGGGAAAGGTCGCAAGGCTTGTTCCTGATCAGGTCAAGCACAATAGAAACCTTTCTGGGTGAAATACGGACGTAATTTAAATAAGCCCTTGCTTCCATTTACTATACTCTCCTTCCGCTTATTTCTTGGTCGTCTTGGAACCGGCGTGTCCCCTGAAGGTCCTGGTGGGTGCAAACTCGCCGAGCTTGTGTCCAACCATATCTTCCGTTACATACACCGGAACATGCTTGCGTCCGTCGTGAACTGCAAATGTATGACCGACAAAATCCGGGAAAATTGTGGAAGACCTGCTCCAGGTCTTTAAGATTTTCTTTTCCCCGGTTTCATTCATCTGTTGAATCCTCTTCAGCAGCACAGGCTGTACATAAGGACCCTTTTTAACGCTTCTTCCCATAGTTCATAAGCTCCTTTCTGTATGCCTCTTACTTACCGTTGCGGCGTCTTACAATCATCTTGTCGGAACGGTTGTGCTTCTTTCTGGTCTTATAACCCAGCGCAGGCTTACCCCACGGGGTTACCGGGCCGGGGCGTCCAACCGGGCTTTTGCCTTCGCCGCCGCCGTGCGGGTGGTCGTTGGGGTTCATAACAGAACCTCTTACCGTGGGCCTCCAGCCCATGTTGCGCTTGCGTCCGGCTTTACCGATCTTTACGTTTTCATGGTCTGTATTGCTCACCTGTCCGATCGTCGCCATACAGCCGATCGGCACGTTCCTAAGCTCGCCGGAGGGCAGCCTCAACAATGCAAGGCCGTTTTCCTTTGCCATCAGCTGGGCCATATTGCCGGCTGCGCGCGCAAGCTGCGCGCCCCTGCCGGGGTACAGCTCTACATTATGGATAAACGTACCTGTGGGAATATTTGCAAGCGGCAGTGCGTTGCCGGGCTTGATGTCGGCGTTTTCGCCGGCTGTGATCTTATCGCCAACCTTTAAGCCGTTTGGCGCAATGATATAGCTCTTCTCGCCGTCTTCGTACTCGACCAGCGCAATAAACGCCGAACGGTTCGGGTCGTATTCGATCGTCTGTACCGTGCCCTGTACGTCAAACTTCTGACGCTTAAAATCAATAATGCGGTATTTCCTGCGGTTGCCGCCGCCTCTGTGGCGCACGGTGATTCTTCCATAGCTGTTGCGGCCGGATTTTTTCTTCATCGGCGCAAGCAGGCTTTTTTCCGGGCCGACCTTGGAAAGGCCGGAATAATCTGTAACCGACATATTACGCCGGGCGTTTGTGGTCGGCTTATATACTTTAATAGCCATTTGGTTTCACTCTCCTCATGATGGCTTTGCGGGGAAATGGCGCTCCCCATACATTCATTGCCTGTCGTTGTTTTTTTGCTGCAATTTTTCGGCAGGCTTACATCATGCCTTCAAAAAATTCAATCTTCTTGCTGTCGGGCGTCAGGGTTACATAGGCCTTCTTCCAAGAAGGCGTATAGCCCTGGCTTCTTCCCTGGCGGCGCAGCTGTCCGCGCACGTGCACGGTGTTTACCTTTGCCACCTTTACTTTAAAAAGCTCTTCTACGGCCTTTGCAATTTCAATTTTGTTGGCTGTTTTTGCAACCTCAAAAGTGTACTTCTTTTCCGCCGCACCCAGCATGGATTTTTCCGTAATCACGGGGCGGATGACAATATCCTGTGCTGTCATTATGCGTACACCTCCTCAATTTTGGCAACTGCGTCCTTTACAATGATCAGCTTGTCGGCGTTGATCATGTCATACACGTTGAGCGTGTTGACCTGCGCTGTTTTCACGCCCTGAATGTTCGCGGCAGATTTAATTACCTTCTGGTCCACCTGCGGAAGAACAATCAGCGCTTTCTTTTCTGCGCCAAGCGCCTTGAGCATGTCTGCAATCACCTTTGTTTTATAGCTTTCCACTGAAATGCCTTCCAGTACAACAATGTCGTTTGTTCTGAGCTTGGAAGAAAAAGCAGACTTCATTGCCAGCCTTCTGACCTTCTTATTGACTGTAAACCTGTAACTGCGGGGCTTTGGCGCAAAAACAACGCCGCCGTGCGTCCACTGTGGGGAACGTGTGGAGCCCTGCCTTGCACGGCCCGTTCCCTTCTGCCGCCACGGCTTCTTCCCACCACCGGAAACCTCTCCGCGGGTCAGCGCGGACTGTGTGCCCCGGCGATGGTTTGCAAGGTAGTTGACTACCATATGATGCATTGCGGCAGGATGGGGCGTAATACCAAATATATCTTCAGAAAGATCTACGGTATCTACCTGCTCTCCAGCCATATTTACTACTGGTAAACTAATCGGCATTTGTATTCCTCCTCCCCTTAAGCCTTAACGGTGTCGCGAATAATTACGGTACCGCCGTTAGGGCCAGGAACAGCGCCCTTAATAGCGATCAGGTTGTTTTCGGCGTCTACCTTTACAACCGTAAGATTCTGAACGGTTACCTTTTCTGCGCCAAGATGGCCCGCCATCTTTTTGCCCTTCCATACCCTGGAGGGGGAAGAACACGCGCCAATGGAACCGCCGTGGCGGGCAACAGGGCCCGAACCGTGCGATTCTTTCAGCCTTCTGAAGTTCCAGCGCTTAATTACGCCGGCGTAACCTTTACCCTTGCTTGTGCCGGTAACGTCCACCCTGTCGCCGCCTGCAAATACGTCTGCCTTGACAATATCGCCCACGTTGTAAGCGTCTGTGTCGTCAAAGCGGAACTCGCGCAGCGTTCTTTTGGGCGCAACGTCTGCCTTATCAAAATGGCCCTTCTGCGGTTTGCTGACCCTGCTGGGCTTCAAATCGCCAAAGCCAAGCTGAACGGCCGCATAGCCGTCGTTTTCTACTGTCTTTTTCTGGGAAACCACGCACGGCCCTGCTTCCACGACCGTAACGGGAACAACGTTTCCCTTTTCGTCGAAAACCTGCGTCATGCCGATTTTCTTTCCAATCAGTGCTTTTTGCATGTATACTGCCTCCTGTAAGGTTATTGGTTGGGTCGCCCCAACATGACCCCGTCTGCACGGTAGGTTGAACGTGTGCTGCCGCTATATATAATAGGTATAGCGCTTACAGCTTAATTTCAATATCAACGCCGGCAGGGAGCTCCAGGCTCATAAGAGCCTCAACCGTCTTGTTCGACGGCCTTAAAATGTCGATAAGCCTTTTATGGGTACGCATTTCAAACTGCTCGCGGCTGTCCTTATACTTATGCACAGCGCGCAGAATGGTAATAATCTGCTTTTCCGTGGGCAGCGGCACCGGGCCGGAAACCCTTGCGCCTGTGCGCCTTGCCGTCTGCACAATTCTTTCGGCAGACTGATCCACCAGCTGGTGGTCATACCCCTTTAACCTTATCCTGATTTTTTCCTTGACTGCCACATGAATCGCCTCCTTAAAAAAATGAGTTGGCGGGCGCCGCTTTTCAAAAAAACCGTAACACCCTGCCGGGTGTTCCGTGCGCTGCTTTTTAAAAACCGAGTTGGCCAAACGGCCAGCCCGGACAGCTGAAAAGCGCCAGAACAGCAAAAGGCACAGCAACCCTACGCACCTTTTGCGCTCTAAAAATTATCTTTGTCGCCCGGTTTAAAATCGGACATACTCCACGGAAAAACCGGCCAAATAAGCCGCAACCTCCCGCTTCATCGCATATCTGTTGCAGTCACGCGAGGGTTATTATACCATATATAACAGGCAACCGCAAGAAAACGTGTGCTTTTGTATTTGTAGAATTTTCAGGCTTTTTATTCCAAATTTTTGTCAAATTTATCTACACAAGATGCAGGCCGTTTTGCCGCTTTTTTTCTATATATAGCGTGTATTGCAAAAAGCCTGTTTTTTCTGCAAAAACAGGCTTTTTCAGGCGTTTTGCCTTCTTTGTGGTTTTTTTGTGTTTTTCTTGCTTCTTTGTGCTTCTCTGCGCTCCTTTGCGCTTCTCCGCGTTCCTTTGCGCTTCTCTGTGTTTCTTTGTGTTTCTTTGTGTTTCTATGCGCTTCTTTGCGCTTCTCTGCGCTTCTCTGCGTTCCTTTGCGCTTCTCTGCGTTCCTTTGCGCTTCTCTGTGTTTCTTTGTGCTTCTTTGCGCTTCTCTGCGTTTCTCTGCGTTTCTCTGCACTTCTTTGCGCTTCTACGCGTTCCTTTGCGCTTCTCTGCGTTCCTTTGCGCTTCTCTGCGTTCCTTTGCGCTTCTACGCGCTTCTTCGTGCTTTCTTTCTGCCTTTTGCGCTATTCCATCTCTACACAATACTCCAGCATGCTGATCACCGTATTATTAAAAGAGGTTCCGTTTTCCCTGGCGATTTTGTCCACCTTCTGGAACAGCTCTTCTGAAATATATAAGGTTCTGTACCGGCTTTTCTTTTTCTCCTTCGTATCCTTCGGCTTGAACGGCATACAAACACCTCCTTCTATTGCTTATTCTAACTCAAAACATAATAGAAAAATATATTAGAAAATACTGACATATTTTTCTGTTGCACTTAGTTTGACAATTCACTTTTGCAAAAGAATCTGCCGCCCTGCGCCGGCATAAAATTTTTGATTTTAAAAAACCGGATTATATTCTGCACGCCTGCTGTAAAAACTATGGACGAGGTGATCAATATGCCCGATCGGTCCAACAACGCAACGCCGCTGTTGTCGTTGCTGCCAAAATACGAAGAAGACGCAGGCAGCTTTTACCTTTCTTTGCCGCAGGACGTAAAAGAGGCGGTCAACCAGCATGCCTCGCAAATTCAAAGCGGCGAAGACCTGCGGCGGCTGGCGCAGGAATATATGGACGCGCAGTCAGCTGAGCAATACTACAGATAAAACAACAGAGCCCACGATCAAAGCGGCGCACACAATCGCTACAATGCGTATAAACAGTGTGCGCCTGCTTGTTTTTGTTTTTTTCGGCCGCGCCATAAGCTTCACCCCTTCTGTAAAATGCCTGTTTGCCGTTTTTCTTTCTCTACTGTTTTTCCCATGTTTTTTTCGTGTAACCCGCCTGCATGCGCATTTGCCATATCCTTTGCGCTTTGCTATACTGAATATACCATAATACACCATAAAAACAGAGGGGATGGCTGTATGATCCATTTATACTATGGGGACGGAAAGGGCAAAACAACCGCCGCTTTGGGCATGGCGGTCCGTGCTGCCGGCAGCGGCATGCGCGTTTTGCTCGTGCAGTTTTTAAAGCCGGAGCAAAGCAGCGAACGCAGCCTTTTGCGCACAGTGGAAAATATTGTGCTCTTCCCCTGCCCGCAAAAGGTACGCTTTACCTTTGAAATGAACCAGCCGGAGCTTGCCGCCGCAAAGACGTATTACCAGGACTTTTTTGAGCGGGCCGTGTGCCCTGCGCACCAGGCCCTTTACGGCATGCTCATCTTAGACGAGGTGTTTTCCCTGTGCGACTGCGGCATATTAAAGGAAGAAGCGCTGTTTTCTTTTTTAAGCGGCTACCGCGGGCGCGCAGAGCTTGTTTTGACCGGGCACACGGTCCCCGCGCGCTGTATCGCGCTGTGCGACTATGTGTCGCACATCAAAAAAGTCCGCCACCCCTTCGACCACGGGGCGGCGGCAAGACGCGGTATAGAATTTTAACCCTGTTTACGGTCTATCTTTTTTTATCAACGATTTCGCCCTGGCTTTTATAGATGCTGCTTTTGGGTACAAAGCCCCTGACCATTGAAAGCGGATAGACCGTGCTGTCCCTGCCGATGACTGTACCGGGGTTTAAAACAGAATTGCACCCGACCTCTACGCGGTCGCCCACAATGGCGCCCAGCTTTTTGCGCCCGGTGTTGATCTTTTCCCCCGCCACGCTGATAAACACAACCGTTTTGTCTGATTTTAAATTTGAAGTAATTGAGCCTGCGCCCATATGCGCCTTATAGCCCAAAATGGAATCCCCCACATAATTATAATGCGGCACCTGCACCTTATCAAACAAAACAGAACCCTTAAGCTCTGTAGAATTGCCCACCACGGCGCCTGCGCCCACAATGGCGTTGCCGCGGATAAACGCACAATGGCGGATTTCCGCATTCTCGCAGATAATCAGCGGCCCTGCAAGGCTTGCGCTTTTTGCAATTTTTGCGTTTTTTGCCACCCAAATGTCCTTTTCAAGCTGTATATATTTGTCCTTTGGCAGCTGCTCCCCCAGCTTTATAATAAAATCAGAAAGCTCGCAGAGCGCCTCCCACGGATATTGCGTGCCCTCAAAAAGCAGCGCCGCAATGGTTTTGTCAAGGCTTAAAAGCCCCTCTGTCTTTAAAAAATCAAACACCTCTCCCAACCCTTTCCAAACTGTTATTTATTCCCCGCCGGCCTTTTAACCCGCCGGCGCGTTATTCCGGATATTCATAAAACCCCGTGCTGCCGTCGCCAAGCGTACCGGCAACAAATTTCAGCTCGTTTTCGCCAAGCTGGATCTTATAAGCGGAAAAGCTGCGCGGCTTACCTGTTTTGGGGTCTGTCACAATCACGCAGTCCCCCTCCATCATCCATTTATATTTATATACATTAATACCGCGGATGCAAAATTTTTTCCCTGTACACGAACCCAAAAACTCATATTTTTTCAATCCGGCTCCCCCCTTTTTTATCCTTCAGGATCCATTTCTTATATACAAACCAGGTCAGCCATGCGCTGAAAATCCCCAGTAAAATCCCTGCCAGAACGTCGGTAGGATAATGCACATACACATACATGCGGGAAAAGGCGATCAACCCCGCCAGCACAAGTGCGCCGGCCCCCCAATAGCGGTTGGCACGGAAAATCATGCATGCCGCTGCAAACGACGAGCACGAATGCCCAGAGGGAAAAGAATACGATTCCGGCTTTAAAACCAACATGACTACGTCCGGGTTTTCATAGCACGGGCGCACCCGGCACACAATATTTTTTATACATACCTCGCCCACCAAAAAACCAAACGCCATGGCGATCAGCGCCATTATGCCGTAGGGTCTGTATTTTTTAAAGCAAAGCATAACAAGCGCTATGCCGATCCACACCAGGCCGCCCTCCCCGATTGTGCTTAAAAAGGGCATCAGCCAGTCAAAAAACGGGTTTGCAAACGTCGTCTGTATAAAATCCAGTATTTGCAGTTCCATGCATACACTCCATATATCTGATTTCCGGCGCGGGTTCAGCTTGTAATGTAAAAGCTAAAATAAATCCGCTTTGTTACTTCGTCTGTGTTTTCAATTGCGCCGTTAAAGGTAATGATCAGGTTAAAAAGCTCATGGCCGCCCGGCTTTAAAATGGCAAGGCGGTTGATTAAAGGAAAGTTTTCCCGCTGCTCCGTTGTCATGGTGGCGCACACGCCGTTTACGGTAAGCTCTTTAAAAGCGCGCCCGGTAATCTGCGCGCCGGCCTGCTGCCGCGCGGAAAGCTCCTGTGCGGTAAGCGCCTGCTGCAGCTTTACGCGCTCAAGCTCAATAATCACGGGCGACTGCCTGTAATCCTCCTGACAGTCCTTGGAATACGCAATGAGCTCCCTGCTGAAAAAATCTGTTTTATATAAAAAAGCGGTAGGTATATTCATAATATAGTCGCTTCCGTGCACCTGTATACCCGCGCCAAAATTAAAATAGCCCTTTTTTTGGGTGATTGTAAGCCCCATTTCCTCCGCCAGGCTTTTCAGCCCGCTGCCCATGTTGTTTGCGGCGTCCCGGATCTCCGGCGTTATATTGGCAGACGTGCTGTACCCGCCCCCGTACCGTTCGCTGTACCCGCAGGTTCCTCTTTTTTGCTCTTTGGGTGCAGCCGGCACCGCGGCGGGCGGCGTTTTGTTTTTTTCTTCGGCGGCACAAGAAGCAGTGCGTTTTTTTGTCGCCATATCCTATCACCCCAAATACTGTTCCTTTATATAATACAACAAAAAGCGTGCGCTTTCAATTGGTTGCAAAATTTTTATCTGACCCGCCAGATATTTGGCGCGGCAGTCTTTTCAACAGCCCGCATATGCGCAAAGGCCTTTGCTGCCCCTGCACGGGAAATGCCCTTATTTTTATACAAAACATGCAAGCTGTCAATCCAAAATAATTGAAAATTTTGTAAATATGCTGAAAATATACAATTTTTTCTTTGGCGAGTTGACAATTTGTTGTACCGGCAGTAAACTATAGGTACCAAGGGGTTAGTTTACGCTTACCTCTATTTTCAACGACATAAGTTAGTTTTAGCTAACAGAAAGAGGTGTGTGCCATGTCGTTCCGTGAAACAGCCGTTCCGGGCCTTTATAACAACCCGGCTTCACACAAGGTGCCGCTGTGCTCCGGTACTATCCCGCTGAGTATGGTGGATCCGGGTGTGCAGGTGCATATACGCTCTATCAAAGGGCGGGACGATACCAAACGTTTTTTAAACAACCTTGGGTTTGTGGAAAACGCGCCGGTCACAGTTGTATCTGAACTTGCAGGCAATGTGATTGTCAATATAAAGAACACGCGGGTCGCAATCAGCAAGGCAATGGCTGCGCGTATTTTAACAGATTGAGGAGGATGCAAATGAAAACGCTGAAGGAGGTTCCATGCGGTCAGAGTGCAACTGTGCAGAAGCTGCATGGCGAAGGAGCCGTTAAGCGCCGTATTATGGACATGGGCATTACCAAAGGCACACAGATCTTTGTGCGCAAGGTCGCTCCTTTAGGGGATCCCGTAGAAGTAACCGTGCGCGGATATGAGCTTTCTATTCGGAAAGCAGACGCAGCGCAAATTGAGGTTTCTTAAAAAAGAAACCTCTTTTTCGGACTTTTAAGTTAGTCTTAGCTAACATTTGAAGGAGGCAGACACCATGCACATTAAAATTGCACTTGCCGGTAACCCAAACAGCGGCAAGACAACGCTTTTCAACGCGCTCACGGGTGCAAACCAGTTTGTTGGGAACTGGCCGGGCGTAACCGTTGAAAAAAAGGAAGGGAAATTAAAAGGACATAAGGACGTGACAATCACCGACCTGCCGGGTATTTATTCTCTTTCTCCCTATACTTTAGAAGAGGTTGTGGCAAGAAATTACCTGCTGCAGGAAAAGCCGGACGTTATTTTAAATATCGTCGACGGCACAAACATTGAAAGAAATCTGTATCTGAGCACGCAGCTGACAGAACTTGGGATTCCCGTAGTCATGGCCGTAAATATGATGGATATCGTCCAGAAAAACGGCGATGTGATCGACCCGGCACAGCTAAAGAAGGCGCTGGGCTGCGAGGTGGTTCCCATTTCCGCCTTAAAAGGCACCGGCATACAGCAGGCCGCGCAAAAAGCGGTAGAGCTGGCACAGCAAAAAAGTAAGCTCGTTTGCGTACATACTTTTTCCGAACCGGTGGAAAAGGCACTGGACGCCATTGCAGAAATGCTGCCGGACATACCCGCGCAGCAAAAAAGGTTTTTTGCCATTAAGCTGTTTGAGCGCGATGATAAAATTGTACAGCAGCTTGGCAACGCATGCCCGAATGCAGAGGACCTGATCCGGGATGTAGAAACGCAAATGGATGATGACAGTGAAAGCATTATTACCAACGAGCGTTACAACTATATTTCCTCTGTGATCAAAAGCTGCTGCCGCAAAAAGCGCGCAGGGGCGCTGAGTATTTCCGACCGAATCGATAAAATTGTCACCAACCGGTTTTTGGCCCTGCCGATCTTTGCGGTTGTTATGTTTATTGTGTATTTTGTCTCGGTTACAACCGTGGGCACCATCGCCACAGACTGGGCAAACGACGGAGTTTTCGGCGATGGCTGGCACTTATTTGGAATTGGCGCTTCAGAATATGAAGAGGCCGTAGGCGCCTACGATACGGAAAGCCTGAAAATAGAAGCCTATTTGGCCGCTGCGGAGGAATCCGGGCTGGATACCACGGCAATTACCGAAACGCTGGAAGCCGAAGAACCCGACGCTTCTGTGATAGATTCTTTCCTTGCTTCGGCCTCAACCGCAGATATTACCGCGCAGGCCGAACTGACTGACGAGGAGGGCAACGTGGAAGAAACCATTCCCGTCGCTTTTACCGATTTTGAGGCCGCCCTGCAGGCCGAGGAGCCAGATCCCGCAAATTACGGCGTATGGGTTCCGGGTATTCCCGTTTTGCTTGAGGACGCTTTAAGGGCGGTTCATTGCGCAGACTGGCTGCAGGGCCTGCTCCTTGACGGTATTGTCGCCGGCGTGGGCGCTGTGCTGGGTTTTGTTCCCCAAATGCTGATTTTGTTTATTTTCCTTGCCATTTTGGAATCCTGTGGCTACATGGCCAGGATCGCCTTTATTATGGACAGGATCTTCCGCCGCTTTGGCCTTTCGGGCAAATCCTTTATTCCCATGCTCATCGGTACAGGCTGCGGCGTACCGGGCGTTATGGCCTCGCGCACAATTGAAAACGACCGTGACCGAAAAATAACGATTATGACCACAACATTTATTCCTTGCAGCGCAAAGCTGCCAATCATTGCACTGATTGCAGGCGCGCTGTTCGGCGGCGCCTGGTGGGTCGCCCCCAGCGCGTATTTTGTAGGGATTGCCGCTATTATCGTGTCCGGCATTATTTTGAAGAAAACAAAAATGTTCGCAGGCGACCCCGCCCCGTTTGTCATGGAGCTGCCGGCTTACCACCTTCCCACAGTCGGCGGTGTGCTGCGCAGCATGTGGGAGCGCGGCTGGTCCTTTATCAAAAAGGCCGGTACGGTTATTCTGCTTTCCACCATCTTTATCTGGTTTACCTCAAGCTTTGGCTTTGTCGACGGCCAGTTTGTTATGGTGGAAGACCTCTCTGACGGTATGCTGGCTGCAATCGGAAGCTTCATCGCGCCTATCTTTATCCCGCTTGGCTGGGGGAACTGGCAGGCTGCCGTTGCGGCAATTACCGGGCTGGTTGCCAAAGAAAACGTCGTTGGAACATTTGGTATTCTCTACGGCTTTGCAGAAGTCGCGGAAGACGGCGTGGAAATCTGGACTACGCTTGCGGCAAGCTTTTCAACGATTGCCGCGTATTCCTTCCTGGTATTTAACCTTCTGTGCGCTCCGTGCTTTGCCGCTATAGGTGCAATCAAGCGTGAAATGAACAGCGCAAAATGGACGTTCTTTGCCATTGGCTATCAGACCATTTTTGCGTACGCCGTATCTATGTGCATTTTCCAGATCGGTAACCTGTTTATGGGCGGCGGTTTTAATGTCTTTACAGCAATCGCCTTCCTGCTTGTTGCTGTCTTCCTGTATTTGCTGTTCAGGCCTTACAAGGAAAGCAACCGGCTCAAGAGCGTCCGGGCGGGTATATAAAACCAATTTTAAGGAGCGTTCTTTATGCTTGAATGGATTTTGCAAAATCTTTCGACTATTTTGATTACAGCAGCCTTGCTTGCCGTCGTTTTGCTGATCATCCGGCATCTTTATAAGGCGCGCAAAAGGGGCGGCTGTGCAGGATGCAGCGGCAACTGCGGCGCATGCTGCCATACGCATGCTGTAAAAAAAGACACACTCTCTCAACACTGAACATACATATACATGAAAACGCGCGGCGGCCTTTCGCTGCGCGTTTTTCATGCGCAAAATTTTCTTTTTGCTCGGCAATTTACAGCCGCTGCCTCTCTTTTTTCTTTAAAACCTGCACAAGCCTTTGCTGCTATAGATTTTTTCTTTGATTTGTGTTATAGTTTACAAAGCGCTGTAAGGGTGCAAAAATGTATGACAAAACATGGGAGGCATGCGGCTTGGCTTTACTTCGCGCACAAAACCTGCGTCTTTCCTTTTCTGACCGCTTGCTGTTTGAAAACATAAGCTTTGATGTGGAAAACAGGGATAAAATTGGTTTTATCGGCGCAAACGGCGTTGGAAAAACCACCATTTTTAAAATTCTTTCGGGACAACTACAACCTGCACAGGGGGATGTATTTGTAGCAAAGGACATACAAATAGGCTATATGGAGCAGCATGCCGGCGTAGAGAAAGACCGGACGGTGTACAGCGAACTGCTAAGCGTTTTTTCCCATTTTGAAAAGATGGAGCAGGAACTTGAATTGCTTGCCGCACAAATAGAAAAAAACGGAAAAGATATAGACACACTGGTTGCACGGCAGCTATCTCTGCAGGAGCAATATGAAAACAACGGCGGCCTTACCTACAAAAGCCGCACGCGGGCCGCTCTTTTGGGGCTTGGCTTTACAGAGGCAGACATGCACAGACCGGCTTTAACGCTTTCCGGCGGCCAGCTTTCCAAGCTGAACCTTGCAAAACTGCTCTTGTCTGGCGCCAATCTTCTGCTTTTGGATGAACCGACCAACCATTTGGACATTGCTTCGGTAGAATGGCTGGAAAGCTTTATCAAAGACTTTAAGGGCGCCGCCGTTATTATATCGCATGACCGTTATTTTCTGGATGCCGTTACAAATAAGACCATGGAGCTTTCTCACGGACGTCTGACTGCATACAGCGGCAATTATACGCAATTTATGCAGAAAAAAGAAAAAATAAACGAAGACCTTAAGCGCCGTTATGAAAACGAAATAAAAGAAATCAAGCGTATAGAGGGCATTGTGGAGCAGCAGCGCCGCTGGGGACAAAGTCATAATTTTATAACGGCGGCCAGCAAGCAAAAGCAGGCTGACCGCCTGAAAAAAGCGCTTGTAAAGCCGGAAGATGACGCACAGGCCATCCACTTTTCTCTTACCCCCAAGCGCGAAAGCGGCAACGACGTGCTGCAATGCAGGGATCTTTCCATTTCTTTTGACGGAAAGCCCCTGTTTGAAGGCGTAAACCTGCACCTTACAAAAGGGCAGCGTGTTTTTCTTTTGGGTGCAAATGGCTGTGGAAAAACCACACTGTTTAAAATTTTAATGGGAAAGCACCATGCACAGGGCGAAATTCGTTTTGGCGCAAACGTAGACGTCGGCTATTTTGACCAGGTACAGGCAGATCTGAACCTGGAAAAATCCGCACTCGACGAGGTATGGGACGCCTTCCCGAATATGAGCCAAACACAGGTGCGCACGGCGCTTGGCACGTTTCTGTTTAAAGGAGATGACGTTTTCAAGCCAGTTAAAATGCTCAGCGGCGGCGAACGCGCGCGCGTTGCACTGTTAAAGCTTATGCTGCACGGTTCAAACTTTCTGCTGCTGGACGAACCGACCAACCACCTGGATACCGCTTCCAGGGAGGCCCTTGAGGATACTTTGAAAGCTTACGGCGGTACGATGCTGATTATTTCGCACGACCGGTACTTCATCAATAAGCTTGCAGATAAAGTGATTACGCTTTCTCCAAGCGGCGTCTGTGAATATTTGGGAAACTACGACGCATACCTTGAAAAAACAAAGGAAGCATCCGCCGGTTCAACAGAAAGCTACGAAAAACCACAAAAGGCAAAGAACCATGCATATTTTCAGCGTAAAGAGCAGCAATCGCAAAAGCGCAGGCTGCAAACCAGGCTGAAAAAATGCGAACAGCAAGTGGAAGCAGAAGAAAAAACGATACAAGATCTGGAAGCAATGCTTGAAAGCGAAGAAATTGCTGCAGATTTTGAAAAACTGACACATCTTACAACAGAATTGGAGGAACACAGGCAGCTGCTTGAGCAACTGATTGAACAATGGACACAATTGCAGCTGCAGCTGGAGGTATTCCCGCAGGAATGATTGGAAATTTTAAACTGTCCTGTTTATTTTTTGCAAAACTGTGCATTTTTAAATGCACAGTTTTTTGCTATGATAACGGCAACACACATGCAAAGGTTTTTTCTTCCGTTTGCGCCGTGCCTTTGCCTGGTGTTATCTTTTTAATAAAGGACGGTTGATCCCATGAAAACGCATACCGAAAGAACGCTAAAGCTGCTTGTTCTGTCTGCCATGTTTGCAGCTATGACCACGGTACTGACTTTTTTTATAAAAATCCCCACCGCAGGCGGCGGCTATATTCATCTGGGGGACGCGGTCATTTATCTTGCCGCCTGCTTTTTACCCACGCCATACGCTATGCTCTCCGCTGGGATCGGCGGCGCACTGTCTGACCTGTTTGGAGGCTATTTTGTCTATTTATTCCCCACCTTTCTGATTAAGGCACTCATTGCACTTCCCTTCTCCAGAAAGGCAGAAAAAATTCTGACCAGCCGCAACGCATGTATGGTGCTGCCTGCAGGCGTTATCACCGTCGCCGGCTATTACCTGACCAAGGTTTTTCTGCTGGCGTTTGACCAGGCCACGGCCTCCCAGGGCTTTTGGGGCGCGTTTACAAACCCTGTTACATGGGGTGCGGCACTGGAAAACATTCCCGAAAATACCATTCAGGCTGTCGGCAGCGCAGTCGTATTTTTGGTCGCCGCCCTTGCGCTGGACAAGGCAAAGCTCAAGCAAAAGCTTTTACCACATACGGAACCAAAAGCGTAAAAACAGAGCGTTATACTCGGTTTTTATCCGTTGCTTGTACCATTTTTAACAGTTTAACAACCTTTTTTCACCAATGCATTGACAAAATACCGCGACCGGTATACCATTGCCGTCAGAATAGGCTTTATCGCAAAGGGTGGCAGTCCCCTCTTTGCCGCCTGTATGAAAAAAGGAGGAATTCCCATGACGGTAAAGAAAAGACAATGCTACAGGGCAGCTTTGCTGCCGCTTGTGTTATGCCTGCTTGCAAGCATAACCACAGTCGGCGTCGGCGCGCAAACAACAGCGGGCAGTGCCGCGGGATATGAAAACCCCACATGGCCCACACTTGACGAGGCGCGGGCTTCCATAGAACAACTGTATAACGAAAATTACCCGGAAATTGCCGACAAGATCCGGGAAATCCGCGGAATTTCGCCTGAAGAGCGCACAGACGAAGCATTGACGCTTTATTGGGGCAGCTGCGGGCCGACCAGTATTGCCTTTCAAAAAGTTTTAATGGACAACGGTATTTATGCGGAAACCAGAATGGATTCCCAAATGTATGCAAAGCATGAATATAATCTGCTGCGCACGCGCCTTACAGACGGCAGCGTAAAGCTGATCTTGATAGACGGCAGCTACCGGCAGTTTATGCGCGACTATTTCCGCCAGGAAATCATGGAAACCTCCGGAAAATCCTCCGGCGAGGTAACAGACGGCGAAATTGATGCGGCCATATTGGCAAGCGGCCTCCCCCATATTTTGACTTTTGAATTTGGCAACTGGCAGCAGGCCGTACAGAAAATCCAGTCTGTTTTGGGAGAAGATGTTGACCCCCTTGCCTATAGCTGGATAGTCGGCTCATACGAAAGCCAGCCTTACCCGGAGCCCAGCCTGCAAACCAGCTATACACGCTATTTGTCGCAAGAAGAACTTGCTGCCTTAAAGGCGGGCCTTCTTTACGAAAAGCCGTTTGAAGGAAGCCTGTATATCAAAGGCTCCTGGGACAGTTTTTCCACACGGCAGCGGTTTTCTTATAAGGGAAACGGCGTGTATGAGGTAACCCTGCAGCTGGATCCCAACACAGATGCTTATACCTGCACAATTGAAGGGGAGCAGCCGGCAACGCCGTTTTATACCGCCGCCGACCAGGCCGTTGTCTATCCCATCCTCAATGCATATTACAACCACGGCACCGTGCAGTCGTTTTTAACAGATGCGATCGCAAGCGGCTACACGCTGCTTTTAGGCCCCAGCGGCAACAGCCATATTACAGTCCGGATTGACACAAGGGCCGGTATTCACAGCCCGCAGATCCGTGCCGTACCGGCATCCAGGATCGGCCTTTACGGCGATATGGACGGCAACGAGGTCATAGACCTGCAGGATGTCATCTTTATGCAAAAGGCGCTTGGCGGCCTAATTGCATTGACAGACTACCAGAAAAAAGTCTGCACCGTAAGCGGAAACGATGTCTTTTCCATACAGGATCTGTTGCTGGTCCAGCGGTATCTTGCCAATGATCCGCATGCAGGCCTGACCGGGCAGGACGTATACGCGCCCCTATCCTAAACAAGCTATAAATCGGAGCCCTGCAGGCGGCAATCTCTGCAGGGCCTTATGTTTTGTTTTTTCAATCTTTCATACCGCCGCCATTTTTATCTGCCTAAATATAGCCCTGCAAATTCCTTTTAAAAAATACAAACCCTACAATACAGACAAAAGGCGCGGCAAAAATGCATTGACAAAGGTAAGGTAACTTGATATAATATTTTGGCGCTGAAAATCACAGGGGCCATTAGCTCAGTTGGTTAGAGCAACCGGCTCATAACCGGTCGGTCCGGGGTTCGAGTCCCTGATGGCCCACCAGCCTAATATTACATAAACCCTGCTACTATGTAGGCGGTTTGGTTGTAAAACAAAAAACCAGAGAGTTTTTGGACTCTCTGGTTTTTGTTATTTAGCAATTCTTTATGAGGTATTTAGAAAAAGTATTTATATTTCTAATATGTAACAAACAGAGTCGTGCGTATTTGTTTTTTTAATTATATATCTTTAAATTATTAAAAAATTTAAAAATATTGTTGACGAAAGAAATAATTAATAATAAAATAAATATAAAACAGGTGATAAAATTTCACCAAAAAGGATTTTATATAAGCAAATTTTTATAGAGGAGTAAAAAAATGTGTAAAATTAATACGATTAAAAGAATTGTTCCCGCAATGATGCTTTATGAAAATATTAAAGACAAACTGAATAATGACGGAATTTTAAGACCAATAGCTAGGGATAGTGACGAAATTTGGCAGCAAATGAAATTAGAAAATTTTGACAGACTTATTAATAATAAAAGTTTATATATGAAAGCGCATGCTGAATACAGCGATTATGAAGAAAGGAAGATACAAAATTATATTGAAACATGCTATACTACAACAGATGAGAAAAAAAATTCTTTGTTGGATGAATTGGAAAAACTAGAAAAACAAATATATATATCATGTTGGTATTCTTCAAGCGATTTGTCAGATGTGGTATTTAAACAATACTCTGATGATGGTATTGCCATTGGTACAGATGTGGAGACTCTTATAAATTGTATAGATTCTTCAATACAGGGCGCCTCCGATCCTGATGCTAAAAAGTATAATTGCTTTGCCGGTAATGTTCAATATATATACCATAAAGAATTTACAGAAGACAATATTTTTGAAAATACGCAGATCATATGTCCGATATTTTTAAAGGGTATGCAATTTAAAGCTGATAACGAGTTTAGATTGTGTATATTAAAAAATTCAACAGATACTCAAGATGATACGGATTTATTAAATTATTATAAAATAAATTATTATAAAAAAAATATTTTTGATAATATTAAGCACATAATAACTCACAACATTAAAAATACAGAAAATATATCAAGTGTGCTCATAAGGGCTGATGATGTTGTAAAAAAAATAAGTAGTAAATCAAACGTTAAATTTTTAGCTCTAAAAGATATTGATTTTCAAAAGCTTATAAAAAGAGTGGCTTTTAAAAATGATGGCATATATTCTATTTTAGATGATAATGCACTTAAACAGTTTGTTAACAGTAAAATATCAAAAATTGGTCTAAAAGTTGGGAATGATATTAAAAGAATTGATGGCTTTATTAAAATTGAATTGGAGGCATTTTAAAATGTGTAAAGATTTTGGATTATTAAGCGGAAAATACGACAGTACAAAGCAGAGAGCGGTATTGCTCCAAGGTGACCGGCTACGAAATTATAGAAGATATAATGCTACTATCAGAATGGAAATGCTTATAGCAGGCGGTATTACAGTTACCGATGCCCAATTTTATGATGGATTGTATTTTGCTTGGATGACAGAAGATGGGGATCAATTTAATGAATTTTTAGAATGTGTTTCTAATTTTTCTAAAAAATGCAAAGACAGAAAAATATTTAAGGTTATGCAGCGCAAGGAAAATTACGATGCGCTTGCGACAAATATGTTCTGTAAGCAGTTTTTCTTTAGTTCCCTTGAGTCAAAAGAACTTGCAAACTTTGTAAATGAAGTGGGAGAGGATTATGAAACCACTTGTTCGGACAAGTCAATAGAAGCTACAAAAGAGCCTGCAAAAGAGTCTGTTATGCTGAGAATAAAAGAAACAGAGCTTTCCAAGTATCTAGAAAATATGAAAGTCAGCATTGCATGCACATACAAAAATATTTATAAAGAAGAATGGGAACAGTTTTCTAAGAGAATTACAAAACTGTTTAAAGGTATATCTGATAAAAAACTTTATGAAGTGTGGCGGCAAAAGGAAGATAATGGGTATCGAGATTTTAAATACAAAGATTTTTTATCTGAATATTTTGATGATAACCTTACATATCAGGACAAAATGAATGATTTATTAACTCAATTTGAAAACCTTATGGAGGATGTAAATTTATCAAAAAAATATTTTGTGTCTATACGCAAACAAGCGTTAGAGAAATATCCTACAAGAAGCACAATAGTAAATTGTTTTAATAAAATATTTAGATTAGCATCTGGAAATTTAAATAATAAAAATTTTGGTCGTGCCGAAAATTTGCGTTTAGAATATATAAAACTATTTAATGACAGATACAATAAAGCCATCGCCTATCAGCACCATGCAAAGTTTTTAGATGTATGTGATTACAATGATAAAGTAAAGGATATTGTAAATAATAAAATAGATCGATCTAAAATTTATAATATACCAATTAGCGCAGATATGATAAAAAAAATGGGAACGATGACATGGAAAGAGTATTATAAAATTATTTCAGACAGTGAAATTATTGACTCCTACAACAACCTCTGCTCTTCTTATGATAATGAACGTATTGACTGCACTACTTTTAGCACAAGTGTAAGCGACTATATTGCTTTAATAAATGACAAAATCAACCAAATGAATATAAATGATTCCACAGATGTTAATCAAGGCCCTTGGAATTATTATAATACAAATAGATATCAATTGTATAAAAAATTTTTTTCTGAATTAAGCCCACCGTCATTTATTGGAGGCGGAAGCTATATAGAAGGAGTGGAAGCAAACGAAATTTGTTTATTCAGAAATTGCGGTGATAAAAGTATTTATCGTCTTAAAATATGCACCTCTGATTCAAAAAATATAAACGATTATGATGACAATTATGATACGGTTATTGCCCCTGTGAAGAATATATTTAACGGAAATGGAGGTTCATAAAATGAGTCCTATAGATAGAATTGAAAACTATTTGTCCCTAATTAAACAGTATCCCAATGTTTTTGATAATACTTCAGGAGAACTTGAGATAATTGTTGATAAAAAAATTTTATACGAAGAACAAGAAAAATTATATGCAGCAGCTGATATGAAAAACCAACCACGCAGTTGGTATGATTTAGGAGTTGTTGCTCAAGATGAATGGGTAGTTGTTTTGCGGGATTTAGTCAAATTCCCAAATGGAAAATACGGCAGATATATAAGAATGCTCAATAGAAAAAGTCAACTTGAACAATCTGGTAAGGATGTTGTCGTATTAATAAAATGTGGAAATTTGTTTTTATTAGTAAAGCATTTTCGCCATGATGACAGGGCATGGCATTGGGAGTGCCCCAGAGGATTTGGCGAAAAAGGCCTGTCTGCGAAAGAAAATGCATTAAAAGAAATACAGGAAGAAACAGGCTTGACCGTCATAAAAATTCAGCAAATCAATAATTATGACGATAGAGTTGCGTATTTTTTGGCAGAATGCAATGGTACATTTATAAATACGGATAAAACAGAGACTATATCAGATAACATATTTGTTACTTTTGAAAAATTTAAGCAAATGATTATTGATGGTTTTGTCAATGATCAATATACAATCAAGGCGTTTACGTTAGCCCAAATACAATTATTATAGCAACTTAATAAAATACACTGTAGTATTTTGTTAAGTTTAAATTTACATACAAAGTTAGCTCCCTACGGTGAAAAATTTTTTTGATAGTGATAAAGTAAAAAAGTTGCGCAAACTAAAAATGAAAAAAAGAGACAAGGTTTGCAGAGCTTTGATAGAATGACGTTGCAATATATTATTCTGGAAGAAAACTGCAAACCTGTTTGCGCATATAGCTCTCTCTTTGCAATACTTTTTTAAAAACATTTTTTAGCGCTTGACAGGCAGGCAGAGATGTGCTAAAATATAACAGCATTATATAACACTGTTATATCAGGAGTATTCTATGCCGGACATTACATCGACCACCCAACAGAATATTTTGGATGCCGGCAGGAAAGAATTTCTTGCCAAAGGCTTTCGCGCTGCATCCTTGCGGAATATTGTAAAGCGTGCAGGCGTTACGACCGGTGCCTTCTACGGCTATTATAAAAGTAAAGAAGCGCTGTTTGACGCCTTGGTCTCAAAACCATACCATGTTTTTATGGAGCAGTTTATAAAAGCACAAAACAGCTTTGCCAGCCTTCCGCCTGAAGAACAGCCTGGCAATATGGGCAGTATTTCAGGTAAATGTATGGATTGGATGGTTGGTTATATATATGAACATTTTGAAGCTTTCAAATTATTACTCTGCTGTGCCGAGGGAACCCGCTACGAACGGATGATTCATGAGCTGTCACAAATAGAGGTAGACGCCACCCATCGCTTTCTTTCTGTTTTGCAAAATCTGGGATATTGCGTTAGAAAAATAGATCCGCAGCTGGAGCATATTCTTGTCAGCAGCTTGTTTTCCGGTTTTTTTGAAATGGTGATTCACGATATGCCGCAAGCGCAGGCTGTTGTCTATGTAAAAGAACTGCGTGAATTTTATACCGCCGGATGGCAAAAAATTATGGGGCTGTAACGCTCCATTCTTTTTCACATATAGTTAGCCATAACTAACCTTAGGGAGGGATCTTTTTGCAAAAACAATCCAACTTATCACGGCTGCTGGGCTATGCCGGCAGCCACCGGTATTTCACCTATGCCTCGTGGGTGCTTTCCGCCTTGAGCGCTTTGGTCGCGCTTGTTCCGTTTTGGTATATCTGGAAAATGATGCGGCAGGTGCTTGAAGTCGCCCCCCATTTCGGCCAAGCGCAGGATTTACCCCACAACGGCTGGATGGCTGTGCTGTTTGCTGTTCTTTCCGTCATCATCTATATTGCCGGACTCATGTGCTCCCATATCGCCGCATTCCGGGTAGCTACCAATATCCGTATCAGCACTATGCATCATATTGTTAAGCTGCCGCTTGGATTTGTTGAAGAGTTTGGCAGCGGCAAGCTGCGCAAAATTGTTAACGAATCCAGCGCGGCAACCGAAACCTATCTGGCACATCAGCTTCCAGACAAAGCCGGCGCTATCGCCACACCCTGCGGTTTGCTGGTATTGCTGCTTGTGTTCGACTGGCGCCTTGGCCTTTTAAGCCTTGTCCCGGTCGTCCTAGGCTTTCTGATCATGATGCGTATGACCGGCGCAAACATGCAACAGAAAATGCAAGAATACCAAAATGCGCTCGACGATATGTCCAATGAAGCAGTCGAATACGTACGCGGCATTCCTGTGGTCAAAACCTTTGGCCAAACGGTGTTTTCTTTTAAAAAGTTTAAAGATTCCATCGACCGCTACGGCGTTTGGGTCATTGCCTACACAAAACAGCTCCGGATGCCCATGATTCTTTATACAGCTGCTATCAACGGTGTGTTCGTTTTTTTGATCGCCGCAGCGCTGCTGCTAACACAAAACGGCGTAACAACTACGTTTTTGCTCAACCTGCTTTTTTATATTATCATTACCCCGGTCATTTCACTAACCCTCACCAGAATCATGTTCCAAAGCGAAAATGCCATGATTGTCAACGACGCACTGCAAAGGATCGACAGTGTTTTGAATCTCCAGCCGCTGTCAGAAACAACAAAGCCGAAAAAACCAAAAGACTATTCCGTTACGCTTGAAGATGTCTGCTTTCGCTACGATGAAGAAAAAGAGGCGCTGCGCCATATATCCCTTTCCATACCTGCAGGGCAAACCGTAGCGCTTGTCGGCCCTTCCGGCGGCGGAAAAACAACACTTGCAAGCTTGGTGTCGCGCTTTTTTGATCCGCAGGACGGAAAAATACGCATCGGCGGTGTGGACATCCGGGATATTCCCAAAAAAGAGCTGATGAACACCGTATCCTTTGTATTTCAGGACAGTCGGCTGATCAAAGCATCGGTTTTGGAAAACGTCCGTATGAGCAGACCGGAGGCAAGCCGCAGCGAGGTCCTGGACGCGCTGCAGGCAGCGCAGTGTATGGATATTATTGAAAAGCTTCCAAACGGTGTGGATACCGTAATCGGAACAAAGGGCGTATATCTGTCCGGCGGTGAACAGCAGCGCATTGCCATTGCGCGTGTTATGCTGAAAAATGCACCTATTGTGATTTTGGATGAAGCCACCGCCTTTGCCGACCCGGACAATGAAAGCCGTGTACAGGCCGCCTTTACCGAGCTGTCAAAGGGAAAAACGGTGATTATGATCGCTCACCGTCTTTCGACCGTTTCCAATGTCGACCGCATTTTTGTTTTGAAAGACGGGCAGATTGCCGAATCTGGAAGCTGGCGTGAGCTAACTGCCGCAAAAGGCATATTCAGCAAAATGTGGAAGGACTACCAGGCTTCTGTCCAATGGAAGGTCGCAAAGGAGGCATCCGGCAATGATTAAACGACTACAAAAAAAGTACGCGCTGTCAGAACAGGGCGCAAAGGACCTGGTCAAGGGTTGTATCGCCTGTGCGCTGCAGAATATTTCCTTTATGTTCCCGGTGGGGCTGCTGTACGCATTGGTTAATGACCTGATCCAAGGCAGCGTAAGTGGGGAAAAAACCGTGTTTTATATTGCAGGCTGCACTGTCTGCATCTTACTGATCATCCTGACCACATGGTTTCAATACAACGCCACGTATTTTGCCACCTACCGGGAAAGCGGCGTCCGGCGTATTTCTCTGGCAGAAAAGCTGCGCAAGATCCCGTTGTCCTTTTTCGGGAAAAAGGACCTTGCCGACCTAACCAGCACCATTATGGCAGACTGTACATTTCTGGAACAGAGCTTTTCCCATTTTATTCCTGAACTGTTTGGCGCAATGGCCTCTACCGTGCTTGTCGCCATCAGTCTGTTTTTCTTTGACTGGCGCATGACACTGGCTGCACTTTGGGTGCTGCCCGTTTCGTTTGCTATCGTCTGGTTTTCTGCAAAGGTGCAAGAGGCGCTCAGCCAAAAATCCATGCGCGCAAAAATGGCCTGTGCCGATGGCATTCAGGAATGCATTGAAACTGTGCGCGATCTAAAGTCCTGCAACGCAGAAGAAGCTTATCTGACCGGGCTGAATCAAAAAATCAAAGCGGTAGAGCACCGCGCCGTAATCAGCGAATTTGGAACGGCCGTGTTTGTGGTTTCCGCCTCCCTGCTTTTAAAGCTTGGCATTGCCACGGTAGCTTTGGTAGGCGCCATATTGCTCCTACAGGGAACGCTGGATATTATGACCTTCTTTCTGTTTTTGCTGGTCGTATCAAGATTTTACGACCCGCTGCAGGGCGCCCTGCAAAATCTGGCAGCAGTCATCAGCACACGGACAAATATTGCCCGCATGAACGAAATTTTAGACCATCCGGTCCAAACGGGCGAAAGCCGCCTTTCCAATAAAGGATCCGACATCGTATTCCAGCATGTGGGTTTTTCCTACAATCGAAACGAAACGGTGCTTTCAGACGTAAGCTTTACTGCAAAGCAAGGGGAAGTCACTGCGCTTGTCGGGCCTTCCGGCGGCGGAAAAACAACGGTGTCCCGCCTTGCCGCCCGCTTTTGGGATGCAGACAGAGGGAAGATCACCGTAGGCGGCATGGACATTGCATATGTTGATCCGGAAACCTTGCTATCCCTTTACTCCATCGTCTTTCAGGACGTAACCCTGTTTAACAATACCATTCTGGAAAATATCCGCATAGGAAAAAAAGACGCCACAGATGAAGAGGTGCTGGCGGCCGCAAAGCTTGCAAACTGTGACGAATTTGCCGAAAAACTGCCTGAAAAGTGGAACAGTCAAATTGGCGAAAACGGTTGCGAGCTTTCAGGCGGTGAACGCCAGCGCATCTCCATCGCCCGGGCGTTTTTGAAAGACGCTCCCATTATCCTTCTGGATGAAGCCACTGCCTCTTTGGATGTGGAAAACGAAACCCTGATCCAATCGGCCCTGTCCCGCTTAATTCAAAATAAGACCGTACTCGTCATCGCACACCGCATGCGTACCGTCGCGGGTGCAGACAAGATTGTTGTCCTGTCCGGTGGCCACGTTGCCGAACAGGGTCCTCCTGAAACGCTGCTTGCACAAAATGGAATTTACACCCATATGGTCAAGCTCCAGACAGAAAGCCAAAGCTGGGCAATCCACAATGGGTAGATGCCGCCGGAAAGCTTTCCCTGTTTGAATATAGAGCAGGCGTTCCCTTACATGGTTTTTTTATTTCTATAAAAAGGACCGGTCAAATGGCAGAGGAGCATAAAAAAGTATTGAAAAAACTCTGACCTATGCCAAGTGAACGGGAAACAAGAAAACTCTATGTGAATGGAGTAACCATTTGCATAGAGTTTTTCTTTTGCTTTTTCAAATTTTCAGCGTCCGCAGGGCGCGTGGCCGTCACCGAAGGTGGAGATCTTGGGGGCTTGGGGTTATTCCACAACAAGCATTTTGGTCGATGAAATCCGACCAAAATTGCAAAACATATATATTGTTTGCATTGCTTGCCATCTAGAAAAAACTTTAAAATCTACGAATATTCGTATATAATATAAAAAACATTTGCCAATGATGCGTTTAATAGAGGTATTACCCTTTTGAAAGGCGGTGGCAGAATGAAAAGTTATCTCTCTATCCGGGAGGCGGCAGAAAAATGGGGCGTGTCCGAACGGAGGATCAATCAATACTGTGCCGAGGGGCGTATTCCCGGCGCACAGAGGTTTGGAAAGTCCTGGGCGATCCCAGACGATGCAGAGAAACCCGGCGATCCGCGACGGATGCGGCGACAGGCAACATCCGCTCCGGCAGTCTGCTTGACCACACAAACCTCATGCCACTGATGAATACGGCCTTTGCTCCGGGACACTGCCGGGAGGCTGTGGAAGCAATGACTGCGGGCCCTCAGCGGGATATTGCCATGGCAGAGTATTACTATTTCAGCGGTCGGCCGGAGGAAGCGGCAAAAGAAGTAGAATCTTATCTCACCAGTCCTGATATGGGGGCGCGGCTCTCCGCCTGCCTGATCTACGCTTATGCCAATCTTTCCATCGGACAGGTACCGAAAGCCAGATTTGCTTTGGGGGAACTGAATGCCTCCCTTGCCGCCGCAGGAGAGCAATCGCCTCAGTTTCGGGCGGCATCGGCTTTTATTGCGTCGACCGGGGCGGTGTTACTCCATTTGCCGCTGCCAAAGGAAATGCCAGAGGTCGATAGTTTCCTGCCTCTGTTGCCGCCGGGACTTCGGGCATTTGCCCTGTATGTGCAGGCCCACTACCTCTATCTGAAAGAGGAGTATGCACACAGTGCGGGCATCGTGGAGGCTACCCTTGCCATGGGCGCGGCGCGATACCCAATCCCCGCTATCTACTTACATTTGGTAGCGGTAATGGACTATATGAGCCTAAAACAGCCGGACAGTGCTGAGGCCCATCTTCTGACGGCGTGGGAAATCGCCCGGCCAGACGATCTCATCGAAGACTTCGGAGAACATCATGGACTTTTGGGAGCAATGCTGGAGGCGGTCATTAAACCAAAATGGCCGAAGGACTTTAAGCGGATCATCGACATCACCTATCGTTTCTCTTCCGGATGGCGTAGAGTTCATAACCCGATCACCGGGCACGATGTGGCAGACGACCTAACCACAACGGAGTTTGCCATCGCCATGCTTGCCGCCCGCGACTGGACCAACCAGGAGATCGCGGTACACCTGAATATATCGGCCAATACGGTCAAAAGCCACATCTCCGAAGCAATGAGAAAATTAAATGTGGAAACAAGAAAAGAACTGAAACAATATATGCTGCAATAGAAAAATGCCCGTGGAATTCCGCGGGCATCACCCATTTCAGGGGTCAAAACGGGTAATAGAAATCCCGATTTTCCTTCGGTATAATAAAGGTGTGAAAATATAGCACAGACATGTGAAGACAGGATTTACCGAAGGAGAGCAGGGATGATAGATGAAAACTGATAAAAAAGTCCTTAACCAATGGGATGGATTTTCTATCATTAGACAGATAGGCAGGATGAGCCTATCCTTTTTCCCTGCGCATAATTTCATAATGACGTGTAAAAGGACGCGCTGCGCCTGCGGTTTATCCGCGGCTGCGGCGCGCTCTTTTTCTATTGCAACGAATTTGACGCTTTGGGAGAGGGGGTGTTTACAGCGTGTGTATCCACGACTCCCGCACAGCACTCTGCCCGCGCCGTAGAGAAAAGAAGGGGGCTGAGAGAAATGGAGAAGGTCAAACGATACGAGATTGAGGGAACCATTCTGGATATCCCCATGTATTGGGAGGAACGTTCCCAAAAATATCTGGAGGATTACAGCGGCCTCATCGAAAACCCGGCATACACTCCGGAAGGGCGTCCCATCCTGCTGACTATTGAGGACGCCTGCCGCTACAGCGAGCCGGCGGAGGGTGAGCCAAGGTGCATTGACTGCGGTTCCTGCGTCTACTTTCGCCAGCCCCGCGGCTCCCTGCTGGGTGTTTGCCACAACGAAAAAATGTGCTCCGGTGCAAGGCCGGAACAAGCGAAAACAAATATGAAGAAGGAGGAAACAACATGAGAAAGAAAAGACGTTTATTAAGCCTGCTGCTTTGCGGCGCGCTGCTCTTCTCCCTCTGCCCGCAAACGGCAGTATTTGCTGCGGGGACGGACACAGGCAAGGCGATTCAGCTTGGCATAGACAGCATCAGCGGCTATGACAGCACCGCCGGGTATGACTATATCTACTTTGGCAACTGGACGGCCCTGGACGACAATACGGCTTCCGTCCCCATCAAATGGCGTGTGCTGGATGATACGGCCAACAACGGGAATGACGGGCTGTTCCTATTGTCCGAGGGGCTATTAGGAGAAACAAGTTTTGACAGTGATACAATCAGTGATGCATGGCAGGACAGCGACGCGAAAGTCTGGTGCGAGGATTTTTACAACAACGGCTTCAGCGCCGCAGAGCAGGCCGCCGTTTTGGCGACCACGAAAAGCGATGGCGCTCATACTAGCATCAGCGCCCCATCCGATCATTTTGTCGCTTCTGAAAATATCCTAAACGGGGATAAGGTATTTTTCCTTTCAGCGGAGGAAGTGGAAAGCAGCGCATACGGCTTTATAGATAACAATGCGCGAAAGGCTTCGGACATGTGGTGGCTTCGCTCGCCCAGCGCCAAAGCAGGAGATTGGAGCGGTGCCGGTTTCGTCCTATATGATGGTACCGTGGTGGCCAACAATTTGAATGCAAACTTAGGAGCGCGCCCGGCTTTTAACTTAGATACAAGCTCTGTTCTCTTCACCTCTGCCGCTAAAGGCGGCAAGTCCGTCAGCGGCATGGACACAGGTCTAGCGGTAGTGAGCGATTATGACGGAAACGAATGGAAGCTGACCCTTTTGGACAGCAGCCGCGAGTTTAAGGTAACAGAACCGAGCGCCAGCGGAAAACCCGGCGATACCATTTCGCTCAACTATACGGGGGCAGAGACGGGAGAAAATGAATATATCTCGGCCATTATCACAAACAAATCCGATGGCGATGTGCTGTATTACGGACGGGTAGCACAGCCGGACGGCGCGGACGGCAGCCTGGAAATTACCATCCCAACCGGCCTTGCGGAGGGCAGCTATACCCTGCATGTGTTCAGCGAGCAGTACAACGGCGATTGCAAAACCGATTATGCCAGCGCGTTTCAATCGGTTGATCTCACCGTCACCGCGTCCGGCACGGGAGAACCTGACCCTGAGCCGTCAGAGCCTGCCGAAATCGTCATAGGAGGAGAAGTCATTTCAGGCAGCGCGGAAACCCCCGCCTACGCCCTGACGGACGACACCGGCGCGGTGACGACCACGGGTGCAAACGAAAATAACTACAACATCAAGTGGGACGGCAGCACCCTGACCCTCGACGGCACGACAATAAACGGCGGCATTTTCAAAAACTTCCTTGAAGAAGACGACGATCTGACGGTAAATGTCGTAGGCGAAAATACGATAAATATAACCGATACATACGGAATATCCTTAGGAGCAAATGCGCTTTATCTCTAGGGAAGCGGAACGCTGAAAATTGTTGAAGTAGGAGACATGCGACAGCAGGGCATCTGGGCAAAGAAAGTAACGATAGACGGCGTTGCCTTAACCATAAATTCCATCGCAAGCTGCATTTATGCCGAGGCAAATTACGGCATCGCTGTGGAAGATGGAGACGAGACCATCAACGTTATAAACGGCGCCGAACTCAACCTCGTTTCAAATCAATCTGCACCGTTCTCTGCCAAACAGGGAATATTGATCGACGGCAGTACCGTGACAGCAACGACGAACGCCAGTTCACACCATGCCCTTTATGCATATGAAGGCGGCATCGAGATCAACAATTCTACAGTAAAAGCATATGCGGAGTCGTCCTCAAACGCCGCTGTGTGGGCGGACACATCTATCAAGATCACCGGCGAAAGCGACGTAACGGCGACGGGAGGCTATGGCATCTACGCCGGCGGCGATGTCTCCATCACCGGCAGTAAAGTTACAGCCACGGGCGCAGACGGTAACGCCAGCAGCATAGGCATATACTCCGACATGGGAAACGTCACCATAGAGGGCGGCGAAGTTACCACCACAGGCGGTGAAGCCACCGGCTCTGACGCCTACAGCCACGGCATCGACGCCTACGGCAATGTATCCATCACCGGCGGCATGGTGGAAGCTACAGGCGGCAGTGAGGCCATTTATGCTTGGAGAAATGTCATCGTTTCCCCGCAGACCGGCAAGGCTATCGAGGTCAAGGCAGGCGAAAATGCAGATGACGCGGCAGAAATCAGCGGTTCGCCGTTTACTGAGGAAACAGAGATTGACAACCTCGTTGTCAATGAAAAATACTTCCACAGCGAGGCCGTGGAGATTACATCTCCGGATCCCGATCCCCCGACCAACGCCGACATCTACGTGGGCGGCGTTGGTCTGACGGGCACTCCGGATGACCCCGCCTACGCCTTGACAGATGACACCGGCGCGGTGACGACCACGGGCGCGACTGCGGACAACTACAACGTCATGTGGGATGGCAGCACCCTGACCCTCAATAATGCGGCGATCACGCAGGGCTCGCATACGTTTTCGGGCGACGAAGCCAGCGCTGCCATCTACTCTGAAACCGGCCTTACGATAGAGCTGACAGGCGAGAACATGGTCGCCGGTCCGGACGGCAACTCTGAAAACGGAATCCAAGTAAGTCTCGGAATCTATGTCTACGAAGATCTCGCCATCATCGGCGATGGCGCTTTGAATGTCACAGGCGGCGATGTCATCGATGCCAGCAGGGTGAACAGCTACGGCATATGTTCCTATGACGGAAACGTCACCATAGAGAGCGGCACGGTGGAAACTACAGGCGGCACGGTCACGGGCGATGACGCGGAAAGTTACGGCATCAGCGCCTATGACGTCACCATAAACGGCGGCACAGTCACAGCTACCAGCGGCATAGTTACCGCCGAGGGGACGGGCAGCTTCGCTTATAGCAGCGGCATCTATTCCTACGGTCTTACAATCACCGGCGGCGAGGTCACTGCTGTGGGTAAACTGGCTGTGGATGAGGGCGAGGACTCTGACTCTTACAGCTACGGCATCGAAGCCTACAGCGAGGTTGTGATCGAAAACGCGACGGTGTACGCTAGGGGAGATCAGGCAAACGACAGCGCCGGTATTTACATAGACAGCGATATTACCATTGAAAGCGGCAGTGTGCAGGCACTCGGAGGAAGAGCGGTAAATCATGACGACCCTGACGCGGCGGCAAGCGCAGGCATAAACGCCGGCAGTGTCACCATAAACGGCGGCGAGGTCATCGCGGAGGTGGGGCTTTCAGAGCACGGAACCGCAGACGGCATCTACGTTTACGACGATATCAATATAAACGGCGGCAGTGTGACCGCCACGGGCGCTTCATACACCCTTGACGGAGTTGCCCCGCAGTATTCCGGTGGTATCTTCAGCGAAACCGGCAATATCACGATCACGGGCGAAGAGACCGTTGTGAACGCAAACGCCGGATGCGCCGACGACGGTATCACCGCTATCGCGGCGAAAGCGGGAGATATCGTCATCCAGGGCGGCAATGTCCACGCCGACGGCGCGTATGGTGCGTATACGAGCTATGAGGGGATCGGAAACGGCCTCAGCGCGCTGAAGGGCTCAGACAACACCGGCGGCAACATTATCATCTCGGGCGGAACTATAGCCGCGGCGGGATATACGGACAGCCTCTACTACGAGGGCGAGCTTATCGCCCGCCCTGAAAGCGCCGAGATCACCATGGGTGTTCTGGATGACTGGATGGTCAATGAGGATACATGGGATCTGGATTGGGATAAGATGGACGCTGACGCGTCCGAGATCGAAGGCTCACCGTTTACAGAGGAAACGGTGATTGTAAGGACATTCACCGAGGATAAGCTCTATTTCAGTGCAACCGACGACCCAACCGACCCAACCGATCCAACCAATCCGACCAATCCAACCAATCCGACTGACCCGACAGATCCAACCGATCCAACCAATCCAACCAATCCGACCGACCCGACCGATCCGACCGATCCGACCGACCCGACCGATCCAACCGACCCGACTGACCCGACAGATCCGACCGACCCGACAGATCCGACCGATCCAACAGACCCGACCGACCCGACTGACCCGACCGACCCGACCGATCCAACCAATCCGACCGAT
>ULXG01055652.1_pt1 | contig 45949 bp, 32 predicted proteins | sample 1961141 | NCBI WGS metagenome assembly ULXG01 (sample SAMEA4835834, study PRJEB28245) | human gut metagenome | biome: gut microbiome; material: fecal sample | place: Denmark | collected 2008 | reverse complement strand
TAGGGAAAGACCCCTAGCTTTGTGGAGGGGGCCCCATTGTTTCCTGTGAAGGGAATGGATGGAATTTCCAGTGGGGCATGCCTGTTTGAGACTTTTCGGAAGATATAAAGGGGACAGAGTTTGGTGTTGCTTTTGAGAAAAGTAGGGCAAAGGGATGGAGAACGATGCCCCTGATAGGCATGGGGATTCCTGCTGCGAAAGATGTGGTTTTACCCTATAGCCCTGCCATCGAGAACCCATTGGACGCCGGTTCTGTTGTATGCATTTTTCGCTGGAGCTTGCAATGGATGCTGTTTTTTGCCTATATTCGAATTTGTACCAGCTTGTGAAATCGCGTGAAAACGGGAACTTGTTATGGAAAAATTGAGATTATTTAGGGAGGAAATCCATGAATCAAGCGAAGAAGGCCCGGCGAATCGCCGCAGCCTTGGCAGTAGCAGTTTTGCTGAGTACCTCCATGGGGACGCTTTCGTGCGCCGATGCGGCGGTATCGGACGGAGAATTGGACGCGCTTCAACAGGAACAGCTGGAACTACAACAGCAGCGTGAAAAATTGGAGCATGACCAAGCCGAAAATAAAGCAAAACTGGATCAGTTGCGTGCGGACAAGACACAGCAAGAAACCTATAAAGCGGCGTTGGACAGCCAGATACAAAATGTGCAGCAACAGATCGATGTCCTGAACCAGCAGGTTACATCTCTGTCCGCCGGCATTGAGGAACAGACGAGCCAACTCTCCGACAAACAAAAGGAGATAGACACAACATTTGAGGAGTTAAAAAAACGCCTTTGTGCGCTCTATAAGACCGGAGAAGCGAGTACGCTGCAAATTCTTCTGAGTTCCCAAAATGTGATGGATTTGGCCAATAAAAGTTATCTGCTCCGGAGTATTACAGAGCACGATATGGCGTTAATCGACGGATTAAAAGAGGAGATGCAGGAGATTTCAGCGGAAAAAGCGAAGGTCGAGCAGGACCGTGCCGACCGATTGGAAGCGAAAAATACATTGGATCAAAAGCGTACCGAACTGGGAGTTCTTCAAAGTGAAGCGCAGAGCGTTCTGGATGGAATTGCCGGACAGGAGCAGGGCATCCTTGCGGAAGGCAGTGCGCTTTCCGCAGAAGAGCAGGAAATCCGGCGCAGAGAAAACGAAGCGGGCGACCGGATTGACCAATGGTGGGCGGACTATTATGCAGAACAAAAGCGCCAACAGGAGGAACTGAAACGGCAGCAGGAAGAAGAACAGCGCCGGCAGGAGGAGCAAGCCCAACAAAATCAGGGACAGACTCCGAGTGCAGAACCGGCCGAAGAACCAGAGCAGCAGCCTGCGGTGCCGTCAGATGAGAGCAATGCTCCAGTGGACTATGTAGGCGGACAATTTGCCTGGCCGGTTCCGGGGTATACACATATCTCCTGTGGATATAGCAGTGACCACAAAGCGATTGACATCAACCGGACGAACGGCAAAAGCATTGATGGCGCGCCAATTGTAGCGGCGAATAGCGGAAAGGTTGTCAAAGCGGGCTGGGATAACAGCTATGGAAACTATGTGATGATCGACCATGGCGGCGGATATTCGACCTTGTATGCCCACGCCAGCAGCTTGGCGGTGAGTACCGGACAGCAGGTGGATCGGGGACAGACCATCGCCTATGTGGGGAGTACAGGCGACTCCACAGGGCCGCATCTGCACTTGGAAGTGCGGGTCAATGGTGTCCGTCAGAATCCCATGAACTGGTTCTCCGCGGGGTGACATCCTTTAAAATATAGGGTTCCAAAGGCTTTCCTATGGAAGAAGTACCTATGATCCACGTGTGTGAAAGTGGGCAAAAGGAGTGCGGAAGGAGCCGAAATTCCGCAGAGGAGTTTTTTTCGAGTATGAAACCCTATTTTGGGATATGCTTGTAAAAGAAGAAGGAACACAGGACCTTTCACGGAGGAAATGGCGTAAAATTTACATTTAGCGGTATAAATAGGAATAGAAATCCGGTATGATAAGAAAAGGATGCTGCACATTGGCGAAATTTGCCATGGCAAGCCTCGGTTTCTTTTGGATTAAAAAATGTAGATCCAGACTGAAAGATGGGAAAAACCTGCATAGTAAGGAATGATCGGTGATGGGTAAAAAAATATCTCTGGGAGCAGCAGTCGCCGTTGCTGGAATTACAGCAGCGGTAACCGTATCCCTGACTTATGTATACGCAATGAACAGCTTCAACGACAAGGTAGCAGACGTCAATGAGCGGCAAGCTATGTACACCAAGCTCAGCGAAATCGACCAGAAGGCGCGCCAGGATTATATCGGCCAGATCGATGAAACAAAGCTGACCGATGGAATCTGTGCGGGCTATGTTGCAGGCTTGGGGGATCTACAGGCGCAGTATATGTCGGCTGAAAAGTATAAGACCTACCAATCGGGAACAGCGGGAAAAGATGTCGGTGTTGGCATCAAGACCATTATGGATGAGGATGGCAACATGGAGGTGATCCAGGTGATCCCCAACTCGCCGGCGGAAAAAAGTGGGATTCGCAAGGGCGATACCATTGTTTCCATGGATGGGAGGGAGATTGTCCGGATCACATATGGAGATGCACTGAACCGGCTCGATGGAACAGCGGGAACCACGGTGACCTTTGGCATTTATCGGGAAGCTGCCCCATTGGAAACGGATACAGAAGATACATCTGCCAGCAGTGCGACTTCTTCGGGGGCAGAACAGCAGGGGGAAACCCTGGAGATTACCGTCACCCGGGCGGAGTATACCAAACAGAGCATTACCTCTACAGTCATCAATGGCAATGTGGGATACATCAAGATCTCTGAATTTAACGATAGCAGTATCGAGCAGTTCAATTCAGCGCTTTCGGCCTTAAACAAACAACAGGTGGCAGGGCTGGTGATCGATCTGCGCAACAATTCCGGCGGAAGCATTGAAGCGATGGCGTCCATGTTGGATACGCTGCTGCCAGCCGGAAATTTGGTGACGACACAGGATAAAACAGGCAAAACGACCGTTGAATATACCTCTAAGCCCAATGAGATTGCACTGCCAATCAGTGTGATTGCGAACGAAACAACCTTTGGAGCCGCGGAAATTTTTGCCGCGGATATTAAGGAATTCAAGAAGGGCTTGGTTGTAGGGCAGACTACGGCGGGCTATGGAACAAAAGATGAGGTGATTCCTCTGTCCGACGGCTCTGCGATTGTATTGTCTGTGGCAAATTATCTGACTCCAGGGGGTTCTGCGTTCAACGGAACCGGAATTGCGGCAGATATTTCTGCGAAATTGACCGAAGAACAGATGGAATTGTTGGCGCGCGACCAGTTAGAAAACACTGAGGATGCACAGCTACAGGCTGCTGTAAGCGCTCTGGTGCGTCAAGGAGCGGCGGTTGCAGAAATTCCAGGGACACAGAATGCGCAGGGAACCGATGCGATTCCGGAGGAAGGTGCTACACAGGATACCTCGTCTACATCTGCGGCCTCTGCTCCTGTTCCGCAAGAGGAAGCAAGCAGTTCCCCCAGCAGCACAGCGGGATAAGTTTTTGTGCCGAAATAAAGGGCGAGAGACTTTTGGAAAGGCCTCTTTGGATAGGTTTTTGCAGAGGACGAGGCATTTGGAAAGGGTTACACCCTTACAGATGAGGGGGTTACCCATCGCTCGATTCATTTGAAATTCAAAATCCTCTCCACAGAATTTTCTGTGGAGAGGATTTTTTGATTGTAAATATCGACTTGTCAATTGTCCATGGGATAGTGATTTTGCCGTGGGATGAAGCTGCGATTATGCTTACGGCATTTGCTCTGCTGGAAGGACTTCAATCCCTGCGGAAGATCCACTGGCAACAATGACCGGATATGCAGTATCCAAAACCTTGCAGCCGTCTACTTCGGCGTAGTCCTCCAAGTGTCCAGCGAAATTCCCTGCATATTCTTCTTTTCCCTCGTCTGGGACAATTGCCCCTTGGTTGGAGCATCCGGAGATCGAAAGCGAGACATAAGAGCCAGTATTGATGGAACTACCTAAAACACCGCCGAGGTATCCCCAGCCTTTGATTGTGCCATAATTGTGGCAGTTGGTGATTTCGTTTGAGGAAACACCTGTTGCGCCCACGATCCCGCCAGCGCCGCCGGACGGGCCTATGACCTTTTGTACTGTGGCATAGTTCTTGCAATTTTCGACTGTGCCACCGTATACATATCCAGCGATTCCGCCGACATTGCTGTAACCGGTAATGGTTGCGTCGTTTACGGTCAGGTTCTTGACGGTCGCCCCACGAATATAGTTGAATACACCCGCGTAATTCCCAGTGGTTGAATCTGGGCGGTTGATTGTAAAATTCTTAATGGAATACCCTTGGCCGTCATACGTTCCGCCGAAATAATAATTGATGTCTGCACCAATCCCAGGAAATTCATGGCCGCCCAGGTCAATATCTGCGACTTGAATCAACTCTTTATTTGAAAAGTGTTCCCGGTCCTGCCAAGAGTCATGCTGGGTATTTACCTGCTGTGCAACCCATGCCAACTGCGAGCCGGTTGCAATCTTATAGACGTTTCCCTCCGGGATAACAGGCTCAACACTTTCTCCGTCCCAAACTTCTTCGGAAGGTTCCTCTGCAGAGACGGTGTCGGGCTGTACAGCCGATACAACCATTTCTCCATGGAAGTGCTTTGCCTGATATTCATTGCCAACCGTTTCCCCCGGTAACCATGCAGCTACGACGTAGTCCGTGCTGGCGCCGGCTGCCAGCGTTTCGGGAAGCAGATATGTAACAGCCTGTCCATCCTTCCATACAACAGCCTGCGTGCCGTCGGAACAGTTGACCGGAACAAGTGCGCCCTCCGCATCCTGCTGATAGAGCAACAACTGAAGAACGTCTGCCAAACTGTTGTCGCAGGCAGCCTGCTTTCCTTCATTCTTTACCCCGCCAGAACCGTTTTCCACAATCTGCGGCAGATTCGTCTCACTACAGGGACCCGAGCTTTCTACAGAGAGAGACACCCGCATGGGAAGACTACCTGCGTTTTCAATGTGGATTTTGTGAAAATATAGAGGCAGGTTATCTGCAAGATATCCATCCGCTACGTCTTCAAGGTTTCCTACCGGAGTTCCATTCTGGAAGCTTGCTTCAAGCTGCGCCAAGGTGAGAGGGCGCAGGTTGGTGTAATCGATGGCTCCTTCTTCATTTGGGTTTTCCGGGGTCAGAATCGCATCCAATACGCCTGCGGAGAAATTCGCTCCCGTCTTTTCTGTGTCGGTGAACCATGCAAACGATGCCCCAACCAGCAGACAGAACACCAGGAGAACCGAAACGCCGGACAACACAATTCGTCTTTTCATTTACACATACCTCCTACTAATTGGTTTGTTATAGCGGCAGTCGTTCGGCTGAAGGCATCTATCCATATAGGGAAACATCCGAGGTCCGCCGTGTTCCTTTCATTCTAACGTATGTTGTTTATAAATACAATGTTTTTTTCAAAGAACAGATTTCTTTTTAGTGCAATATATATATATATATATATCGAGAATATTATTTGTCGAATAATCTAAAAATTAATAAAAATAGAATCCTTTCTATGAAAAATGGTTTATCCTTGTCAAGGGCCTTACCTATATTTTATAGGCCACCGGGGTTAATCAATATGGCAGTTGGCTGGATTTGCCGATTAGGGAAACAAGGCAGATCCCTTTGACCATTCGCTTTACTTGCGCATGTGCGGTATAGGTAACCCCGGCACGCCATCTTGATTACTTCCTTTGCTTGTCTGCATTCAGCACAGGTAAATGCGGCAAACCATTTTGATAATTAGCTGGGCATTAGTCTATACGTGACATAGGCTAATCTGGCACATTATCTTGATAATTTGCCTATGGAGGCCAGTAAGGCAGATTATCAAGACCATTATGACATGCATTTGCATATATCCGATCGGCAAATCAGTCTAACCAATATGGTGGTTAACCATATGGCCCATTAGGCAAACAAGGGCAGATGATCTTGCATAGCTCAAATCGAAGTAGGGGACCCATCGGAAGAAAAAGCGAAAATCCGCCTTGCAAGCTAGCGGATACAATGTTAAACTATAAGAATACGAAAAGGATGGGATTTGCGTGGAAAGACTGAAAAAAATCGTACGGTTTTTGACTACACCGGAAATGCTTCTATACATATTTTTCGGGGTTTTAACCACGGTGGTCAATATCCTGTCCTTTGGGTTGCTGCGGGATGTCCTGCGATGGCAGCTGTTGACGGCCAATACACTTGCGTGGGTACTTTCGGTCGCGTTTGCCTTTCTGACAAACAAGGTGTTTGTCTTTCGAAGCAAAAGTTTTGCCGCGAAACAGGTTTTGCGGGAATTAACTTCCTTTGTGGGTGCGCGATTGTTTTCCCTCGCGGTGGATACCGCGGGCATGTGGCTGCTGGTAGACGTTCTCACCTGGAACGACTGGCTAGCAAAGATCCTTATGAACGTTATCGTCGTTGTAATCAATTACGTGTTCAGCAAGCTGTTTATCTTTAGACGACCGCAGTAGATTGCATTTCCCAAAAAGAATCAACGGAGCGCAGCCAGCGCCCCGGACAATGGAGGATTTTACATGTTAGCAACGGAAAAGACCATGGAAAAAATCGTGGCACTCTGCAAAAGCCGCGGCTTTGTTTACCCGGGCTCTGAGATTTACGGTGGCCTCTCCAACTCTTGGGATTATGGTCCGCTCGGCGTGGAGTTCAAAAATAACGTCAAGCGGGCATGGTGGAAAAAATTTGTCCAGGAGAGCCCCACCAATGTCGGGTTGGATGCAGCCATTCTGATGAATCCTGAGGTTTGGGTAGCTTCCGGCCATGTAGGAGGGTTTTCGGACCCACTGATGGATTGCCGCGATTGCAAGACACGCCATCGTGCGGATAAATTGATTGAAGATTATACCGGCCAACCAGCGGATGGGTGGAGCAATCAGCAGATGATGGACTTCATCAAGGAGCACGACATCAAGTGCCCCAACTGTGGTTCTGCCAACTTTACGGATATTCGCCAGTTTAACTTGATGTTTAAGACTTTCCAGGGTGTGACAGAGGATGCAAAGAATGAGTTGTATCTCCGCCCGGAGACGGCGCAGGGAATCTTTGTGAACTTTAACAGCATCCAGCGCACTACGCGGAAAAAAGTACCCTTTGGCGTCTGTCAAGTCGGCAAGAGCTTCCGCAATGAGATCACCCCTGGCAACTTCATCTTCCGCATCCGTGAATTTGAGCAGATGGAGTGTGAGTTTTTCTGCAAACCCGGCACCGATCTGGAATGGTTCGAATATTGGCGTGGATTCTGCCGCGATTGGCTCCTCTCTCTCGGCATGACAGAAGAGAATATGCGCCTGCGCGACCATGAAAAGGAAGAGCTTTCTTTCTATTCCAAGGCGACGACGGACATCGAGTATTTGTTCCCATTTGGATGGGGAGAGCTGTGGGGAATTGCAGACCGCACGGACTATGACCTCAAACAGCATCAGGAACACTCCGGCAAGAGTCTGGAGTATTTCGATCAGGAGGCCAATGAGCGTTACATTCCCTATGTGGTGGAGCCGTCCCTCGGTGCAGACCGTGTGGCGCTGGCCTTCCTTTGCGATGCTTATGACGAAGAAGTGGTGGATGCGGAGAAGAAAGATACCCGTGTCGTGATGCATTTGCATCCGGCGCTTGCACCGTTCAAGGCGGCTGTGCTGCCTCTTTCCAAGAAGCTGAATGACAAGGCGCAGGAGGTTTATTCAAAACTGACCAAGCACTTTATGGTGGATTACGACGACGCGGGGTCCATCGGCAAGCGGTACCGCAGGCAGGATGAAATCGGTACGCCGTTCTGCATTACCTATGACTTCGATAGTGAGACCGACGGTTGCGTAACGGTGCGCGACCGCGACAGCATGCAGCAGGAACGTGTAAAGGTTGACGATTTGGTCCATTACATTTTGAAAAAAATTCAATTCTAAGAAGGAAGCTGAGTACGTGTCCAATGGATGGTTATCCTCTTAGAGCTACAAGAGGAGGATGCCCCCAAACTACGAATCTTTGGATTCATAGGAAAGGGGCATCCTCTTTCTGTTTGGAAAAACATCTGCGTTTCTAAAAAAAGAGGGTATCCTTCCGTCATGTCATGACTTTTGGGACACCCTCTTTGTAGTTATGGTATTTATAAAAGATTTCTTTAATAGGCGAATGCGGAAGAATGTTTAACCATTATCAGTCCTTGATCGTGTAAATCCGCAGAATGTCATCCGGCCCATAAGCAACCAGATGATTGGCATCATCCGGCGCGAGCGCAAGAAAGTCGGTCAAAGTCATAAAAGCGCCCCCGTTTGCGTAGGTGATCGGATATTCCTGACTGTCGATGATACAGACTTGATTTTTTACCGTGGCCTCCATTCCACAAAGACGCGCAGTTTCTGGCATTGGGAGCAATACGGCGGTATTCCCTTCAGAGCCAAGCATCATATTCCGGCCGAGTTCCGTATCCTGACCATTCGCCCGGATGGTTCGGCGCGCTGACATAGAATGTAAAGCGACCGTTGTATCTGGCAAGGAAACCAATGGAATCGGGACGCGCACAATTCCAACCGCATAGGGCAATACATCGTATGGCTGGAAGTAGACGACCAGGTTCTCACCTTCCAGATAGTAGGAATAATCCCCGTTCAGCGCTTGAATTGCTTGGGACGCGGAAGGATAGAGCGATTGATCGGCATCGTCCGGAAGAATCCCCTTTAAATAAGAGAGGATTTTTTCAGTAACTTCCGGGATCGCTTCTTCGGGATTCCGAAAGAGATCGCGGAAGGCATAGAATTCGCCCGTCTCCGGGTTCAAATTGTAAGAGCAAACCCAGTTCATCCCATGTGCGCCGCCGGTGTAATTCTCATTGGTCAACCAGACTGACAGGAGACCGTTTTCCTGATAGTCGAATACGCTTTGATAGAACAGAGAAGAGGTAGCGCCGGTTTCCGCGCCACTGTTCGCAATGGAGCGGAGCTCCGCGATACTTTCCTGTTGTTCCTGTTCGATTTTGGCATTGAGCTCGTCCGCTCCAGAAAAACCGGAGAAGTGCGGAGAGGCAATTTTGACCTGAATATTTCCTTCGGTCTGATTTTGGATGGATATGGCCGGCGCAGGAATGGTGGCCTGAACTTCTGGAAGCGGAGCTTGTGAAGAGCCGACAATATCGGGCTGAGAGTCAGAAACGATGGAAGAACTCTGGGAAGAGGATGTTGAGCTGGAGGATTCCTCTCCATTTGGGGAACAACCGCTTGCAGACAAGCAAAGACAGACCGCAAGCATCGCTGTACAGGCACGCAAAAAAGCGATATATTTCATAAAGATTCTCCCTTTGAGACCGCCATAAAAACGGAGTTTGTCCAAATTAAGCTGTATTTATTATAAGGGATTTTTGACAAATCGCAATAGAAATGACATAATTGTAAGCTTAGGTTACAAAGCCTTGCAGTGTCCCGGCCAACAACACGCAGATCGATGTCGATCACTATTTTAAGCGTCCGTATTCGAATCCACATCCTCTGTATGGAGGATGACGGTTGACAAGGTTGTTTCGGATTGTCGATAGGAATCTAAACAGTTCAGATCCGTTGATATACCCAAAAGGAAAAACCATAATTCACATGGCCTTTCCCTATGGGGAAGTGTGTGATTCAGAACCGTATAGCTTGGTCAAGATACCTTCATCCAAACGATTTGTAAAAGCAATGACATGCGGAGGCGTTCCCACAGGCCTAACGCAAAACGTATTTCAATCCACACCGCTATGAAACGGTGACAGCAATCATCATTTTAACCGCATCGATGATATAATTTATTTCAACCCTCGCGCTCTTATGAACGGCGACTGGCAGAAGACTATCGCTACAGGAAATGAAAAGGGAAGTTCCTTTGCCCGTGCTTAAACAACAGCGATTTACAAAGCTAGGCCACTCGCTCTTTCTAAAGCCGTATGGCCGCGAGACGACTCTTTGGCAGGGACCATCCATCCTCCCGGACAGGCTTCCTTTCCTTTGGCCTTAGATAATCATACCTCCATTGACGCCTAAGACTTGGCCGGTGATAAAGGAAGCGCGGCTGGAAACAAGAAAACGCACAGCGTCGGCGATATGGGCAGGTGTTCCCAGAATTTCCAAAGGGGTTTCCTCTCGCAGGCATTCCAGCGTTTCTACCCCCAACAGGGCATTCATGTCCGTCTCGATCACTCCGGGGGCAATGCAATTGACACGAATATGGGAAGGCCCCAGCTCTTTTGCAAGCGATTTTGTCAGCCCGATTACCGCTGCTTTTGCAGCGGAGTAATGGACTTCGCAGGAAGCGCCGACCTGCCCCCACATGGAGGATATGTTCACAATAACGCCATCCTTCTGGCGGATCATGTGCGGAAGCGCCAACTGGCAGCAGTGGAAAACACCCTTCACGTCGACTGCGAACATGTGGTCCCAGTCCTCTTCTGTCAAATCGGTGAATAGTTTTTGTTGGGCAATTCCCGCATTGTTGACCAAAACATCCACATTTCCCACAGCAGCAAACATCGCTTCCGCCTGAGAACGATCGGAGACGTCGGCACGTACGGCCAAATGGGGCAGATTTGTCAACTGTTGTAACTCCTGACAAAGCGTCTCTGCGGCCGTTTGATTGGTATGATAGTTGATGGCTACCCGATAACCATCTGAAGCCAATCCCCGTGCAATTGCGGCCCCAATTCCACGGGAAGCTCCTGTTACAAGTGCCGTCTGCATGGTCACTCCATTCCTTTCCTACAGGTTATCAGTGGCGAGCATGACAGCTGCCAGCGCTGCGATGGGGGCTGTTTCTGTGCGCAGAATCCGCGGCCCAAGGGTTGCGACAGATACACCTTGTTCTTTTGCAAACTGAACCTCCGAGCTGGCGAAGCCGCCCTCCGGCCCTATGAATAACGAGAGTTCCCGTATTTCCGAATCGACCAGAGACGAAATGTGTTCACCGCCCCCTTCATAAAAAAACAGAGCTTTTCCGGTCTCAATCGCTTCTTGAATAGCAGAACGGAAAGAAAGCGGCATAGAAACTTGAGGAATCACACCTCGACCGCTTTGTTTGGCCGCTTCTTCGGAGATTTTTTGCCAGCGGTCAATCTTCTTCTTAACCGCTTTTTCGTCCGGCCGGGAAACACATCGTTCAGAAAGCATGGGGACAATCCGTGTAACCCCAAGTTCTACGGCCTTTTGAACAACGGAGTCCATCTTGTCTGCTTTTGGAAATGCTTGATAGAGTGTGACATGAACCGTAGGTTCGCTGACGCTTTGGCAGAAATGAAGCACCTTTACGGTCACAGTATCGCCTTCAACCCGCTCAATTTCACAGTGATAGTCCGTGCCAATGCTGTCACAGAGAATCAACGATTCCCCTGGCCGCATTCGCAGGGATTTGGCAATATGATGGCCATCGGTTCCCGTGAGGACAGCGCGTTCCTCCGGAATATAATCAATAAAGAATCTTGGCATGACGATTCCCCTTTATGATCTTATTATCTCATTCATAATTATAACATTTTTATACCCCAAGACTCAACCTGTAGGAGTCTTTATCGCCCTTTTTCCAGGGGCCTGATGGTAGAAATTTAGAAAACCTTTGGGATAGGGGGTTGACAAATGGGGTGTTTTGCATATACTAATATTTAGTAATACTAAATAATTGAGAACAGGAGAAAAGAAATGGATGTGCGATATGAGCGGCAGCTCAAGCGCGGACTGCTGGAGATTATTGTCCTTAAGCTTTTGAGCCAGGGACGCGCTTATGGCTACCAACTCCTGCAACGCCTTGATCAAGAGAGTGGAGGCCTGTTCCGCATCAAGGAAGGAACGCTCTATCCCATCTTGTACCGTTTGGAAGACGACGGCCTGATCGTGTCGGAATGGAGTGTCCCAGAGGACAAGAGCGTAGCCAAGAAGTATTACCGTTGTACACCCGAAGGGAACATTGCTTTGAAAGAGCTATTGGGATTATGGCGCAGATTTGACGGTGTAGCCAATCATTTTTTACAAGGGGAGGACGAATAAAGATGACAAAAGAAACCTATGTCCGCGCAATTGTGCGGAATTTGCGCTTACCTCATAAGACTAAAAGGCGGATAAAAAACGATTTGTTGAACGACTTTATCGTCCGCATGGAGGCGGGAGAATCCCAAGAACAAATTATTGCAGATATGGGGGCTCCCGAGAAGGTAGCAGCAGAATTCCATGAGAATTTTTCCGACCAGTTGCTTCCCCATCGTACAGCGTTGGATTGGATACTCTTCATCGGTGGAATTTTTTTTGGCGTATTGGCGCTTTGGCAGGTAATTGACAGTTTTCTTTTCCCAGCACTGCTTCATGCAATAATGGGGAATTTCGATATGCATTCTGCTCCTTCCGGGGATATCGCAATAATCGGCGGTGCGGACGGCCCGACCTCCATCTTTGTGGCAGGTTCCTTCAATCTGGTTGCTCTATTGGTGCCGTTACTCCTGTGTGGAATATGCATAGCATTTTATCTGTGGCATCGAAAAAGAGAAAGATCCTCCCGTGGATAAATGGCCTCTTACAGCGAGGATATACGGGAATGGACTTTACAAAAAACATATAAAACAAAATGATGCGCCCTGAATCACAGTCATCAAACAATGTGATTTAGGGCGTTACCTTATGTGCTTTTTTATGAAATCCTGCATGGAAGCCTCTCCTTGGTTCCCGTATTTTACCGCTTGACAGAAAAAAGGAAATATGCCATACTTAAACTGTACTATTCAAAATAATACAGATATTACATATGTTAAATAGGTGGTGTATCAATGTTTTTGGGTGTGTTGATGGTAGGAGTGCCCTTTTCATTGCTTCTGGGGGGATTTCTCTATTTGCCTTATTATTTGTGGCATCGAAAGGAGCGCCGTCCCGTTTGGCGGCACTTGACGGTGTATGCATGGTTGTGCTTTACGATTCTGGTCTTGGATGCGACTCTTCTCATTGGGGGCATTGATTTTGCGCCAACATACCATTTTCTGAATCTGGCGCCTTTCGAATGGATACGGCATCCTTACGAGATGGGGATCAGGGATATGGTCAGCCAGCTGGTGCTGAATGTTTTCATGTTTATCCCCTTTGGAGTATTATTGCCCATGGTATTCCAAAGGCTTCGCGCCCTTTGGAAAACGGTTTTAGGAGCGTTTGGCATAACTGTGATGATTGAGACATTGCAGTATTTCACAGGACGGTCTGCAGATATTGACGATGTCATCATGAATGTGTTGGGAGGCGTTCTTGGTTACGGCGTCTTTGTTCTGTTAAACCATTGTCTGAGTGAGAAGCGATGGTGGCATGCTATGCTCGGAATGGCCTCTTCCAATGACAAAACCATGAATCCGAAATGAGCAATAAAAATGTAGAATTTGATAGGCATAATAGGTGGCTTCGCATAGAAAAACAATGAACCCCCGCTGCATGGGTTGCAGCGGGGGTTTTTAGATATATGAACAAATGTGGGAAACTTATACAATATGGATGTACTGGAGCACGTAGCGGATCAAGAAGAGAATCGAAATCGCGTACATAACCGGATGGACCTCTTTGGCTTTGCCACGGACCAGTTTGATGATTGTATAGCTGATGCAACCAAAGGCAATGCCTTCGGAAATGCTGTAGGCAAACGGCATCATGGCAATGGTGAGGAAGCACGGAATGGCGATCTCCATGTCGTTCCAGTCGATATCACGGACGCCGCCCATCATCATAACGCCAACCAGTACCAGCACGGGGTATGTCGCAGCGCCCGGAACAAATCCGAGGAAAGGCGCGAGGAATATCGCCAAAACAAAACAGATAGCCGTCGTGACGCTGGTCAAACCGGTTCGGCCGCCTTCAGAAATACCGGAACTGGATTCTACATAGGTGGTGACTGTCGAAGTGCCCAGGACAGCGCCAACCGAAGTTGCAATAGCGTCTGCCATCAGAGCCTTGTTGGCGCCCGGCAGCTTGCCGTCCTTTGTCAGGAATCCAGCTTTGCTCGCAGTACCATACAGTGTACCAACGGTGTCGAACATGTCGACCATGGTCAAAGAAATCAAAACGGAAATCAGGGAGAAAATGGCAACGCCGATTCCCTGGTCCAACTTGAGCAACTCACCAAAGCCGCCGAGGAACTGGCCAAAGGTTGGGGCCAGAGAATTGCCGACAGACAGGCCCTTTGCAATCCCCACATTTGCGCCAAATCCAAACTGCATGATTGCGCCGACAACGGTTGTGATCAGGATGCTGATAAACAGGCCGCCTTTGACATGCCATACCACAAGGACCGTGGTGATTACGATTCCAATTACAGCAAGCAGTACCTTTGGATCGCTGAAATTTCCGAGAGTAATCAAAGTAGAGTCACTGTTTGCAACAATCCCCGCATTAATCAAAGCGACAATTGCAATGAACAGGCCAATGCCACCGCTGATCGCTTTTTTAATGGGCAGCGGAATTGCATTTACAATCGCTTCTCTGCCACCGGTAGCGGTCAGAAGGATAAAGATCAAACCGGAGATAAAAACAGCGGCCAAACCAGCCTGCCAGGAGTACCCGTATGTGCCGCAGATAGTGAATGCAAAGAACGCATTCAAGCCCATACCAGGTGCCTGCGCCAACGGATAGTTGGATAAGAGGCCCATCAACAGGGTGCCAATGGCAGCCGAGATACAGGTTGCCAGCATAATTGCGCCTGTGTCCATGCCGGTGGTACCCAGGATGGAGGGGTTGACGAAGATGATGTACGCCATCGTAAAGAAGGTGGTCAGGCCGGCCACAATCTCTGTGCGTACCGTGGTCTTGTTCTCCTTCAACTTGAAGAAGTCTTTCCGGGATACAGTGGATTCCTTTGCCATGGGGTCACACTCCTCAAACGTTTTTCTTCCTTATTCGACAGGATGGCCGAGAAATACCGCAACATGGATTGCTCAAAACAAATTTCTCCATGAAAAGCCATTTTTCGCAGAAGAGATGGGAAGCGGCCGCTATCTTTTTCTGTATAGAGGACAGCAGGAGAATTTGCAGAACATGAATCACAAGGGCGCCCCGCCAAAGAAGGAAATAGATACTTCTATTATATAGATTCTGTACACGTGAATCAATAGCAAAAATCAGAATCAAACGGGAAGGAAATGTGGGAAGAGAAAAGATGGATGGCTAGCAAAGGAGATGGTCGTTTCTTTTAAGAAGTTGAAAGAAAATCAAAAGAATCGGAAACAGTTGTCGGGTCATGTGCAATTGTAGAAAAACAGGATTGCAATTTCGTATGGAATGTGATATGAATAAAAACAAAAGATGGATTAGCTGAGGTTTCTGAAAAAGGGATAGAGCATGCCCCAAGGGCATCCATGCTTTGCCTATCCTTCGAGAAACAGTTGTTGGCAAGAACAAAGAGACTTTTTTAGAAAACAAGTGGGTAACTGGGGGTGAAGGTATCGCGTTTCATCATTGAGATATAAACATTGATTTTTAGTTCCTATTTTTGGGATTATGAAAAGGTCGTTGTTCGCAAGAACGCGAGGATTGAAATACAACACCCCATATGCCCAGGCCAGCCCCCAGAGCCGTCACTCTTGGAAAGAATCTTACAAAAAGGTTTTTTCAGAAATGAATAGACCTTTTTAATGCAGGTTTTCCAAGGGTGATGTGGATGGAAAGAGAAAAACTCTGTGGTGGAACCACCGGGTAAACAGTCGCCTTCCATGGGGAGGTGTGGATTGAAATGCGTGTCTGGTGTTCACTCTGACAGCACCGCTCTACTTCTATGAGACTTAGAGGGCGGTAAAGAGTGGGAACAAAGGCTTTGAGAAAGCTTTTGTTCCTCCTGGAGTTTCCTGTCGTTGGTTGAGCGAATACGAGGGTAGAAAAGTGGAACAGGTGAATGAGCAATTTGTGATTGCTGGACACAATCGGTAAGGACGGTGAGACGGTCAATCACAATCATGGTATTTGTTTTTTATCGGGATAGGATTAAAAGACAATACACACAATAGCCATCGATCATAAGGCCGCGATGGGAACGAACGATCGAAATATCCCACAACGGTCCCAGAAGGCAGACAGCAGGCACGGTTGTCTGTATTGGAAGAGCCGCCGCCCTTATGGGCGGCGGCTCTTCCAATGTCCAGATTTCGTGAATGATTTGATAAGGAATCCTTTCAGGTGCAACCAAAAGAAAACAAAAATAAATGGCGTACAGATTGTATTTCTGTACGATTCCTAAAAATTGTGTAAAATTGTTAAAACATGAGAGATTCCCTTGAAAAGAAAGATAAAACGTGATATTCTCTAAATACAGACGAAATAGGCAAAAATTCGGCTGAAATGAATCAAAGGAGGGAAAATCGGTGGACCTTTGTGGACGAAGTACGGCACAGGACAAAGACGTTTCTTGGCGTAGAACAGCGGTTGGGCCATCGGTTTTTCCGAGGTGTTTCTGCTGAAAGTTTGCGAAGAGATGTTGCCATAAGGGGATGTGCACAATCCCCTTATGTTTTGTTCCTTTGGCGGCTTCCTCCCTGTAAAATAAAGACAGGAGGAGAACCCAATGGAGAGAATGGATCGTTTGAATGCCTTTCAAAACCTTTTGGAGCAAAAAGAGTATCTTACGCTGCGGGCAGCCATGACAAGAGAAAATGAGGTGGATATCGCCGAATTTATCGAAGGTTTGTCAAAGGAAAATGCGGTTATCGCTTTTCGCACGTTGCCCAAGGAACTGGCAGCCGAGGTGTTTTCGAATCTGTCTCCGGATATGCAGCAGGTCATGGTGGACTCGTTCACCGACACAGAGCTCTCGGAGATGGTTGAAGAACTGTTCGTAGACGATGTGGTGGACATGCTGGAAGAGATGCCTGCCAATGTGGTCAAGCGTGTTTTGAGGAGTGCCCGACCGGAAACACGTAAGCAGATCAATACCTTTTTGAACTACCCGGAAAATTCGGTTGGAAGCATCATGACAGCAGAGTTTATCGACTTGCGCAAGGATATGACTGTCAGGGATGCCATTCAACGCATTCGCCGCACAGGTGCAGATTGCGAATCCATCTATACAGCTTATGTCATCGATGAGCAGCGCTTTTTGCAGGGGGTTATCACGGTAAAGGAGCTGCTTTTGGCCGATGATGATGTTACCGTCGAAACGATTATGGAACCGGATGTAATTACCGCAACAACCTTGGAGGATCGGGAAAAGGCTGTTCAACGGATGATGCGGTACGATTTCCTTTCCATGCCTGTAGTGGACCATGAAAACCGTCTGGTTGGTATGGTGACTTTCGACGATGGCATGGATGTATTGGAAGAAGAGGCTACAGAGGATTTTGAAAAGATGGCTGCAATGCGGCCCTCGGAGAAGCCATACCTCAAGACCAATGTTTTTATACTCGCAAAGAATCGCATTGTATGGTTGTTGGTACTGATGGTTTCCGGGATGATTACCGGTGGAATTCTTGGAAAATTTGAAGCGGCCTTTGCTGCCATGCCCTTATTGGTCACTTTTATTCCGATGTTGACCGATACAGGTGGAAATGCGGGGAGTCAGAGCAGCACTTTGATTATCCGTGGTATGGCGGTGGGAGAGATTGCCTTCCACGACTTTTTTCGTGTGCTCTGGAAAGAACTACGGGTCAGCCTGTTGGTGGGGATCGTTTTGAGTGCGGTGAATTTTGTACGTCTGGCGATCTTCTACCCCGGACAGGAGGGAATTGCCTTGACCGTGGCGATTGCACTCTTGGCGACCGTGATGATGGCCAAAACCATCGGAGGCGTTCTTCCCATGCTGGCGAAGGTATTGCATGCCGATCCTGCTATTATGGCAGCTCCGCTGATTACGACGATTGTCGATGCATGCTCGCTTGTAATTTACTTTTCTGTCGCACAGGCATTGTTGGGGTTATAAAATGATGAAGCCCCCTGAAATGGTAAAAAACCGTTTCAGGGGGCTTTTGTTTGGAAAGAAGATGCGGGACCTTCTATCCTTCACAGAGCGGTTTACCGTTTAATCGGTATCTCTAGCACCATAGGATTGACATGAATCATACAATGCTTTACTGTGGGGAAATACGCTTCTACAGCGTCATGGGTCCTCTGCGCAATGGCGTGTGCTTCGGTCAGTGTTTTGTTTCCATCTGCCCGAATTTCGATGTCTACATATATTCGGTCACCAAACAGGCGCGTTTTCAAATCGTCAATGCCAAGAACACCCTCCTGCTTTAGGATGAGCTCCTGTAGCTTTGCGACTGTTACATCGTCACAGGAATGGTCAGTCATTTTGCCGATCGCATCACGAAAAATATCCCAGGCGGCCTTTAGAATGAACAGACAAATCCCAACGCTTGCAAGCGGGTCTAAAATAGGGAGTCCTAAGCGCGCGCCAAGAATTCCGGCAAAACTTCCGATGGAGGAAAGTGCATCCGACCGATGATGCCATGCGTCCGCCATCAATGCGCTGGAATGGATACGTTTTGCTGCGAAATATGTATACCAGAACATGGCTTCTTTGGTCAGAATGGAAATTCCGGCAGCAGCCAAGGCCAGAAGTCCCGGGGCGGGTGGAAGATACCTGCCGGAAAAAATTTGCGAGATTCCGGTCGCACCAATTCCAAAGCCAGTAGCTGCCAATAATACTGCCAATAACATAGCGGCGACACATTCCATCCGCTCATGTCCATAAGGGTGGCTTTTGTCTGCCGCCCGGTGTGCAACTTTTATTCCAACCATAACCACAACTGTGCTGAACACATCGGAGGCCGAATGGACAGCATCGGAGATTAGGGCACTAGACCTTGCGGCAAAACCTGCAAAAAGTTTAAAGCCCGAAAGCAGAATGTTGCCCACAATACTGACAGAGGAAACCCGGAGAGCCGTTTGTTCGGGCGTATGCGCTTTCAATTTGGAGCCCCCTTTTTTCTTTTCGTCCATTTTATGCAACGGATCAAAGAAGTGTTCTTGAAAGAAGGCTTTTTGCCGGTTATTCTTAAGATAGGTTCATACGTAAAAAGGATTTACAACAGAGGGAGAATCGGCTTTACTCTTTATCATATATGGTATATTCTCCGGTGATATGTTGTACTGTGGCACTTGGGTCGATGGACAGTGTTCCATTACAGTCCAGATGCTCGATCTGACATTTTGGGCCAATGACCACTCGGCTGCCATTGACGGTCTGTGCGGTAACACCCTTCAATTCTACATAAGTGGCTTCAATCAGTTCGATCTTGGAACCGCCTTTTGTAAAAAGCTTTCCCCATGTTCCCAGGTAGGATTGAATGATAATGCGATCTCCCACAATTTCTCGTGCGCGAATCAATCCGTCTGCCTGAACAGTATCCGCACAGATCTGTCCATCCATGCTGATGCTTCCGTCACAGAGGACTTCGTCTGCTTCCAATTTAGAGCCGTTCGTCATTGCTAGAAGTCCATCCACAGAAAGACGTCCAGCCTGGATGTCTTTGTCGAAGCGCGCAGTGCCGTCGCAATTTAGCTCTTTTACTGTAACCGCCCCACGGCATTTGAGCAACCCATCCACTTTGAGCGTATCCGCTTCCAAATCTCCAATACATTCGCCGACGCCATCGATCACAAGCCGGCCAAAGCTTCCCCCTGGAATTTTTCCAATCCCATCAATTCGTATATCCTGCATATCCGATTCCTCCTAACAATTTCGTATGTTTTGATACCGAAGTTTCATCTGATTGGAGAGTTCTCCCAAGGGACGTACATCTAAGACCTGGATTTCACAGTCAAATTGGATTGGTACGGTACCTTTTGAAAAGGCAAGATGATACATGCCATGTGAAATAAATACTGTACAAGTCCAGTCCAATCCCTTGAGGGTGGAGAGTATCGATGAGCCTCTGCGAAGGAGATCCTCCATGTGTTCCCGAGAAATGTCTTGATTCCACGCAGTTTCAGAAAGGGCTGCGAAAAGTGTAATCTCGGCGAGGCTATAGGCTTCTTTGGGACAGGATGCAATGATTGCAGGTAGAAGGCTCCCGCTGATTTCCTCCATTTGTTCCAATGCATCCGCAGGGTAAAGTTCTGAGGAGTCCTCAGGAGAAAGGATTTTTGCCAGTTCTTCCAGCGAATACTGGTCCTTTGCATCGAGTATCGCTTGAATACGCCGCAGGACTTGTTCCCGGGGAAAGAAGGTTTCCTGCCCAGTAAAGGCAGATTGCTTCAAAAACCACTCCTCCGGGATCAGACGTGCCCGTTTCCAACGATAGAGCTGCCCGTAGGAGATGCCAGTTTGTGCCAAAAGTTCCTTTTTTGAAATAAGGTCCAAAAGATAATCACCTTCTAACGTAACAATGTTTTGTTTCACAAACGTAGTATAACAAAACATTGTTACGCTGTCAAGAAAAAAGATTTCTATTTTCAATAGTGCGGCTTTTATTGGTTAGCTCCATTTGCCTATAAAATGTAGGGAAGTTCTGTAACAATTATCAAGATGGTTTGCCGCATTTGCCTATGTTGAATATAGACAAGCAAGGGAAAATGATCAAGATGGCGTGCTGGGTTTACCTATACCGCATATGGGCAAGTAAAGCAGATTATCAAGATCATCTGCCCTTGTTTGCCTAACCGACCATCCGGTTAACCACCGTAAAGGTTTACAACAAAAAAGGAGACCGGCTGCATGCCTATCTCCTTTGTGAATCGTATTCGTCTAACACGTTTTTTATAGCAATATTCACCAGTTTATAAATGCTTACGCCATATTTTGCCTTGAGGTCCTCTAACCCGGCGAGATTGCTTTCACGGATGAGCAACGTATGTGTGACAGAAAAATCGTTTGCTGCTTTTTTGTAGAGAGAAATTTGTTCACTCTCAATTAAGTGTTCTAGGGACGCATTTACAAGGTCGGTGACGGTTGCATCGTAAATGGTAGAGAGCTGTTCCAAACGCACATAAAGACTGTCGTCAATCTCGTAGTTTCGTCGGTACTTCTTTTCGCGTTTGTGAAATTTCTGATCAAAATATCCCATATTCCCACACTCTCATCGCTCAACACGTTTTATTCATATTTTATAGGTATATAAAGCATTGTTTAAGTGTATATATAACTATATTAATATGGTATAATAGTCTTGATAAAAGAGGAAAGAATATGTATAATGGAATTGAAAAAAATTAGGAGCCGGCTTGATTGGATTCAAAGAACGACTTCAAACCAGCAAAGGCCCTGTTTATGGATTCGATTTTTTACAGAAACACTTCAATCATACGACCTTGTGTTGGAAATAAAAAGGGCCATGCGTGTATTGTTATGAAACATGGGGCGCGAATAAGGGTACATACTGGCCAAAAAAGAGCACGTCGCGAAAAGTAGTTTCGCAACGTGCTCTTTTCTTTATCCATAGAACTGCCTTAGGAACATACCCGTGAAAAGCCACCACGCCTATCTCGATTGTAGAAACCAGCAGATTGTCTCTCAAATGTATTTTAGGGAAAAAAGATCCACAATCCGGTTGCAGATCGGTGTGCCAGTCGCATTTCAACCCACCTCTCCCTGTGAAGTGTGGTAGGAGAATGTCTGGATATATTACAAATATATCCAATTCCCATTCACACGCTCCGTGTGAAGGAGGACACGTGTTTGCTGGTATTCCGGCCCCGCCGTTGATAATTTCGATCGACACTTCTCCACATGGAAGAGGACTTTACTGTTTCAGTAGCGCTTTATCATTGTATTGCTTTCAACTTGTACTCTACGTGTGAAAAGGGACGTTCTGATAGGCGTATTTTACACTAAAGTTCGTAGGATCTCAACCTATCCCCTTGACATGAAGGGTGACACACGAGAGACAAGATCGGTTAAATGCTCAATCGGATTTCAATCCATACCCTCCGCATAGAAGGGAACTTACGCTGTTGTGAGGCGATGTAGAAAATACGGATTTCAATCCGCGCGCTTCGCAAGAAGGACGACGTTCAAAAGCTCCTCTATAGCCCAAAGAGAAAACGGATTATTCTGTGTCCTCTTTTATAATCCAATCATCAAAGCCATGGGAGGCGATTCGCTCCATCCTTTACCATAAAAAATCGCAATATCTCCGTAGTCTAGATGGATAGAACACATGCCTCCTAAAAATCGAATCGTTCGAATCCTGGAGTCCTTCAAAATGAAATATTTTCTGTATAAGCCCCCGTAGCTCTGTTGGATAGAGCGCATACCTCCTAAGGAGGCCACCGCCTCAAAGCAGAAGCGCTTCGACAATCATCGAACTTTCATCCATTGATTCGGTAGTTGAACGGTCTTTTATCGGAAAAGAGGCAGCGCCAGAAATGGCATGATTTGGCCTCCCCGGATGCGTTTGGCCACCGGCAAAGAAAGGAGTACTATAAGCCATGATAGTTCAATCCACACATGATTGCGAACCACATTGCGGACTGCGGCAGTTAAAATGGTTTACCGCATTTGTCTGCGCTGAATACAGACAAGCAAAGGAAATGATCAAGATGGCGTGCCGGGTTTACCTACACGGCATATGAGCAAATAAAGCAGATTATCAACAACGTCGTTATCTGAAGTGATTTGTTTATATGGAATTATTTTTTAGTTCCAGAATACAAGGTTGTTTTTACACCTCTTGCGGCAAAAACTTCAGGTTTTCGATTGAATTCATGAAAATGATACGAATGACTCAACAAAAGGTTCCGATCCGTCACAAGCACCGAAAAAAGAGGTGTTAAAGGGCTCTCAATTGGGTAACCAGCAAGTGAAATGTGGGCAACGGAAAAGGGATTACCGGCTTTGGTTGGCTACCCTTTGTTATTTTAGGATAAAAGGTGAGACTTGCATGCAATGGTTCCCATAAGGCTTATTGTGTAAAGCATTCGGATTCCACAGCGGCACAAAGATAGTGGTACATTGCCAAGTGATATTCCTGTATACGAAACGTCCGCGTCTCCGGCGCGGTAAGAGCGCAATCTGCCAGTGAAGCCAATTTTCCACCGCTTTGGCCGGTCAATGCGAGAACCTTTGCCCCACATACATGTGCACACATCGCTGCAGCACAAACATTTTTGGAATTGCCTGAAGTGCTGATTCCTAGAAGGATATCCCCAGGATTTGCATATCCGAGTACCTGCTGTGCAAAGGCCAGGCTGGGATCGACATCGTTAGAGAAGGCGGTGCTTAATGCCGTATGTGTGGATAGAGAAATAGCAGGCAGCGCCTCCTGCAAGACTTCCGCGATCTGCTTGCCATCCTCGCCAAACAGATTTGTGAACAGGTCCTTTTTATCCGATGAAAGTGGGCGCTTGAGCAAAAATCCTTTCATGAGCTCCCCAACAATGTGTTCACTGTCAGCGCTGCTGCCTCCATTTCCGCAGATCAGGAGTTTCCCGCCAGAGCGAAAGGTATCCAAAAGTAGCCGGAGCGCTTTTGACAATTCGGCTTCGAGGAATGTCAAATCCGGATGGAGTGTATAAAATTCCTGCATAATTTGCTGTGTACGCATGTTCATATGTGGTTCTCCTTTTCTTGATAGTAGAGTGCGACGGTAAGCGCTGCGATGTCTCCAACGGATTCTGAAAGAGCGCAGGGGACGACAGAACAGGCGGCGCGTGCAGCAGGAAGCGTCTCTTCTGCAATCACACGTTCAGCAGCTGGCCAGAGCTGTTCCTGGCAACGGGCAAAGATGCTTCCGATTACAATTCGTTCTGGATTTAGTAAATCAATCACAATCGAAAGCCCTTTGCCAAGCTGTTCACCGGCTGCTTGTAGAATACGCAATGCCAAAGGATCACCGGCCTGTGCGGCCCGGCCTACGTCCGCGGTGGTGATCGTATCCAGCTGTTCGACATGCGGGCAGAGATCTGGCTTTTTACCCCTTTGTAGCTCCTGCAACAAAAACATACGGGCCAATTGTGCGATTCCGCCGCCGCTACAAAAGCCTTCAAACGACCCCATTTTTCCATAGCCAACGGGCCCTGATTCTGAGAGACGGATATGTCCCAATTCTCCTGCCATGTCACTAGCCCCAGTATAGAGATGCCCATCCAGAATGACCCCTGCCCCCAAACCGGTTCCAAAGGTCAGAAATAGCATGCTGGAACAACCGCGTCCTGCGCCGAAACGCCATTCTGCCAGGGCACAGGCGTTGGCATCGTTGCAGAGCCAGGCGGGAAGCCCTGTTGGTGCTTGAAGTCGTTCCACAATTGGAATATCATCCCAGCCGGGGAGATTGGGTGGGGATAGGATGCGGCCTGTCCGGCTATCCAATGGGCCGCCACAGCTGATGCCAATTCCGACCGGCCGGTCGGGGGCATGGGCCATACAGTCGCGTACATCCTCGGATAACCGGTGAATCATCTCCTCCGGGGAAAATGAAGCGGTTGGGTGTGGTGTACATTTATAAAGAATTTCTACGGAATCCTCGGACATCTGGCCCAAGCATACAGCACATTTTGTACCTCCAATGTCCACTCCAATGGCAAACATAAAATCCCTCCTATGGTGATGAGAGCAAAAGGCGGCCTCCGTCTTCGGAAGCCGCCTTTTCAAGAAAGTTAAAAAGAGGATTAGAGAAGAAGATATTATAGATTAGAGAAGAGAGAATTAGATGGAATCTTTGTCAATGACGGAAACACCGGTATCAACGAATTCTTCGCCGATGTCCTCGCCTTCCAGGGCCTTGACTGCTGTCTGGATGCCCTCATAACCCATAACGTCCGGGTTCTGTGCCATAGTGCAGAGAATATAACCATTCTTGATCAGGTTGAGGATCGTATCGGACTTGTCAAAACCAACGCCGATGACGGTCTGGCCAGCTTCCTGAATAGCGTTGCCGGTACCGACGGTGGAGCCTTCATTTGCGCCGAAGATGCCAACACAGCCCTGGGTGATGTAGTTCGCAGCGATGTCCTTGGACTTTGCTGCATCGCCATCGCCGTACTGGGTTTCCAGGAGTTCAAAATTGGTTCCTTCAAATGCTGCACGGAAGCCTTCTTCACGGGCAACCGTGGAAGCAGTTGCTGCATTGACGTTGACGATACCGATCTTACCCTCGGTGATCCCCTGTGCCTCAAGAGCCTTAATCATCTCTTCGCCAGCGATGGTGCCAGCTGCCTTATTGTCCGTTGCGAGGGTCTGTACACCCGGGAAATCTGCTGCGGAATCAACGTAGACAATCTTGACGCCAGCGGCATCCGCTTCTTCCAGAGCAGCGGTTACAGCGTCCGGACCATTGGCTGCCAAAAGAATGGCTTCTGCGCCACCGGCAACCGCGTTATTTACACATTCAATCTGCTTCGCGTCGTCTTTGACATCCGGAGCCAGCCAAGTGTAGTCGACATTGCCGAGCTCCTCGACTGCCTTCTTACAACCTGCATCCACATTGACCCAGTGCTGGTCCATCTGGTCCATTGTAATCAGGTAAATTTTGTGATTACCACCTGCGTTGGTATCGTCGCCGGTATTGGTATCGGATACTTGGCCGTCTGTGGTGGATTCGGGGGCGTTGCTGGTTCCTGTGTCACCGCTGCAGCCAGCCATCATACCGGCCATCAGTGCACAAGACAGGAAAATGGATACGAGCTTCTTGAATTTCATGATTCTTTCCTCCTGATATTGTTTTTGATATTGTTTAAAGCGTCTACATGAAAAACGTCACGCCTTAACTCCTACATTTTTGGATTTTGCCTCGGAAGAGGACTTTTCCTTTTTTCTTCTCGGCTTGCCACTGCGGACGACGACATCCAACAAGACAGAGATTACAACAATGATGCCGATCACGATGTTGCGGATTGCGACCGGTGCGCCCGCAAACTGTAGGCCATTCTGAAGCACACCCCAGATGGAAGCGCCGATCACGGTGCCGAGCAGGATACCCTGGCCGCCGAGGGTGGATACACCGCCGATAACAGAAGCGGCTACTGCATACATTTCATACATGTTACCTGCGTCCATAGTACCCATACCACTGGTAGCGCAGATAATGAGGCCGACTACGCAGGCACAGACGGAGCTGACTACATAGGCCTTTGTTGTGCTGGCGACCACGTTGACGCCGGACAGACGGGCGGCCTCCACATTGCTGCCAATGGCGTAGATATGACGGCCCGTGCGGGTTTTGCTCAACAGGAAGTTGAAGAGAATCCAAAGAACAACAGCAATCCAGATGGTGTTGTAAACGCCGAGGAACTTGCCATAGTAGAAAAAGTCGCGGAAAGCTTGCGCGCCGTCACCGATGGAATCGGTGTTATAGTTGTTGTTGACGATCTGTGCGATACCACGAGCGATGGTCATGGTGCCCAAGGTTGCGATGAAGGGCGGCAGCTTGCATTTTGCAACGAGCTGACCATTGAGAACACCCACCAGGATGCAGCAGATGAAGGTGATTCCAACAGCAATCCAAGGATTGATCCCCTTGGTCATCAAGGTGGCGGAGATCATACAACTCATACCCACCACAGAGCCGATGGAAAGGTCAATGTTTCCGGTAATCAATACATAGGACTGGCCAATACCGATCAGAAGAATCGGTGCGATCTGACGAAGAAGATTGGCGACATTTTGTCCAGAGAAGAAGATCGGATTTAACACACCGAATACGATGCACAGAATAATCAAGCCGCATGTGACCGTGATTACCTGGCCCATACCTCGAATCGCCAATAGCCTTTTAAACGGGTTTTGTTTTGCTTTGTTTTCCATATTTGTCTCTCCCCAATTCTGAATCTTGATGTTATCGGATACAGGTCCGGCCGTTAAGCGCCGGCCTTTTGAGAAATCTTGTTTTCAAACCGGGTGGCGCACTCCAGAATCTGATTCTGGGTAACCTCTCCGGAGAGAAATTCCCCTGTGATGCGGCCGTCGCACATGACTAGGATTCGGTCGCTGATGCCGAGAATTTCCGGCATTTCCGAAGATACGAACATGACGCCGATGCCCTGTTGCTTGAGTTGGTTCATCAGGTTGTAGATTTCAACCTTTGCAGCGACGTCGATGCCCCGGGTCGGTTCATCAAAGATCACCACGCGGGAGTTTCGCGCCAGCCATTTCGCAACAACGATTTTCTGCTGGTTGCCGCCGGAAAGACTTCCAGCGTCCGATTCAGAGCTTGCCAGCTTAATGGTCAGTTCATGGACGGAACGTTCCACCATCTCCGTTTCTTTTTTGTGATTGACCACGCCGAATTTGTTGCACAAAATGTCCAGATTCGGCAACGCAATGTTGTCGCGGATACTCAACTTGGTACACAGGCCATCCTTTTTGCGGTCTTCCGGTGCGAGCACGATACCAGCCCGAATGGCGTCCATTGGTTTGCGGATATGGACCGCCTTACCGTCAAGAAGAATCTCTCCGCTTTCCTTGGGATCAATCCCGAAGATGGCCCGCGTGGTTTCCGTACGTCCTGCGCCCATCAGACCGGCAATTCCAACGATTTCGCCCGCGTAAAGATCCAGGTTGATATCGCGGACCAAACGCCCAGCGTTCAAATTTCGAATCTCCAAAATTTTCTTTCCGCGTGCACAGTTTACACGGGGGAATTTTTCCTTAATTTCACGCCCGACCATATAAGCGATGATCTCGGACATATTGGTATCCTGGAAATTCATGCTGGTGATGTACTTTCCATCGCGCATGATGGTGACGCGGTCGACAATGTGCTGCAATTCCTCCAAACGGTGGGATATGTAGACGATGCCGTGCCCGGCTTCACGCAGTTTACGGATGATTACAAACAGGTCGTCGATCTCTTTCGATGTCAGAGCGGACGTCGGTTCGTCCATGATTAAAATCTTGGCATTGGTGGAGAGCGCCTTTGCGATTTCCACCATCTGTTGCTTGGATACTGGAAGGTCGCCGACAATGGTATCTGGGTCGATGTCGATGTTGAGGTTGCCAAGAATTTTTGCAGCCTCCTTGCGCATCTCGCGCTCGTTGAGGATGCCTGAATGCAACCTTTCACGGCCGAGGAAGATGTTCTCTGCCACGGTCAGGTGGCCACACATGTTCAACTCCTGATGAATGATCGCAACGCCAAGGGCCTGCGCTTTTTTGGGGGTGAGTTCGTCGATCTTCTCGCCAAAGAGCTTGATGTCCCCGCTATCACGCGTATACACGCCGCTGAGGATTTTCATCAGGGTCGATTTGCCTGCGCCGTTTTCACCCAGCAGAGCGAGGACCTCGCCAGCCTTTAGGTTAAAGGATACGTCGTCCAGCGCTTTTACGCCGGGGAAGGATTTGTTGATGTGCTCGAGTTCCACTATGTATTCTTGCATCAAATCCACCTATCTTTTTCCTGGAACGATCCGGTCTTGTGGAAATACCGTTTCGTTCTGTTAGTCAATTGTCTTTACGATGGCTTTATTATAGCATTCCCGCTTTGGAAACATAAGGGGGCTGTGTTTGGTCTTATGGGGGGTTCCTTTTGGAAATTTTGTGCGTTATGAATTCTTTTTTTCGAATAGTTTGGCAATATTTAGATAGATTATGATGAAGCAAGAAGGAGGAAAGGTTGCGCGAATATAGATAGAGGACACCCAGAGGTGTCCCCTTTTTCAAATGCGTTTCATTTTGATCGAAAAACCGTGGAAAAAATCGGTTAGTAGGAGTCTAGGGAAGAGGTATCTGTATTTGCCATTTCGCTTGAGAGATGAAGAAGCGACTGCCCGGGGGCAAACGCAAGATGATGAAATTCATCCCGCAGGTACTCTTTGCGAAGGTTTCCGTCTTCAAACATCAAAAGGCGGTCTGCAACAAAGAGGCTATCAGAGAGGCTGACGGCCAAAATGACAACGGTGATTTTTCGCTCTCGCAGCTTATTGATTAAATGAATCAAATGGTGGCGTAGATACATATCAGCCCCGGCGAAAGGCTGCATCAAAAAGACCACCTTGGGGTGGTACAGGTGAACCCGGTAATAGATCAGGCTATAGAGGGAATAGGGGGACAGATGGGTGATGTCCTGTGCGCGTATGTCCTTGCCGATCAACGGTTCGTATTCCAGAAGAATGCTTTTTTTAATACGCCGGCTCATCCACAGAGTAGGGCATCGCCAGTCCATCGCAAAACAGAGATTGTCAATATAGGACATTTCTCGGAACAACATGGTCTGGATGGGATTTTCCCGGATAAAGGAGACCTTATGCTTGAGTTTCTCATGGTTGGAACACCAGTCTCGGGCATCCAGAAGGATCTTTCCCGCTTGAGGGAATCGATCGCCAGTCATCAGATCGGCCAAGTCGTTCAGAACGAGGCTGTTGCTGTCCAACAGAACGACACATTCCCCTTCCTCAATGGTACAGTTCATGTCGTGGATATGGTCTGTAAAGAGATGACGCAACTTCAGCATTCCGTTGCGTTGTTCCGGTCGAACAGGCGGTGTCAATGGATGCCGGAAGTCCAGGGCATAGTGCAGGATGATTTCGTCTCGGAAATCTTCCCGGAACAAAAGCTTTCGTACACGGCCGTTTTCCATGAGAGCTACACGGTCACAGATTCGAAAGGTCTCCTCATGGTGATTACAGATATAGAGAAAGGAGAGGCCTTCTTTTGCATAATGGCGAAGCAATTTTAAAAAATGGATCAGATCGGCTGGTCCGAGAAAATTGCTGATGTCGCGAAGAACCACCAGCTTGGCCCCAGAAATAATGGCCTTCAAAAGCTCAGCGACACAGCGTTCAAAATGGGTGAGATTTCCGGCGAGCTCCCCGGCGTCGATCTGCACGTCAAGCTCCTGCGTAAACAGCGAGAGCTGTGCACGCAAAATCCGCGGGGCGATCAGATATTTTTTGAACCCCCGCCGCAAAACAAAGATATTGTCTGCAACGCTGAGCCCTTCTGCCATGTGGCTTTTTTCCTCAATCACGGCCACCCGGTTGGGCTCCATGGAACTGTGGCGATAGCTATTGACCAGCTGCTCTTCGAAGTAAATATATCCATAATGTATGGGAACATTTTGACAAAGGAGATTCACCAAAGCGTCCTGCCCATTGGAATTGAGACAGACAAGCCCCATGATTTCGCCCTCAAATATGTGCAGGTTTAAGTCATCCAGCAGCGTAACCTCGCCCTCCATCAGGGTGACACGGTCCAAACGCATAATTTCTTTTTTCATGGTGTATAATCCTTTGATTTGCCGGTGATCCGCGGGAGGGTGACCTCTACATCCGTGCCAACCCCTTCGGTACTGTAGATAGTGACGCCATATTGCTCCCCAAAGAGAAGGCGGATGCGGCTGTTGACATTGATGATAGCAATACCGCCGCGCTTTTCCCGATCGGGGGTGACAAAGTCCAAAAAGGGAGTCTCCAACTCACGGTTGAGCTTTTGCAGGCGCGCCTCATCCATACCGACGCCGTCATCCGATACCGTGATGATTAAGCGACTGGGGGTGGCCTCCAATTTAATACGGATATTGCCGCGCCCAATTTTACATTCAATGCCGTGGATGATGGCATTTTCGACAATTGGTTGAAGAGTCAGCTTGGGCATCCGGCACTTGCTGAGTTCGTCACGGTCATCCTCATCGTCGTACTCAATGCTCAGGTTGATGCGCTCGCCAAAGCGATAGCGTTGTATGACATAATAATTTTCAATATTGCGCAGTTCGTCCTCCAAGGAGACAAGATGTTCCACGTTGGAGATGGTGTAGCGGAAGAAGGTGGAGAGGGCCTCCGTCATCTTTGCGACGGTATCCAGCCCTGCGGCGAGCGCCTCTCCGCGAATCCCCTCCAAGGTGTTGTATAAGAAGTGGGGATTAATCTGGTTTTGCAGGGCCAAATATTGCGCCTGTTTTTTGCTGGCGTTGATGAGCTCTCTGGTGTTCAATAGACTGTGTAGCTTGTCCAGCGCGCGCTCCATGCCAGGGCTCATCGGATAACGAAGCTCATACGGGCTGTTCATGGAATACCCGTCAACAAATAGTTCGAGCATTTTTTCCGTTTCCCGGAAGGGAAGATACACCCATCGGTAACCAAAATAGAGTGCACCCCCCAGCAGAGCGGCGCCCCCCAGTACCGCCCAGGTGGCCCAGGGTTCCTCTGCGATATAGATCGCCAGAGCGACCAACAAAAGCACAGCCAAAACGGCTAAGGCAAGGATAAACAACATACAGCGGTCAAATAGATAGCGGGATTGTATCTTTTTCATTTGTAGTCCCCGTCCTTTATCACGAATAGAGCTTCCGGAACTCGTTTGGCTTTAATCCGGTTGCTTTTTTAAAGCTCTGTGTAAAGTGTTTCAGGTCGCTGTATCCGACTTGGCTACAAATATTTGCCACCGTAAAATTGGTCTGCTTGAGGAGCTCTTTTGCACGGTTCATCCGCACTTCGGAGAGATATTCCAAAAAGTTTTTACCACTCTCCTTTTTAAAGAGGGTACTGAAATAGGAGGCGTTGAAGCCAACAAAATCCGCGACCTCCTCCAAACTGATCGGCTGCATATAATGCTCCTGAATATATTGCTTTGCAGCGCGCACCGGCTTTTTTTCGGCCTGCCGGCGATCTTGAAGAATGGAATCTAAAGATTCGCAGAGGATGCCATTGAGATGCCGAAAAAGCTCTTGCGAACTTCCACAGCCATCGCTTTTCTGAGAAAAGCGATGGTAAAGCTCATCCGCGTTTTCTACGTGGATTTGGTGTTTATGTAACACCATCAGATAAATCCGGCACGCCTTTAAGGACAGAGCCAGCAGGCGCTGTCCATTGATCCCCGGCGCTGCAAGCGCCTCCCTTTGAAATTTCTTTAAAGCCGCCGTCAGCGCCTCACGGTCCAGTACCTCCATTGCTGCTTCTACTTCGCAGGTGAGTGCCGAAAGAAGGCTATCTGTGTCAAATGGTTCCGTTGGAACGGCTGCCTCAATGACCTTTCCTGTGCCCTCTAATAGACGTTGTGCGACAGCAGACTCTGCGCTGTGCAAGGAGGCCTCCATCTGTTCGGCTTCCTCCACCGCCTTGCCCAGCCCGATGGTAAGCTGTGTGTTTTCAAACAGGCCGAGTTGGACCAGGAGCTCATCCATAGCAGAAAGAATGCGTTTGCGCACGGTACCACGGCGTTCCTCTGGGTAGTTCAAAACGCTGTAGGCGCGGCTTCCCGTAAAGCAGACCTCCATATCGCTGCATACAGGGCGCAGGGCGGTGCATAGCGTATGTAATATTTTTTCTTCCAAGACCTTGATGCTGTCCCGCGAAAGAGGGCAGTCCACCTTCACGATGAAAATTTGATACAGTCCGGGCGTGAACTGAAAATGGTAGTCCCGATTTGCCTGTTCCAGTGTGAGAGGACCATCTGGATCGGCGTTCAACAGATGTGTGAATAATCCGGAACGCAGCTTGTCGATGTCACTCTGTAACCGCATACGCAGACGCTCCTCGTTGCTGAGCTGTTCATTGCGCAGCTGATACCGCCGGCGCATCTTTTCCAGCGTGGCACAGAGTTCTTCTTTTTGAATGGGTTTGAGAAGATAATCGGAAACCCCGTATTTGATGGCGCTTTGCGCATATTCAAAATGACGGTACCCACTGATGATGACGAATTCAAGTGTGTCCGAAAGCTGCTTAGCTCTGGCGATCATTTCGAGGCCGTCACAGCCGGGCATGCGAATATCCGTTACCAACAGATCTGGGTGGTATTGCCTTACCATTTCCAGCGCTTCTTCTCCATTGTGAGCAACTGCAACGATTTCCATATCGAAGGCACTCCAATCGACCAAATTGCAGATCAATTGGCAAACTTTGACTTCGTCGTCCGCGACGACTACCTTTATCATCTTACAACTCCCTTTCCCCTTTGCCAGCTTGTGGCGACAAACGTTTCCGGACAATCCCCTCCCCATGGGGAGAATTCCTCCTACTTCACTGAGTTCTGCTCGAATAAACACCGTAAAAATATACAAAAATTTATTCATTCTACAAAAACATTTGATTTTTATTAAATTATTATATAATATGTATATTAGTAAAGTCAATATACCAGGGCGTAAGAAAGTGGCTGCGAAAGGGAGTATCCTCAGAAAACGATTCTAAGAATAACGCTCTGCGCGATATTTCCAAACCATGGGTACATAAAAAGGGGAAAACTGGTTTACTCCAAAGCGGAGGGATACGTTTGACAAAAAAAACGGGAATGAACAATCAAAATTTAAAATATCAAAATCGGGGACTGCTGTTGCGGTTGCTCTGCACACATGACGGCGTGTCGCGCATTCAACTTGCGCAGCGGACCGGGCTGACAAAAATGACGGTAAGTAATATCATTGCCGGTCTGATGGAACAGGATTATGTGGTGGAACGCGCACCGGAGCGCAACGCCGGCGTGGGACGGAATCCCATCATTCTGGATATTTCGCCGGGGGCACCGAAGGTGCTGGGCGTACAATTGGGGCGTGAAGGCGTGACAGCCGTATTGTTCGACCTAAAACTCCGGATTCTGAAGAAGGAAGAGGAACCTTTTGCACAAGAGAACACAGATTCTATATTGCAAAAGCTTTTCCGCGCTGTAGACCGAATTCGCATACAGGAAAGCAATATCTTGGGGTGCGGTGTGTCCGTGGTGGGACCCTTGGATGTGGGCAGCGGCGTTGTGCTGAACCCGCCCAACTTCTTCGGAGTGTCCAATTTGCCCTTGCGGCGTCTGTTGAGCAACCACATGGGACTGCCAGTGGAGCTGAACAACGATATGAACTGCGCTGCGTTGGGGGAAAAGCTTTTTGGGGCGGGGCGTGAATTTCATAATTTCCTCTATGTCGGCCTATCCACCGGAATTGGATCGGGGATCATCGAGAACGACGGGCTCTATCAAAACAGCAGCGGCTTTGCCGGAGAGCTGGGGCATACCAGCATTGACTGCAATGGTCCGGAGTGCGGTTGTGGAAACCGGGGATGTCTGGAGGAATATGTCGGGATGCCAGTCATCGAGGCACGCTTGCGGGAGGCGACCGGACAAGCGGGTGATTTTGCCAGCTTTTGTGCGCAGACAGAAGACCCACACGTTGATGTGGTTTTATCGGATGTAATCGAGAAGATTACAAGGGCGCTTGTCAACGCGGTAAACCTTCTCAATCCCCAAGCCATCCTGGTAGGACATAATGGGACGCATTTACCAGCGCGATACCTGGAACAAATGGAGCGGGAACTAAACCGAAGAAAGTTTTCGCAAGACTATTTGAAAATCCGAGTAAAAAAATCTCGCTTTGGCATGGATTCTTCCCTTTATGGAAGCGGTTGCCTCGCGTTACGCCAACTTTTTGAATATGGACGAATAGAAGGTTATGAAGAGGAGGGAACTTCGCCTTTCCCTCCCTCTTGAAGAACGAACGGGTTGCTTTATCGTCACACCCGGCTAGTGTTAAAAACATAAAAGGTTTTGGGAATTTCCTTGTAGGTAACAGTAGCGCCCATATTTAAATGATTTGAACAAAGAGTAAGGTTTGTGAATTTGTATTCTTTTCAAGACAGAGGTATTCTGAAAGGAACGTCCCATTTAATGTTTTTTACTTATTCAAAGAATTATTAAAAGAATATCGATAAATTTGCCTACACAATGGTTTATAAATAGATTAAAGAATTAAAAAAGAGGATATTTAAGAAAATATCATTAGATTTTAAAATAGTTTAATAAAAATCCAAAAAAGCGCCGCCTTTTTCTAAAGAATCCCCCTTTGACCTTTACAAGAAAGGTTGCTAGAATGTAGCTGAATTACTTATATTTGCGCTGTGAGTTTATTTTTATTGTTTAATTTGTTTGATAAACTGGCAGGCAGGAACATGAAAAAGGAGGGGAAGGAAGCTCATTTGGCAATCTGGTCGTATAGACACGAGAAAAGGAGGAAAACAATGAAAAGGTTCCAGAAAATCATAGCGATGGCTCTGGCAGCCACCTTAGCGGTTCCAGGGTCGGTGCTCTCGACCTTTGCCTCGGCGCGCGTTGAGGAGGGAAAAAGCTTCTTTACGTCGTTTGAAAATGACGAGGAATGGTCGGATAATTTCAAGGCCAACACATTGGAAGTCGTGGATGGCAAGGGAAAGGCTCAAAACGTGTCCTCCACTACAGCGGATCGCTTGGTAGGCGACATTACCAGCTTGGTGGAGCTGAGTAGCATTCAAGGTTCGGAAAACCATAACAATAATGAAACAAAAGAGAAACTCTTCGACAACAATTCCGGGACGAAATTCCTTGCAAAGCAAAGTGCTTCGGTAGAGAACCCGGTGTGGGTATCGTTCCAGATCCAGGAGCCCAAAGCGGTCAAGGCATATTCGATTGTTTCAGCAAACGATGCGGAAGCGCGTGACCCGGTGGATTGGACCTTCTCTGGCTCCAATGATGGAACAACCTGGACAGAACTCGACAGCCAAACCGGCGTCCGGTTCAACAGCCGCTATGAAAGCAAGACATTCACCTTTGAAAACGATACCGCCTATGCCTACTATAAGATCAACATCACCAAGAACAACGGCGACAGTGGGATGGTCCAGTTTGCCGACCTGAATATTGCGACGCTTGATGAGACGGACGACGATATCAATTTAACGGTCATGGGGACCACCATTGAGAGCGGACCGGCTTCTGTGCACGATGCAGCTTCCAATAAGGGCTGGACAGGAGATAAGGCACTGAAGGTCACTGGTTATCACAAGGGAGAAGGCGAAGCGTATGCGTATAACGTCATTTACGACGGCCTGAATATCCCGGTAACGGAAAATACGCAGTTGAGCTATACGATCTTCCCGGAGTGGACGACCGGCTCGTATGACTTTGAGTACACCTCTACTTATATCGCAGTGGATCTCGGATTCAGTGATGGTACCTATCTGAGCGACTTGAATGCCGTGGATCAAAATGGAAATGTCGTCTCGCCAATGGAGCAGGGACTCTCCAAGACCCTGACGACCAAGCAGTGGAATAAGATCTCCACCTACATTGCTTCAGGTGAGGACACGATCGGTAAGACTATTACGAAGGTGTTGGTCGGTTACCACAAGCCTTCTAATCCCACCGGTGCGGATGATGCCTTTACCGCGGACATCGACGACATCCGTATTGAAGAAGTCCCGCAGGTCGAACATGAACATCTTTCCGACTATGTGTATACCCTGCGCGGCACCAACGATGGCACGAGCTATTCCCGCGGCTTGGTCTGCCCCGGCACCACGATGCCGCACGGCTTTAATTTCTGGGCGCCTGTGACTCGCGCCGGCGACAATAAGATGTACAACTATCAGCTGAGCCGCGATGGTAACACGCTGAAACATCTGACAATCAGCCACCAGGCTTCCTATTGGACCGGCGAGCGCGGCACCTATGAGTTCATGGCAAACAGCAGCTTTGACCCGGCTACGGTTACCAGTATTGGAACCGGCGTGCGTGGCGCTGCATTTACCCATGAAAATGAAATCGCAAAGGCGCATCACTACAGCGTGACCTTCAATGAAGACGACGAGAAGGCGGGCGGCGTGACCATGGAAGTCACCCCAACCGAACATGCGGCGGTTCTTCGCTTCACCTTCCCGGAGAACGCTCCGTACTGCAACATTCTGCTCGATAGCGACCGCGCCAGTGGATCGACCACCTTTGGCGAGGATGGAAAGAGCTTTACTGCATATTCTGACCACAACAGCAATGGTATGCAGCGTATGTATGTTTATGGCGAGTTCAGCCAGCCGTTTACGACGGGACGTTCCATCGGAAAGGGCGGCATTGCCAGCTTTGAGAAGGCCTCTTCCGGCGAAACAGTGATCGAGATGAAGGTCGCCACTTCCTTTATTAGCATCGAACAGGCCAAAAAGAACCTCCAGCAAGAGATTGCAGAGGATGAAGGCTTCGATGAGATCTTTGCCAAGGCTCAAAAGACTTGGGACGACCAGCTCGGGATCATCGAAATTGAAGGCGCGACCCCGGATCAGATGACCAGCTTCTATTCCGGTATGTACCGCCTGTTCATGTATCCGAACATGCTCTCCGAACAGACCGGCGAAGGCTCTGAAGATGGTTGGCAGTACCGCAGCCCGTATGGCTCGCATGAGGTCAAGGACGGCGTGATGTACTACAACAACGGCTTCTGGGATACCTATCGTACCACTTGGGCGGCCTATTCGCTGTTTACTCCGTCGAAGGACATTGAGATGCTCAACGGGCTTGTCGAGCACTATAATGACCAGGGTTGGGTACCGCGTTGGATCGCTCCGGGCGGCACCAACAGCATGGTCGGCACAAGTTCCGACGTAATCTTCGGAGATGCAGCAAAGAAGGGTCTGGACTTTGAGGTGGAGAATGCCTTCTGGTCCTCCATTAAGAACGCCTCTGTGGTCTCCAACAACCTGACCAACGGCGGACGCAATGATCTGACCCGCTCTATTTTCAATGGCTATACCAGCCTGGACATCGGTGAAGGATTCTCTTGGTCGATGGAAGGCTATATCAATGACTTTGGCATCTACCAGATGGCTAAGGCGCTGGGATATGCCGATGAGGAACAGTATTATCTCAACCGCGCACAGAATTATGTCAATCTGTTTAACGACGAGATCGGCTGGTTCATGGGCCGCGATGTCAACGGCGCTTTCCGTACCAGCAGCGATGACTTCAACCCCGGTATCTGGTGGGGCGATTACACAGAAACGAATGCCTTCAACATGGCGTTCACGGTGCCGCAGGATGGCCAGGGTTTGGCAAACCTCTACGGCGGCCGTGAAAAATTGGCAGAGCGTTTGGACGGATTGTTCAATGCCTCCCCGGATTTGGTTCAGGACGGCACCATCCATGAGATGGTGGAGGCCCGCGACCTGAAGATGGGCCTGTATGGACATAGCAACCAGCCGTCGCACCATATTCCGTATATGTACAACTATGCGGGCCGTCCGGACCGCACACAGGAAGTTGTCCGTGAAGTGCTGGCGCGCGCCTATGTGGGCAGCGATTTTGGCCAGGGCTATATCGGCGACGAGGACAACGGCGAGATGTCCGCATGGTACATTCTGAGCGCCCTGGGTATTTATCCGGTGAACATGGGCAGCGGCGAATACGCCATCGGTTCTCCGCTCTTCACCAAGGCCACCATACATCTGGAGTGCGGCGAAGACCTTGTCATCAATGCGCCGAACAACAGCAGAGAGAACATCTATGTACAGGGTGTTAAGCTCAACGGGGAAGAATACAATAAGACTTATTTCAACTACAGCGACCTGATTCATGGCGCAGTCATCGATTTTGATATGGGTGACACGCCGTCCGATTGGGGAACTTCTGAGGATGCCCTGCCGACCTCCATCACAGAGGGTGACCAGGTGGCAGAGCCGAGCCAGGATATGACCGTCACTTCTCCGGTTGTTGGAGAGGAGATCCCCTCCGGCGATGTGATACAAGATACGGTCTACAGTGCGGCGACGGACCGTGTAGAGAATTTGTTTGACAATACCTCGGACACGACAGCCAGCTTGAATGGGAACACCGCATCGGTTTACTATGGATTTGCGACTCCAGCCTATGTGGATATGGTCACATTGACTTCCACTTCCGATCCGGAAAAGGCGCCGGTCAGCTTTGAACTGTTTGGTTCAAACGATGGGAAGACCTGGACCTCTTTGGAGAAGCGTGATGAACTGTCCTTTGAATGGGCAAAGTATACCCGTCCATTTGCAGTCAATGCGGAAGAAAAATACGCGAACTATCGCATCGATTTCACAGGTTCTGCGGATTCCATCGAATTGGCAGAGGTTGAATTGATGGGCAACATCAAAAACTCCATTGACCGTAGCACGCTGGAAAAACTTGTCGAGGCAGCTGAGGCGAAAGATCTAACAGGCTATCCGACGGCAAAGGTGGAAGAATTCCAGAAGGTTCTGGAGGAGGCCAAGGCTGTATTGGATAATGAAGAGGCTACCCAGGACGAGATCCGTGAAGCGGTCGAAAACCTGCAAAAGGCGTCCAGTAAATTGGGCGCGATCCGCAATCCGTATGTGCGTCTGGAGGCAGAGGATTATGACGCTGGCGACGTTGTGAAGGATGTCGACAGTAATCGCAGCGGCGGCGGTAACATCGGCGGTGGCAAGAATGGCTGCTATGCCATGTACAACAACGTAAACTTCGGCGACAACGGCGCTGTACATGTGGTTATGAGCTATTCTAGCCAAGGCCGCGACGCGACCAATGACGGCCGTATCCAGTTCTTCCTGGATTCTATGGAAGGCGAGCCGGTGGCCGAGTTGAAAACGCATAACACCGCAGAAGATAACTGGAGCACCTATGTGCTCACGGAAACCGACATTGAGCCGCCGATCACAGGCTCACATGACTTGTATATCAAGTTGGTCGGCACCGAAGACAAGGCGTATGTTGCAAACATCGACTACTTCGACTTTACAGAGGGCCAGGGCGGCGTCAGCGGCACCTATGACCTTACCGTTGCGTACAGCGGGCGCGATGCCAGCCTGAGTGTAAATGGTGAAGAGCAGAGCATTGCAGACCTTATCAACCAGTACAGCAAAGAATTGGAAACAGGTACAGAAGTAGAGTTGACCTTTGTTCCCCAGGTGGAAGGCAGAAGCTTTGCAGGTGTCACCCTGAACGGAGAAGCACTTGAACTGACCGTTCCGGATTCCTTTACATACCGTTATACCATGGGTACAGCGGATGAAACGCTGAAATTCGAATTCACAGTGGTCAACAAGTCGGTATTGCAGTCGATTATTAAGGCTGCTGAAGCGCTTCTGGGCAGCGAAGAACTCGAAACTGTGTTGCCATCCATCAAAGAGCGCTTTGACAAGGCCCTTGAAACAGCCAACGAAGTCAATGGTCGTTTGGAAGCAACCCAAAAAGAAATTGATGCAGCTTGGAGCGAACTGTTGGATGTCATGCATCTGCTGAGCTTTGAGTTAGGCGATACAACGACTTTGGAAGCATTGTTGGCAGTCGCAGATGAGCTTTCTGAAGAAGGCTTCACAACCAGCACATGGGCGGCGCTTGTAGAAGCAGTGGAAGCAGCAAAAGTCGTTGCCGATCAAGAGGAACCGCTGAAAGCGGACGTGGAAAAAGTTACAGAAGATTTGATCAATGCACTTTATGGTTTGGAAGAAGTTGCGGACTTTAGCCAGTTACAGCTCTTGATTGAAAAAGCAGAGGAAATCGACCTTGTATTAGAAGAAGACTATGTGCAGGACGAAGAGGCGATCTCCGCATTCCATAAGGCGCTTGAATATGCAAAGACATTGACAAAGGATTCCGCACAGGAAGACGTCGATGAAGCGGCAAAAGCGCTGACCAAAGCAATGGCCGATCTTCGCAAGAAGGCAGATAAGAGCGAACTGGAAGAACTTCTGGAGGAGCTCAAAGAGCTTGATCCCGCGGACTACACAGCGCAGAGCTATGCGTTGGTTGCGACAGCGATCAAGAACATGGAAGTGATTTTGGCGGACGAAACCTTGGACGAAAGCCAGCAGGCGGTTGTAGATAATGCAGTCAATAATGCCCGTGTTGCAAAGGCAAAGCTGGTTAAAGTAAATGATCCAAAACCGGATCGTCCATCCAAGAATAATTCCAGCAACAAAACAGCCGTTCCGAATCATTCTTATGGAAACAATGGTATTGTTGTCGCAGGCCAAAAGGTTGCCACGGCAAGCGCGTATGTGCGCAGTGATACAACGGTCAACTTCATATTGAAGCATGGCCAGGCCTATTGTTTCAAGATGTCTGTGGTCAATGGGAACAATCTGGCGCCGAACTTCACAGTCGGCAATGGTGAGGTCCTCAAAACGCAGTTTGTGGCACAGGTTGGCAATGATTACTACTACAGAGTCTATGCAATCGGCGCATCCGGACAGAGCACAGGTGTTTATACCTCCCTGCCGGGCCAGAATGTTGTAAAGCATTGCACGGTCACTATTGCATAAACGTCTCTTTCATAGGGGCAAACATCGTTCATTTTGATTGCGACGCCTCTTTTTAAGGAGAGAACGCTTTCTCATCAACCGTAAAAAAGAAAGAAGCCAGCCGGTCGCATGACATGGAAGTGCGTGTGGCCGGCTGGCTTTCCAGCCAGAAAAAGCCTTGCTTCTTTCAATACGATGATTCGCTCCCGGCATAGCCGCGGAAAAGCATCCTATGTTCGCGGCGTACTGGAAACAGTCCGCCGCGACGATGCGTTCAGGACAAAAGATCAATCCAACAGGGGGAATCCAAGATGCTCGGCAATATAAATAGCGAAACGATGCGAGCGACCAATTTGCAGGTGATCTTCGACTATATTCGGCGCAATGAACCGGCCTCCCGGCGTGACATCGCAGAGTTCGGTGGTTTAACAGTGGCGGCAGTTTCCAATATCACTTCCAAACTTTTGGCGAATGGATTGGTTGTGGAAGTAGGTGCCGGAGAGTCTGTAGGTGGCCGGCGTCCAACGCTATTGGGGATCAATGCGGACTGTCGCTATGCAGTGGGGATCGATTTGACCACCAAACAGATCAAACTGGTCATCACCAATTTTAAAGCACAGATCATTCAGGAATGCGCCTGTGAGACCCCACTCGACTGTGGTCCAGAGCATGTTCTGGACAGCATGGCTCGGATGGTCAAAGAATCCGTAAAGAGCGCCGGGATTGATCCCCAGAAGGTGATCGGGATAGGAATCGTATCCGCAGGCCCTTGCGACCCAGAGCGGGGAATCATGCAAAGCCCGCCAAATTTCCCGGATTGGGGAAATGTTCCCATTCGCGATTATATACAGGAGCATACGGGGTACCCTGCGATTTTCGATAAGGACTCCGTGGGGGCCGCGATGGCGGAGTATTGGTTTGGTAAGGTGGGAGGATGTGGAAGCGCCTTTGGATTCCTGATTAATCGGGCGGGTGTAGGCGGCGCCCTTCTGGTAGACGGAGAAGTATTCCGTGGGTTTAATGGAGGAGCCGGCGAAGTCGGTCATACAATTGTGGATGTACATGGCGCGAAATGCTCCTGCGGAAATTATGGGTGCCTGGAAACGTTGGTGAATGAACAGCGATTGGTTCGAGAGGTAGCCACAGGGTTAAAAATGGGACGGGAGTCGGTACTGGACGGTATCGAGGACTATGACTCCATTACTCTGAAGCAAATTATGCAGGCGGCAGAAGACGGGGACATCCTCTGCCGGAACGCTTTGGATCGCATGGCGGATTATCTTGCCATTGGGATTCGCAATATTGCGACGCTCTTTTCACCGGAGATGATTGTGCTTTCGGGCGGGATGATCTCCCGATATGCTTATTTTACCCAGACGGTCTTGAAAAAGGCCAAGCAGAGACAGCGCGAAAAATTTGTCAAATGCATGAACGTTGTGGAGTGCAGTTTCCGTGAAAACCAATGTGCGCTTGGCGCCGTTGCGCTGGTTCTGGAAAAATTTTATAGAAGTATCCAATTGGACTGAGGAGAATGTATATGAAACAATATCCAATGCGGCTCCATCCAGCGTTCAAGGATAATCTCTGGGGTGGAGACCGCTTAAAAAAAGACTATCATAAACAGACGGAATTAACCCCGTTGGCAGAAAGCTGGGAGTTGAGTTGCCATAAGGACGGCTGTTCTACCATTGAAAACGGCCCGTATGCGGGAAAGTCCCTGGCAGATTATCTCCGCGAATTTCCAGATGCGGCCGGAATCCGCGGCCAGGAATTCCCCGCGTTTCCCATTCTGTTTAAGTTGATCGATGCTAAGGACAATTTGTCCATTCAAGTTCATCCGGATGATGCGTATGCCATGCGCGTTGAAGGGGAATATGGAAAGACAGAGATGTGGGTGGTATTGGATTGCCAACCCGGGTCCAAGTTGGTATATGGCTTTAAAGAACCGGTCACAAAGGAGATCTTCCAGGCCCACATTGAACAAAATACTCTGATGGACCTTGTGAATGAGGTGGAAGTTCATAAGGGGGACGTGTTCTTTATCGCGTCCGGAACGCTTCACGCGATCGGAAAAGGGATTGTCATTGCAGAAATCCAACAGAGTTCCAACACTACCTATCGTGTTTATGATTATGGAAGAAAGGATGCCAATGGGAACCCACGCGCCTTACATATTGAGAAAGCGCTCGATGTGACCAATCTGGAACCATATCACCCCCAAAAAAATCATGATCCTGTGCGCCAGGAAGGTGGCGCAAAGGTCGAAACACTGGCAGATTGCCGTTATTTTCACACGGACCGGATTCACCTTTCTGGGGAAACGCGGCGTACAGTGGATGAAGAGTCCTTTGAAGGGATTTTCTGTGCAGAGGGAACGGCCGTACTGTGTGCAGAGGGAACGGCCGTACTGTGTGCAGATGAAACGGCGTTGACCTTGCAAAAGGGAGACACCGTTTTCCTTCCGGCCGGAATGGGAACCTATACGCTCCGTGGAGAGGCCATGTGCCTTTCAATGCACGTATAGGACAGAAGTACGATTAGAAAAGAGGCGAGCGTATGAAGTATTATGCAGGAATTGATCTTGGAGGAACCAACATTGTAGCAGGCATTGTAGATGAAAACTTTGTGATCGTCGCTTCCGCAAAACGCAAGACTGCTTTGCCACGCCCTTGCGACGCCATTGTGGAGGATATGGCAACTACTGTAAAAGAGGCGGTTGCGCAGGCAGGTATTTCCTTGCACGATCTCGAGTATGTCGGCTTGGGATGTCCGGGGATGATCGATTATCAAAATGGCGTGGTGGTTTATTCCAACAATTTGGAGTTCTACCATGAACCGTTGGGAGAAAAACTCTCAAAACATCTGGGCCTTCCCATTCTGATGGCAAATGACGCAGACGCTGCAGCATTTGGAGAATTTAAGGCAGGCGCGGGCCGTGGAAGTGAAAACATGATTGCCATCACGCTGGGAACAGGTGTTGGTTCTGGAATCATCATCCGTTCCAAGTTGTATACAGGGTTTGCTTATGGAGGGGCGGAAGTCGGCCACAGCCTCTTGGTAAAGGACGGGGAACTCTGTACCTGTGGGCGCCATGGATGCTTGGAGGCGTATGCCTCTGCAACCGGTCTAATCCGTATGACCAAAAAGCACATGGAAGAGCATCGAGAGAGCCTGATGTGGACATTTGTCGACGGAGACCTCAGTCGAGTAAACGGGCGGACCGCCTTTGATGCCATGCGTCAGGGCGACGCAGAGGGAACTCGTGTGGTTGAAAAATATACGGAGTATCTGGCGGAGGGGATTGTCAACATCGTGAACATTTTCCAACCAGAAATCATCTGTATTGGCGGTGGAATCTCCAAAGAGGGGGAGACGTTGCTAAAGCCTATTAACCGGTATATCGGGCAATATGCATTTTCCCGTTTTGCAGACAAAAACACCGTCGTCCGCATTGCAGAGCTTGGCAACGATGCGGGTGTGATTGGCGCAGCGTTCCTCAAGGACGCGTTCCATTGCAGGTAGTAAAAATACGAATAGAACAAAAATCCCATCTTTCTAAAAGATGGGATTTTTTATACATATTTTTATAATTGCAAATTTTTACGAATGTTTTTGTTAAATTTTATAAGAAAATAAAATTATTATATGTCTATTTTTCAAATATTTATGCGTTGTTAATAAATAAGAAATGATAAAGGAGTGATTCCGATGCAGGAATAGATGATAGTCGCCATATGAGAAGATAATAAGGAGTGAAATTTATGAAAAAGGGAGCCTTTGAAAAATTTTTGTCATTTGTATTATGCCTCTTATGCATTGCAGGTATGACTGGCACGGCGGTTGCAGAACCGATCTCAGATACTACCCAAGATTCGACTAAAGGTATTGAGGGATGTACGGTAGAGGACATTCAATGGGAAGAAGGCCCTGTTGATGAGGTATCTTTATTGGATATACAGGATGATACCCTCCCAACAGAAGGAATTATGGATCAACCGTCTGCTCTGTTTCATATTCAACCGTTGAAAGATGATATAGCTATAAATACAGCTCGTGCGACAATGCCTGATTTAACATTTGGAACTGTTACTATGGATCATAGCCAACCATTCCCCAGTAATACCAATATTAAATATAATGTCCAAATTAAAAATACTGGCTCAGCTTCAGCAACAAATATGACTGTTTCAATGTATCTTGAAGATACCTTTCAAGGAATGTATATGATTGAAGGGACGCTTGGAGCAGGACAAAGCGGTATCTTTTATTTCAATGTAAATATGTTCGGCGGTATGCATACGATAAAACTAGTCCTGAATGAGAACCATGCCATTACAGAGTCCAATTATGATAATAATGTTATCTTATCCGTTGGCACCTGGCAGAGCTGCATTGCATGATTGATCGACACATTTGACGCAGAAAATGGAACCTATGAGGTACACTCGATGACTCCAAAAAAATTTGAATTTAAAGTGACCAATAGGGGAAATGTCGCTGTTGAGGAAGGATACATCATGTGCAAAGTAGATGGCTCCCCCGTCAATTTGACTACATTCAATTTAGGGGCGCGAAGGCAATTGATTGGAACGATACCGTTTACTTTTAAGAAGGCAGGAACTTATAAACTGGAAGTTAGCGTGGGACCTGGAACTTCTCAGACGGACATAACGCCAGATGACAATGTAAAGACACGCTCTTGCAATGTTACTTATGATATTGAATTATGGGCGGGGCGTTGGTCGAATCCGCAAAACCTTGATATTCAGGTATATAGTGGTGTATTCGACTATATCTCACAAAAAGATTTGAAGAATGCTATTAATCAATGGAATGGAATTGACTCAAAAGTATCCTTTAATACGAGTCAAATGCTTTCGGTAGATGAAGACAAGGGAAAGAAGGTCACCTTTGCAACCTATATCGATGAAAATACATCTGTATTAGGAGTTACGAACGTTTTTAAAAATGATGAAAAAACATGGGATCAATGGGTTGATTCTCCTGAAGATGAAGTATGTGTTTATAAAAAGGCAAAGTACAGTTTACAAGGGACTACACAGGGTAGGTATCTG
>ULXG01032154.1_pt1 | contig 55931 bp, 75 predicted proteins | sample 1961141 | NCBI WGS metagenome assembly ULXG01 (sample SAMEA4835834, study PRJEB28245) | human gut metagenome | biome: gut microbiome; material: fecal sample | place: Denmark | collected 2008 | reverse complement strand
CTTCCGAGCTTTCTGGTTCCGGGCATCGAATATCACTCCTTTACCTTTGGTTCGCAAGGTCTTATTCGTCGTCCTTGCGCAGATTAAAGCCGAGGGAGGCCAGCTTCCAAACGACCTCCTCCAAGGACTTGCGTCCCAAGTTGCGGACCTTCATCATATCTTCTTCCGATTTGTTGATAAGGTCCTCCACTGTATTGATTCCAGCGCGCTTGAGGCAATTGAAAGAGCGGACGGAGAGGTCCAGCTCTTCAATCGTCATTTCCAGCACCTTCTCCTTACCCTTGTCGTCCTTCTCGACCATGATCTCTGTGCTGCTACCCTTATCGGACAAATTGACAAAGAGATTCAAATGCTCGGTCAGAACTTTTGCGGCCAGAGAAACTGCTTCTTGTGCTCCGATAATCCCATTGGTCCACACTTCCAAGGTGAGCTTATCGAAATCAATGCGCTGTCCCACACGAGTGGGTTCTACGTTGTAATTCACTTTATAAACAGGAGTGTAGATAGAATCAACCGGGAGTTCGCCGATCACGCCCGCAGGCATGTTCTGCTTATTCCGCTCTGCGGGGACATATCCGCGGCCTTTGTCCAGGGTCAGTTCCATATACAGCTTTGCGCCTTCCCCCAGTGTTGCAATATGCATATCCGGGTTCAGGATCTCAACCTCGCTGTCGCACTTGATAGAGTCGGCCGTAACCTCACACGGGCCCTCTGCACAGATCTCCACTGTTTTGGGGCCGTCGCAATGGAGTTTCGCGGTCAAACCTTTGATGTTCAAAACAATCTCGGTGACATCCTCCTTGACGCCCGGGACAGTCGAAAACTCATGCAGAACACCGTCGATCTTCATCGATGTAACTGCAACACCCGGCAGGGAGGAAAGCAGTACCCGCCGCAGGCTGTTGCCCAGCGTAGTACCAAAGCCGCGTTCCAGCGGTTCCACTACAAATTTACCGTAGGTTCCGTCATTGCTTAGGATTTCTGTTTCAATTTTTGGCTTCTCAATCTCGATCATTAGCGACCCTCCTTGACATAAAGCGGATGATTCTGCCTGCCATCCTGGTTTTTATGTGGTTAGGCAACTGCATTACTTGGAGTACAACTCAACGATCAAAGTCTCATTGATATCGAAATCAATGTCGCTTCTCTCAGACAATGCAACAACCTTGCCCTGCAGAGTCTCTCTGTTCAGCTCCAGCCACTTCGGGATCATCGTAGCTGCATTCTTCTCCAGAATCTGCTTCACATGCTCAGAACCACGGCTCTTTTCCCGAATAGAAATGACTTCACCCGGGCTAACCTGATAGGACGGAATATCCACACGCTTGCCATTTACCGTGATATGTCCATGGTTGACCATCTGTCTAGCTTCTCTTCTAGTGTTGGCAAAGCCAAGACGGTAAACAACATTGTCAAGTCTTCTTTCAAGGAGCTGAAGCAGTGTTTCACCTGTAACACCTCTGGTTTTACTTGCTTCCTCATAATAATGACGGAACTGCTTCTCAAGTACACCATAAATGAACTTTGCTTTCTGCTTCTCATTCAGCTGGACAGCATATTCGCTCTGCTTTCTTCTGCCCGGCTTCGGATTGCGTCTTGTCTCTTTATTGACACCCATAACGGTGGGGCTGATTCCCAGTGCCTTGCATCTTTTCAGAATCGGCTGCATATTTTTCGCCATAGCTCGTTTCCTCCTTTTACAAAACTATACACGTCTTCTCTTCGGAGGACGGCATCCATTGTGCGGAATCGGGGTGACATCTTTGATCATGCTGACTTCGAGACCTGCACCCTGCAGTGCGCGGATCGCAGCCTCACGTCCTGCACCCGGACCCTTAACGTAAACCTCAACCGTCTTCATGCCGTGCTCCATCGCTGCTTTTGCTGCGGTTTCTGCTGCGGTTTGTGCGGCAAAGGGGGTGGACTTTCTAGAACCTCTAAAGCCCAACTCACCGGAACTTGCCCAAGAAATCGCGTTACCCTGGGTATCGGTGATGGTCACAATCGTGTTATTAAAGGTGGACTGGATATGAGCAGCTCCACGGTCAATATTTTTGCGTTCACGGCGTCTGCGAACAGTGGTACCTCTCTTAGCGCCCTTCTGTGCTGCCATCTTTTAAATCCCTCCCTACTTATTTCTTCTTGTTGGCCATGGTCTTTCTCGGACCCTTCCGCGTACGTGCGTTGGTCTTAGAACGCTGGCCTCTTACGGGCAGACCCTTGCGGTGACGGAGACCGCGATAGCAACCGATTTCAATCAGTCTCTTGATGTCGAACGCAACGTCGCGGCGAAGGTCGCCTTCCACGCGGCAGTTGTGATCAATGTATTCTCTCAACTTCGATGCGTCGTCTTCCGTCAGATCTCTTACGCGGATGTCGGGGTTCACACCCGTTGCCTTGCAAATATCCGTGGCGGTCTTGCGGCCAATGCCATAAATATAGGTAAGAGCAATTTCGATGCGCTTGTCTCTGGGCAGATCAATACCTGCTATACGCGCCATACTGTTGCACCTCCAAATTAGTCTTTCAAATTAATGGGGACAAGCCCCCAAGCGGAACACGGGTTTTTGGGGCATCATTGCCCCATCCCCGCGGTCCCCGCCGTCTTAGGCGGGCCGTGTCTGAAAGCGCAGCTTTCAACCCTGGCGCTGCTTATGCTTCGGGTTGTCACAGATCACCATGACTTTTCCCTTGCGCTTAATGATTTTGCACTTCTCACAAATCTTTTTGACAGAAGGTCTGACTTTCATTTGTGCGCCCTCCCTTAGTGAAGTCTCATGTTGAAATCCCGCAGTTCTTACAGCTCTGCGAAATCCCTTTATTTCGAACGCCACGTAATGCGGCCCCGGGTCAGATCGTACGGAGAAAGTTCGATCGTCACCTTATCGCCCGGCAAAATACGAATGAAGTTCATCCGGAGCTTACCGGAAATGTGGGCCAACACCTGGTGGTGGTTTTGAAGCTCTACCATAAACATTGCGTTTGGGAGTGCTTCCGTCACAATACCCTCGGTTTCAATTACGTCCTGTTTCGACATACTGTAGCCTCCTCTTGCGGAAAACAGCCCTTCCCTTCAAATGGACGAAGGGCATGGCGAATTTCACGGTTGGTTTGCAATGAACCCTCTTCCAAGATGGTCTTGGTTATCAGAAGGTGTTTTTGCTTCTTTCTCTTTGGATGCTCCAGACTTCGACGTTTGCCGTTACAAATCACGGCCATATCGCCGCTCGCCTCTAGCACCGTAAAGAAGCCGCCTTTGTCCCGCCCGGCGAGGGCACGGACAACGAGTCCTCTCACAAAGTCCATGGTCTCCCCCTTTTATTCCGGCAAAGTCATAATCACCGGTCCATCCGGGGTGATGGCGATGGTGTGCTCAAAGTGTGCAGAAAGTTTGCCGTCCGCCGTGACAGTCGTCCAACCATCCTCCAGCGTCTTTACTTCCTTCACACCGGCGTTGATCATTGGTTCAATCGCGATGGTCATGCCTGGTAACAGGCGCACGCCTCTGCCTGGCGTGCCGTAATTGGGAACACTCGGGTCTTCATGCAGCTTCGCACCTACTCCGTGGCCGACAAAATCCCGTACCACCGAGTAGCCGCGCGCCTCGACATACCGCTGGACCGCGCTACCAATATCCCCAACGCGGGCTCCGGCCTGAGCGGCCTTGATACCCTCAAAGAGGCTCTCGCGTGTGACATCCATAAGGCGCTTGGCTTCTTCACTCACATCCCCACAGGGGAAGGTATAAGCGTTGTCGCCGTTAAATCCGTCATAAAAGGCGCCGGTGTCAATGCTGACAATGTCGCCTTCCTTGAGGATAATCTCCTTATGGGGTATGCCGTGGATCACCACGTCGTTTACAGAGACACATGCGCTGCCCGGGAATCCGCCGTAACCAAGGAAGTTGGGCTTTCCGCCCTCTTCCTCGATTACCCGACGGACAATGCGGTCGATCTCCCAGGTAGAAACCCCAGGCTCGACCGCCTCGCCGGCCAGTTTCAGTGCTTTTGCAGAGATCCTGCACGCCTCCCGCATAATCGCGAGCTCGCGGCTGGTTTTAAGCACAATCATGATTACGCCTCTAATGCCGCCAGCGTCAGTTTGGTGGTATCCGCCACTTCTTCCTGACCTTCCACGATACGGAGCTTCCCCTGTTTCTCGTAATAATCCTTGAGGGGTTCGGTCTGTTCGTGGTATACATGCAGGCGTTCTTTCACTGTATCCGGATGGTCATCCTTACGCTGAATGAGGGCGCCTCCGCATTTGCCGCACTTACCTTCCTCCTCCGGCTTATTGTACAGCAGGTGGTAGGTAGCACCGCAAGTCTCACAGACGCGGCGTCCGGACATGCGCTCCACAATCTTGTCATCGGCAACTTCAATATCAATGACCTTGTCGATCACAATGCCCATCTTATCCAGAGCCTCGGCCTGGGGGATGGTGCGCGGGAAACCGTCCAACACAAAGCCGTTCTTGCAATCGTCCTGGGCCAAACGCTCTTTGACGATGCCGATTACAACTTCATCGGGCACAAGCTTGCCTGCGTCCATGAAGGACTTTGCCTTCAAGCCCATCTCCGTGCCGCTCTTCAGCGCTTCGCGGATCATATTCCCCGTAGAAATTGCGGGGATGGATAAATGCTGGCAGATGACCTCTGCCTGGGTTCCTTTACCGGCGCCCGGTGCGCCAAGAAGAATCAGATTCATATCATTTCCTCCTTATCAGTCAAGGAAGCCTTTATAATGGCGCATCATCATCTGAGATTCCATCTGCTTCATGGTATCCAGCGCAACACCAACCAAGATGATGACGGAAGTACCGCCCAAAGACAGGTTGTGCATACCGGTAGCAGCTCCGAATAGAATCGGAAGAAGTGCAATCACAGCGAGGAACAACGCGCCAATCAATGTGATCTTAGAAAGAATCTTTGAAATGAAGTCAGAAGTCGGCTTGCCAGGACGAATGCCCGGAATCGTGCCGTTATTCTGACGAAGATTATTGGCCATCTCAATCGGATTATACTGAATGGTTACATAGAAATAAGCAAACATGATAATCAGAAGGAAATACAGTACGGAATAAAGCCAACCCGTGGAAGAGAAGGCGTCAAAGAAAGATTTCCAGAAGCCTGTTACATTCCCACCCATAAAGAGCTGAATCGTACTCGGAATCGAGAGAATCGAGCTTGCAAAGATGATCGGCAAAACACCGGACATTGCAACCTTGATCGGAATGTGTGTGCTTTGGCCACCGTACATCTTGCGGCCAACAACGCGCTTTGCATACTGAACCGGGATACGGCGTTCCGAATTATTCATAAACGCGATCACCCAGATCACAGCCAGGAAGAGGACAACAAACAGCGGAACCAGGAAGTAATACTTGCCATAGTTTGTCGGGTCCTGATTTGCAGCAGAGAGATACTGGCCCAACAAACGGATCGTCTGCGGCAGTCTTGCCACAATGCCTGCAAACAAGAGAATGGAAATACCATTTCCAATACCCTTCTGGTTGATCTGCTCGCCCATCCACATCATCATCGCCGTGCCAGCAGTAAATGCTAGGATAATGACGATTGCAGCGAACACCTGTTCCCAACCGGAGGTATACAGAGCGATCGGAGCGCCCTGATACGTACTGTTGCGCAAATAAAAGTAATAGGCAGTACCCTGAATCAAGCCCAAAGCAACTGTGACATAACGCGTGATTGTCGCAATTCTCTTGCGACCCTCTTCGCCTTCCTTCGCCATACGCTCCAAAGGAGGAATGGCAACCGTCAACAGCTGCATGATGATGGAACTGTTGATGTATGGAGTGATACCCATTGCAAACATTGTTGCATTTGCAAAAGCACCACCGGACAACATATCCAAATAACTGAGTGCATTGCCAGTTTCGTTGACCGTACCCATCAAGCCCTTCAGAGCATTGACATCCAGGAACGGAACTGGGATCGTGGCGCCAAAACGGAACACCACAATAATCAGCAGGGTGAAAAGAATCTTTTTACGCAGATCCGGAATACCCCAGGCATTCTTAATTGTTTTAAACAACTCAGATCACCTCTGCCTTCCCACCAGCGGCCTCAATCTTCTGCTTTGCAGCTTCGGAATAGGCAGTGACCTTAACGGTTAACTTCTTTGTGAGTGCGCCATTGCCGAGAATTTTCACGCCGTCGCAGGTCTTCTTGACGATTCCTGCGTCCTTGAGCGCCTGCGCGTCAACAACCGCGCCCGTCTCGAATTTCTCCAGCGCGCTTACATTGATCGCCACGATGGTTTTGGCAAAAATATTATTAAATCCTCTTTTCGGAATACGTCTCTGCAGAGGCATCTGGCCACCTTCAAAGCCCGGACGCATGCCGTGTCCTGCTCTGGCCTTCTGGCCTTTATGGCCTTTGCCCGCGGTCTTGCCCTGTCCGGAGCCGTGGCCTCTGCCGATCCGCTTGGATTCCTTGGTGGAACCCGGCGTCGCAGTTAGATCATGCAAATTCATTTTACTCGCACCTCCTTGCTTGCTTAGCTTACGCTTCGACTACCTCGACGAGGTGGATGATCTTGGCCACCTTACCTTTGGTCTGGTCGTTGTCCGGCTGAACGGACTCGTCACCAATTTTGCGAAGACCAAGCGCCTGGGCGGTTGCAATCTGGTCTTTCTTGCTGCCGATAAGGCTTCTTACCAGCTTCACCTTTACCTGTGCCATCTTGCTACCCCCTCCTTAAAGAATGTCCTGCACCGACTTACCGCGGATCGCGGCAACTTCGTCGGCTGTGCGCAGCTGAGCCATACCGGCCAAGGTTGCGCGGACTACATTGCACGGGTTGTTGGAACGCAGTGCCTTGGTACGGATATCTTTGATACCCACAGCCTCGACAACTGCACGAACCGGGCCGCCAGCGATTACGCCGGTACCAGGTGCTGCAGGCTTCATCAAAACTCTGCCTGCGCCGTACTCGCCGATGATCTCATGCGGGATCGTACCGCCGCGCATTGCGACCTTAATCAGGTTCTTCTTGGCGTCCTCAATGCCCTTGCGGATCGCCTCGGGAACTTCGCCTGCTTTACCAATGCCGAAACCAACGGTACCTTTTCCATCGCCTACCACGACGAGCGCAGCAAACTTGAAGATACGGCCGCCCTTGACGGTCTTACTTACACGGTTGATTGCGACTACATGCTCTTGCATCTCATCCTGAGACTGCTGTCTGGGTGCGTCAAATCTAGCCAAAAGTATCCCTCCTTCTTAGAACTTGAGGCCGCCCTCGCGGGCGCCTTCGGCCAGCTCTTTGACGCGGCCGTGGAAAATATAACCGCCGCGGTCAAATACGACCTGGGAAATGCCCTTTTCAGCGGCGCGTTTAGCGATCAGCTCGCCAACCTTGCGTGCGGCTTCCTTGTTTCCGCCGTTACCATTGAACTCCTTGTCCAGGGAAGAAGCTGCCACGAGGGTAACTCCTTTTACATCGTCGATGATCTGGGCGTAGATGTTTTTGGTAGAGCGAAATACATTCAGGCGCGGGCACTCTGCGGTGCCGGAAATCTTGCCGCGCACTCTCTTGTGGCGGTTCAATCTGGCTTTGTTTGTATCAGCCTTATTCACCATTTGTCATTCACTCCTTACTTCTTGGCGCCCTTACCGGCCTTGCCTTCCTTATGACGGACAAATTCGCCAGTATAGCGGATACCCTTGCCCTTGTACGGCTCTGGCGGACGCTTCTCGCGGACTTCCGCAGCAAACTGGCCGACCTTCTGTTTGTCCGAGCCGAGGATCACGATCTTGTTCGCGGACGGGCACTCGATTGTGATGCCGTCGATTTCGGGAACAATCACCTGATGGGAATAGCCCAGGTTCATTACGAGGTTCTTGCCCTGCTTCTGCACACGGTAGCCGACGCCGTTGACGTCCAGCTCTTTCTTAAAGCCCTCCGTTACGCCGATCACCATGTTGTGGATGAGCGTACGGGTCAGGCCGTGCAGAGAGCGGTTCTCTTTTTCGTCATTCGGACGGGTCACGAGGATTTCGCTACCCTCGACAGCCACCGTCATATTCGGGTGGAACTGCTGGGTGAGGGTTGCCTTCGGGCCCTTGACCGTGATAACGTTGCCGTCAACTTTCACATTGACGCCAGCGGGAATATTTATGGGTTTTCTTCCAATTCGAGACATTTCTGCACCCCCTTATTTACCAAATAAATGCGAGGACCTCTCCGCCAACATTTTCCTTGCGCGCCTGACGGTCCGTCATGACGCCCTTGGACGTGGAGATGATGGCGACGCCCAGGCCCTTCATGACCTTCGGCAGTTCCTCAGCGCTGGAATAAATGCGAAGGCCCGGCTTGGATACCCGGCGCAGCCCCTTGATAACCGGGGTCTTGCCCTCGCCATACTTCAAGTTCACTTTGATGATGCCCTGTTTGCCGTCCTCAACGACCGTAAAATTCTTCACATAGCCCTCATCCACCAGAATCTGCACAATGGCCTTCTTCATGTTGGAAGCAGGGATGTCGACGGAATCATGCTTTGCGGAAACCGCATTGCGAATACGGGTGAGCAAATCAGCAATTGTATCTGTAATTTGCATACCGTTACCTCCTTTGCTAAGCTTTACCAGCTGGCCTTTTTCACGCCCGGAATCTCACCCTTATAGGCGAGTTCGCGGAAGCAGATACGGCAAATTCCGAACTTGCGAAGATAGGCATGCGGCCTGCCACAGATTTTGCATCTGTTATACGCACGGGAAGAATACTTCGCCGGTCTACGCTGTTTGATTTTCATAGAAGTCTTGGCCACAATAATCCCTCCTTATTTCGCAAACGGGGCGCCCATGAGGGACAAAAGCTCTCTGGATTCCTCGTCGGTGTTTGCGGTAGTCACGAAACAGATGTCCATTCCGCGGACCTTATCGATCTTATCATAGTCGATCTCCGGGAAGATCAACTGTTCTTTGATGCCCAAATTGTAATTGCCGCGGCCATCAAAAGAGTTCGGGTTGATACCTCTAAAGTCTCTGACGCGCGGAAGCGCTACATTGAAGAGACGGTCGATGAACTCATACATACGGTCTCCTCTGAGCGTTACCTTCACGCCAATGTTCATGCCCTCACGGAGCTTGAAGTTTGCAACCGACTTCTTCGCTTTGCAGATCATCGGCTTCTGGCCGGTGATGGCAGCGAGGTCCACCATAATGGCGTCGATCACTTTTGCGTTATCCTTCGCCTCGCCAGCGCCAACATTGATGACGACCTTGTCGAGCTTCGGAATCTGCATCACGCTTTTGTAGGAAAACTTCTTCATCAGCGCCGGAGCGACATCTTTTTTATAGTAATCCTTAAGTCTGGCCATGTTTTATCCTCCCTTACAGCGACTCGCCGCATTTTGCACAAATGCGTTCCTTGGTGCCGTCTTCATAAACTTTATGTGCGACACGCGTCGGTTTGCCGCAGCGCGGGCAGACAATCTGGACCTTGCAGGCATAGATAGCGCTCTCAGCCTGGACAATGCCGGCCTGGTCGCCCATCTTGCGAGCCTTGACATGCTTGCTGACCATGTTGCGGCCCTCAACGATGACTTTGCCTTCCTTCGGGCTCACGGCCATGACCTTGCCCTTCTTGCCGCGGTCCCTGCCGCTGATAACGATGACGGTGTCACCCGTTTTTACATGAACTTTGTTATTCATCAGTGAGCACCTCCCATTACAGCACTTCGGGGGCAAGGCTCAGGATCTTCATATAATCCTTATCGCGCAGCTCTCTTGCCACAGGCCCAAAGATACGCGTCCCCCTCGGATTCTTATCTTCTTTGATGATGACAGCCGCATTCTCGTCAAAGCGAATGTACGTGCCATCGTCGCGGCGTACGCCGGAAGCGGTGCGGACTACAACCGCCTTCACAACGTCGCCCTTCTTCACCTGGCCGCCGGGGGTTGCTTTTTTCACAGAAGCAACTACCACGTCGCCAATATTTGCATACCTTCTGCCGGTACCGCCGAGAACGCGGATGCACATAAGCTCCTTCGCGCCGGTGTTGTCGGCCACTTTCAGGTAGGTCTGCTGTTGTATCACAGTGCGTTCCTCCTTTGCTTAAGCCAAACGAACTTATTTGGCCTTCTCAATAATCTCGACGAGACGCCATCTCTTCTCTTTGCTGAGCGGACGGGTCTCCATCACACGCACGCGGTCACCGATGGAGCATTCGTTGTTCTCATCATGTGCCTTCAGCTTAACGGTACGTTTGATAACTTTCTTATACAGCGGATGCTTCACGCTGTCCTCAATGGCAACGACGACGGTCTTATCCATCTTGTTGCTGACAACTCTGCCAACCTCTGTTTTTCTCAAATTACGATCGCTCACAGTTAATCCTCCCTTCCGTTACGCCTTCGCGCTGTCCTTGATCTCGTTCTCGCGCAGAACCGTCTTCACGCGCGCGATGTCCTTCTTTACAGCGGAGATGCGCATCGGGTTATCGAGCTGATTAATAGCAAGCTGGAAGCGCAGGTTGAAAAGCTCGGCCTTGAGGTCTTTCAGCTTACTTTCCAGTTCTGCAGTTGTTAAATCTCTGACTTCTGAGGCCTTCATTACTGCTCACCACCCGTTCCTTCCTTTTTGACAAACTTGCACTTAATCGGCAGCTTGTTGGATGCAAGACGCAATGCTTCTCTAGCGGTCTCTTCGGAGACACCGCCGATTTCGAACATCACTCTGCCTGGCTTAACAACGGCTACCCAGTATTCCGGGGAACCTTTACCGGAACCCATTCGGGTCTCAGCCGGCTTCTCAGTAATCGGCTTATCCGGGAAAATTTTGATCCAAACTTTACCGAATCTCTTGCAGTAACGTGTCATGGCAACACGAGCTGCTTCGATCTGGTTCGAGGTGATCCATGCCGGCTCCATGGCCTGGAGGCCGAAATCGCCGTAGGTCACTGTATTGCCGCGATATGCCTTGCCGGTCAGACGGCCACGATGCACTCTGCGGTATTTTACACGCTTAGGCAACAGCATTATTTACTGCCTCCTTCCCTGCGGGGCTTGCGGTTATCGTTGAGAACCTCGCCCTTATAGAGCCACACCTTAATGCCGATGCGGCCATAGGTGGTGGCGGCTTCTGCAAAGCCATAATCGATGTCCGCGCGGATGGTCTGCAGCGGAATCGTTCCGTCGTGATACTGTTCCGTTCTGGCGATTTCAGCACCGCCCAAACGGCCGGAAACCTGGGTCTTGATACCCTTTGCACCGAGCTTCATTGCACGGCCGATGCACTGCTTCATCGCGCGGCGGAAAGAAATTCTCTTTTCCAGCTGCTGTGCAATGTTCTCTGCGATCAGCTGCGCGTTGAGGTCCGGGGACTTCACTTCAACAATATTGATGGCAACCGGCTTGCCGAGCATCTTTTCGCACTGGAGGCGGAGCTTCTCGATCTCTGCGCCACCCTTGCCGATGACCATGCCGGGTTTTGCACAGTGGATATGAACGCGCACCTTGGAGGCATCACGCTCGATTTCAATCTTGGGAACGCCGGCAGCCGCCAGCTGCTTCTTCAAAGTTCTGCGCAGGTTGTAATCTTCAACGAGCGTATCGCCGAAAACATTGTCCTTCGCGAACCAGCGGGAATCCCAATCTTTAATTACGCCCACACGGAACCCATGTGGATTTACTTTCTGGCCCATAGTTTACCTCCTCATCTGCTTATTCTTTTTCCTTGAGCACGAGGGTGACGTGCGAAGTTCTCTTCTCGATTCTATACGCGCGGCCCTGCGCTCTGGGACGGATGCGCTTGAGGATCGGGCCCGGACATACGAAGCACTCTGCTACGTACAGTCTGGATACATCCATGTTGTGGTTATTCTCAGCGTTCGCCATGGCCGACTTCAACAGCTTTTCAAGATATTCACAAGCGGCCTTGGGGGTATTCTTGAGGATAGCCATTGCAACGTCCACCGGCTTGTTGCGAATCAGGTCCAGTACGATGGACACTTTACGGGGAGAAATACGGGCGTATTTCAGATAAGCCCTTGCTTCTGCTTCCATTGTCTATACTCCTTTCGGCCCTTATTTACCAGTTGTTTTGGAACCGGCATGGCCCTTAAAGGTTCTGGTCGGGGCAAACTCGCCGAGTTTGTGGCCAACCATGTCCTCTGTGACATATACCGGAACATGCTTGCGGCCGTCGTGGACCGCGATGGTGTGGCCTACGAAATCCGGGAAGATAACGGAAGCTCTGCTCCAGGTCTTCACGATTTTCTTTTCGCCGGCCGCATTCATTTCCTGAATCCTTTTCAGCAGCACAGGCTGTACAAAAGGACCCTTTTTAATGCTTCTGCTCATAAATTACAAGCTCCTTTCCGTACGCCTTATTTGCCGTTTCTGCGTTTCACAATGAACTTATCGGAACGGTTGTGGTGGGCGCGCGTCTTATAGCCGAGCGCCGGCTTGCCCCACGGGGTCATCGGGCCCGGATGTCCAATCGGCGATTTGCCTTCGCCGCCGCCGTGCGGGTGGTCGTTCGGGTTCATAACAGAACCGCGGACAGTCGGTCTCCAACCCATGTGACGCTTGCGGCCTGCTTTACCGATCTTCACATTTTCATGGTCGATGTTGCTGACCTGGCCAACCGTAGCCATGCAGGTTGCAGAAACGTTGCGGAGCTCGCCGGACGGCAGTCTCAAAAGAGCCATGCCGTTCTCCTTTGCCATCAGCTGTGCCATGTTGCCAGCTGCACGCGCCAGCTGTGCGCCCTTGCCGGGATACAGCTCGACGTTGTGGACAAAGGTACCGGTCGGGATATTTGCCAGCGGAAGCGCGTTGCCCGGCTTGATGTCCGCAGACGCACCGGAAACGACCACGTCGCCGACCTTCAGGCCGTGCGGCGCAATGATATACCGCTTCTCGCCATCCTCATACTGAACAAGCGCGATAAACGCGGAGCGGTTCGGATCGTACTCCAATGTGAGCACGGTTGCCGGCATATCCGCCTTCTGGCGCTTGAAGTCGATGATACGATACTTCTTGCGATTGCCGCCGCCGCGATGACGGACGGTAATTCTGCCATAGCTGTTGCGGCCGGAACGATTCTTTTTGGAAGCCAAAAGGCTCTTTTCCGGTGCAACCTTGGAAAGGCCCGTGTAGTCTGTTACGGACATATTCCTTCTGGCATTGGTTGTCGGTTTATAATTAGTAATAGGCATTTCGGTTTCACACTCCTCATGATGGCTTTGCGGGACGTTGCCAACGCCCCATACCTTGCCGAAAGCACTGGGTACGCTCTATAAGCGCATCCGGCTTTCTTACATCATACCTTCAAAGAATTCAATGGACTTGCTGTCCTCGGTCAGGGTAACGACAGCCTTCTTCCAAGAAGGAGTGTAGCCCTCGGTTCTGCCCTGGCGGCGGAGATGTCCGCGCACATGCAGGGTGTTGACCTTACTGACCTTTACGCCAAAGAGCTCTTCAACCGCTCTTTTGATGTCGACCTTTGTCGCACTCTTTGCGACTTCAAAGGTGTACTTTTTCATGCCGATACCGGCCATGCTTCTTTCCGTGATAATGGGGCGGATCACGATGTCCTGTGCTGCCATTATGCATACACCTCCTCAATCTGAGAGACGGCGTCCTTTACAACGACAAACTTGTCGGCGTTGAGGATGTCGTAGACGTTCAAGGTGTTCACCATTGCGGTCTTCACGCCCGGGATGTTTGCTGCGGAAGCAACCACCTTGCTGTTGAGCTCGGGCAGAACGATCAGCGTCTTCTTTTCGGAGCCGATTGCCTTAAGCATGTTAGCAATGGTCTTGGTCTTGTATTCGTCCAATGTGATCTGATCCAGCACGATCATATTGCTGCTAGCAACTTTGCTGGAAAGTGCGGACTTCATTGCAAGACGGCGTACCTTTTTATTTAAAGTATAACGATAGCTGCGCGGCTTTGGCGCAAACACGATGCCGCCGTGCGTCCACTGGGGCGCGCGGGTGGAACCCTGTCTGGCATGGCCGGTGCCCTTCTGTCTCCACGGCTTTTTGCCACCGCCGGAAACTTCAGCGCGGGTCAGCGCGGACTGTGTGCCCTGACGCTGGTTGGCGAGGTAATTCTTTACCACGTCGTGCATCACGCTCACATTGGGCTCAATTCCAAATACGGACTCGGACAGGTCGATCTTTTCGATCTCCTTGCCAGCCATATCGAGTACTGCTACTGTAGGCATACCAAATCCTCCTTCCCTTACGCCTTCACGCTGTCACGGATCACGACGGTGCCGCCGTTTGGACCCGGAACTGCGCCTTTGACGGCGATGAGGTTGTTTTCGACGTCCACCTTAACGACCGTCAAGTTCTGGACGGTGACCTTCTCCGCGCCGAGGTGGCCGGGCAGATGCTTGCCCTTGAACACTCTGGACGGATCGGAACATGCGCCGTTGGAACCAGCATGGCGGGCAACCGGGCCGGAACCGTGGGTTTCCTTGAGCCGGTGCAAATTCCAGCGCTTAATGCCGCCAGCATAGCCCTTACCTTTGCTGGTGCCGCACACATCCACCTTGTCGCCAGCCGCAAAGACGTCGACTTTGACGAGGTCGCCCACATTGTAGGCATCCGTGTTTTCCAGACGGAACTCGCGCAGAACCTTCTTCGGAGCGACATCGCCCTTTGCGAAATGGCCCTGCATCGGCTTGTTGACCTTGTGGGCCTTCATGTCGCCATAGCCCATCTGGACTGCTGCGTAGCCGTCGTTTTCAACGGTTTTCTTCTGCGAAATCACGCAGGGCCCCGCCTCGATGACGGTTACCGGGACTACTTTCCCGTGTTCGTCGAAGATCTGTGTCATACCGATCTTCTTGCCGATAATACCTTTTTGCATTATTTTACCTCCTGTACAGGTTATTGGTTGGCTCTCGCCAACTTGACCTCGACCGCTGGTAGGTTAAAATCAGAGTTTAATCTCGATTTCAACGCCTGCGGGGAGTTCCAGACCCATCAAAGCCTCAACGGTCTTATTGGAAGGTCTGAGAATGTCGATCAATCTCTTGTGGGTGCGCATTTCAAACTGCTCACGGCTGTCCTTATACTTGTGAACAGCGCGCAGAATCGTGATGATCTGCTTCTCGGTCGGCAGCGGCACCGGCCCGGAAACTCTTGCGCCCGTGCGTTTCGCCGTCTGCACAATCTTTTCTGCGGACTGGTCAACCAGCTGATGGTCGTACCCCTTGATTCTGATCCTGATCTTTTCCTTGACTGCCACTTGAATCGCCTCCTTATTGTAGTTGGCGGGCGGCGTTTTAAATCCTAACACGGCGCCGGGTGTTTCTTCAACCGGCATTGAAAAACCGGATCATCTTTTGCAAGATGTATCCGGGTGTAGGCAAAAACGTCTGAGCGCAGAAGGGCGCATTGCAACCCAATCCCTTCGCATGCTCAAAATATCTGTCGCCCGGTTTAAAATCGGACATACTCCACGGAAAAACCGGCATCTTTCAGCCGCAACCTCCCGCTTCAACGCATATCTGTCGCAGTCATGCTAGATTATAATACCATATAGGTCACCAAATAGCAAGTCCTATCTTCTCTTTTTTGCAAGAATTTTCTTGCAATATTTTGGCTATTTCGCCTAATTCTTCCTATAACACCCAAAAGGGGACTTCTCCTCCCAGAAGAAGCTGAAAATTCAGAGAGAACCCCCTTTAACGCCTTTTTCTGCGGAACTGGCGAACGCGGAACTGTGCTATTTTAGAAAGCACCCTACAGCCATGTACCCAGACCGTTCTCCAAAGGGATGAACGGGAATGCCCTGCCACAAACACAGCCGTCGGGCCATCCATACCGCCGATGACTGTGACCAAATGGCCTTCCTTACTTCGAATGTGGGGAAGTTCGTGCAGTTTCTGGCAAACCACGCCCACGGTCCCCACAATCCCAAAGAGCGTCGCCAGAACAAGCCAACCTTTTTTCATCGCATGATCCCCTTACGTCTTACCTTCATTGAGCAGCAGTGATGAAAGCCTCGCTTGAAGGGTTTTACCCCCCTCTAAGAATTCCATATCCCTTTTCGCTCGCTTCTTCGGGCAACATCCTGCAATCGGCTCGATTGAATGATCTTAACGAAGATGGGGCAGCGGAAAGCGATTCCGCAGCCCCATCCATCCCATATCAGGTACATGTAAGGAACCTATCCAAGCATGTTCCTACATTGTTCCTTATTCGATCTCTTCCTGACCAACAGATTCTTCCAACGTCTCTTTTCTTTCTGCTTCTTCTGCCAAATGCTTGCGATTCGGCATGGCAATCCGTTTTTCCTGGATCTCCTCCAAAAACTGCTCTTTGTTCTCCGGTGAAATCTCCAGCCAGTATTCTTTACTTTTTATGCGGTAACGGATGTAAATCCGGTCTTTGCTCAAAGCAACCCTGGAAGATCCATGGCGCGCCTCGCCCTTTTCCTCCGTTACCTCCATCATCTGGCGGTAGAGGATGGTCACTTTATCAAACAGACCGTTTTTAATAAGTAAGCCAGTGTCCCCCACAATATAATAGGTACTTTTGTACTCCGGCAAAAAAATCAAGAGAAGCGCCACAAACATCCAAGTCCCTAAAAAGCCGACCAGGATATTATGGAAGATAAAATAAACCGCCAAAAACACAATCCCTAAAAGGAACACAGCCAACGCCTTCATATAAAAGGAACGATCCATTTTGGATTTGTATTTTGTCCCTGTTACCACTTTAGAAGCTTTGCGCATATCCGTCAACTTCCTTCCCCACACAGTCGAAGCGGTTTCTTGCTAAACCGGCATCAATATGCTTTGCCCCAGTAGACCATGGTCTTTGCAGGTTTGCCGCAGCACACACAGGTATCCGATAGATGTTCCTGCTCAAACGGCATACAACGCGAGGAGACGCCAGCCACTTCCTTGAGCTTCTCCTCACACGCCAGGTCGCCGCACCACATTGCTTTGATGAAGCCCGGCTTGTTCTCTGCGATCTCTTTGAGCTCATCCAACGTGGCCGCTGTGTAGGTCATGGACTCGCGGCGCGCCAGTGCCGTCTCGTACATCGTCTTACGAACCATCTCCAACTGTTCTGCAATCGCCGTTTCCAGTTGCTCCAGCGGCACAAAGACCTTTTCCCGGTCCGTACGGCGCACCAAAACACACTGATTCTTTTCGATGTCCTTGGGTCCAATCTCCAGACGAAGCGGGACCCCCTTCATTTCATACTGTGCAAATTTCCAGCCCGGGGACTGTTCAGAGTCGTCCATCCGCACGCGGAAAGTTTTCTTCAAACGAGCAAGCAGCTCTCCAGCCTTATCCAGGACGCCCTCTTTGTGCTGGGCAATCGGGATAATCATCACCTGAATCGGCGCCACAGCGGGTGGAAGCACCAAACCATTGTTGTCGCCATGAGTCATAATGATTCCTCCGATGATGCGGGTGCTCATCCCCCAGGAGGTCTGGTGCGGGTATTGGATCGAATTATCGCGCCCAGTAAAGGTTACATCGAACGCGCGTGCAAATCCATCGCCAAAGTAGTGGCTTGTGCCGCTTTGCAGAGCCTTGCCGTCGTGCATCATCGCCTCGATGGTATAAGTCGCCTCTGCGCCGGCAAATTTCTCCTTATCTGTCTTCTTGCCCTTGATGACCGGGATAGCCAGATCCTGCTCGCAGAAGTCCGCGTACACCTTGAGCATCTGCTCTGTTTCCGCTTTTGCCTCCTCTGCCGTCTCATGCATGGTGTGGCCCTCTTGCCAATGGAACTCCACACTGCGCAGGAACGGGCGGGTTGTCTTTTCCCAACGCACCACGCTGCACCACTGGTTATACAGCTTCGGCAGGTCGCGCCAAGAATGAATGACACGCGCATAGTGATCGCAGAACAACGTCTCTGAGGTCGGACGCACGCACAGGCGCTCTTCCAACTGCTCATTGCCGCCCATTGTCACCCAAGCCACTTCCGGCGCAAACCCCTCTACATGGTCCTTTTCCTTTTGAAGCAAGCTTTCCGGAATGAACATCGGCATGGAGACATTCTCGTGCCCCAGCTCTTTAAACCGCGCGTCAAGATTGTCGCGGATATTCTCCCAAAGCGCAAAGCCATACGGCTCGATCACCATGCAGCCGCGCACACTGGTATAGTCCATCAGTTCAGCCTTTTTCACGATGTCGGTGTACCATTTGGCAAAATCCTCCTCCATAGGAGTGATTGCCTCCACCATCTTCTTTTGATCCGCCATTGTTTACTCCCCTTTATCCTTTGTGGTCGATTGTTCTATAAGTTTGCCGTCGTCTGCGGCATTGTGGGTGCGCGGAGCGTCCGCCCTGTTACCGCGTCTACGCCCAACGAAATTGACCAGTACCAACACCAACCCGATCAGAGCCATAAAAGCGAGAATACCTAAAAAGCACTGTCCCGCCAGAGCCAGCGCGTCCATTTGACCCATATCCATCACCTCAAGTAAGTCCGGTACTTTCTTTTATATCAGGAATTCTATCGTAACTTTCATTATATAAGAAGGCCCCTTGCTTTTCAAGTAAAAAATCCGCCGTGCATGCACGGCGGATTTCCAGTCAGGAGCGGGTTACGGGTTAACGTGGTCTTCGATGTACTTGACGAGCTCCCCAACCGTCTTAATGTTGTCAATTTCTTCATCGGGAACTTCGATTTCAAACTCGTCTTCAATAGACATCAGCAAATCGACAACGTCCAAGGAATCAGCGCCCAGATCGTCAGCGATGCTCGTATCGACGGTGATCGAATCCTCCTCCACATCGAACTGCTCGCTCAGAATCGCTTTTACCTTTTCCAGAACCATGTCTTTTCCTCCTTCTGATTTGTGTGAATGAGCATACAAAAAGCGCCGCTGTACGCCATCTTCCAAATATGGACAAAGCAGCGCCAGATGTGATACAATTGCCCCGGGCCGCCTAAAAATACTGGCTGCCCGTGTTGCTTAACAACATATTATTAGCAATCCTTCGCTTTGTCAATATGATTCTTAAAGTTTTTTAAGGATTTTCAAATTCCCCGAAAAGCCGGGGATTCTAAGGAGTTTGCCATGGACGAGAAAACATATTGTGAAAAAACCAGCTTTCCCATTCACAACTTCGCTGTGATTGGCCATCCGATCGCACACACCATGTCCCCCTTTATCCACAGCTGCCTGTTCTCCTTGGCCGGATATGGCGCAGCATCCTATCGCGTGATGGATATTGCCCCGGAGGATTTGGAATCCTTTCTCCCCCGCCTACGGGAACTTTCCGGCTTTAACATCACCATTCCCCATAAACAGGCAATCATTCCTTATTTGGATGATTTGGACAAAAAAGCTGCCTTTTTTCACTCGGTAAACACAGTCAAAAATGAAAACGGCCGGTTGATTGGATTCACCACCGACGGAGCGGGTTTTACAAAGGCGTTGGAGAGTGCCGGCGTTTCTCTGTCTGGGCGCATCGCCATTCTGGGAGCGGGGGGCGTTTCGCGCGTAATGGCTTTCGAGGCCTTGGAAACTGCGCAGGCGCCGGACATCACCATCGCTGTACGCGAACACAGTTTGCCCGCAGCACAGGCTTTGTGCAAAGAATTGACGGCCGTCTTGCAAAAACAGGGACGCGGGGGACGGCTTTCTGTGTCCCTCTTGGATGCAATCTCCGGCGATTTCGATCTGTTGGTCAATGGCACGCCGGTCGGGATGTATCCGCATGTGGACGCTTCTCCAGTTTCCGCAGAGGTCCTGGCCCGCTGTGCGGCGGTCTTTGATGCGGTATACAATCCGGACGAGACCCTTTTGCTTCGCTTGGCAAAACAGAACGGTGCAAAAGCGATCGGCGGTATGCGCATGTTGGTAGGTCAAGCGGCAGCCGCACAGGAGATCTGGTATAATGCCTCCTTCCGTGATGCGGACATCGATGCGCTATGCCGCGATGCCGTCAAAGAAATGGAGCGGATTTTTCAATGAAACAGAAGCCGAAGAATATCATCCTATGCGGGTTTATGGGCAGTGGAAAGACCACAGTAGGGCGCCGTTTGGCACAGAAAACGCACATGGAATTTCTCGATATGGACCACTACATTGAGGAGCGCGAGGGCCGAACCATCGCCGACATCTTCGCCCAGGATGGGGAGGAAACCTTCCGGCGCATGGAAACGGAGGCAGCCAGAGAACTGGCGAGCCGTCGGGGGCTGATAATCGCTTCTGGTGGAGGGACATTGCTCCGCCTGCAAAATGTAAAAATATTTCGTAAAAGCGGTGTCACGGTGTTACTGGACACCCCCATTGGGCTGATTCAGGAACGGTTGAAAAACGACACCGTGCGCCCCTTACTGCAAAAGCCGAACCGGAAGAAAGTGATCTCTGACTTATACCGCAAGCGCCTCCCTGCATATTGTGCGGCAGCCGACATCATCGTCGATGGTTCCGGTGGCGCAGAGCGCGTTGCCGGGCGCGTTTGGGAACAGGTCAAGCGGCTCGGTTAAGCTGTTTTCCATAGCGATAAGGACGCCTTGCTTTGAAGAACCAACCGCCGAAATGCCGTGGCCACACGAAAAAATGCGCCAAGCGCCACAAAAAACATTCCTGGATCGCCCCACCTGCAAGTCCGCAAATAGACAGTCAATCGGAAATTGAGAAAAATTTGCAGGCTCCGAAAAAGGTGAAAAGAGCATGACAAAAAGACCGCCGCGCAAGCGCCAGTCAAATTGGGAGAGCATGGAAGCGGTTAATCCGGACTTTCCAGGGAGGTTTGTGACCTGGCCCCGAAGCTGCCAAACGTTCAATCTCCGGTAAGATGCTGTGGGCATTGGAAAATTTGAGTAAATTGGTTTGTCTGCTTCGTAGGTTCCCATGGCAAAAGGCGATACAAGCATAAAGCACCTGAAACTGGACGGCTCAATTGGTACATCGACCGGAATGAGCTATAAGAGTTCGCCCTCCTTTGGGCTACATATCCAGCCCGAGGAAAACATCAGCCGTATAAAAAAACAGAGCTATTTCAGTTTCCTCAAACGTTCAGAAAGTGTTGTATTCGCTTTCTTTTTTGCGCGAAAAAAGTTCGACTTCTGCAACAATTCAAAAAATTCCTGCAAATTGGAAAGAATTCTTTCTTGACAAACCTCTTCTGTCGTATTATGATACTTACAAGAATTTTCCGTACAAGGAGTTCCATCATGCTTGAGATTGCAAAAACCACACGATTTACAGGCTTTGGTTATCCCCGCTTCTTTTGGGCGTGGGATTTTTACGCATGCAATCTTTGCGGTGCCAACCCCTGTAGTGGAAATAGCCATTTCTCTTGCATTGTAAAATAACCTGGCTGTTTTTATCATAGGCGGAGCTGCATCGCGCAGCTCCGCCTATTTTATTTTCCCCACAATCTAACATTCAAATTTTGGAGGGTATCAACATGATTATTGTATTGAAACCAAACTGTACAGACGAGCAAGTCAAACATTTCGCGGATAATCTCACCAAAGAATACAATGTCAAAGTCAATACTTGGGTCGGCACACAGAGTACCGTGCTCGGCTTGCTCGGTGACACCACATCCATCGATATCGACTACATTTCTGCACAAGATTTTGTCGAAAGCGTAAAGCGCGTGCAGGAACCGTACAAGAAGGCCAACCGGAAATTTCATCCTGACAACACGGTCATCACCCTCCCCACCGGGCAAAAGATCGGCGACGGCAGCCTTGCGCTGATTGCTGGTCCATGTTCTGTTGAGACAGAGGCCCAGATCTGCGAGGTTGCCGAGCGTGTAAAAGCCGCAGGGGCGGCCTTCCTGCGCGGAGGCGCCTTCAAGCCCAGAACCTCCCCTTACTCCTTTCAAGGCTTACAGGCAGAGGGCCTCGAGCTTCTGAAAAAAGCCAAAGCACAAACCGGTCTGCCGATCGTAACCGAGATTATGAGCATTGGGCACATCCCGCTCTTCGAGGAGGAGGGCGTGGACATCATTCAAGTGGGTGCACGAAACATGCAGAATTTCGAGCTGCTCAAAGCATTGGGCAAGATCAACAAGCCCATCCTGCTCAAGCGGGGCCTGTCCAACACCATTGAAGAGCTCCTGATGAGCGCTGAATACATCATGGCAGGCGGAAACGATCAGGTCATCCTCTGCGAGCGCGGCATCCGTACCTATGAAACCTATACCCGCAACACCCTGGACATCTCCGCAATTCCGATTCTCAAAAAGTTGTCCCATCTCCCTGTGGTGGTAGACCCCAGCCACGCCTCTGGCATTGCATGGTTGGTTGAGCCTCTCGCCATGGCCGCAGTGGCCGCTGGCGCAGACGGCCTGATTATCGAGGTCCATAATAACCCGGCCAAGGCACTGTCGGATGGTGCACAGTCCCTTACCCCGGATCAGTTCGACCGTGTAGCACATCATGTACTCCATACAAAAGAAGTCCTTTCCAAGTGGGACGCCTAAGGCGACCAGCTGATACGGTACAGCAAAAATCCCGATTCTACGGCTGTACGATGGTTCTGACAGCGTTCGCCCGGGCTCATCGTTCAATCTGGACGGGGCACTGAATTTTTGTTATACTAACGCTGTACATCCATGGTACTACAGCGGCAGGAAACGCCGTTTGAGGGCCCTTGTGGAAAAATTCACACGGGCGTGCAAACGGCGTTTTTGCGGAAAGAGGCATGATATGAAAAAGAACGTGGTCATCGTAGGCCTTGGCCTGATTGGCGGTTCCTTGGCCAAGGCTTTCCAAAAATACAGCGAGTGCACCGTCAGTGGGATGGACTGCGACCCGTCCGTACTGGATGCAGCTTTAAAATGCGGCGCAATTGACCGCATTGCCGGAGAACAAGAGCTGCGCGAGGCGGACATCCTCTATCTCTGTCTGTATCCCCAGGCGGATATTGATTTTATACAAGCACATGGCGCACAGATTCCCCCCCATTGCATTGTCACAGATACCTGCGGTATCAAACGGGAGATCTGTGCTCACCTGCCAAAGCTGGCAGAACAATTTGGGTTTTCCTTTGTTGGTGGGCATCCAATGGCGGGAAAAGAGCAAAACGGATTTGTATCCAGCGAGGCGGATCTCTTCGACGGCGCCAGCTACATTCTGGTCCCTTGTGGCGCGCCCCAACGTGCCGTGGACACGCTGAAAGCAATTGCCATCGAACTGGGTTTCGGCGGTACGGTGGTCACTACACCGGAACACCACGACACTATGATCGCCTATACCTCGCAGTTGCCCCACGTGTTGGCCTGTGCCTACGTGATGAGTCCTTGCTGCCCACAGCACAATGGGTTTTCCGCGGGCAGCTACCGCGATGTCTCGCGCGTAGCTCGGATCAACGAAACACTTTGGACAGAGCTATTCCTCGATAACGCGGATGCCCTTACCGAAGAATTGGACATTTTAATCGACAACATCACCCGCATCAGCGCCGCCGTCAAGCAGCGCGATGCGGATACCCTGCGCGACCTGTTGCGCCAGGGCAGACTCATCAAAGAAAGGCTTGGCGAATAAATGGAACTGACTGTCAATACCTCCAAACGTTATACCATTCGAATCGAACGCGGTGCGCTGGATCGGATTGGCGCCGAATGTGCATCGCTGTTTCCCCCTGGCACAAAAGCGGTCATTGTTACGGATACCCATGTTGCACCGCTCTACCTTGAGCGCGTCTCCACTTCTATGCGCAACGCAGGCTTTGATGTGACTAGCTGTGCCTTTCCTGCCGGAGAACCCTCCAAGCGGCTTTCTACCATCGAAGGTATCTATGGCCATATGGCTCAGGCCCATATCACCCGCAGTGATTTTGTGGTTGCCCTAGGGGGCGGTGTCACCGGAGATATGGCAGGCTTCGCCGCGGCAAGTTACCTGCGTGGCATCCCCTTTGTCCAAGTGCCAACTACCCTGCTGTCCCAAGTGGATTCTTCCGTCGGAGGAAAAACCGGCGTAGATTTACCACAAGGAAAAAACTTGGTCGGCGCATTTTGGCAGCCTTCTTTCGTTCTGATCGATCCGGATACGCTCAAGACCCTTCCGCCACACTTCTTTGCAGATGGCATGGGAGAAGTCATCAAGTATGGATGCATCAAAAGCCGGGCACTGTTCGACTTGCTCGCCCATACGGAAGATCTCGAGCCAATTATGGACGATGTGATTTACCGTTGTGTCGATATTAAACGCAACGTGGTCGAGCACGATGAGTTCGATACCGGCGAACGGGCGCTGTTGAACTTTGGCCATACCTTTGGCCACGCCTTGGAAAAACTCAATCATTACGAAGGCCTTTCCCATGGTGCAGCCGTTGGCATCGGTATGGTTATGATGGCACGCCTGGGCGAGAAAGCCGGATGGACCGCAGCAGGTACAGCGGACACCATCGCCACGATCCTGAAAAAATACCATCTGCCGGTGCACAGCGATTTTCCGCTCTCACACATTGTCGATGCGACCGCTTCCGACAAAAAGAGTATCGGTTCCTCAATCAATCTTGTTCTGCTGGAAGAGATTGGACAGAGCTTTGTGCAAAAGGTACCGCGCAGTGAGTTGGCCCCCTTGGCGGAGGGTTGCAATGAGTAAGGTGATTGTTTCCCCCTCCACCCTGCGCGGGACTGTAACCGTTCCATGTTCCAAAAGCGCGGCACACCGCGCCATCTTATGCGCTGCCTTGGCAGCTGGGGACAGCATTCTCTCCCCGATCGCTATCTCCAATGATATTCGCGTCACCGCAGAGGCCGCGCAGGCCCTTGGAGCTACCATTCGGGAAGAACAGCATACCTGGCATGTGACCGGCGGCCACCCCCCAAAAAAGCAAGCACAGATCGACTGTGGGGAGAGTGGCTCCACCCTGCGCTTTCTCATTCCAGTCTGCGCTGCCCTTGGCATAGAGACGGCTTTTATTGGGCGCGGGCGGCTTCCAGAACGGCCCATCGGCGTTTATCTTGACCTACTCCCAGCGCACGGAGTGACCTGCCGGACAAAAGGGGGGCTTCCGTTATCAATATACGGCACGTTAAATTCAGGGGAATTTATACTTCCAGGAAATATTAGTTCACAGTTTATCACAGGCTTGTTGTTGGCATGCCCTCTGCTTCCCGAAGAAAGCACCGTACGTCTTTCCTCTCCTCTAGAGAGTGCAGCCTATGTGGATATGACTTTGGAGGCTATGCAGGCGTTTGGTATCCAAGTGGAACCAATCGAATTTGGATGGCGGATTCCTGGTAGCCAGCGCTATCGTGCACGGTCTTTTTCCGTAGAGGGCGACTGGTCCCAAGCAGCATTTTTCCTGGCTGCAGGTGCACTGGGGGGGACGCTTGCGATTGAAGGACTGAAACGCCATTCGACACAAGGCGACCGTGCTGCCGCGTCGCTTTTTGATGCATTTGGAGCGGAAAGCCATTGGAATGGTGAAACCATTTGTATAAACTCAAAAAAACTATACGGAATGGAAATCGATGCCTCTCAAATTCCCGATCTTGTGCCGATTCTGGCTGTCACTGCAGCGCTCGCAAAGGGACGCACACGTATCTATAATGCCGCGCGCCTGCGTATCAAGGAGAGCGACCGCCTCGCCGCTATGGCCGACGGACTTCGCCGGCTAGGCGTTCCCGTCCAGGAGACTCCGGACGGCCTGTTGATCGACGGAGTGGAAACGTTGCACGGTGGAGAAGTAAACGGCTACAACGACCATCGGATTGTGATGGCTTTTTCCATCGCGGCGCTCCGTGCGGATAGCCCTGTTATCATTTCCGACGCGGAGAGTATCCGAAAGAGTTATCCCACCTTTTTTGAAGATTACAATCGACTAGGAGGAAAAGCAGATGTCGTCAACTTGGGGTGAAATTGTTCGAATATCCATCTTCGGCGAGAGCCATGGCGTCGCCATCGGTGTTGTAATCGATGGCCTTCCCGCCGGAGAACCGATCGACTTTGATGCGGTCCTTGCGCAGATGAAACGCCGGGCCCCTGGGCAGGACAAGTCTGCCACACCGCGCAAGGAAAGTGACTTTCCAAAAGTGATGAGCGGCCTTCTCAACCATACCACAACGGGTGCACCGCTCTGCGCCGTGATTGAGAATACCAATACCCGCTCCCAGGATTACGGCAATCTGCTGGACGTCCCGCGCCCTGGCCATTCCGATTATCCCGCTTATCTGCATTATCGTGGGTACAACGATATCCGCGGCGGCGGGCATTTTTCTGGCCGTCTGACAGCGCCGCTGGTGTTTGCCGGTGCAGTCTGCCGGCAAATTTTAGAGCGCCGTGGCATCCATATCGGAGGGCACGTGGCCTCTGTCGCACAGATCGAGGATACCCTGTTTAACCCTGTTGACATTCCCGATGAGCTTTTGAGGACATTATCCACGGCTTATTTTCCCGTAATTGATTCGGACAAAAAAACGGCCATGGCTGCTTTGATTGAAGAAGCGCGTATGTCCCAGGACAGTGTGGGCGGCATCGTCGAATGTGCGGTCACCGGCCTTCCGGCCGGAATCGGCGGCCCTCTGTTCGGAGGAATCGAACCCGTTCTTTCCTCGATTCTGTTCGGTATCCCTGCGGTCAAGGGGGTTGAATTTGGCGATGGGTTTGGCTCCTGTGCGCTGCGGGGTAGCCAAAATAACGACCCCTTCTACTTTGCAGCCGGCACGGTGAAAACAACGACCAATCATGCCGGCGGAATCCTTGGCGGAATCACCACGGGAATGCCCTTGCTTTTTCACGTGGGTATTAAGCCAACCGCCTCGATCAGCCAGAACCAGCAAAGTGTAAATCTACAGACCGGAGAGAATCAGATTCTCTCCGTACACGGAAGGCACGATCCCTGCATTGTTCCGCGTGCAGTGCCTGTCGTGGAAGCCGCCGCCGCAGTTGCCCTGATAAACTTTGAGGGAATTCTCTCCGGCGGCAAATCGGAAGGGAGGTGGCGCACATGAAGTTGGAGGAAGTCCGCAAGGAAATTGACGCCATCGACCGCCAATTGCTGCCGCTGTTTTTGAAGCGTATGGACTGCGCAAAACAGGTGGCAGAGATTAAACGGGAACAGCACCTTCCCGTTCTAAATTCTGACCGCGAACAGAAAATTTTGGACAGCATGGCCCAGCGTGCTGGCAACTATGCTGGTGAAGCGCGTATGCTGTATGCCACTCTGATGGATATGAGCCGCGCTCTCCAGCACAATTTGCTCGGTAGTGGCGCTGCATTGCGGGAACTTGTGAAGGAGGCAGAATATGCGCCTTCCCGTGCAGAGCATATCGCTTGTCTAGGGGTAAGCGGATCGTTTTCCCATGAAGCAGTCCAGCGCCTGTATCCCCACGCTGAACCGCTCTTCTTTGATAATTTTGCGGCCATCTTCGCCGCCGTGGCAGATGGGCGTGCAGACCTGGGCGTGTTGCCAGTCGAGAATTCCTCTGCCGGTTCTGTCAGCGAGGTGTACGATTTGATTCTGCGCTATCGCTTTTATATTGTTGCGGCGGAGACACTGCACATCCATAATTGTCTTGCAGCGGCGCAGGAGTGCCCTGTTTCAGATATCCGCCTGGCTTATTCGCACCCTCAACCCCTGGCCCAATGTTCCAACTTTATTGCTCAGCATCATTTACAGACGGTCCCCTGCTCTGCAACTGCCGCTGCGGCGCAAAAGGTCGCCATAGAACGCAATCCCGGCACTGCAGCCATCTGTTCTGCATCAGCAGCGGAGGAATATGGCCTGCATATCTTGGCTAGGGACATCCAGAACAATGCCGACAACTGCACCCGTTTCATCGCTATCAACCGGCATCTGTTTATCCCCGAAGGGGCCAATAAGATCAGCCTTTGTTTTTCTCTTCCACACCGTACCGGTACACTACACGGTGTTTTGGCTCGTTTTTCGGCAGCAGGTTTGAATCTTACCAAGATTGAGAGCCGTCCCATTCCAGGGAAAAATTTTGAGTACGACTTTTACCTTGATTTTACTGGCAATGTCCACGAAAGCCACACGTTAAATCTGATTGCTGCTTTGAGCGATGAACTGCCACGCTTTTCTTTTTTAGGAAATTATCGCGAGCAGGAGTAACCCACATATACCCTGCTTCATTCGGCAAAACGGCATGAGGCTGGACAACTTATACGATATAAACAATCTTGAGCGCCAAAGAGGGCATCCCACAAGTCATGAAATGACGGAAGGATCCCCTCTTTTTTTAGAAACGCAGATATTTTTTCAAACAGAAAGAGGATGCCCCCTTCCTATGAATCCAACGATTCGTAGTTTGGGGACACCCTCTCTGTTTTCCCGTCTTTATGCCGACACGAGCGGCCTCGCCGCCAAAGCAATCCAGCCTTTCTCTTCCCTGCGTGCAATCACCTCAAAGCGTCCTTTCAGTGCATCCAATACATCCTTCTCCCGGGTATCAATGATTCCACTCATCAGATATACGGCGCCAGGAGCCAGAAATCTTGAAACATCCTCTGTAAGGGAGATAATAATGTCTGCCACAATGTTGGCTACGACAATATGATAAGTCCCTTGAACACGCTCGGTCAGGTTTCCGCATAGCGCAGTAAAACGCTCCTCGACATGGTTCAGCCCGGCATTTTGAATAGCTGTTTTGACCGCAAGTTCGTCAATATCCACGCCGACCGCCCGTTCTGCCCCCAGGAGGAGCGCTGCCACGGATAAGATTCCGCTGCCACAGCCTACGTCCAGCACAGACATGCCCGGTTTCACAAACTGTTCCAACAGCTCCATACAAAGGCGCGTTGTCTCATGTGTTCCCGTCCCAAACGCCAAACCCGGCTCCAAATGCAGGACGGTACGCCCCTGTGCATCGTATTCGTTCTCCCAATTGGGACGAATCAGCAGTTTCTCTCCCACCGGGATGGGTTTAAAATATTTCTTCCAATTATGAATCCAATCCTCCTCCGCACAGGCCGCTGTAGAAATGGTGTGCGTGATTCCTTCAGCATGATACCGCTCGCTCAAAAAAGCGATGGCCTCTGCCGGATTTTCCTCCGGGCTGATGTATACATGTACCAGGGCCTTTGTGCGGTCCTTCTTCAAAAGATCTTCATCAATCAAGTCAATGTGTGCGATCTCCCAGGCCTCTTCCTCCAGGTGCGAATAATCCTCTACATAGATGCCATACGGCACCACCATCTGTGCAATATCCCCTGCACGGTCGACATCTTTTGCATCAACCGATACCGTTACTTCCGTCCAATCCATAAAACGTCCTCCAAAATTTTGATGATAAATTTAATTATATACCAATATACATGGTATGTACAAGGCGGGAATCCGGGATGGGGGTGTGCGCGTGAAGAAACAGGCCAAATTTTTGGCCAATACGGCGATTTTGACAGGCGGCACATTGCTACTCCGCTTCTCCAATATTTGGTTTCGTGCCTATATTCTCGGCAAGATTGGCACACAGGGCATGGGCGTTTATCAGCTCACCTTTTCCATTTTTGCATTGGCAATCGCCACCTGTACCAGCGGCGCAAGCCTCTCTGTAACACGTATGGTCGCGGAAGGACGTGGCTCTCCGGTCTGTATCCGGCGTTGCCTACTGTTTTCCCTCTGCGTCAGTTTTGCCGCTGCCGCTATCTTATGGGTGGGTTCGGACTTTCTCGCACAGCATTTTTTAGACCTTTCCAGCGGGCTTCCCCTGCGGCTGCTCGCACCGGGCCTTCCTTTTATGGCGATTTGCGCCTGCCTCAAAGGATATTTTCTGGCCATTCGCAACAGTGTTATACCAGCAATCGCAGAACTGCTGGAACAGTTTACCACGATTGGCGCAACTGTAGGATTCTTTTTTATCTTTACTCCCTTCAGTGCACTCATGCTTGGTTCCACCGCTGGAGAAGTCGCCTCCTGTGCGGTCGTCTTTTTGGCCTACCGTGTTATGACGCGAAAACGGCCGCCAAAATGCTTCAATGATTCCGGCAGCTACCGGCAGATCTGCCACATCGCCGTACCAGTGCTCAGCGGTTCTTTTATCCGCAGTTTTCTCAATAGTACAGAAAATCTATTGGTCCCGCGTGGGCTCAAACATCACGGAGCGGGATCGGACGTCGCACTTTCGCAATATGGCATCATTCAAGGAATGGTGATGCCCATCTTGCTGTTTCCCTCATCCTTTCTGACCTCATTATCCTCGCTCCTAATCCCCGAGCTTGCTGAGGCAAATGCGCGTGGCAAACATCAGGCGATTGAACATTCCGCCTCGCGAGCATTCCGATTTACATTGCTTTTTTCCTTTTTAATTACGTCGGTATTGATCGTCTATGCGGAGGACTTGGGCGAGCTATTTTATGGAAGTCAACAGGCCGGCGCCTTTTTGCGCATCATGGCGCCGATTATTCCTTTAATGTATGTGGATAGCATCGTCGACGGCATGCTCAAAGGGCTGGACCAGCAGGCCTATTCCTTCCGATACAATTTTATCGATTCCATTATGCGCGTGATTTTGATTGCGGTTTTACTTCCTCTGTTTGGCGTGAAAGCCTATATCTTCATCCTCTTTTTAAGCGAAATTTTCAACGCTTCCCTCAGTATCAGCCGCCTCTTAAAAGTTGCTCGTGTGGATGTGGATATTATTGGATGGATTTTAACTCCTGCGGTCAGTGCAGCCCTGCTTTACTACCTTTTGACCCTGCTGCGAACAGTCTGTTGACAAATTTTGCCGGATAAGCGTATGATAAAGGTTATAAAAATGGATAAGGGGGGATTTTGTGCCGCATTGGGCCGAATGCATTTTGTTATTTGCGGTATATAGCCTGCTGGGATGGATCTGTGAAAGTACATGTTGTTCCATTCAAGCCAAAAAGTTTATCAACCGCGGTTTTTTAAACGGGCCGTTCTGTCCAATCTATGGAGTAGGTGCACTGTTAATTATCAAGCTATTGGCGCCTTTTTCTGCCAATATCATTGTTCTCTATCTCGCTTCGCTATTCCTCACCAGCATCTTGGAATACTTCACCGGCTTTGCGATGGAAAAGCTTTTCCATGCCAAATGGTGGGACTACTCCCACCGGCGGTGGAATATACACGGACGTGTCTGCCTTGGCAATTCGCTCATCTTTGGTGTAATGGGCGTCGTTGTCATGCGGGTGGTTCACCCTTTTGTGATGAATATACTTGAGAGAATCCCTTCCTTCTTAATACCGTTTCTCGCAGCTGGATTGGCCGTCTATTTCATCGGGGACACCATTGTAACCGTACATACCATCTTGGATTTCAACAAAAAAATGGCCGAATTGCAGAAAGTGCTTGATGAGATCCGCGAAAAGAGCCATGTGCTTCTGGAGGAAAAGAAGCGGAATATGGAACTTGCCATTGAAAGCCGGTTGTCAGCCGACAGAAAACCGTACACGGAGTATCTGGAAAAATTGCGTCAAAAGCAGGCTGCCCTGGAACAAAACAGCAAGCTTCTCCATCGCCGCCTGATGAACGCCTTCCCAACCATGAAGTCTCTCCGCGCCAACGAGTCTTTGGCGCGCATGCGTGCTGCGCTACAAGAACGGCGTAAAAAATGGAGGCCTAAGAGATAGAAAGGGTTTTTATAATCGTCCGCTTCATAAAAGGGATTCCTTGTTGGACTGTTACTTCCTCAATTTTGGGCATAATAAATTCCAGCCAGTTGTATCTCGTTTCATTTTTCCCTCACCTGCTGTACAGGCGAGGGAAATTTTTATTTTAGAAAATCATTTATTTACTCAATAATATTTAAAATTTCTATTGATTATTTTTAGCTTGATTTATATACTGAAATTAGAAAATTGCAACGAGGTGATTCCAATAGATTTTCGATCAAAAAATGCGCCCAGATTGGACGAAGTCATTCTTCGTGACAAAACATAAGTAAAATGAAAAACGATCATTTTAAAGATAGGAATTAAATTATTTAAAACCAGGGTATCTCTTAATCATTTTATTTTTGTTGATATTCTCCCTATTACGAATTGGGAACTCTGTGATATTTTCCATAACAATCGAAGATCGTCCGACGACCAACCAGATTCCTTCCATATCTTTAAAGACTCCTTTCTCCGTTGCAAAAGAAGAAACAACAAAAGGTTGGCGGGGACCTAGCGGCACTTTGGAAGGCGTTTATATCGACGGGGCCGCCCTACATTGAAAGATTTAACATCCGTATTCGTCGGTTTAGGGGTTCACTCCGTATCTGCAACCATACTGGCCGATTCTGTCTTTTATTTCATACAAGGCGGAGCACAAACCGTCTATGGGAACTTTACTCGATATTACGAAGAGGTTTCCATAAACGGAAAATTTGCATATTGGAGAACAACCTACACCCTCTATCTTTATGAGGATGGAGACAATTCTCCTTTGCTTGGCCACCCATATACAGCTGTGTACGAGGGTCCACAATTGTGGAGTATGCCGGAAAATTTTGAAGCATAAACGATTATGGAGGGAGTCCTATGGACAAGATGGACAAGCGCGCTGTCTTATGGGATGTCTATCGGTTTGCCAGCGTCATCTTCCCTTTCCTGGGGGAAAGGCTTTTAAAAATTGCAGGCGCATCCGAAGGCATTTTGACTGCCTGGTGGATTCTGATGTTTGCGAATCTTACTATTCCCGTGGCCTGTTTCTGTTATAAAAGAGGCAGGACATCTACTAGGCCCCAAAAATACCTCTATTATGCGACGCCAGTTGTTCTTTTTCTCGCTTTATGTGTCCTAGAAATGATTTTTCCCTATTAGGGCCTAGACGCCTTACGGAAAACACGGATTAAAAAACCGCCTGCCCGGAGCATCCGGGCAAGCGGTTTTCTAATTATATGGTCCCTTCTAGCAGATCCAGATCAATCGAATACGGTTCTTTGAGAAGAAGGTACGAACGGCCAAACTTTTGACAAAGGCGAAGATTTTCTTCATTTTCTCTTAGAAGCTGTTCCTTGGTACAGGCGCTATCATCGATGCGCTGTTCTATGACATTGGCGAAACTTTGTATGACATCAAAGTGTTCTTCAATGTAGGATCGTTGAAAACACAAGCAGACAAATTGAATCTCATCGAGATATTCCTTTTCAAAAGAACACGGATAATCAAATGGGATATAACAGCCTTCGATCACCAGACGTTGCCTGTTTTCAATCGCGGTCTTAATGATCTCTCGGACGACCGGCCATAAATAAGCAGTCAATTCTTTGTCATCACTCTCTGGGGTGAGAGAGCAATACCCGCTTCGAATCAACCCCATCTTCAGATGGTCGATGGACAGGTAAGGATAGCCATACCGTTCCAATATTTGTTGCGCCAATGCAGTCTTTCCGGTATGGGAACTGCCCGCAAGCAAAACAATTCGCTTCATATGCTTTCCTCCCTTTGACCGTTTCCCGCTCTACGATAGATACACTCCAAAAGATTCCCATTCTTCTTCACAGAAATCAGTTTCAAGTGTATCGAACGGTCCAATGTACAAAATAGAGGGATTCCCCGTCCCAACAGAATTGGGATCATCGTAATATGGAACTCGTCGATCAAGTCCTGCTCAAGGCACTGTCCCACGACGTTGGCACCTCCACAGAGCCAAATATCCCTTCCCTCTTGCTGCTTCAATCTTTGGAGCAGCCGCCCAACGTTCTGATGGACAAATCGGATTTCCGGCAGATCATCCATCTTTCGATGGGTCAGCACATAGCTCATCATACCGGAATACACCCATTTGCCCGGGGACAATTCCTCTGCCACTTGGCGGTACGTATTGTATCCCATCACCACCGTATCAATCTTTTGGAGGAACGCCTCATATCCATCTTCTGTATTTTCCGCATCCGCTCCAGAGTCCAGCCAACTGACTCCACCGTTCAAATCGGCAATATATCCATCCAAGCTGATTGCAATGTACAAAATCACGCGGCGCATACGTTTCCTCCCGCCTCAATTATAAGCCATCCCTACATACCGGCCGGATGACTTTCTCCACGATCCATGGTACAATAAATGTATTCTTATCATATTCACTTCAATTTGGAGGTTCCCATGCGACAAAGCAAATACGATGATCCTACCTTTTTTGAAAAATACAGCCAAATGAGCCGCTCGCAACAGGGCTTGGAGGGCGCAGGCGAGTGGCCGGCCTTGCAAAAGCTTTTGCCAAACTTTAAAGGGAAACGGGTCTTAGATCTCGGCTGCGGCTATGGCTGGCACTGTATCTATGCCATGGAGCAAGGAGCCCTGTCTGCCACCGGCGTTGACCTGTCTGAAAAGATGCTCGCCGTTGCACGCCAGAAAACGGCCTATCCGGAAGTGACCTATCTGCATCAATCGATTGAAGACATTGCATTCCCTCCGGAAAGCTTTGACATTGTGCTCAGCTCGTTGGCGCTCCACTACGTAGAATCATTTGAAGCGGTGGTTCAAAAAATCCGGACTTGTTTGACCGCAGACGGTGTTTTCATTTTCTCCGTAGAACACCCAGTCTTTACCGCATATGGATCTCAGGATTGGTACTACGATGCGGATGGAAACATCCTCCATTTCCCTGTGGACAATTATTTCTATGAAGGGGAGCGGCAAGCCATCTTTTTGGGCGAAACCGTTCGAAAATATCACAAAACCCTGACTACATACCTCAATGGACTTTTGATAAATGGATTCGAACTCCTACATGTAGTGGAGCCACAGCCTCCGGTTCATATGTTGTCAATCGAAGGCATGCAGGACGAAATGCGCCGCCCCATGATGTTGCTCGTATCCGCACAAAAAAGGACTAGAATTTAAATGCCTCCGCGTACAGAAGCGCCAGCAAAAGCGCTCTCGCACGGCGGGGCATTTTTGTTATGAAGCAGATACCGCAGGATGGCTGTATACCTTTCCGAAAGACAAACCTATACGACACTCCAATGGGCAGCTTGTTCTTTTAAGGACGCCCTTCGGATTAACTGGCCCACGACGCACACAATGGCCTCTGTGATCGGGAAAGCCAGCCAGATTCCCACCATCTGTGCAAATGACGACAAAAGAACCGCTGCAGGAATCATTACCACAAAACCGCGTAGAATGGCAATCAAAAAAGAAGGTTTGGCCGTTCCAATCGCGCTGAAATACATCGCAGTAATTAAGTTGATTCCTGCAAACAGGAATCCGACAAAGTAAATTTTAATTCCCTCATTGGCAATCTGTTGCAATTGTGGATCACCATCGCTATTAAACAGCGCCACCATCGCATCTGCCTGCCAGAAGGAAAATACATAAATTCCCACTGCCAGAGCGATACACAGGCACAACGCATACCGGTAAACTCTGTTGACCGCCTGGGACTCTCCCCTTCCAAAATGGTCGCTGATAATAGGCTGTATACCGTGCGCGACGCCTGTAAAGATAGCCAAAACGACCAGGGCAATGTTTGCAATGACTCCGTAGGCTGCCACGCCCATATTTCCACTAATCCCCAAAATCAGAATATTGAATATTAAAATGACCGTTCCAGAGGAGAGCTCGGTGATAAGGGAAGCAATACCCAACCGGGCGTTGCGGAGCATATCCATAATGACCGGCCTTTGTTTTTTTATTTTAAAGGTACTTTTATGCCGGATAAAATGCGTAGATAGCAATAGAATACCCATCAATGGCGCCATTCCGGTGGCCAACACCGCTCCAAGCATCCCCATCTGCAAGGGAAAGATAAAGAGATAATCCAAAACAATATTGCCCAAGCTGCCAAACAACATGGCAGCCATGGCTAAATTGGGATTTCCATCGTTTCGTACAAAGCAGTTCAGGACATTGTTTAACAAGAAAGCCGGTGAAAATGCAAGAACCACCTGTAAGTATATGAGCGTCATGTCATAGATTTCGCCATTCGCCCCCATCCAGGTAGCAATTTGAGAAGAAAAAAATCCGTCCACTAAAAGGAAAACAATGGAACACAAGAATACTGCGTAGAGCGTCTGTGTAAAGATTCCTCCCGCATGCTCGGTCTGCCCTTCGCCCTTCAAAATAGCAAACCGCGTTGCCCCGCCCATTCCAAGCATCAAACCAATGCCATTGACAACATTATAGATCGGAAGCGCAATATTTAGGGCAGCCAGCCCGTCCGCACCGATTCCCTTTGCCACGAAGAACGTATCTGCAAGAATATAACAGGATAACCCGATCATCCCAAAAATGTTTAATGAAACATATTTTATAAAACGCTTCTGAACGGAATCCACATGAGCCCTCCTTTAGCAATAAAAAAGCGTTCCCTCTTTCACACCTTCAAAGGCCTACAGTGTGAAACAGGAACGCTTTTCCCTTTTCCCGGCGGAAAAGGCACGCTTTATCGTTAATTTATTTTAACACGCTTTTACAAAACCTGTCAAGCGGGAACCTGCCAACCCGATTTTCTTTCTTCTTTCCGTTGCTTTCGTCCGGATTGCCTTCCTGGACGGGTCCGCCAGCGGAATATAGAAAGCATTCCCATTTCCCGTAAATAAGCCTGAAATGGTTACAGAGAAAAATCGGAAGGAAGCCGCGCAGGTCCGCACTCTTTTTCCACAACAACTGGCCCTGAATATCTATGTTTCCCTGTAGTATTCCCTAACATCCGCTGATCTTCTTGGGTTCCCGCCCTATCTTTCCAATTCTTTTTTATAGAATGCTAACTATCACAGAGCAGAGCGCTTGTGCGAAAGGCGCTTTGATAGATTCCTCCAAACCCAGATTCCATCCATATGCCCACTGGACACAAGCTGGGCAAAATGGCCCCTGCCGTATTCAATTGGAACCGAAAAAGCCGGCCTCCTCTTTTACGTATCCGAAACGGAGGCCGGCTTTTATTCCATTCTCTACAGAATCATGCGTTGTTTCCGCCTGTCAGATCCCTCCATGGGTTCCCGTAGAAGGAACCCACAACGGACTGTCCACTTTCTGGCCATAGAACCGGTGAAGAACCGCAAAATACCGCTCTGCCCCCTCAGTCCCGAACCGTCCGACTCCCGCAGGGACGTCGCCAAAGCGGTTGGGTTCAAACACCTGCACGCGGCCCGTTTCGGAAACGATGTATTGCAGGGAACCGGCTTTGCCGTCCGCGTCCCGAAAGGATAGAACCACCCATACGGAACTGTATGGGTCTTTCCCATTGTAATCGCCAAAGCCTTTCCCAAGCATCCAGCTCCAATCCCATTTGCGGTTGGTTGGATATTGGTCCAGAAGGCCCAGGAGCTCCTGGATTTCCTTGCTGTCCTCCGTGGCGATTCCATGCAAGGTAGTAGGCCCTCCGGACGGCGTCGCCATATCGATCACCTGAGCGCCGGAAACAGAGCAACCATACAGATACTGGGAGGCTGTAACCGGCCGCGAAAACCAAAGCCAGCCCCCGGCCGCTGCTAAAATGCAAAAGAGTGCTATGCAGCAGGAACACCATTTACAAGAAAACTTTTTTCTGAAAGTGTGGATCATAATTATGCACCAACAAAATTGAAATGGACTCCATGATATTCATATCCAGCAATCGTTTCTACCCAGCCGGAAGAGACATATCCATGGTATGCTTTCTCATTCGGCGAATTGGAGTTTGGATAGAGCTTAACACGGAATCTTTTCCAATTTCTGTTCTATGTGTATCTTCGTCCAATATAAAGTTCTGAAAACGGCCCGAAGAATGTTGAACCAAAGACCCAAAACCGTATTGCCCGTCTTCAACTACATAAGTATATTTTGCTGTCTTGGTCTCATGCAATTGCGTGCTATGCAACACAGAATGATCGCTTGGAACCGCATTTGGGGCAAATAGTTTTGATATAACCCATGTTCCATCTATCAAAGTATTGATAGCACTGTTTATCGCATATTCCCCAACAGCTTTGACTGTATCTGTCACATAATTTTCCCATAATCCACCGCCTACTTCTGTAATGGGTGAATCATACTCTGCCGTTATGATTTCTTCATAATACGTTTTATTCCCATAACCTTTATAGGTTCTTGTACCATCTCCGCTTGCCCAATTCGTTGTTAATGCAGGGATCATTAAAGTAATTTTTTCAATAACTCCGGAACCATCCATACAAGATTGAACATACATTCTAATTGTTTGTGCAGTTTCTGGCCGAACATGGTATTTCGAAATAATTGATTCCACTTGAAAACAGTCATATGGATCAACTTGTACTTCCCTCATCAAAATACCGTGATCGACAGCCAATTCATCTGTTGTATGAATTGCGAAGGTAGGAACTGTCAAGACCAAAGACATAATGAAGGATACCAAAATTGCTAAAAGGCTTTTTAATGACCTTTTCATAATCGTCTTTCTGTATTTAAAAATTAACAAGCGTGAAATACTTTTTCACTAAACCACTGGAATCACCTCTTTATAATTATTTTATCAAATATAATAATACTATTTATAATTATACTATAAAATATAAAGAATTTAAAAAGAATCCGTTATAATATGCTACAACATTATATAACAAAGAGGGTATCCCAAAACTACGAATTTTTAGATTCATAGGAAAGAGGCGTCCTCTTTGTATTTGGAAAAATATCTGAGTTTCTAAAAAACGAGGGTATCCTTCCGTCATCTCATGACTTTTGGGACACCCTCTAACTTTCATAACGAATTAAATTTCTATTTTGATATTATATGCTTAATAAGCCACTTTTTACTTTATATAAGTTTTCAAGATGATTCAGGAATTCTGTACTGCAATGACCTCAACTTCACAAAGGACTTTCTTCGGCAGTTCTTTGACTGCTACGCAGGAACGTGCAGGTTTGCCCGTAAAATATTTTTCATATACGGCGTTGAAGGCGCCAAAATCTGCCATCTCTGCCAGAAAACACGTTGTTTTCACAACATCTTCATAACCGCAGCCGGCCTCCTTGAGGATTTCTCCTACATTTTTCATGACCTGCTCTGCCTGAACAGCAATATCCCCACTGGCAATCTCTCCGGTTGCGGGAATGATCGGGATCTGTCCGGAGGCAAATACCATCCCGTTGACAACCTTAGCCTGGGAATACGGCCCGATAGCCGCTGGGGCATTCGGTGTCGAAATTGTCGTCATCATAAAAAAGCCTTCTTTCTTAATTCTTTCTAGAAATAATTCCAATCTCCACTTTCAAAGATAATAAATGATTACCGTACTCAGCCGACAGTTTGGCGGTGGACAATGTGATAACCCGCATCAGAAATCGCCTTTTCAATCTGCTCAACATGCGCCCAGTTGCGCGTCTCCATGGCAATACGCAGGTAACAGCCGTTGATGTCGGTGTCTTCACCGCCGCGATCATGGTGAACGCTGACTACATTTGCACCCAGATCAGCAATCAATGCGGAGACTTCCTTGAGTTGTCCAGGTTTGTCAATCATCTCAATAATCAACTCAGCCGAACGGCCCGCCTTCATAAGGCCACGGTTGATCACCTTTGACAGAATCGTCACATCAATGTTACCGCCAGAAAGGATACAGGCAACCTTTTTCCCTTTGACATCCACCTTGTTAAACATGGCCGCGGCAACCGCAACCGCACCAGCACCTTCGGTAATCAGTTTCTGCTGTTCGATCAACGCCAAAATAGCGGTTGCCGTCTCGTCATCGCTGACCGTTACAACGCCGTCCACATATTTGCTACACATCTCATAAGTGAGGTCGCCGGGGCATTTCACCGCAATGCCGTCCGCGAATGTGGACACCCCCGTCAGGCAATGCGGCCCATCCTGTTCCAAAGAGGATTTCATACTGGCCGCACCGGCCGCTTGTACGCCATAAACCTTACACTTCGGATTCAGCGACTTGATGGCAAACGCTACTCCAGAGATCAGTCCGCCGCCGCCCACAGGCACAATCGCTACATCCATATCGGGAAGCTGCTTGAGCAGTTCTAGTCCGATCGTTCCCTGCCCCGCGATGACATCCGGATCATTAAAAGGATGGATAAAGGTCAAATTGCGTTCCTTTTGAAGCTCTACCGCACGATTATAGGCGTCGTCGTACACACCTTTTACCAATTCCACCTCGGCACCATAGCTCTTGGTGGCCTCCACCTTGGAAATCGGCGCGCCATCCGGAATGCAGATTAACGACGGAATACCATTGCGTGCAGCGGCCAAGGCAACCCCCTGCGCATGGTTTCCTGCGGAACAGGCAATCACTCCGTGGGCTTTTTCTTCATCAGAAAGCTGTGAAATCTTATAGTAGGCGCCGCGCACCTTAAACGAACCGGTGACCTGTAGATTTTCGGTCTTCAGATAGATTTCACTCTCCGGGTTGATCTGCGGCGCAGGGATTAAGTCGGTCTTTCGGATCACCTGCTTCAATACATATGCAGCATGATATACCTTATCCAAAGTTAACATCTTTTTTACCCCCATCTGTCATCTAAATTGGGGCCGCGGTGATTGCCGTCGGCTCTATGTATGGTTGCCGGATGCAAAGGTTCCCTGTGGGCAAATGCGGAACATCTACATCCAGTTTCTTGCAATCATTTTGGCATGGCCATTGCGCCGGTACGTAAAATCTTCAAAACGTGGTAGGGGCTGTAAAGCTCTATAAACGAATTGATAGTCGTCGCGTCGCCGGTGAGTTCCAAGATCATGGTATTTGTCTCAACGCTCAGGACATTCGCATGAAAAACATTGGCCATCTCGACCAACTTTTCACTATTCTGAAGGGTACGCTCCACCTTAATGAGAAGATGTTCGCGGACAACGGCGTTCTTTGGGTCAAGCACATCCACCTGCTCAATGTCCACCAACTTACTGACCTGCTTGTCGACCTGCCGCACAATGCGGTCGTCACCCTGTACTACAATCAGAATGCGAGAATACTCCGTGTTCTCCGTCTGTGCCGCCACGATGCTCAGAATATTATAACAACGGCGGCTAAACAGCCCTGCGATCCGTAGCAAAACGCCAGGATTATTTTTGGCTAATATAGAAATAATATATTCCTTTTCAGCTGTATTGGTCATGTCGCTCCTCCCCCTTACATCTCTAGAATCGGGCTCTCTACCGAAGCACCTGCGGGTACCATCGGTAGGACGTTGACATCCTTATCAATCCGGCAATCGATCAAGACGGGTTCGCGCAAAGCAAGCGCCTGCTCCAAGACCGAGCGAATATCCGCCTTTGTCCGAATGGTGTATGCCTTTGCACCAAATGCTTCGGCCAACTTGACAAAGTCGGTATTTTTATCGAGATCCGTCTGTGAAAACCGATTGTCGTAGAAAAGTTTCTGCCATTGGCGCACCATGCCAAGAACGGAATTGTTGAATACAATCTCCAGCACGGGGATGTTGTAGGCTACTGCGGTAGCAAGCTCATTGCAGTTCATGTGGAAACTTCCATCTCCGGCAATGTTTACGACATGGGTATCCGGGTTTGCCACCTGCGCCCCCAGGGCCGCCCCAAGGCCAAATCCCATGGTTCCCAATCCGCCGGAAGTGATAAGCTGCCGCGGATGCCGGAAGCGATAGAACTGTGCTGCCCACATCTGATGTTGCCCCACATCCGTACAGAGAATCGCATTCGAATCGGTCAAATCGCTGAGGGTCTCCAAGACCTCTTGCGGCGTCACCCCATCGGGATCAGAGACCATCTGATGCAACGGATAAGCGGCCTTCCATCCGGCAATATTGTCCATCCACTCCGGATGTGCATGTTGCGGCAGGCGGCGGTTCAGTTCTTCCAGAATCTCACGGGCATCCCCTTTCAACTTGAGATCCACATCGATATTCTTATTGAACTCCGCGGAGTCGATATCAATTTGGATGATCGGGCAATGTTGTGCAAACAGCTTTGCATTGCAAAGGACACGATCTGAAAACCGAGTACCTACAGCGACAAAAAGGTCGCAATTTTTAATCGCGAGCGCGGCCGTATTCGTTCCATGCATGCCGAGCATCCCCATGTAGCGGTCGTCCGTCTGATCGAAACCGCCTTGGCACATCAGAGAACACGAGACCGGCGCATCCAGGCGATCTGCAAAAATTTTCAAAGCCTCAAATGCCCCCGATGCGATCACACCACCGCCCGCATAAATAAAAGGACGCTCCGCCTTTTCCAACATTTGCATAGCCTGTTCAAAACGCTGCTCAAACGGGAATAGATGATGCTTTTCCGGAAGCGGTGGCGCTGGCGGAAGAAACTCCACCTTTTGTGCTGTGATGTCCTTTGGAATATCCACCAATACGGGACCCTTGCGCCCACTATTGGCAATCCGAAATGCCTCCCGGATGGTGTCCGCCAGCTTGTGAACATCTTTGACAAGGAAATTGTGCTTGGTGATCGGCATGGTGATTCCGGTGATGTCCACCTCTTGAAAGCTGTCCAGGCCCAACAAATCCAGATTGACGTTGCCGGTGATCGCCACCACCGGGACAGAATCCATATATGCGGTTGCAATGCCTGTCACCAGATTGGTTGCACCAGGCCCCGATGTAGCGATACATACGCCGGTCTTACCGCTGGAGCGTGCATACCCGTCTGCCGCGTGGGCCGCGCCCTGTTCGTGGGCTGTACGGATATGGTTGATCCTGTCCCGGTACTCATATAATGCATCATAAATATTGAGCACCGCTCCGCCGGGATACCCAAATACCGTGTCTACCCCCTGCTCCAGCAGGCATTCCATGATGATTTGTGCCCCTGTCAATACCATAGTCCATTCCTCCTGACAAATCTCTTCCTGTTATTCCTATTTCAAAAGACCCTGTACACATCGTTTTCCTCTTGCAGACAAAACAAAAAGCCTCCATCTCTGTTATTAGAGACGAAGGCTATTTTAGCTCCGCGGTACCACTCTAAGTGCTGCACAATGCAACCGCTCACGTGTATCTAGCAATACACTCTCCTCTAACGGTGAGAAACCGGACGCGCCTACTTACACCAAATGAGGGGTTCAGCCGCCTGCTCCGGGGCGATGTCCTGCAAATTCCGCACCGCCTCACACCAACCGGCGGCTCTCTGTGGCGAAAGGAATGCATTCCGTCCCCATCTACGCAAAATCATGCTTAAAAGCAACGATTTCTTATGAAATTTTATTAGTATCAATATATCCCACATTCGGTTGGTTTGTCAACCTTTTTTTTGCAGTTTCCTTTGACAATGTAAATTTGCATTGTAATTGCGAAAGAATTCTGCTAGAATATAGATATATTTCATAAGAAAGAAGGAAAATCCATCATGAATAAAGAATCATTGGATGTTGTTGTTGAAAAGACGCGTGAATTAATCAACGCCCCCACCTGTTGCAGCGAAGCAAAAGCTGCCGCGCAGGCTTGGCTGGATGCGATCGGGACTGAAAAAGAATCTGCTGAGGCCAAAAAGTATGTAGCAGAGCTCGAAGCGGACATCATGCCGATCGACAATTTAATTGGCTTTGCTAGTTCCGACGCTGGTATGCAGTACTTTGGCGCGGATACCGCTAAAGGCATTGTCACACATGCAAACGAGATCAAAGCTGCTGGCGCAAAATATTGTGATTGCCCTGCTTGTGCGGCTGTAGAAGCCATTCTGGAAAAGAAAGAGCTCCTCCTGAAATAAGGGGATACACGGCCGCTGTATTCGAGTGAAGTTTCGTCGGCCAAGCATCGTTTGTTCCCGGCGAAGAAGTTGTTTCACCCAAATCAAAAGTCTTCCCTTTATATTCTTTTCAAACGCTCTTCAGGGGATAAAGCGCACAATCACCTGACTGCCAGGTGGCTGTGCGCTTTTCGTTTGGTCTTCTGCCCCTTCCTAAAATCGAATACTTTCTTTATATGCCTCAAGTGCAATTTAGAAAAAACATCTCCTCAGCAATTGATGGATTATTCCCCTAAAAATAGCGCGGCCGAAGCCCTTTCCAGACAACCGCCGCACACGATTATTTTTTTCTTCTCCACCAGAGGGTAGGGCCTTCGTGTTCCAGAATAAACTGGCAGCGCTGTAGGACCCTCTGTGATGGGCGGTTTTGTTGCTCCGTCTCTGCCAGGATGCTTTCGACATCCTCCCGTTGAAGCGCCCAGTTGCACAGAGCGTTCACTGCCTCGGTCATATATCCTCGGCGCTCATACGCGCCGCCCAGCCCATAACCAATTTCTATTTCGCCGCGCGCATTCGGAGGCGCTTTAAAATCGATTGTCCCTACCACTGTGCGATCCGCCTTTCGCAGCAAAATCCAAAAGCTGTGAAACAGGGCGTTTCGTGGATCTCTGGAAGTGATTTTCCACTGCTGCTGCACAATCTCTCGAAATACGCCCTCTACAGGCTCGCCATCATAATGGCAATCCCATTCACGTTCCAGGGCCGGCAGGTCGGAAAACCACAGGTGCAGCTGCCGCGCGTTCAAAAGACATAGGAGTAGTCGTTCAGTCTCGATGGTCACAGATTTCCTTTCCTCGTGTTCAGCGTGTAAACGATTTGTTTCGTGTTTGTCCCGCTGTCACAATCCTCAAAAATTTGATTATCAAAGGGAGATAGGTGGCAATGAATACTGCCATGGCCCCGAACGCCGCCAGTTTCTTTGCTTTCTTTGTCAGCGATATTCCAATCATAACCCCCGCAGAGCACAGGCAGAGTTTGACCAGGGCAAAGTCCTTCCAATCGGACTGCTTTACATATTCATTTGCATAAGAAAACCATTTATTCATACCATCCGCCACCTTTCTGTCAATCGAAAGCCCTACGATTCCTTTTGATAACCGTTAAACCACGCCCGCTCTTCAAAAGGTTTTTTCACTGCTTCCGCCATGGGCTTTGCCGGAACCCCTACTGGCAGATACACCGCTACTGTGAGTTCCTCCGGTACTCCGAGAAGGCGGCCCATCTCTCTGGCGCGTTCGCCTCGAATCTGTCCTTCCACCCATACAGAGGCATATCCTTTCGCCGTGATCGCCAACAGAAGATTTTCCATCGCTGCGGAATAATCGTGAATATGGTAGGAAACGCCACTCGGAGACATTGTTTCCTTGGTTAACACAAGGATTGCTGCAGGCGCTGTCAAGGCCCATTCTTTTCCGTAGATTTCCGCAAGCCGCTTGACAAGGACCGGATCGTCCACTCCGATAAACTGGGTTGTCTGCATATTGCAGCCCGAGGGGGCCGCCACACCAGCTTCCAAAATTTCTCGAAGATCATTGCGGGGTACGGGCGTGTCTTCAAATTGATTCCGGTAGCTCTTTCGCGCACGGATTGCTTCCATTAGTTCCATAAAACCCCTTCTTTCTATAACAAGGATGTTTCATCCTGTTTCTCTCATCATATCCTTGAATCGCACTTTTTTCAAGCCTTCGCGCGCAACATACTTTAGAAAAGAATCCGTCTAGATTTCTTAACTGGAATAACTTGACATCCATAGGGGAATACGGTAGAGTGTGATTGAATAAAGGATAAGGCGGCGTATCCCGTACATTTCAGGTGTAGGAAGGCATGGAGTATGAAATTAAAGGAATGGATCGACGATCCCAAATTTTCGCAAAAAACCATAAAAGCAGCGATGTTGCTGGTAACCTTTACAGTTGCCTTAATCTATATCGTCTTTCATTTGGAGCAGGCTGGCTCCTTTTTGAGCACCTTGTTTTCGTTGTTCAGCCCATTTTTGCTTGGGATTGCGGTTGCGTTTGTGCTCAACGTACTGTTAAAGCTATTTGAAGATCGCATCTTTGGATTCTTAAAACGGAAAAATTCAAAGATTTGGCGGAAGTGTGGCCGCGGCATTTGCGTCCTTTTCTCCTTTATTGCAGTATTCCTGATTTTAGGCGGAATTATCTTCTTTGTCGTTCCAGAGCTGGCCAATTCCATTCAAATTCTAACAGCCGCTATTCCAAGCTATGTCGTAACTTTTACAAATTGGTTAAACGAGGTCCTCACCAAATTCGATCTCGATCAACTGAAAGAAACCGTTATGCAGATCGATTGGACTTCGTTTCTCACACAGGCCTCCCAAGTCACAACGGACTTAGTGGGGTCTGTTGCAACGGCTACAATGGGTGTCGCGTCCGGGGTTCTCACCTTTGTGATGAGCTTGATCTTTGCCGTTTACATGCTGTTCAGTAAAGAAAAACTCATCAAAAATTTAAAGCGCGTATTGTACGCTTTTTTGCCTCCCAAACGGGCCCAAAAGGTGATTTCTGTGGGCAGCCTTGCCAGCAATATCTTTTCTGGCTTTGTCACTGGGCAAGTGACGGAGGCGTTGATTCTCGGTTGCCTGTGCTATCTCGGCATGAGTATCATCCGGCTGCCATACGCTCTGCTCATCAGCGTGATCGTCTCTTTGACCAGCCTGATTCCCATTTTGGGCGCCTATCTCGGAGGGGCAATCGGCGCATTTATTCTACTGATTATCGACCCATTGTATTGCCTCTGGTTCCTGATTTTCCTAGTGATTCTACAGCAGGTAGAAGGCAATCTGATCTATCCCCGTGTGGTGGGTACTTCTATCGGCCTCCCCGGCATTTGGGTATTGCTTGCCATCCTGGTGTGTGGAAACCTGTGGGGAATCCCAGGGATCTTAATGGGGGTTCCACTTTTTTCCGTCGTATATACGCTCCTGCGCACAGCGACACGCGATTTCCTGCAGAAAAAGGGCATTACCGACCTTCAAGTGGAGAAAAACTGCCTGGCAGCCCCAGCCGACGCTTCTCTGGATACAGAGGAGCCATAAATGCAAGTGTATAGAAATGAAAATCCGGAAGTCCAAAGATACCATCTGGCAAATAACAATTCTACCGTTACTCCTTTTGTATGTATCCATATTTTCGCTCCTCTCCAAGATGACTGCTATGAATTTCGAGTCAAAATAAATAGCCCACATTATTGCCATTTTCCGTATGCAAGGGAAGGAAATAAAGAAATAGGATGTCCTACATAAGCAGTAGAACATGGGAAAGCAATCATGATCTCGGGATTAAAAAGTCGGATAATTGGATATTATAGGAGATCAATATGTCTTTTTTAGATTGTATTCGGCGTGTAGATAAGCAAATATCAACGAGCAAAAAAATCACAAATACGTTTGCTATTTTAATTTTTGGAATCGCTTTAGGGATTGTCTCAAAATTTTTCGATACGACTGCATCAAACGAATTGCCTTTTATCGTTCAATATTTAGACATCAGAAACTTTTTGGGAAGATTTTCTATTTGGGTGTTAATTGCTTTATGTATATCACTTTACAGTCATTCGCCATTTAGAGCGGCGATAAATGTATTTTTGTTTTTTCTCGGCATGATTACAAGCTATTATTTATATTCTGCTTTTATAGCTGGCTTTTTCCCGGCAAGCTATGCAATGATTTGGTTTGGATTTACAGTTATTTCTCCATTATTAGCGTTTGTTTGTTGGTATGCAAAAGGAAAGGGGCATGTATCTCTTGTCATTTCAGCAGCAATTGTTGCGGTTTTGTTTCATATGACATTTGTGTATGGGTGGATTTATTTTGAAGTACGCTCCATATTAGAGCTATTCGTCTTTGTTTGCGGAATCATCGTGATGAAGCGCGACACTGCAATCAACACTATTTGCATGATAATAATTGGTATCGTTCTTGCATTTGCGCTTCATTTTGTTTTCCCATTTTCATTTGGATAAGTCGTTCCCGATTTCTTGAAAAGTGTGAAGAAAGGTCACGGGATTCATTTGGATTACAGTTATTAAGATGAATGCGCTGGATTTGATCACAAAGCAGGTTTAATATTTCATCTAAATAGATGATATTTTTCAACTAGAAGCATTTTAATTTCAAAAAGTGTATAGTATAAAAAGACAAACTTGGGAGTATAGGAGTCTTTGGATATGAATGAAATCATCACACATAAAAGTATTAACCAGGAAAGGAGCCAGCTGATCAACCGCGCTCTGGTGGCAGACCTATTGCGGCAGGAGGGCGTTTGCTCCCGTGCCACGCTTGCTCAATTGTCCGGGCTGAAACAGGCTACGATCACCAACATCATTGGGGAATTCATCGAGTGTGGCCTTGTGGTAGAAACCGGGTTGATGAGCGGATGCAAAGGGCGACGGTCCATTGGCGTAACCTTGAACGATGCGCTGTATAAGGTCATCGGGATTCGTATGACACGCCGGGCTTTTTATATCAGTATTGTCGGTTTATCGGGAAAAGTCTATGCGGTGGAGGAGTATCCGATCGGTCCCCGCGATGACGTACAAAATACCATTTCTCGTATTCGAAACGCCATTCAGGATATTCGGCGCGAAAATGCTGCAACGAACATTCCTGCTGTATGCATGGCCATGCCGGGACCTTACCGGGAAGACCGCGATCAATTGCTCTTTGTCACAGAGCTTTCTGGCTGGCAGAACTTCCCCATTAAAAAAGCTTTGACTGAGGGGTTCGATATTCCAATTTACATAACCAATGATGCAAATGCCAGTGCTTTTGCACAGCTCTGGTATCGCAGCAAAGAGTACGGTATCCGGAATATGATCTATGTTTTGGCAGGCCAAGGCATCGGCTGCGGTATCATCACCGATGGAAAACTTGTTTTAGGCCAACGCGGGATTGCCGGCGAGTTTGGTCACAACACCATCAATTATCGCGGTGCCCCCTGTGAATGTGGAAACCGCGGTTGTTTGGAAAAGTATTGTTCATTTTTGGTGTTTTGTCAGAACATCACCCGCCGCCTACAGGCAGGAGAATCCTCTGTCCTGGATAAAAATAGCCTGACATCTGCAAATATCTCCGCAGCGGTACGGGCGGGTGACAGAGTGGCACGCGAAGAATATGAGAAAGTCTGTGAGTTTTTGTCCATTGGAATTGTAAACCTCATCAACCAATTCAATCCCGGAATGATCGTTATCGGAGACGAATTGGCAGAGGTGGCGCCGGATATTCTGCTCCAGATTGTATGCGACAAGGTACACGCCTGTATCAATCCATTGGTCTACAACGACATTACCATAGAAGTAAACCGTTTGCCTGAAAGCCCCGCCCTGTTGGGGGCTGCCGCCATTGCAGCTCGGAATGTTTTATCCGATCCCACCAAGTTGATGAAACACGAAAAAGAAGATTGATTTTTGCGTCATACACCCAAAGGGATTTGCCTTTCGTATTCCCTTTGGGTGCTTTTTATAGCAAAGTCTGCGTTTTTAAGTCTTTCACTGGCAAATCATTCTTTGTGAAAAATTCTTACATTCCTCTTTGGATCATTATATTTTTGTAATGAAAGTAACAAAAATTTTTATTGAGATATATTTTCTTAAGAGTATAATAAAGAAAAGGGAGGGAGGTTTTATGACTCTGGAGACGTGGCAGATCATCTATCTCTGTTGCATCGGGGGCGGTCTAGCCGTTCCACTTCTGGATGTGTTGATTGGTGCTCTCGGCAGTGCTTTCGATCTCGATCTCGACTTTGACGGCGATTCTGGATTCGACGGGCCGGCACCGGTCAATCTGATGAGCATTTGTTTTGGCGTGGTCGTTTTCGGTGCAGTCGGCCGCCTATGCCTTTTGGGACTTCCTCCGTTCGCCGGTGTTGCCATCGCCGCAATCGCTGGGATCGCTGGTTGCTACCTATTAGGCCGGTATGTGATCCGTCCATTGAAAAAAAGCCGGCCTCTCGCACAGTCCATGCAGGACCTAAAATGGAAGGAGGGAGTTGTAAAACTGGAGATCCGCAAGGATTTTGTTGGGACGATCACCATGCTCAGCGCCATCGGCAGTAAGGTGACATTCAGCGCAAAGCTGGCCCCATGGGTGGAGGAGGATATTCTCCCCGTTGGGCAACGAATCCTTGTGGTAGGGGTAGACCCTGACAAGCGCATCTGTACCGTTTGCCCTGTGGAGGACATGGAACAGATGACCATGCATTTGGATCAATGAAGGGAGAATGATTATGCCTGAAGTTTTGATTACCGTTGGGATTGTCGTCGCAGCACTTTTAATTATCCTGATTGCAATTTTTTCCACATGGAAAAAGGTTCCGGCTGACAAGGCGGCGATTGTGACCGGATTAGGCCGCGCAAAGGTCATCACCGGCGGCGGCATTATGGTCATTCCGGTCCTACAGCGAATCGACTATGTGACATTGGAAAACATCAGCTTTGACGTAAATATGCAGGGAACTTTGACCTCGGATGCTGTTCCAATTGAGGCGAACGGCACAGTCGTTGTCAAGATCAAAAACGAGGAGAGCATGATTCGCTCCGCGGTGGAGCAGTTTAACTGCGGCCGTGAAGAGGAAACCAAGCAGCATATTATGGAAACTGCGCGGGATGTCTGTGAAGGCCGTCTCCGCGAGATTATCGCCGACATGACTGCGGAACAGCTCTACAAAGACCGCAAGACGTTTTCCGAGCGTGTCAAAGAGGTGGCGGAGGATCAGCTCTCCGAATTGGGCCTGGAATTGAAATCCTTTACAATCAAAGGGATTGGCGACCAGAATGGCTATTTTGAAGCGTTGAGCAAACCGCAGATTGCTGCGGTCAAGCGTGATGCGGAAATTGCACAGGCAGAAGCAATCAAAGAGAGCATGATTAAAACCTCTGAAGCACGCCGTGCAGGAGAGCAGGCGCGTTTGGAAGCGGAAGCGCGCATGGCAGAAGCGCAAAAGGAAGCTGATATTAAAAAGCTCAACTTCGAGAAGGAACGCCAAACTACACGCGCCATTTCGGATGCCGCTTACAACATCCAACAAAATGTCACCCTGAAAGACATCACTAACACGGAAATGGATGCAAACGTCCTTAAGGAACAGCGTGCACGAGAAGTCCGCGAAGCAGAGATCCAGATTCAAATTGCTGCGGAACAGAAAAACATCGAATTGGCAAAACGGAAGGCCGAACGTAAAGAAGCCGAACTGATGGAAACCGTCATCAAACCGTCTGAAGCTGAAAAGCAAAAGGCTGAACTCGCTGCAGAAGCGCAGAAGATCGCTATGATTAAAAAGGCGGAGGCAGAGGCCGAAGCCCGTAAATTGGATGCTGCTGCACAAGCAGCAGCTAAAAAACTGGACGCAGAGGCGCAAGCGGAACGGATTCGTCAAGAGGGCGCTGCACAGGCTGCCGTGACGGAAAAGCAGGGCCTGGCCCAGGCAGAGGCAGTCCGGCAGCTGGGGCTTGCGGAGGCGGAAGCTCTGGAAAAGAAGGCAGAAGCTCTTGCTAAGATGAATGATGCCGGTAAACTACAGATGGTCATTGATAAACTTCCAGAAATCGCCCGCGCCATTGCGGAACCCATGGCGAAGATTGGGAATATTACCATCATCGACGGTTCCGGTAGAGAAGGTGATGCAAGCGGCGCAGCCGACGTAGCTCGATACACCGTCGGCGCTCTCAAGGCGGTAAATGAGGCCTTGAAGGACACCGTGGGGTTCGACATGACGGAGGTTATGCGCGCGAATACCTTCGAAGGAAAGACAACCAAAAAAATCCATATGGACGTTTCCGGACTCCCTGAAGGCAAATCGCCTGAACAAAACGGGGAACCGCTCCGATAAAAAAGGAGCTTTTTCAACCGAATCTGTAATAGAAGTATGCACAAATCCTCCCATTCAAAAGACGCTTTCTAAATGCTTAAAAGCAGAAGAAAGCGTCTTTCTTATAACGAATGATGTAAGAAGGATTCTGCTGTGATTCCTTTTTCTGCCCGTTTCTATTGCGTTACCCAATGACTTTTTTTATAATAAAGGTAGTCTTAGATCGTTAAATAGACTGGGAGGTATTCTTATGGACAAGCTCAAGGTTTCCATCCTCGGCGCGGGAAGAATCGCGGCGACAATGGCAGAAACCCTTGCAAAAATGGATGATGTGACTTCCTATGCTGTAGCGGCTCGCGACTTAAATCGGGCGCAAGCCTTTGCAAAGACCTATGGCTTTACAAAAGCTTATGGTTCCTATGAAGACATGCTGGCAGACGGCGGCACAGACCTCGTATATATCGCCACGCCGCATTCCCATCATTACGAACATGCAATGCTCTGTCTAAATTATGGAAAACATGTCCTTTGCGAAAAGGCGTTTACTGTCAACCGCAGGCAAGCAGAAGAAGTATTCACATTGGCAGAGCAAAAAGGGCTCTTGATCACAGAGGCAGTCTGGACACGCTACATGCCATTTGTCCAAACGCTACAAGACCTTTTGGCTTCAGAAAAAATCGGTAGAGTCTGCTCTATGGAGGCCTGTTTTGGATTTGAACTGTCCTGGCATGACCGACTGGTGAATCCGGCTCTGGCCGGTGGCGCTTTGCTTGATATGGGAATCTATCCCCTGACGCTCGCCTCCATTGCCTTTGGAGATTCCATTGCAGCGGTGACCTCCCGGTGCATCCAATCGGACCGTGGCGTTGATGCGCAGGACAGCATCATTCTGGAATATGCGGATGGAAAGCTCGCTACACTCACAACCTCCATGCTCGGCAATTTACGCAATGAAGCCGTAATCTATGGGACAAAAGGCCATTTGGTCCTGCCAAGTTTTTGGCACGCAGAGGAGATTCAGCTTTTTGTTGATGGAGAAGACAGTCCGCACATCTACCCGTGCCCTGTAGAGATCAGCGGTTACGAATACGAAGTGCGCTCCTGCGCACGGGCAATCGCGGCCGGAAAGCTCGAATGTCCAGAGATGCCCCATGCAGAAACATTGCACATGATGGGATTGATGGATCGTCTGCGTAAGGACTGGGGGCTTCGTTATCCAATGGAATGAATCCTTTGCGATTCGGATGTGCTTTTCAAACTCTATGTGCCCTTCCAATTCAAGAGCGTTCTTGAAAACACACCCTCCGCATGGAGGGTAACGGAGGCTGGCCTAACCAATCCTGCCTATGCTGGACAATTTCAATCCACTCCCATATAAAATAAAATGGAATATAAAAAGAACACCCGCCATGCGGCCTAACCAGCCGGGGTTCGGGTGTTCTTTATTATCTACCCTGTTTTAAAAAATGGCTGTTCCCTCTAATCTCACAAGCCATTCTTTTATAAAGATGATAAACCGAAGGCCATTCACTGATCGGTTCTCTCACGGACATCCCCACTCAATTTATCTCCTAAAAAGGGCTTTTTTCCCTCATTATCGTTTACCAAAATCGCAATATTGAGCAACCGTCCTATTCCCCAATGGTTTCCACAACATACATACGGATGGGGCTCCCATCCTCACAGGGAACCATCCCCCAAAAAGACCAGCCGCATTTTTCATAAAACTGATCGTGATCGGTCACCAAGTAGATCTGATGGAAACCACATGCAAAGGCATCCTTCCTCACAAATTCCAGCAGGTTTCGTGCAACTCCCTGGTTGCGTGCGAATGGTTCCACATACAGGGCACACACATTGGGAAACAGGTCGGTCCGCCTATGAAAATCATTGGCAATCATTCCACACCCCGCCACAATCTGCTGCCGGCTATCACAAACCAGATACCACTGAGGGATCTTTCTCGGATTCTGTATGGATTCCGCGATGCTTTTATCGTATTCCTCTACTGGGATACCCCATTTTGTATGGAACCAATTCGCTGCGGACCATGCCCATTCCGGAGCGTCACACAATTTTAGGATGGATAGAAATCGCTCCATATCATCACCGCCAGATTCTTCTCAACATAATTATCAACGATGAACATTGTATACAAAAAGGGACATCCAAATGGATGTCCCTTTTTTGGTGAACCATCGGGGATTCGAACCCCGGACACCCTGATTAAAAGTCAGGTGCTCTGCCAGCTGAGCTAATGATTCATATGCAGCTTAATTATTATAACAGCACATCAAGCAAATGTCAACAAAAATTCTACTTTCTTTGATACATCTGCCAAAATCAGCCGACAGATTCTCTCGGAAAACTGCGCACGAGGCAACTGTACGCGGTTTTCCAAACATCTAAATAGGGTTTTAATGCCACACATTCATTTTCTCTTCCATTTCTGTAGACCCCATACCGCACAACCATCGCGGAAAGTCTATCAAAATATGTCCCAATGAACCTTTTCATTGGGAAGCGATTCGATCGTATATGGTTCCGGATATTCCGCCGGCATTCCCATGGATAAAACGGCCTCTAAACGCATATGAGACGGAAAATGTAATAAGCTTCTCAGATAGTCCTCTGTGCTCCTTCCATCCAGGGCTTCCCGCAGTCTTCCCTGAATCCAACAGCTGCCAATCCCCAGGGAATTCGCCATCAGGTGCATATTCGCCATGACAATGGAGCAGTCCTCCACCCATACATCCGACTTTTTTTCGTCGGCCAATACAACAATCGCACAACTCGCCTGTTTCAGCATCTTTGCGGAACCAATCCGGCACTGCGACATCGCATCTAATGTCTTTTTCTCTCGGACAACCAGCAGTTCCCACGGACGAATGGAACGGCTGGATGCGGAAAGCAAGCCCGCTTGAATCACCTTTTCCAACGTATCCATTGGAATGGATTGATCTGTATAAGCCCTTACACTGCGCCGCTTCTGCATTACTTCCAGCAAATCCATCGAAAAAACCTCCTTATCCTCGTGCTTTGATCCCTTATGGGGTAAGTTTCTTATATCATACCACACTTTTCAAACGAATGGACCAGGCTTTTCTCAAATGCCGACTGATTCGATTTCCATCGTTTCCATCTGTTGCTTGGTAACCCCGTTTTTTTCACCGTATCGAATCCAATACTTCGTCGATTCCTTTAGAAAGGCCCTCTTCGGCAACGGCATAGTGACCATCTGTTGCACAGGCTTGCCTGTCGTTATACTTGTGGCCATTTTTTTGAGTTTCCGTTTCACAAAATAAGCAAATGGTGTTTCCAAAATTGCTTCTCCACTTCCAATCCAAAGAGAAGACCCAAAAGGGTATCCATTCTGTTTACAGAATAAATGCACCATGTCGCATGCAACCCGGTTTTGTTCGGGTTCCAGGAAACCACAGTTGATAATCAGATGTACAACCGGTTTGGGCGAAACAGGATGATTTTCCATTTCCTTCAAAAAATGCATCAGTGTTACAGGCAACCCATCCACATACAAAGGAAATACAAAGAGTAGATCTGTATAGGTTCCAATCTGCTCACAGATTCCCGCATGTTTTTTGGCTGTCACATTGTATTTGGAGACCTCCCCACCCCAAAAAGTCTGGAACAGCTCCGCGATCTGTTTGGAATGGGAATGCGGCACCCGGGGACTTCCATTTACAATCAGCAAGCGTCCCATACCGCCACCTCCTTTTTCACTGCGGTTTCCAGCTCTGTTTCCGCGACAAAGCGAATCTGGTGCGAACGAAATAGCATATTATTGGCGTTTCGTTCAACCAGCCGCCTGAATAATGCTTTCTCTTCTTCGGAAACATCGCCATACGCCACAATGACCGCTTCTTTTTCCTTTACAGCCCTCTGAATATGATGGGTCTCGCCATGATACAACCGAATGAAAGCCTGCTGAATCGGTATTGCACGTTCCAACATGGTTTTCATGACCGTATCATAAGAACCATATTTAACATGTGTCACATAGATGACAGATTCACTCTTGGCAATTAAGGGATAGACCTTTGCCGCATCATCCCGGATCACACATTTGCCCGGTGTTTTCACCCAACAGCCAAAACATCCTACACAGTTGGAAATCTTTAAGCTGCTCAAATCCACATAACGATACGCTTCATCTGAAAAGGTCACAAAAGGCAAAGGTCGATCGCTCATCAACAATTTCATCCGGTTCACCTTCATTCAAAAGTTCTCCACTCTTAGCGACGCGTATAGTGTAGCACAGAACCACAACCGTTATCCAATGAATTCTTCCATAGAAGAGGGCGATTTTTTCTTCTACCCTATATCAACAATATAACAAAAAAACCTGCGATGAGCAATTGCTCATCGCAGGCGTGGCTGGGCTGGCGCGATTCGAACGCGCGGAATGACGGAGTCAAAGTCCGTTGCCTTACCCCTTGGCTACAACCCAGTATATAACAACACGGGACCGAACTGCCTGTCCGTCCCGTGCTCAGCAAACACCCGCAGGTGCAACTTTTAAGTGGGGTGGAAGATGGGACTCGAACCCACGATCTCCAGAGCCACAATCTGGCGCTTTAACCAACTAAGCTACATCCACCATATTGGCGCGCCAA
>ULXG01019981.1_pt1 | contig 58736 bp, 53 predicted proteins | sample 1961141 | NCBI WGS metagenome assembly ULXG01 (sample SAMEA4835834, study PRJEB28245) | human gut metagenome | biome: gut microbiome; material: fecal sample | place: Denmark | collected 2008 | reverse complement strand
CCTACAGGTTTTCTTAAAACAACGCCCTAAAAGGCACGTTGGGATGGAAAGAACCTGAGTGGGATGCGAATAGCAATCTTCCGTAGGCAGGCTGTTGGCCGCCCCTACAGGTTTTCTTAAGACAACGCCTTAAAAGGCGCGTTGAGATTGAAAAAACCTGGGTGGGACGCGAATAGCAATCTTCCCTAGGCGGATTGTTAGCCGCCCCTACAGGTTTTCTTGAGACAACGCCCTAAAAGGCACGTTGAGATTGAAAAACCTGAGTGGGGCGCGAATAGCAATCTTCCGTAGGCGGATTGTTAGCCGTCCCTACAGGTTTTCTTAAGACAACGCTCTAAAGTACCGGATGTTTTATACATGGATCGGAAGGAATCTCTAAAGTTTGGAGGGAAGGGCGGATGTACTACCAACTGGGAGAACGGATGGAAAAGATACAGGCATGCCCTAAGCGGCTCGACCAGCCGTATGTGGCTGTGCTTTCCCAACAGGAATTGGAAAAAGAGGGAACCCGTATGGGATTGAATGCCCGTACGGTGCGGGAGTGCGGGCATATCCGTATGACCAAGACAGAGGTTCACAGCCAGTATCTGTTCGGCACACTGTACATTCCGGTCCGGCGGGAGAAAGTCCAAAACAACAGGCACATTCCGGTTGGCTTCTATGTGCAGGACAATTTCCTGGTACTGGTGGATGAAAGCGGTGTGGCAGAGCGAGCGCTGCACCAGCTGTACGTACGTAAAAAATGGCGGAATCCCACGTTTGCCCGCGTACTTTATGATTTTCTGGAATACCTGATCGGGCCGGATCTCTTGTTCCTTGAAGAGTTGGAGGAACAGCTCACTCATATGGAAGATGCGGTTTTGAACGGAGATTTTGACGGCTTTAACCACCGAATGATGGCTATGCGAAAAGAGCTTTTGTACCTGCACAGCTATTATGAGCAGTTGATCGATCTGGGAGAAGCATTTCAGGAAAATGAAAATGGTTTTTTTACAGAGACAGAGCTTCGATATTTTAAACTTTTTACAAAACGTACGGAGCGGCTCTGCAATAATGTCCAGCTTTTGCGCGACTATTCGATACAGGTACGCGAGGTCTACCAGGCCCAGGTGGACATCAAACAGAATCAGATTATGAAGGTGCTCACGGTGGTGACGACTGTCTTTTTGCCGCTCTCCTTAATTGCCGGCTGGTATGGAATGAATTTTGCCAATATGCCAGAGTTGCACTGGTCATTTGGGTATCCACTCGTTATTTTGTTCAGCGCTTTGGTTGTTGGCGTTTGCATATGGATTTTCCGGAAAAAGAAGTTCCTTTGAGTTTTGTGCAGGACGCCAAAAAGGAGCCAGCCTCGTATGCGAAAGGATGCACAAAGATTTAATAAGATGCAATTTTTGCTTACATTGCGAAAAAAGTTCCATTATAATAAAAGGGCCGGCGTTTCGGTAAAATGGATGTGTTCCATCTAAAACTCGATATAGATGTAAGTCCAGCTCCTGATAGCGTGTTGTCTATGACGGTTTTCCGTTTTTAGATGACACGTTTTTTTGTTGCCTTCCTCAGAAAAGTCGGATGGATGTGGCAGAACAAGTGGGAATTGCTTTCCCGGACCCATACGCCGAGAAAAGTATTTTTATAGTGAAGGAGAGTACAGAATGTCGGAAACAAGACAGGATGCAAACGCATACCTTGCAGCAGCGCCGGTTGGAAAACTACTTTTGAAGTTTTCGATCCCGTGTGTGCTGTCCATGCTGGTAAGCGCTTTGTACAACATTGTGGATCAGATCTTCATCGGGCAGAGCGTGGGGTATCTCGGAAATGCAGCTACCAATGTGGTCTATCCATTTACGATGGTGGCATTGGCCCTAGCCCTTTTGGTTGGGGACGGCAGCGCTGCATTTCTGAGTTTGTCTCTGGGAAGCGGAGATCAAGAGACCAGTCACCGATGCATCGGAAATGGCATTGTTTTATCGGCCGTGGTGGGGATTGTATTGATGATTATCGGCCTTGTGTTCACAGATCCCATCCTACATCTGTTCGGCGTGACAGAGGCGTGTTATGCATATGCTTGGGACTACATGCGGATTATATTGCTGGGGATTCCATTCTATATTTTTACATCGGGGATGAATGCGGCAATCCGTGCGGATGGGTCACCAGGATATTCGATGGTTGCAACTGTGTTAGGGGCCGTCATCAATCTGATTTTAGATCCAGTTTCGATCTTCATTTTTCATATGGGGGTCAAAGGCGCCGCAATTGCCACCATTATTGGACAGATTGCTTCCTGCATCATGACGGCGGCGTATTTTCACAAGCCCAAATCCTTCCGTTTTCAAAAGCAGAGTTTTCGGTTGCACAGCCGGATTGCGCGAAGAATTTGTCAACTTGGCGTTTCCAGTTTTATCACGCAGATTGCCATCGTTGTTATTATCAGTGTAGCGAACAACATGATTGTTCTTCAAGGGCCGCAGTCTCCTTATGGAGCGGATATTCCTCTCTCTGCGGTGGGAATCGTGATGAAAGTGTTTGGCATTGTGATTGCATTTTCTGTGGGAATTGCCGTGGGAGGCCAGCCGGTCATCGGATACAACTATGGAGCGGGCAATTTTAAGAGGGTATTCTCTGTGTACCGGTTGGTGATTCTGGCGAACATCGCGGTAGGAGCGATCTCCATGTTGCTGTTTGAATGTTGTCCGCAGGTGATTGTGCACCTATTTGGCAGCGAGAGTGACTTATACAACGAATATGCAAATCTCTGTTTCCGTATCTATCTAGGAGGCATTCTTTTGTGTTGTATTCAGAAGGCCAGCAGCATCTTTCTGCAGGCGATCGGCAAGCCGGTCAAAGCGACCGTACTCTCCTTGTCCAGGGATGTGGTATTTTTGGTACCCGGCGTGGTGATCCTGTCCTCGCTTTTTGGCGTGACAGGGATGCTGTGGGCGGCCCCTGTGGCAGACGTATTGTCCTTTTTACTCACGATTTTACTGATCGGAATGGAATCCAAGTCCATCCGCCGAAAGGAGGAATCCGAGGAATGCAAAAGCGCATTGCCACTATCAGCCGTGAGTTCGGTAGCGGTGGAAGAAGTATAGGACGGTTGGTTGCACAGCAACTCGGCGTGGCGTTTTATGACAAGGAACTGGTAAAAAAATCGCGCTGGAAACCGGTTTTGACGAACAATATGTGGAGCAAGAAAGCGAAGATGTGCCAAACAAGAATTGGTTTGCATACGCTTTTTCTACGCGGGGGACCCAAGGCGCGATGAACGGTATGTCCACAGAAGACTTTCTCTGGGCCATGCAAAACAAGGTGATTCATCAGTTGGCGGAGAAGGGGCCCTGTGTAATTGTAGGTCGTTGCGCCGATTACATCCTGCGGGAGCGAGACGATTGCTTCCACGTATTCGTACATGCAGATCTGGGAACAAGGGCTCAACGGATTGTCCGTTTGTATGGGGAATCGGAAAAGAGTCCGGAAAAACGATTGGAAGAAAAGGATCGAAAACGGCGCCTCTATTACCGCCATTATACGGACCGGGAGTGGGGAATGTCACAGAATTACCATCTATCCCTGGACAGCGGTCTGATTGGTGTGGAACCCTGTGCGGACTTGATCGTCCGGCTGGTTCGTGCCTTGTAAGCGGTAAGACCAGATTGCGCAATCGGGGCTTATTCGATCTTCCAAGCAGGAGCAAAACAACAAAGACGCCCAAAACCCGGTCAAGTGGACCGCGTTCTGGGCGCCTCTTTGTATGACGAAACTAGAATCATTCTGGAATCGTTCGTTTCGCGTTTCTTTAAATCAAATGGAGTTTTTGTAACGCTGAGTGAATACCATCCTGCTGGACCGTTCCGGTGACCATACACGATACCTGCCCTAGTTTTGCGGTATGGCGCCCCATGGCGATCCCGGTCCCGACGCTGCGAAACATATCGTAGTCGTTGTCCGCATCGCCAAATGCATAGGCATGTTCCCGCGGAATCTGAAAGTACTCTAAAACGTTCTTCACGCCCAGGCCCTTGGAAATACCACGTTGTCCGACGTCGCATGCCTGATTGCCGGGTTGATCTGTGATGTCATACCGGTCGCTAAAATCGTGTAAAAACCGGTCCCGCTTGTCCACACAGTCGTAAGTGACCATCAGCTTATTAATGTGCAGGCCTTCGAGCGATTGCAGAGGAAGAAACCGATCGATGGGGAACGCATATTTACGCATCATCCCCTGAAAGGATTCTTCAGAGAGATCCCGGCAATAACAATACTCCGGTTCCTCCAGAACCGAATTGATTCCCACCATATCGAGATAGGTAACAAGGGTGCGCAATGCCTCAGGTGCAATGGTCTGATTGTGAATCACCGTGCCGCCCGCTTCCGAACGCGCGCCATTGGCGGTGATATAACAGTCAAACAAAAGGAGGCTGGGGAGCACATAACACTGGGAACGTCCAGTGGCGAGAACGGTGAGAAATCCCTGTTCGCGCAACTGTGCGATTGCCTCTTTCGTTTTTTCAGTGGGAGCAAAAATCCCAGACGGCCCATCGATCAGCGTGCCATCTGCGTCGAAAAATACTGCGCCCTGGTACATTTGAGTCAACACCCTTTCTGTCTATATGTTCCGGCGGATGAAGCGAAAACATTGCCGTTCCGATTTTACCACTGCATCGCCGGATGGGTCAAGGTTTGACAAGATGTTTACAGAGATGGGATCAAACGGTCCTTCTACGCGGGCGATGCGGGAACATCTTCTACAACTTGCGGTATGGCGCCGGGTGTGCTATAATACGTTTTATTTAAAAGCAGGTTGTTACTGTCCAAAGGGGGGCTAAAATTGACCAATTATCATCCATATCTACCGCAACAAAATGATCCGTATATCCCCTATCCACAGGCTAGAATGGACCCGTTTTACGAGCAAAGACGTGAAGAAAAACATATGCTTCGAAAAACGGCGAGCGGCCTGAGCTGGATGCTTCTGTTGGTCGTTTTGCTGATGGCGGTTTTGCCGTCCGTAGAAAACGGTTTTTTGCGAATGGTGGGGTACCGTTGGCAGGGAGAACTCCAGTTCGGCGGGTATACGTCCCTGCTGTATTACCTGGTCAATGGCGTCACTTATATTTTGGCGTTTGCCTTGCCGCCGCTTTTGTATCTGGCGATCAAGCGGCAGCCATTACAGAGGGTCCTGCTGTTTGAAAAGACACCGTTTTCCACAGCGCTGGCGTGTGTTTTTCTGGGAATGGGTGTGTGTATGCTGGCGAATTTTCCAGCGAATTGGATGGCGGACTTTTTGGAGTGGGCAGGCTACAGTGGGACTTTGCCGGATTCTCCACTCACCGGAGAACCGTCCATTCAGGCGCTATATTTTATTTCGCTCGCGGTAATTCCACCACTTGTAGAAGAGTTGGTTTTCCGCGGCGCAGTGCTGCATGGCCTCCGGCGGTTCGGGGATGGCTTTGCCATTGTTGGTTCCGCGTTTTTATTCGGCATGTTCCACGGGAACTTGATTCAGCTGCCATTTGCCTTTCTTTGCGGTCTGGCGTTAGCCTTTGTAGTGGTTAAGACCGGAAATCTTTGGGTATCCATAGCGATTCATTTTCTCAATAATGGTCTATCGGCTGCGATTACCCTTCTGCAATGGTATCAGGGAGATCTCTTGGCGAATACAGTCTATCTGATCGCCTTTGCTGCTTGGATTCTCCTGGGTATCGGCTCCGTCGTATTTCTAGCTGTACGTAGAAAGGGTTTTTTCCGTTTGTCCCGGACGGCTTGTGCACTGACGGTAGGACAAAAATTTCTCCATATGATCGTCAATCCAGGAGGCTTGGTTCTATTTGGCTACTGTGCCCTGTCCTGTGTGCTGATGATGTATCTATGATGCCGGGGAGGGTTTCTTCTGGAAAATCGTGACGAAGCATTCATGCGGGAGGCCTTGGAACTTGCCCGGGAGGCCGCTGCGGAAGGAGAGGTTCCCGTCGGGGCGGTGATCGTCTATCAGGATCGTGTGATTGCGCGCGGACGAAACCGGCGGGAGGTCGGGAAAAATGCACTTTGCCATGCGGAGTTGGAGGCAATCGATGGGGCTTGCCGTGCATTGGGAGGCTGGCGCCTGTGGCAGTGTACGCTGTATGTGACATTGGAGCCCTGCCCTATGTGCGCCGGTGCAATTATCAATGCGCGAATTCCGCGCGTGGTATTTGGCGCGAAAGACCAAAAGGCGGGTTCCTGTGGTTCCGTAGTGAACCTCTTCGCATTGCCGTACAACCATGCGCCGGGTGTCACCGGCGGCGTGTTGGAAGATGTGTGCGCGGGATTGCTGACCGCCTTCTTCAAAGAGTTGCGTTCTCGCCGGAAGAGGGAAGCCAGGCAGAGTGCCGAGCCCAAAGGCCGGTAAAGTTCGGAAGGGATGCCGGAGATGTGCATATGCACATCTCCGGCATCCCTTCTTGTGTGGGTGTAAGAACATTGGAATAAGGGGTTTGGGCGCAAAGCATTCCATGATGCAGATTGCGGGAAGAACCATGGCTGCATACTCTTTGTGCTCGGCGCCTGCAACCCTTTAGGCATCATTCTTCAGAACAGCTGATAATGTTTGCAGGCTTTATAAATGCCATCGTCGTCAATACCGGCGGTTACGTATTCCGCCACGTTCTTTAGATCCTCCACTGCATTGCCCATTGCGATGGAATGGCCCACGACTTTCATCATGGTGATGTCGTTGTATCCATCTCCAATGGCATAAGCATCCTCCGGCGAAATCCCAGCCTCCTTCAGAAAGATCTGTACGCCACGGGACTTGTCTTTTCCCTGGAAGGAAAGATCTGCGGCCAGGCTGCCGGGATGCTTATTCAGAACCATCGGCTTTTGGAAGGCTGGTTTGCACCGGAGATAATGCGCCTCATCCTGAAAAACAAAATCGATCAGGCTGGCGTGAACGTCTTCCGGCTCCCAGTCGGTCTGTAGATAACCGGGCATGCCATAGCTTTCGTTTAACGGCTCGATTTGTTCCTCTGGAACATGGCGAGCCCATCCCCGGGTGTTCCCTACAAAATTGTACCAGCAGCCATAGCGGTCGAAATATTCAATGTACTTCCGGATTTCATCCGGAGAAAAGCACTCTTCAAAGACCGTTTTTCCATCCACCACCACATGGGCGCCGTTCATCGCCACATAGTTGGAGAAGATGCCGGGAAAATATTTATGAATAAAGAGTTCTGGTCTTCCAGAAGAAATAGCGACAATATGTCCATTTTGCTTTAACTGTTTCAACGCTTCCAGAGCGCTGGGTTCCACATAAAAATACCGCTCATTGTGTGAGGAAAGCAGTGTGCCATCTATATCAAAGAAAATGACTTTTTTACTCATATGCCTCTCCTTTCTGGTCGCTCAGTCCCAGAATATAATCGGTTGATACGTGGTAGTATTTTGCCAATTTCAGCACAGCCCAGACAGGGATCTCGCGAATGCCCTTTTCGTAACGGCGGTAGACCTCCCGCTTGCAGCTTAATACATCGGCAATCTCCTGCTGTGTCTTATCGTGGTCGATTCGTAAGTCCTCAATGCGTTGGAAAAACATGGCCCCACCTTCTTTCTCTATGCTACTATTTTGTAGCATAGAAGATACGCTTTTGCAACCAAATGGTGGCTAAATGAACATAGAATTAAAATGAGATAATTACTGGTATCGCATAAAGAAGAACAGAAAATTTGGATTATATAAATAAATTTTTGTAGAAAAGATTCATTTTTTCAACTGCTATAGAGAAGGAGAGTGCCCCAAAACTGTGAATTTTTAAGTTCATAGTTTTGGGGCATCCTCCTTCTGTCTGGAAAAATATCTGAGTTCCTAAAAAATGAGGGTATCCTTCCGTCATTTCATGACTTTTGGGACACCCTCAATTGCTTAATATTTCAAATTGCGATAATATTTGTCGTTCAATAGATGCTTTTTACGGCGTTTCGGACGACGATAACGCTTGCGGCCACTGCCGCCGCGCGGTGGCCTCCGGTTGCTCAAAATGACAATCACAACCACTACAACGCCCAGTCCGATACATACCCATGCGATGATACCAATCCAATTGACCGTGCGGTTTGAGGTGGGCGCCATACTGGAGGATGGAAGCAAGCTGCTATCATCCGGCACACTGACCGACGGGAGAGAGATCGAACTAGAGGATTCTGAGCTGGAAGATTCCGCCTCAGAAGAGGAACTCGACGCGTTGGACGAAGCTTCCGGTGTGGAAGAGCGGGAACGGCTGGAAGTGGACGGTCTTCTGGAGGCCGTCTGCGAACTGCTTGGAGCCGTAGCCTGCGAAGAGGGAGGAGCCACAGGCGGTGTTGATGTAGCAGGTGGCTCTGACACCGGCGGCGCGGTGGATGTTGTGGAGGGGGCCTCTGACGGTGTTTCAGAGGAAGGGGGCGTTTCGGGTGACGGGTCTACGACCGGTGTGGTGGGATCTGGGGTCGGTTCCACAGCAGGTGGGGCGGATTCCGGAGTGCGGCCGATCACCTGTTGTTGAGTCTGTTGGGGCTGTTGCGGGTCCGTGGAGACCTCGGTTGCAAAAGCTACTGTTCCAAAGGTGGACGCCACACCGAATACGATCATAAAAACGAGCAACAACGCTCTACTATGTTTTTTCAATTTGAAACCTCCTGAGATAACCGGCAGGGGCGCGGGCTCCCTATGGGCAACGGGACCCTGTCGAGGGAATGGTCGGAAAATCTCTTCAATCAAGGGGGCGTTTTTTGCCGAATCTGCGCATATTTGCGGGCTACAAGTAATTATAGCATATTTCGAAGAGAAAGCAACCGAACCAGCCCGGCTGGCCTACATACAGCGGTTAATTTTTTATGAACAATCTGCCTAGAGGTGCAAATCCCATCCGGTCAGCGTATGAATCAGTGTTTGGTCGTCGCCAAACCCAGTCTGACGCGAATAATAATCCACTTCCAGAATACCGATCGCCAAAACTAAGATACAAAGCGTGCTGTAGAATGAGACGGCAAAGATCCGTGCATTTGTATTCCGTTTCATGATACGTCCTGTTCCTTTCCGAGGGTTACGTAAGTTGGTTCAATGTTTCTGCCAGGGCTTTTCCGAAGAGCTGCCCGGAGTACTTTACCTCTTCCAGTGTATTGACTTCTGTGCCAAACTCCACCAGTAAAGAGCCTTTTGTCATGTGCTCGTTGTATTTACGGGGGCAGAAGCTGAGGGGGCGCGCCAACCCTGGGTATAGATCGGAGAGGCTTTTTTGAACGCGGACTCCTAAGCGAAGATTGTACTCCCAGTCGGGGAATCCCAGAGTTCCGTCATCGTCACAACCTGAAATAATCATGATTTGGGCAGCTTTCTTCCCCTGGATCATCGCGGTGGGTTTCAGACGGATGCCATCCTGCGTTCCCATGGCATCGCGGTGAACATCCAATGTGACCTGGATGTCTGGATATTTTTCCAGATTTCGTTGGATGGTTTCGCCAGAGCGGTCGTAAGCACCGTTATAACTGGGGTAATCATGACAGGTGGTGTCATGAACCACGCCGAAGCCAGCAGCTTCCAGCTGTTTTTTGATTTCCTCACCTACTGCCACCACATTTTGAGAGTTGTCCTGTGTGCGGGAAGAACCCGCGAACGCCTCGGTTGTATGTGTGTGGTAAATAAGGATTTGGATGGTTCCGTCCTTTTTCATTTTAACCGCTGGTTCCTTGGCTAATTCAGCGCCAATGTCGATATCGTGATTTTGATTGGTATTTTTGACCCACATGTTTTCGTATTGAATGCCGGAATTGCTGATACTCAACTCTTTGACATTTCCAGTGATTGTTTCACTGACGGTACCTGAGGAAACGGAGGAGGAAGACGGTGTGCTGGAAGAACTGGCTGGTTCACTAGAAGAGATTGGGGCCTGGGAGGACGAGACAGCCGGTGTGCTGGCGACGGTATCCTCGGAAAAGTCTGTGCGAAACGCTTCTGCTGCACCACCCGGAAGGATGAATCCCGCCGCTGCGAGCGCGGCATCCCCCGCGTGCAGTTCCGGCAGGCGGGCTGCCGTACAGAATACTGCCACAGCGGCAAGCGCTGCAGAACAAAGCATCCGTCCATATTGTCGCCAATTTTTCATGTTTTGCATTCCCCCGCCATTCAACCGATTCGGCCCTGCTTTTGACGTACAAAAACCGTAGCCGTGCTTCTTAATGTGTATGCAGGTCCATAGAAATACAGACCTGTGGAAAAATGGGACATCTTGAAAAAAGCACAATTGGAGAAGAAGCGAGAGTGGGCGTGAATGGCGTCCCCCAGTTTGGAGAACTTTATGGGGTTAGCTGGCCAGGATGGAGAATTCCTCAACAGAAAGCGAGGGGTTTAAGGCGGTATTGATGGCCATGGCGACCATGCGTGCAGCGCGGGCAATGAGCAAATCGATCTCGCGCGGAGTAACCACCATATTTGCACCGCGCGGAGCAACCTTATCTTTAGGAGCGGCGTATCCAAGCAGATCAGCGGCAAGTGTGCCGGCGTCCACCACAGTAGGAACGCCAATTCCAACGACTGGGACGCCGAGCGTTTCCCGGCTGAGCTGGGGACGGGCGTTATTGACTCCGGAGCCGGGGGAGATGCCACTGGTACTGAGCTGTATGGTACATCCCAGGCGGCCTAAGCTGCGCGCTGCCAATGCATCGACTGCGATCACAGCGGCAGGCTGAAATTCTCGGGCCAACGCGGACAGAAGCTCGCGGGTTTCGACTCCTGTACAGCCCAACACCCCTGTGCTGACCACTGCGACGGGGCGCAAGCCGTCCAGCCCCGTGACCCGTGCAATCTCTCCCCGGATGTGTCGCGTTGCAAGAACCTGTTCTGCGGTTTGCGGTCCCAAAGCATCCGGGGTGATCGCTCGATTGCCAAGACCTGCCACCAAAACAAGCCCTTTTTCTGGCAGAAGTGCACGGAGTTCATCGCGCAGTTGGTGCAGAAGTTCGTCCCCACTGTCGATATGATCCGAGATGGCAGGGACCTCCAACGTGATATATTCCGCGCCGTTTTCTCGTATGCGTGTAATTGTACAATTCTTCTTTTTCTCTACCCGCTGGCTTGCTGGCTCCGTATATTCCAGCGCAAGGTCGGTACGGTATTCCATATACATTTCTCCCTTTTGTGATTTCGTAGAAAGGCGCTGCTTTTTCAGAAAAAGCTTGATTTTTTGGAACCTTAATGGTAGAATAAAAACTACATGACAGCACCAAAGGAGGTGGAACTATGCCGAATATTAAATCTGCTAAGAAGCGCGTGAAGGTGACTGCTACAAAGACGCTTATCAATAAAGCATTCAACTCCAGCCTGAAGACGGAGATCAAAAAAGCAAACCTTGCAGTAGAGACCGGTGCGGAAAATAAGGCTGAGGCCGTCCGTGTTGCGGTGAAGAAGATCGATCAGGCGGCTGCAAAGGGCATTCTGCATAAGAACGCAGCTGCGAGAAAGAAGTCCGCTCTCGTTCGCAAGCTGAACGGTGCGCAGGCTTAAGTCGAATACGCGAGGAAAAGCTGAAAGCAGAGCATATGCTCTGCTTTTTCTCATATTGCATGGGAAATCATTTCCAAGGGGAATTTCATTTGACTTTTTGTAGGAAAACGGTTATCATATAGATAACAATTTGGTTGTATCAACAAGCTCCTCGCCGCGGCGGCGTTCCCCGGCCTGCCGGGCTTGTATTTACAAATGGAGGTGCTCGCATTGAAAAAAGGAAATAACTTTGCTGTTTTTATTACAATTGTTTCTGCTCTTGCAGCTGTAGCCGCTGCTGCTGTGGCTGTTGTCCTCTTTTTTGAAAAGAAGCGGAAGGACGAAGAGGAGCTTGAGCACTATTTGGATTGCTCCATTCAGTGAGGACGGAGATTTTCTTCCGTATGGACGGGAAAGGATACGGGCAGGTATGCTACCTGCCCGTTTTATTTTTGTGTCTTCTCCGGAATTCCCGCCACCGTTCAATGTCACGGCGTGTTTTTTCATAGATATGCTTCAGAAGTTTGTACAATAACATGCCGATAAAGCGTCCCTGTAGGATGCGAAGGCCACGGTAAGCATATTTCCCATATCGGACATAGCGATTAGCTCTTATCTCCGGGTTTTGAAAATATCGCGGCGAGATAGCCAAAGAATACTGCGGCGGCAATCCCCGCTGCTCCCGCCGTCAGTCCACCGGTAAATATACCCAGGAATCCTTTTTCCCGGATTGCTTCCAGGGTTCCCTTTGCCATATTGTAGCCAAATCCCGTCAGGGGAACTGTAGCGCCTGCACCTGCAAAATCGACCAAAGGCTCATAGAGGCCAAGCCCACCCAGAACAACCCCAAGCGTAACAAATAGGACCAAAATACGGGCTGGAGTCAGCTTGGTGTAATCGATTAACAGCTGACCGACGACGCAGATCGCTCCGCCGACAACGAATGCCCAAACATATTCCATATGTTTCACCTCATGGATTAGTATGAGGAAAGGGCTGCCATTTTATGCAAAATGTGATTGGATTGCTGCCTAGAAAAAAGGCTAAAGCGTACGGCATGGAACGTTTTGAAATCAATGAGAGTGACCGGGGAATAGCTTTTGAAAAATTTTCTTTGTACCGGTGGTATTCCTTATAAATGGAAAGGGAGGGACGCTGTATGAAAAAGGCGATATGCACCGCGGTTTTGTTAGGGGCCTGTGCAGCACTGATTGGCTGCACGACAACTTCTCTGCAAGGACCGGAAACGGTTTCTCATCGAATTGAAACATCCACATCCTTGGTACAGCCTTCTTCTGAAGAGGAGGAGATGGTTACAGATGGCTTTTCGCTTTCTGTGCAGGAAGGAACAATTCTGCCCGCCCCGAAGGAAATTGTAATCATCATCAATAATGGGACGGAAAAGGAAGTCGGATATGGGGAGAACTATTGGCTGGAACGTCAGACAGACAATGGCCGATGGGAGAAGCTGGACTATTTACCGGATGCTGCCTGGCATGACATCGGAATATTGGCAAGCCCTCACTCCCGCAGCGAACACCGGATTCATCCGGTGGATTCCTATGGGGAAGATGCCCTTTCGCCGGGGCACTATCGCTATGGAAATACGTTTGGCGGCGAAATATATTATGCAGAGTTTGATATTGTCGCATCTTAAGATGTTTCGAAAATGCATCTGTAATCATTGGTCTTTTGTTTCGAATACTTTTCATGAAAGCGAATCCATTATACATGGATTTTTGAACGGTCAAATGAATAAAGAAACAGGTGATTGTCATGAAAAGGATTTGTGTGTTATGATATTTTATCAAAGAAGGCTGTAACAAAGACCTGAATTGGCGCAAGAGTAGGAAGAGTTAAGGAGCAACGACAGAATAGAACGTTTTCCAAAGGGCCGATCATCATTCCAGTTTACAATGTAGGGCAATATGTATCAGAATGTTTGGATAGTGTCGTTAATCAGACAGTAGTAAATATGGAAATATTTGTGTGAATGATAGTCCTACGGATCGTTCAGGCAAAATTTTGGAGCGCTAGGCGAAGAAAGATAACCGTATCACTGCTATAAATCGAAAATACTGCGCAAAATGAAAGGGGTTCTTCGCTGCTATCGTGAGCATGGAATGTCCTATACGCTCAATTGTATACGTGTAAGCCTGTTTGGAAGATAAGTCCTTTTCGTTGTTAAGGAAAATTTAGCAGCTGCGGTTATACCTTGTGCTGGAAGTTCGGCTGTTGCTGTGATATAATCTATCCGTGTATTTTAATAGGAAATGGAAACGGGTGATTCATTTGTCAATACCACGCGAACGAATCCGCAATTTTAGTATTATTGCCCACATCGATCACGGTAAGAGTACGTTGGCGGATCGCATATTGGAGCAGACGAAATCAGTCGCGCTGCGCGACATGGAAGATCAGATTTTGGACGACATGGACTTGGAGAGAGAGCGTGGAATCACGATCAAAGCCCATGCAGTTACATTGGTATATCACGCAAAGGACGATCAGGACTATGTGTTCAATCTGATCGATACGCCTGGTCATGTGGACTTTAACTATGAGGTATCGCGCTCTCTGGCAGCATGTGAAGGAGCGGTCTTGGTGGTGGATGCCTCACAGGGGATTGAGGCCCAGACTCTGGCCAACACCTATTTGGCAGTGGATGCGGGATTGGAGATTGTGCCAGTTATCAATAAGATCGATTTACCGAGTGCCCAGCCAGAACATGTGCGGCAGGAGATTGAGGACGTGATCGGTATTCCAGCGGATGAGGCTCCTTGTATTTCGGCAAAGATGGGGACCAATATCGGCGCGGTGATGGAACAAATCGTCAAACAGGTTCCACCGCCCGAGGGCGAGGAAGACGCCCCTCTGCGCGCATTGATCTTCGATTCCTACTACGATGCCTATAAGGGCGTCATCGCGCATGTACGCATCAAGGATGGGACGGTTCACCCCGGCGATACCATCCGTATGATGAGTGTAGGCAGTGAGTTTACGGTAGTGGAATGCGGCTACATGCGCGCCACCAGTTTTGAACCGATGGACTGTCTGCGCGCAGGCGAGGTTGGTTATATTGCGGCATCGATCAAGGCGGTCCGTGAAGCGCGTGTCGGGGACACCATTACCCGGGCGGACAATCCGGCAAAGGAGCCACTGCCGGGATACCGTGCAGTACAGCCCATGGTGTTCTGTGGGATCTATCCCGCGGATGGAGCAAAATATCCGGATCTGCGGGATGCGCTGGAGAAATTGCAGCTCAATGACGCGGCGCTCTCCTTTGAGCCAGAGACCTCCATCGCGCTGGGCTTTGGATTCCGCTGTGGTTTTTTGGGGCTTTTGCATATGGAGATCATCCAGGAGCGCCTGGAACGGGAATACAATTTGGACATTATTACGACTGCGCCAAGCGTTGTCTACCATATCACAAAGACGGACGGAGAGATGATCGCGATCGACAACCCGACCAATTATCCGGACCCATCGTTGATAGCGCAGGCGGAGGAACCGATCACCAATGCCCACATTTATACACCGAAGGAATACGTGGGCAATATTATGGATCTTTGTCAGGAACGCCGCGGTATTTTTAAGGACATGAATTATATTGACACAGACCGTGTCGATATTCACTATGAGTTGCCTCTCAATGAGATCATTTACGACTTTTTCGACGCGCTGAAATCGCGTACGCGCGGTTATGCCAGCTTTGACTATGAGCTGGCCGGTTACCAAAAGAGCAACCTAGTCAAACTGGACATCATGCTCAATGGCGAAGTCGTGGATGCATTGTCGTTTATCATTCATGCGGACAAGGCATATCCCCGTGCACGCAAAATGGCAGAAAAGCTGCGCGAAAAAATTCCGCGCCAGCTCTTCGAAGTACCGATTCAAGCTTGCGTGGGGGGACGGATTATTGCCCGTGAAACGGTCAAAGCGTTGCGCAAGGATGTTTTGGCGAAATGTTATGGCGGCGACATTAGCAGAAAGAAGAAGCTGCTCGAGAAGCAGAAGGAAGGTAAGAAGCGCATGCGCCAGCTGGGAACCGTCGAGGTCCCGCAGGAAGCGTTTATGAGTGTGCTGAAACTGGATGAGTAAGATTGGGCTGTATTTGCATGTGCCGTTTTGTGAAAAGAAATGTCCCTATTGTGATTTCTATTCCATACATGCCTCTGAGGAATGGTTAAATTTATATACGGATTGTATGATTAAAAGAATGCAATACAATTCGTTTAAATTAGGCCGTTTGGCGGACACTCTCTATTTTGGGGGAGGCACGCCCAGTTTATTGAGGGGAACCCGGATAGCGCGTCTGATAAAACAAGCGAAAATTTCCTTTGGCTTACAGGATGCGGAGATAACCGCAGAGGTCAATCCCGGTATCGACCTGGACGATTTTTTACAGGGCTTTCGGGCAGAGGGGGGCAATCGCCTATCGATCGGGATGCAGTCGGCGGATGACCGGGAACTCAAGCTCTTGGGCAGGCGGCACACGTTTGCACAGGTGGTACAGGCTGTAGAGACTGCGCGTAGAGTAGGCATCGACAACCTTTCCCTGGATCTAATGCTTGGTATCCCTGGCCAAACGGTGGAAAGCGCCAAGCGTTCGGCGGCCGTTTGTGCCGAGTTAGGAGTGCCGCATGTGTCGGCCTACCTCCTGAAAATTGAGCCAAACACGGCCTTTTATCAGCGCAGAGAGCAGCTGCAATTGCCGGACGAAGAAGAGGCATGTACTCTGTATGAAGCGGTCTGTGACGAATTGGAGCGGCATGGTTTAAGACAATACGAAATCTCCAATTTTGCCAAGCCGGGCTTTGAGAGCCGTCACAATCTGAAATATTGGCATTGTGAAGAATATCTGGGACTTGGCCCTGCAGCACACTCCTTTCTAAGTGGAAGGCGTTTTTATGAAACGCGCGATCTTCGCGCATTTTTAGCTGGACAGCCGCCCATAGAGGACGTAGACGCCGAGATACCTGCGGGGAGTCCGAAAGAATACGCCATGTTGGCACTCCGATTAACAGAGGGATTGCAGGATCAAAAATACAGCGCACGCTTTGGAATTTCCCTCCCAACGCATTGGAAACGCAGTGCGCAGAACTATGCACATGCAGGTCTGACAGAATGTTGGCCGGGAGGGTTCCGATTTACCCGAAAAGGTTTTTTAGTTTCGAATGCTCTGCTTGCAAAGATTTTATACGAATCGTAATATTATATATAATAATACAAATAGAATATTCTGTTGTTGGCGTATGTCCTTTTTGTATGGGAACTTTAAAAGGAGAGCGTTCCAATTGAGGGAGTCCTTTTGGCGGTAATTTCGGATGCTTGTTTGATTGTTCAGGCCAATGATACACCCTTTGGCGATTGGAAAATGGGCATATCGCCTGTTATACAGCGGATCATTCGTTCATCCTGAGATTTTTAAATCTTTTGGATGATGGAAAGTGGAAGAGAAGAAAAGGCCCTGCATCCGGTGTAGAACACTGGATGCAGGGCCTTTTTTAGACAATTTAGGGTTTCCCTCTGTACCGATTTTATCAGACGCCTTGCTTTCTTGGGGAACCGCCAAACCGTCTGTTTACTTCTTGAGGATTCTCTTTAAATAGGCTACGTCCAGCAGGTTCACGGTCTCGAAATTTCCTTTATAAAACACGGCCCAATTATTGAATACACAGGGCAATTCCTTTGCTTTTTGTAATGTATCGACCTGAATAAACGATACAGGTACGTCATTCGCTGCGCAGTACTGCCGAATGGTCTCCACGCTTTGATGGATATAGGGACACTGCATATCATAGTAAATGGTTAATTCCTGATTTGCAATTTTCCCAATTTTTGCATTTGGGGCGAATCGCGGTGTTGTTCCATCAAAAGAACACGCAAGCAGTTCATAGCCTGGATCGGCCGTATCAACGCACTCAAAGCCAAATTCTTTTGCAAATGCTTGATCGGAAAGCCAGGGCTTTTGCCTTTTTGCGCCAAGCATACAAATGCCGGATTTTCCCTTCTCTTTGGCATCCGCGAAACAATACTCCATCAGCGCCTTCCCATACCCTTTTCCTTTGTAGTTGCCAGAAACCCACAAGCAATATAGGTAATAGTAGTTGTCGCCAACTACAGGAACCCAAGCGGTTTCGAGAGGCGCATATTCGATAAAGACGGTTGCCTTTTCGTTCAACTTCCGAAAGACATGACCCTCTGGAAGCCGGTCTGAAAGCCATTGTCTCTTTGCTTCCACCCCCGGATGGGGCTTCCTGCTGCGAATGATACAGCACAAATGCTCGTGTAATAGGTTTTCGGATGTTAAATTTATAAACTCTGTATCCATATGGACCTCTTTTCTCCATGGTTCTGGTGAGTACGATCCCTTGCTGTGGTCTCACTATTTTGAGAAGAATCCAATACTTTGGAAGAGCGGTACACTCTTTAATCAAAGAATCTGCCTGCTGAGGAAAGGAAACAATGGAAAGCCGATGCATTTACTTGGAATCAATCCTTGTAGGAGCGACTCTTTTATCCATCCTCTTGAATAGAACAAAACCAGGACAGGGGACAAAGAGGCCCTGTCCTGGTCCGGTTATGCTTTTTTATCGTCGAACATCTCTTTAATTTTGTCGAAAAAGCCTTTGCGTTTTTGGTAGTTTTTCTCTTCCGCGCAGCTATCAAATTCTTGTAAAAGTTGCTTCTGCTTTTGAGAGAGATTTTTGGGGACTTCGATGGTCATCCGGACATATTGATCTCCCCGGCCCCTGCCGTTGATATGGGGGATTCCCTTTCCTTTGAGTTTAAACACATCCCCGGGTTGTGTGCCCTCACGCACTTGGTAACTTACACGTCCGTCAATGGTCGGTACGGTTACCTCAGCACCGAGTGCCGCTTGCGTAAATGTGATCGGCATTTCACACCATACATCGTCCCCGCGGCGCTCAAAGATCGGATGCGGCCGCACATTTACATAGACATGTAAATCGCCGCTAGGGCCGCCGTTTGCACCTGCATTGCCTTGTCCGGAAACATTGAGCATCTGGTCATTGTCAACACCGGCAGGGATGTTGATCTCAATCGTCTTTTGTTTGCGCACGCGTCCGCTGCCGTTGCAAGTGTGGCAGGGAGATTCGATCACGCGGCCAGTACCGCCGCAGCGGTCACAGGTCCGCGCGGTCTGTACCACGCCAAACGGCGTACGCTGGTTGATACGTACTTGTCCCGAGCCGCCACACTGAGGGCAGGATGCTGGACTGGTTCCCTTCGCGGCGCCTGTGCCGCCGCAGTCCGGACACGACTCAATTTTGTTGAAGGATATGGTTTTTTTACAACCTTTTGCAGCTTCCTCGAAGCTGATGTTGACGACTCCCTCCGTATCGCTGCCGCGGCGCGGCGCATTTGGATTGGCACGGCGCGCGCCGCCGCCAAAGCCGCCAAAAAAGCTGTTGAAAATATCCCCCAAGTCGATGTCGCCGGTGAACGGGCTGCCGCCTGCACCGCCACCGAAGTTGGGGTCCACCCCGGCATGGCCGAACTGGTCGTACCGGGCCCTTTTATCTTTGTCCGAGAGTACCTCATACGCCTCATTGACTTCTTTAAATTTTGCCTCCGCCTCTTTGTCCCCCGGATTGAGATCCGGGTGATATTTTTTTGCCAATTTGCGGTAGGCTTTTTTTATTTCGTCTTCGGTGGCGTTCTTTGGCACACCCATCACTTCATAAAAATCCCTTTTATCGGCCACACCTATCACTCCTACAAATGCGCAAGCCGCCTCAGCTCTGTCTGGAAATCTCTGCCCACGCGAACTCTCATTTTTATGCGGCACAGCCGCGTTCTCTATCCTATCAGGTTTTCCGCCTGTTGTAAATCACTTTTAGAGAAAATCCACTTCGCCATTTTACGGGTGAAAGCTGTTGTGGGTATCATCCACACCCACAACAGCCTTACCATCGTTTATCAGGAACGAATACTGCCATGCAGTACGCCCGAAAGTTTATTTATTGTTGTTGTCATCGACGTCCTTGTACTCTGCGTCATAGACCGGATTGCCGTTTGTATCCTGCGCCGGGGCCCCCGCATTATCTGCCGGCTGGCCGCCTTGCGGTGCAGCTGCCTTATACAGCTTTTCGGAAACGGCATACAAAGCTTTTTGCAGTTCTTCTGTACGGCTCTTGATGTCCGCGACATCATTGCCGGAAACCGCCTGCTTCAGCGCATTGGACTTTGCTTCCAGGTCGCTCTTGTCAGAGGCGTCCATCTTATCGCCGCTGTCCTTTATCAGTTTTTCGACCGAGTAGCAGAGATTCTCCGCCTCGTTCTTTGTATCGACCTCTTCGCGGCGCTTTTTATCCTCTGCGGCATACTTTTCCGCATCCTTGACCGCCTTGTCGATGTCGTCCTTGCTCATATTGGAACTGGAAGAAATCGTGATGTGCTGCTCTTTGCCGGTTGCAAGGTCCTTTGCAGAAACGTTGACGATGCCGTTTGCATCGATGTCGAACGTGACCTCGATCTGGGGGATGCCGCGCGGTGCAGGTGCAATGCCGTCCAACTTGAACAGCCCCAACTGCTTGTTATCGCGCGCGAATTCACGTTCACCCTGCAGTACGTTGACTTCGACCTGTGTCTGGCCATCCGCAGCCGTGGAGAAGATCTGGCTCTTCTTAGTCGGGATGGTGGTATTGCGCTCGATTACCTTCGTCATGACGCCGCCCATGGTCTCAACGCCGAGGGACAGGGGCGTGACATCCAGCAACAACAGGCCTTCGACTTCGCCGCCGAGCACGCCTGCCTGCAATGCAGCGCCAATGGCAACGCATTCATCCGGGTTGATGCCCTTGAACGGCTCCTTGCCAGTCAGCTTCTTAACCTCTTCCTGAACAGCCGGGATTCTGGAAGAACCGCCGACGAGCAGAACCTTGCTGATCTGGCTGAACTGCAAACCGGCGTCCTGCATAGCCTGACGAACCGGGCCAATGGTCTTTTCTACGAGGTCAGCGGTCAGTTCATTGAACTTTGCGCGGGTCAACGTCATATCGAGATGCTTTGGACCGGTGGCATCGGCGGTGATAAACGGCAGGTTGATTTGGCTCGAAGTCATGCCGGACAGTTCGATCTTTGCCTTTTCTGCCGCTTCCTTCAGTCTCTGCATCGCCATCTTGTCGCCGGAGAGATCAATTCCGCTCTCCTGTTTAAAGGAGCTGACCATCCAATCGATGATGCGCTTATCAAAATCGTCGCCGCCCAAACGGTTGTTGCCAGCAGTTGCAAGAACCTCCTGAACACCGTCGCCCATCTCGATGATGGAAACGTCGAATGTACCGCCGCCGAGGTCATACACCATGATCTTCTGCTCTTCGCCCTTGTCGATGCCATAGGACAGAGCAGCTGCGGTCGGTTCATTGATAATGCGCTTTACATCAAGACCGGCAATCTTGCCGGCATCTTTTGTAGCCTGACGCTGTGCGTCGGTGAAGTATGCCGGAACAGTGATAACCGCAGAGGTGACCGTTTCGCCCAGATAGGCCTCTGCATCTGCCTTCAGCTTTTGCAAAATCATTGCAGAAATTTCCTGCGGGGTGTAGCTCTTGTCGTCGATAGCCACTTTATAGTTGGAACCCATCTCTCTCTTGATGGAAGAAATGGTGCGGTCTGGATTCGTGATCGCTTGGCGCTTTGCCACCTGACCCACCATGCGCTCGCCAGTTTTGGAGAATGCCACTACGGACGGCGTTGTACGCGCCCCTTCTGCGTTGGCAATTACGACCGGCTCGCCGCCCTCAATTACGGCTACGCAGGAATTTGTTGTACCAAGGTCAATACCAATTGTCTTACTCATAATCTATACCTCCAGTTTTGATTCGGTTGTTTTCGTCAGTAATTTATATTTGGAAGGGGGATTGCGGGATGGCGAACCGCTCAGTTTGCAACCACGACCGTTGCATGCCGGACGACTTTGTCGCCGATCTTATATCCCTTCTGATAAACCTGTGCGACCACATTTTCCGCTGCGCTCTCGTCATCGATGTGCGATACAGCATTGTGTAACTCCGGGTTGAACGCCTCCCCTGCGACGCCCATCTCGGCCACGCCTAGCTTTTCCAGTGCCCTTTTCAGCTGTGTCTGGACCATTTCAACGCCCTTGCGCAGATCTTCGACACTGCACTCCTGTTGCTCGAGCGCGCGCTCCAGATTGTCTGCCACCGGCAGAAATTCCAGCACCGCTGCGGCTGTCGCGTCGGAATAAATCGCCGCTTTTTCACGCTCGGTCCGCTTGCGGAAATTGTCATATTCCGCTGCGGTGCGCAAAAATTGATCTTTTTGCTTTTTCAGGGCCTCCTCTGCTTCTTCAAGCTTTTTCTGCATCGCTTCTTTCTCTGCTTTGGCCTTTTTGCCGCCAAAGCCTCCTTTGTCCTTTTTGTCTGCCTTTTCCGCTTGTTCGGAAGCCTCCGGCTCCGCGCTCGCCTGCGGTTCAGTTCCGGCCTCTGTCTGCGGATTCTTTTCCTCCGTATTCAACTGCCCGGACCCTCCTTCGTTTTAAATTGCGCCTTTTGCGCTCTATCATGATTAAGCATTATAATCCATCAATTCGGTAAGCATTTTTCCCACTGCATCGGATAGATACTCCATGTGGGAGATCACCTTCGCATAATTCATGCGCATGGGACCGATGATCGCCAGCGCACCGGCATCTTTGCCTCCAACGGTATAGCGGGAGATCACCACACTGGAATCTTTCAATTCCGGCCGGCCGGTCTCATCGCCGATCAGTACCTTCACACTCTTGCTCCGCTGTTCCAACAGACGGTTCAATTCATCCGCCCGTGCCAAAAAATCCATCATCCGGCGCGCCGTAAGGGAAAGTTCTGGATAAAAAAGGAGATTCGTCTGTCCCTCCATACAGATTTCCGCCTGCATGGAATCCCGAGCAACATCGAGAACGGCCATGAACGCAGAGGACATCAGGATCGCCATTTCTCCCATCGAGGCCGCCATATTCTGAATAAAGGCGGGCGTTACCTCTGAAACGGGCATTCCAGCCAACCGCTCATTGAACACCCGGAAAAACACCCGTAAGATTTCTTGGGACAGATCAAAATCGCAATGGAATACGCGCGTTTTCATGGTCCCAGCAGAGGTCATCAAAATAACCATCGCTGTCCGGCGACTCGTCTGTACGAACTGGATCGCGCGGATATTGGCGCCACGCCCGCTCGGTGTAGTTGACACTGCGGCAAACCGCGTAGCGGCTGCCAGAACTCTGGAGACGCCGTCCAGCAACTTTTCTGGGTCATAGGCGCTGGAGAGCAGCTGGCTGTCCAGGAAACGCTTCTCCTCGCGGGTGACGGGCTTTCTTTTCATCAGGGTGTCGATATAAACTCGATACCCCATCTGTGTGGGCACTCTGCCCGCCGAGGTGTGCGGTTGGTCCAAAAGTCCCATTTCGGCCAAATCGCTCATTTCGTTGCGAACAGTGGCAGAAGAGACCGCAAAGTCTAGGTTGTCACAAAGCGCCTTTGAACCGACTGGCTCGCCGGTAGAAACATACAATTCGACGACTGCTGCCAGGATTTTTTTCTTCCGTTCGCTGAGTTCCAACCTTCCCACCTCTTTTATTTAGGTTTTAGTTTTAGCACTCTTTTAGATCGAGTGCTAACTCTAGTTATTAATTTATCATTACTTTGCCCGATTGTCAATAAGATAAATGTAAATTAATTATGAATCTGCCAAGAGAAAACCAAACAATTTGCGCAAAAATCGGAAAAGAGGAAGGCTAGATATGCTCTTTGCAATTTTGGGCGTCTTCCGAGCAGCCTTTTGGTACGGTTTTCCCTACACAATATAGAAGGAACCCCTCTTGACCTGGCAGAACCCTTTGAGCGGTTCCATCGATAGAGCGATTGCTTGGATTCTGCTTTATCCTGGGGTACATGAACAAACAGGTCGAATCGTTTCTGACGGTGGATTTCCAGTGGATATTTGAGATGGTATATTTTATTGGTATTGTGTTCGTTTGAAATAAGTTTGATTCAGCTGATTCTCTCACGGATCCAATGGCGGCCAGTGAGAGAATCAGCCCCGCTCAATGAACTTGTTTTGGCAAGAACTCTGTTACAGCTGATTGGAAAGGAGGATTTCCTACATTGAGAGGTCTTTACCTATGGCCTGTGTTTACCAGAACGGTACAATTGTTTTTGATCGAAAGGCACTGTATAAAAAGCAGGCTGTCCACTTTCCAGAGTTTCCCGAAAAGCAAGGAAAATCGAGAGGGATTTCCTGTAATTTTGCCTGGACAAACTCTTGCTAAAATTCGGAAAATGGCCTATAATCAACATGTATGGTGGTTAAACCAAGGAAACTTGAAACCGAAAGGAGTACCGATATGAATTATTCCCATGAAGTGGAAAACATGTGTCCTGTAGCCAAAGGTCCCCATCACGGTCCCGCACCCATCCCGGAGGAGGGCAAGTGGGTAAAAGCCTACGAGATCAAAGACATCTCCGGCCTGTCCCATGGTGTGGGCTGGTGTGCACCGCAGCAGGGCGCTTGCAAATTGACCCTGAATGTAAAAGATGGCATTGTGCAGGAGGCTTTGGTGGAAACCCTGGGCTGCTCCGGCATGACCCATTCTGCCGCTATGGCAGCAGAAATTCTCCCGGGTAAGACTCTGTTGGAGTGCTTGAATACCGACCTCGTTTGCGATGCAATCAACGTCGCAATGCGCGAGATATTTAAGCAGCTGGCCTATGGCCGCAGCCAGACCGCGTTCTCCGAGGATGGTTTGCCGATCGGCGCAAGCCTGGAAGACTTGGGCAAGGGCCTGCGTTCCCAGGTTGGCACTATGTTCAGCACGGGTGCAAAGGGCGTCCGCTACATGGAGATGGCCGAAGGCTATGTTCTCAAGACCGCTCTGGACGAAAACAATGAGGTCATCGGCTATCAGTTTGTCAAACTTGGCAAGATGATGGAAGATATCCGCCACGGTGTGGACCCGAAGACTGCTTATGAGCAGAATATCGGCCAATATGGCCGCTTTGACGGCGCGGCGAAGTACATCGATCCGCGTGAAGAATAATTCGGCAGGGAACATACCGAACTTTCCAAATCAGGCGTATCCCAACTGGGGGATCGCTGAAGAAAGCAGAATAAAGGAGGACAACTTACATGGCTAACGATGTCAAGTTTGAAGGTAAAGAAAGAAGAATGCCCAAAATCGAAAAGTGCCTTGCCGAGTATGGCCTTGCCAGCCTCGAAGATGCGCGCGACCTTTGCCTGAGCAAAGGAATCGATGTGGATAAAATTGTCAAGGGTGTACAGCCCATTGCGTTTGAGAACGCCAGCTGGGCGTATACATTGGGTTGCGCAGTTGCTCTGAAGAAGGGTTGCGCTTCCGCCGCAGATGCTGCAGAGTCAATCGGCATTGGCTTGCAGGCATTCTGCATCCCGGGTTCTGTTGCAGAGAACCGTAAGGTTGGTCTGGGCCACGGCAACTTGGGCGCACGGTTGCTCCGCGACGAAACCAAGTGCTTTGCATTCCTCGCGGGTCACGAGTCCTTTGCTGCGGCAGAAGGTGCAATCGGCATTGCCAAGACGGCAAACCGTGCCCGTAAAGAGCCGCTCCGCATTATCCTGAATGGCTTGGGCAAGGATGCTGCATACATCATTTCCAGAATCAATGGTTTCACCTATGTGAAGACCGATTACGACTTCTTCAACGACGAGTTGACCGTTGTGGAGGAAAAGGCATTCTCCGAGGGCGAGCGTGCGGCAGTCAAGTGCTACGGCGCAAATGACGTCCTCGAAGGTGTTGCGATTATGAAGAAGGAGGGTGTGGACGTCTCCATCACCGGTAACTCCACCAACCCGACCCGCTTCCAGCATTTGGTTGCTGGTACTTATAAGAAATGGGCAATCGAGAATAACCGTCCGTATTTCTCCGTTGCTTCCGGCGGTGGCACAGGCCGTACCCTGCATCCGGACAATATGGCGGCTGGCCCGGCTTCCTATGGCTTGACCGACTCTATGGGCCGTATGCATGGCGATGCACAGTTCGCAGGTTCTTCTTCTGTTCCGGCGCACGTCGAGATGATGGGCTTGATCGGAATGGGCAACAACCCGATGGTTGGTGCGACTGTGGCATGTGCAGTTGCCGTATATGAGGCCTGCAAATAATTGGACAATCGGGTTGCCAGATAGCCCGGCAAGCCTGATTGAGAGAGTAATATAAAAAATGTTCAAAGCTCCCGCAGATGGGCGGGACGCTTGCCAGCACGCTGCGGCGTGCTGGCTCCGGTCGCAAAGCGTCCGGGAAGGCGGTTTATACCGCCTTTTAGCGTCCCGTGTGCCGGGGGCTTTTTCTCTTTTATAAGATCCCATTCGGTTTTGTGTTTCGGTTAGAGACAAAAGATATTTCAGTGAACTCTTTATGCTTATAAAGCGGCACCGGGAAGGAATCCTTCTGTGCAGGCAGGCGGAGGCGTAATCAAGCACCATTTGGTTACGGCCCCACTTCGAAATAAACAGAGGAATACAATATTATTAATGTAGGCTGTTTTTGGAAGAATGCCATGTTGATTTGGCAAATTGTTTCAGGAACAAACATCTCAATATATCGAAATCAATATTTTTAACAGGGACAGCCACAAAAGGCGGGGTATCCCTATCGCTATTAAACGAACGGATATTTGTAATAGGGATAGAAGTGGTAAAGCGACAGCCACAAAAGGCGGGGCCCCTATCGCCATTAAGCTAATGAACGTTTTTTGTAGGGACAGTCGCCGCAAAGGTAGGGCATCCTTGTCGCTATTAAGCCAACGGATACTTTTCAATGAAATATTAAAGCGACAAAGAGCATCCAATATGGAACAATCCACAAAGCATTTGATAAAGAATACGTTACTGAATCGATTAGAGAGAAAAGCTGTACGAGAAGGTGTAAGTGAATGGGTCGAGGCATTCATTCGAAGGGATGACTGGATAAATATAACCAATATAGTAGTATGGAATTCTCTGGAAGTTATCTCGAATATGGATGCAAAAACTACCCCGCACAGGGTCCTTATGTGAATGAGAATATAAAAGATAGGATGGAGCACGATCCCAATTGGTAGAGCGAAACACGGCCAGAGGCGGCGGGATTTGGATACGAAAACCATTCGCTCAGGAACCATAATGGATTAACGAAGGAGTTGCCTTTCTTTTAAGGCAGCTCCTTGCTTATACCCTCCCGCAATGAATACAGATTTAGTTGGGTACATCCAACTCCGGAAACAAAAAAGAAGATGGAAAGCCTCATGATGAAGCGGGACCCACAGGAATTGCCATTACCCCCGGGGAATGGGAGGGGAGAATACAGGATTCAAAAAGTGGTCGGAGGTTTTCTCCATAGACAGCTTTTCACATTTGTATCAACTTTTTTGGGCTGGGAAGCGTCTAATAGACAGAATAAGAAATATAGAACAGATTGGTGGGGCTGGATTATGGCAACAACCCAGGATTTTCGGGAGTATATCACACAGAATCAGCAGGCTTTTTATCGCCTGGCTTATAGTTATACCAAAAACAGTGATGCGGCATTGGATGTGGTGCAGGATGCAGTCGTCAAGGGGATTGAAAAGCTGCATACGCTTCGAAATCCCGCTTATATGAAGACGTGGTTCTATCGGATTCTGGTAAATCAGGCCCTTACTTACTTGCGAGGAAAAAAGGTTGTCTCCCTCGAAGAATATACGGAATCCACCTGCCCAGCCGCAGAGGAACAGGATGTCGCACAGAATGTAGATCTTTATCGTGCGGTTCAGGGCCTGGAGCCCATATTGCGAACCATTGTGATTTTACGCTTTTTTGAGGATATGAAGCTGGAAGATATTGCGGCTATCACTGGAGCACCGCTCAGTACGGTGAAGTCGCGTTTATATAAAGCACTCAAGCTTTTAAAGGTCGACCTTCAAGGGGAGGTGGTCACAACATAGTGTCCTATAAAAACCATGATAGCTCTGAGCTTGGTCTACGGTCACCCGGGAATGCCGTAGGAACAAACTTTTATATATATGTTTAGGAGGATACCAATGATGACAAATTTTGAAAAGGCGAAAAAAGTTTATGAATCCATGGAAATTCCGGAGCAGCTTCCAAATGTTATAGATCAGGCGTTTGTACGGGCATCCTCTCGTCGAAGGATCGCTTGGTACAGACCAGTTTTGTCCGCCGCAGCAGCTGTGTGTATCCTATTTGTTGCACTTCTGAATCTCAGTTCCACCTTTGCCAGTGCTATGGCTGAGGTCCCCGTGCTGGGAAATGTAGCGAAAGTATTGACATTTCGTTCGTATTCCATTGAGACAGACTCCGAATGGATCACAGTCAATCAACCATCCATTGCTGGAACAGGAAATACAGAACTGGAGAAACGCGTCAACAGGGAGATTCAAGAAAAAATAGACGCCATTGTTGCTGACGCCCGCCAAGAAGCCAAACAGAATCGGGAGGAAGCGATTGCACAAGGGCAGGACCCCACGGAATGGATGCCGGTTATTTTGGATATTACCTATGAGATCAAGAGTTCTAACGAAAAAATATTGTCCTTTGTCATTCATAAGACAGAGACAGCGGCAAGCGCTTATACACAGCAGATCTTCTACAATCTCGAACTGTCCTCCGGAAAGGATCTCACCTTGGAAGATGTATTGGGACCGGACTATAAAGAGATCGCTAACCAAGCAATCCAAGAAACCATCGATCAACGTATCGCAGAAGATCCGGTACAGTGGCCCTACTTTGTTCCAACACCGGATATGCCGGATGAGGGATTCCAGGGGATAACCGATGACCAAAAATTTTATATCGATGGTAGCGGCAATGTGGTTATCAGTTTTGATGAGTATGAAATTGGACCGGGCTCTATGGGAATCCAAAATTTTACGGTTGGAAAGTCATTGGTTTAAGGCCGGTTTTTCCTCCGTTTCAAGGAAGAAGGATGACGGACTTTATTACAAACATAAAAGGCATTGAATGGGGATGTCAGACCATTACTTCTTATCTGGACCGTTTAGGCAACGAGATGTCCCATACTTATGGCTGGATGCCAACAAAGTCAAGGTACGTTTATAGTAACAAGACGCGTCCTACAAGAGGCAACAGGGCCATAGGATGATGCCCATATAATAGCAATCCCCCGTATGATTGAACTCATACGGGGGATTCTGTCTATCATTCCATCTTGCGGTTCACAGGGAAAATTCGCTTACACGGTGCGAGGGGCGGTCCCTTGACAGCATCAGAACGACAAAACACTCTCGGGCCACAAGCTTTTGTTGGATGAAAATAAGGCGCCGAAAGGCGTATGATGCGCCTGATAAAAGATGTAGAGGGAATTTTTGTCCGTTTTAGCAGTTGTTGCAGCGGTTCTTCCATGTAATGACTTGTTCGAGGATCGGACTCTTTCATGGATTAATTTATATAGGAGGGGGCTTTATCATTTTTAGAAATGCTATATTCTAAGAAGATATAAGGAAAAGCTGTTTTGGAATCCATCCGAAAATCCATGCAAGCAAAGAGAAATCAAACGCCCCAAGAACATAAAAAATAATCGTATCCATTGGGCAAGGAATTACACAACTTTCACCAATTTCCACAGAGTTTTCCACCTAGCTTTTCACACAAAATAGGGCAACATCTTTCTTTTAGAAAAACTATTTTCCAAAAAACCGCATGGGAATGCGGTTTTATACGTCTTGTATTTCCACAGGTTTACATAAACCACGTGGAAAACTCTGTGGAGAGTGTTGAAAACTTGGTGGAAACAGTGGAGAAATGCCGGGTGTAGCTTGTTTAAAGTTGGGAAAAAGCCCATCTATAAAATGTTATGTAAACGGATAAATGAAATGGTAAAAACTATGCGTAAAGTTTTTTTAGCTTTAAAAAGAAAAAAGAGCAAACTTTCCACATTTCCGCAAATGAACCCTTAGACTTTTCCACAAGAGTTGTCTCACAGAAGGATAAGGTTGTTTTCATACAACAAATCCATTATAATAATAACTTCAAATCGCATGAAAACCTTCTGTTTCTCTGTATCAGTCGTACACGGGGCAGATACGGAAGATAACTTGTCTGGAACTGTATTTTCATGTCCTCACCGGGAGGATTTTATGGTATAATAACTTCACACTTGGAAGCGTAGGGGAACGTATAAGGGCGTTGTTCTACGATAGATAAAAAATGGGGAAGATAAAACCGTTCGAAAGAGGACTGCCAATCGTTTCCTTGAACGACCAATCGGAAAACTCGGCAGGCCAAAGGACTTTGGAATATTTGACTTTAACATAGGAAGCAGGGAAAGGTGTATATGAGCAAGGAAGAGCAGAGCCGCCGTGGGGAAGATGTGATCGCGGGCCGGAATGCGGTTACGGAAGCGTTGCGTAGCGGCCGTCCGATCGACAGTTTGTATGTCGCAAGGGGTACACATACGGGGAGCATTGGTGCATTGATTGCAAAAGCAAAGAAACAGGGGGTCACCATTAAGGAGGTAGACTCCAAAAAATTGGACTATTTGTGCGGTAACGCGGTACACCAGGGGGTAGTCGCCTTGGTTGCAGCGCATGCATACGCCACGCTGGAGGATCTTTTTGCTTTGGCGCAGGAGCGCGGCGAGCCGCCATTCTTTATTGTAGCGGATGAATTGGAGGACCCACACAATCTCGGCGCGATTCTTCGGACGGCGGAATGTGCAGGGGCTCATGGGGTCATTATCCCAAAACGCCGCTCGGTGGGATTGACCTATGCAGTCGGGAAGGCCTCTGCTGGGGCGGTGGAATATGTACCGGTTGCCCGCGTGACCAACATAGCGGCTGCATTGGAGGAGATCAAACAGCGTGGAGTTTGGACCTATGCGGCGGATATGGACGGACAGAATTGGTGTTCGGTGGATTATAAGGGGCCGGTTGCACTGGTGATCGGTTCGGAGGGATTCGGCGTCAGCCGTCTTGTAAAAGAAAAATGTGATTTTGTCATATCCCTGCCCATGAAGGGAAAAATAAACTCGCTGAATGCCTCGGTTGCATGTGGCGTGATCTGTTATGAGGTAGCGCGTCAGCGCAGTGGAATTGTGACCAAGTGAGACAGGGGGAAGAGGAATGGATAAAAAGACCAATATGCCCCACGACGACTTTTCCGTGGAAGAGATTTTACAAGAGGCGCGCCTGTTGCGTGAGCAGCAGGGAGAAGAGAATGCGATTCCTGCTACGGAGGAAGATGCCAAGCCTGCTCCGGAGCGTGCACGCGCATTGCCCGTCGATGAAACGCCCCAGACGGCTGCCCAACAACCGGTCAAGGAACCGGTGCACCGTCCAATAGAGCGCAAGGAGCCCGAACCGGCAAAAAAGATGGAAGAACCCGCCATTACTGCCCCGAAAACGGAGCGGATGCTCAAGGACACGCCCAAGGCGGACCCTATTCAATGGACAGAAACGCAGGAACCCGAGGAAGAAGAACCCCGAAAGTTGAGTTGGGCAGAGCGGCGAGCAGAAAAGAAACGTATGAAAGAGGAGCGCCGCCGGCTGAAAAAGCAGTCCGGCGTTTTCACATCGGAAGAAGAGGATATTTATTATGGACTGCAATTAAAGCCACTGGAAGAATACAAACAGCAGTATGAACAGACGCTTCAATCGAACAGCGGAAAATCCGGCACCGAGAAGGAAAAAGCAGGTTCTTCCATGAAACAGCCGGGTAAGCCCGTAGGAAGTCCGGTTGGGGACAAGACTGGTTCCATTTTTTCGTATTTGTTTGACTCAACAGACGAAGAGATGGATGAGGAGATTGCAGCCCGTTTTGAAACGTTGCATCAGGAACGTAAACAGCGTTTGGAGGAGACCGCCCGTCGAACAGGTGCCTTCCAAGTGCATGAGAATACCATAGAGATTCAATTTCCGAAGCGATCGCCGGAGGCGGTCAGCAACGCTGCAAATCCTCAGAAACCCGTTGAAAAAATTGGAACAGCTTCCCAAACAGCTGCGGCCGGGAAGCCGGATGAACCAGCCCAAAAGGTCGAGCCAGCTGCCCAAAAGATGGTGAAAAAACAAGAACCTGTAAAGCCGGTCGCAGAGCATAAGGTGCAGACGCCGCCCATTTTAGACGGATTCCCCGTAGGGGATGAGACCTTTGAATTTCCTGCAATGGGGAGCTTTGCACGGCCAGTGCAGAGGAAAGGGGCGGAAAAAACGGTTACTGCCCCGGATTTACCGGTGGAGGGAGAAACCTTTGAATTTCCAGCGGTTGGGGGATATGCGGTGCCGCCGCAGATCGAGGACACCCATCCAATCGAACCGCTACAACCGACAGAACCTACGAAGCCAACAGAGCCGGTTCAGCCAACAGAGCCCAAAACGCCAGTGAAGCCCCGAAAGGCGCCGAAACAAACGCCAGAGCAACCGGTTGAGCTGCCAGCTACCCCTGTTTCTACGCCGGAGGCTCCAGTCCATACAGAGCCGGGGACGCCTACGGTGATACCGGAAATGCCGGTTTCGCCCGATATGCAGCCTGTTGTAACGCCGATTCGTGGAGAAGAGTCCGCTTCGGCGGATACATACTCGCAGGAGAAGCCGTTACAGCCACGTCCTGGCGGGAAGGTACGGCGCGCCGACTATCGTCCGGCAGGTGTGACGCCGGTCCATGTGGTAGAATTACACGACTATGCAGAGGTCATTTTAAAAGAGGCAAAGACTTATCCAAAGGTCTCTACAAAGCTGCATACAACGCCGCTTCCTAAGCTCGAGGAAATGGCAGACGACCAGAAAGAGGAAGAAATCGCTCAAACCGTGGCGGAAAAGAAAACGGTCGAAGAAGCGCCTGCGCCGGAGTGGGAACCCATCGTCCCAGAGGCGGAGCGCCGGACAGCCGAGCGTTTCTCACAGAAGGACGAGCCCCAGCGGCAGGAGGACAAAGAGGAAATTGTTCCGCCTTTGCCCAAGAAAAAGAAGAAATTTTCCATTATGGGAGAGGAAGAACCCGACAACGATCCACAGGAAGATCTCCCAGAGGAACCGGACGAACTCGACGACTATCAAAGGCCGTCCGATGCGCCGTCTGTTACACATGAGCTTGGTTCCAGCTTGCGGGAGCTCACCCTTCGCCTGGCGGTGACGGGAATTGTCACCGTGTTGTTGCTGGCCCTGGGGGTTCTCGGAGAGATGACCAGCCTGTTGCCAGAGGCGATCCGGTTTACATTGCCGACGCAAACCTATCTGATTTTAAACCTTATCTTCTTGGGGATTGCCTCCCTGTTTTGTTGGGTCACCATATTCAACGGGATCAAATCCATGGTCAGTCTGCAGGCCAACTCCGACAGCGGCGTGGCGGTTGCTGCGGTTGCAGCGCTGATTCAAAGTGTCGCCTTGCTTTTTGCACCCGAGAGCGTCGCTTCGTCGAGCGTCCATGCCTATGCAGCGTTGGCTTCTGCAGCGCTTTTCTTGAATACCGCGGGAAAATTTTCGCTCATCAAACGCATTCGGCACAACTTCCGCTTTGTCGCATCGCCGGATCAGAAATATGCGGTGCAATATTTCGATGACCACAATACGGCGTTGCAAATGGCAAAAGGTTGTGTAGCGGATACCCCTGCTATTGCGTATCAAAACAAAGCAGGTTTCCTAAAGCATTTTTTGAGTTTAAGTTATGAAAATGATCCCAGTGACCAAAGTTCGCACATCATTGCGCCCATTGGCGCTATCCTGTCGTTGGTACTCTGTATTGTATATTATGTTTTGAACCAGGACGTGATCGGTGCGATTACGGTGTTTGCAGCGGCCACATGTATCAGCGTACCGATGATGAACATGTTGAGTGTAAATCTTCCCCTCGCGCGGCTGAGCAAATTGGCGACACGCTGTGGAGCAATGGTGGTTGGGTATCCCGCTGTGGAACATTTTTCCACCGCCAATGCTGTGGTGTTGGATGCGAAGGATCTGTTCCCGAAGGGAACCGTGATTCTCAATGGCATTAAAACTTTTGGAGGGCAACGGATCGATGACGCCATTGTGGACGCAACTGCGCTGATGTGCGCGACAGGCGGCCCTCTGAGCGACTTGTTTGACCAAATCATCAAGAGCCACCACGATATGCTCCCAAAGATTGAAAACCTCAGCTATGAGGATGACAAAGGAGTCGTCGGTTGGGTATCGGGCCGCCGGATTCTGGTCGGAAACCGGGATTTAATCAAGGCGTATGGCATTGAGCCTCCGTCAAGGGATTACGAAGAAAAGTATTTGCTGGGCGGCAAACAGGTGGTATACTTGGCTTCGGGCGGAGATCTGGTTGCAATGTTTGTTCTCTCCTATAATTCGGACCGCCGCCGTGCGGCCGAGCTTCGCCGGATGGAGGACAACGGTATCAGCTTGATTGTGCGCACCTGTGACCCAAACATCACTCCACGCTTGCTGGCGCAGGTGTTTGATCTGGATGAACACGGTGTTCGCGTGTTGCCAGAACGCTTGGGCAAAGAATACATGGACCTGGTCGAGGAGCCGGATGAGCGTGTCGATGCTCTGTTGGCAACCAAAGGGCGTCCAACCGCTATGATGCGTATGCTGACGGCCTGTGTGCGGCAGCGCAGCAATATCTCTGTAGCGATTGCCCTACAGACCGTGGCGGTGGTTTTAGGTTTTCTGCTGGTGGCATTTCTGGCCTGTTATTCGGGCCTCAAACAACTCAGTACAGCCGCTCTGCTATTATTTGAACTGTTCTGGCTGGTAGCAGTGCTGATTGTTCCGCGGCTACGCAAGCCTTGACCGGAGGAGAACACCATGGAACTTGCATTGACGGCCAAACAATATGAGGGGCAGGACCTGGGCGATGTGGATTTTGCGGACCGGGAACTGCGCGGTGTGCGCTTTGTCAACTGCCGGTTTTACGGGGCGGCGATGAGTGGGTTGTTCACACGGGACTGTGCCTTTTTGAACTGCATTTTTTCGTTTGCCGCTTTGAATGGAAGCGTCCATATCGCTACCTTGTTCCAAAACTGTACGTTTAACGGAGCCAGTTTGTTTAGCGCAGAAATGAAGGACTGTAAGTGCAGTGGCAGCAGTTTTGCCGGCGCCAATCTAACAGGTTTCACGCTCCACGGCGGAAATTTTTCGGATACTGTCTTTGATGGCTGTGACCTGCGCATGATGGACCTACAAGGAATCTGCTTCTCTCATGCATTTTTTCAAGGCGCCAACTTGGAAAAAGCGGATCTACGCGGCTGTGACTGTTCGCATGCCGTATTTGCAGATGCTTTTTTGAAAGGAACGGATCTGCGCGGCGCCAAATTGAACGGTGTGGATGTGCGGAGGATGCGTTTCCAGAACACCCGAATCGATTTGGAGCAGGCGGTTCAGTTTGCGGAAAGTTTGGGATGCACACTATCCGGTTGACCAAAAGCACACAGGGAGGCCCTAGAACTCCTTTTGTATGGTTGGCGGATCGCAATTCCGGTGCTCCTAGCAGGAATGTTTAAAAAATTTTTTGGTACAAAATGGGAACAAATTATACAGAATGGAATCGACGCGCGGAGAGCAAGAACGGCTTCTTCCGCGCGTTTCCGGCGATTTGGGCCCTTTTTAGATGGGTGTTTTCAGTAAATACGACATCTAGTATTTGTCAGACTATATGTTGACATGAACCCCAATATGTAGTAAAATGCAATCCTGGTAAAAGGAGCTTGTAAATACAAATAAACGATGCGGGCAGAATAAAGCCAAAGAGAGCTGCTGGTAAGCGCACGGTGCAAAAAGTTTTTTGTACCCTTTGTGAAAAGGAAAAGCCGGCATCGGTCAGAAAGATTCCCCAGCGGACCGGAGAGCCGCCCGGAATATTCCCGCTGGATGTCGAAAGAGAGGATGGAAGCTGTGGCACTTCAAATAAAAAAGAGAAACGGCGTTGTGGTCGAGTTCAATGCCCAAAAGATTCGCAATGCCATTTTTAAAGCCAATGTTGCGGTTACCGATGAAGGAATGACCGGTGCAGCGTTGGATCAGTTGACGAAAAAGGTTGCAGATGCATTTACAGACAACGTGATCCCCACGGTAGAGGATGTACAGGACAAAGTGGAAGAGATGTTGATTGCGGCAGATTATGCTAAGACTGCAAAGGCGTACATCTTGTACCGCGCGGAGCATGCAAAGATTCGTCAGGCTGAAGGAGACCTGATGGATATTTATAAAGAGTTGACTTTTCGGGATGCGCGTGACGTGGACATCAAGCGCGAGAATGCAAACATCGATACCGATACAGCCATGGGAACCATGCTCAAGTATGGCTCTGAGGGCTCCAAGTACTTTATCAACAATTATGTACTGCCAAAGGATATTGCATCAGCGCACATCAACGGCGATATCCACATCCATGACGAAGATTTTTATATGCTGACAGAAACCTGCTGTCAGATTGATCTGCTCAAGCTTTTTAAGGGTGGATTTTGTACAGGGCACGGTTTCCTTCGGGAGCCGAACGACATCCGCAGTTATGCCGCGCTGGCGTGTATTGCAATTCAGGCCAATCAGAACGAAATGCACGGCGGACAGAGTATCCCCAATTTCGATTATTCCATGGCGCCGGGCGTTGCCAAGACCTTCCGCAAGGCGTACTATCGTGAACTGGCGAAATATCTCCATATCACAAAGGGAATGTCCATGAGCGATGCCAAGGCGTTGGCATCTACCGTTCAAAACGATCTGCCCGGCCCGGTAAAGCTCGGCAATACCGACGAATACGGCAAGGCGGTGATCGCTTATCTGCCGCGCCATCAACGGGAGAACGGCTTTGAAGAAATCACAGAAGCAGAGGCCCGTGAGGCGCATCAATATGCAGTGGAGGCGGCGACTACCAGTACAAATGATGCTACTTATCAGGCGATGGAAGCACTGGTGCACAATTTGAATACCATGCATTCCCGTGCAGGCGCCCAAGTGCCATTTTCCTCTTTGAACTACGGCACCGATACGTCCCCGGAGGCGCGTATGGTGATTCGAAACCTGTTGCTTGCCACAGACCGCGGCTTGGGCGACGGGGAAACCCCCATCTTCCCTGTGCAGATTTTTAAGGTGAAAGAGGGAATCAGTTACAACGAGGGAGATCCGAACTATGACCTCTTTAAACTGGCTTGCCGGGTAAGCGCAAAGCGGCTGTTCCCCAATTTCAGTTTCCTCGACGCGCCGTTCAACCTCCAGTATTACAAAGAAGGCGATTATGATACGGAGGTCTCCTATATGGGCTGCCGGACCCGTGTGATGGGCAATGTGCATGACCGTACACATGAGACTACGTGTGGGCGCGGCAATCTGAGTTTTACTTCCATCAATCTGCCCCGCATCGGTATTGAAGCAAAGGGCGACATCAAGCGTTTTTACGAGCTGCTCGACAAGCGCATTGATCTGGTGATTCGCCAGCTGTTACACCGGTTCCAGATTCAGTGCAGCAAGAAGGTGTACAATTACCCCTTTCTGATGGGACAGGGGGTTTGGCTGGATTCGGATAAGCTGGGCCCGGAAGATAATATTGCAGAGGTGCTCAAGCACGGTACGCTCAGCATCGGGTTTATCGGCTTGGCTGAAACCTTGAAGGCCCTAACCGGAAAGCATCATGGGGAGAGCGAAGAATGCCAAAAACTTGGTCTGGAGATCGTCGGCTATATGCGCAAGCGTATGGATGAGGAAAGTGAAAAGAGCGGGCTTAACTTTACGCTCTTGGCTACGCCTGCGGAAGGATTGTCCGGCCGTTTTGTCCGTATTGACAAAAAAAAGTATGGCATTATCCCTGGAATTACGGACCGCGAGTATTATACCAACAGTTTCCATATTCCGGTGTATTATCCGATCAATGCCTATCGAAAGATTCAGTTGGAAGCACCTTATCATGCGTTGACCAATGCAGGCCACATCAGTTATGTGGAATTGGATGGCGATACAGCGAAGAATGTGGATGCATTTGAGTCCATTATCCGCTGTATGAAGGAGGCCGGCATCGGGTACGGTTCGGTAAACCATCCGGTAGACCGTGACCCGATCTGTGGTTATACCGGCGTGATTGACGACGTTTGCCCGCGGTGTGGACGCCATGAAGGGGAAGGAATTTCCATGGAGAAGCTGGATGAGCTGCGCAAGCGCTATCCCGGCGTGCCACACTTTGCAGGAAAAACTTGAGTAAATGTTGATAGAACACATTTGGAATGAAAATAAATCTGAAAAGGAGTTTGATGATGATGGCAACGACTCATGTAACAGCAAATTTGGTCGGCGAGGGCGTCGGCTTTGAAAGAATCCGCAGGATTACCGGCTACTTGGTCGGCACGATGGACCGGTTCAACGATGCGAAGCGCGCGGAAGAACACGACCGTGTGAAGCATGGCCTCTCTAAGAATTAGCGGTATTGTACCGGAGTCGATTGTGGATGGAAAGGGCATCCGCTATGTGATCTTTACACAGGGATGCCCACACCACTGCCCCGGTTGCCATAACCCACAGACACATGATTTTTTCGGCGGCCATATGGTGGACACGGACGATCTTCTGGAGGAGCTGCGGGAGAACCCGCTGTTAAAAGGGGTGACCTTCAGCGGAGGAGAGCCTTTTTGTCAACCGGCGCCGTTGGCGGAGCTGGCGCGTAAAATCCACGCGTGCGGCCTGGACGTGACCGTCTATACGGGGTACACCTATGAGCAATTGATCGACCAGCACAATCCGGATACGGATGAACTGCTTCGGCAGGCGGATGTTTTGATTGACGGCCGCTACGAGCAGGACAAGCGCGACTTGACGCTCCGCTTCCGCGGGAGCAGCAACCAGCGTGTGATCGACATGAACCGCACCCGCGCAGAGGGGCGGGTTGTCACCGACCCGTTGGATGAAGAATAAAATCGAAGAGCCGTTGCCTTACAATCCCAAAAAGGGAATAAAAGGCAGCGGCTTTCTTTATTGCAAATTTGTAATATGTAAAAAATAACCTAAATATTGAAAAATTATCAAAAATGTTTTATTCTATATTTAGAAAAGATACTAACGGAGAGAAGTTTTCTCCAGCGCGCGGAAAAACTCTTTTAGGAAAGCATGCAAAACAGAAGTTGATAAGGAGGTTTATCATGAAAAAGACAATGCGACGGACAATTGCGGTCTTATGCATGGCCGCGACAGCAGTCACCTGCACGCTCCCGGCGTTTGCAGCTTCCGATGCGCTTATACGGGCGGCGAAACGCGGAAAAAACAGCGTTTGCGTTTACAATTGAAAACAGAGGAGGGTCTGTAAGTTCTCCGGATCCCGCCGATAAGGCGGATGGTTTACATGCATGGGTTTCCGTGGACAGGAATCCAGTATATTGGCCGTCAGAGGATGGCATTGTGTTCAGGGTGAGGAATGAGAAGCGGCAGTATGCTACAGAAGCAAAGACCTTTGACAATGGGGCGAAGGATACACTGGAATATTTAAGCGGACAGAATTATTATGGAACGAAATGGCTGTATGGGAGTATCGATGATACAAAGGCTGGCGATGATTCCCTTGTTGTAAGCGGGGAGTGGACCCCGTAAGAGTTTTTCGGGGGAATCAGCGATGGTTCCCCCCTTGCCGTAGTGGGAGGAATGATTGGTGAACTATAAAATGGTTTGTTGCGTTCTGGCCATATGTTTTTGCTTTTGTGCAACTTCATGCGTTAGAGATTCGGGGGAAAATTCTGAAACGATCTCTTCTTCCACATCCCTTTCCGATTCAAAAGAATTGGGAGAGAAAAAAATACATGAGGATATAACCTTCGAGCTGTCCCAAATTGAGAATGCAGGGAGAGCGCACGGTTCCAGTTATTCCGTAGAGAAAACGGATTTTGTATGGACACAGGTAAAGGATATTCTTTTAGAGGATAAAGAGATTGAAACAGAGCAGGAGCTATCGGAAGGATATACGTGCGCAACCTCTGATAGCGACCTTCTCACCGTGACCGGGGGTGGCAATATTTTTTTTGCCACAGATCGATATCTCAATAAGATAAGCCCGACCGTGACGGTTCAGGAAAATGCGCCCGGTTATAATGGGGATCATTTTGACGCCCAAAAGGATCTACCTTTTATGACGCAGGACCAAGCAATCAAAAAAGCGTTATCCTTGCTGGATAACCTCAAAATAACCAATATGGCCGTACAAAAGACATATGTTTTGGAGCACAGTCAATTGCAGAAGGAACAGGATGCATTAGCGGAAGCAGGGGAAGCCTGGACATTTGATAAAGAAAAAAATGAACGAATTCCAGTTGCGGTTCAGTATACGGAGGAAGATGACTTCTATTATTTCACCTTATGGGAGACGTTGGATGGGATCCATATTACCCCATATCCACACGGCTCTCCCGACGACGATTCCTATGTGACGGGCGCCAGAGCAGAGATGATCTTATCAAGCAGGGGAATCGAATATCTGTCTGTGGAAAGCCATTACATGGTCATGAATAAAGAAGAAGAAGAGGCGCTGATTCGCCCTGAACAGGCCATTCAAGCTTTAGAAAATAAGTATGATCAGATCATTCTTTCCAATCCGGTCACCGTGGAAAATATGTCCCTATTATATGTACCGGAAATTGTCAATAAAAATGAAAATAAATTTGAACTGACCCCTGTATGGGCCTTTTTTACAACAGAAGAGATTACAGCCCTCGGCGCAAAGGATAACAAGGCAATTAAAGAAACCATGGTTTATTTCAATGCGGTTAATGGGAAAGAAATTGTTTGAAGATCCCGAAACGCTGCCGGATATATCAATGTTTTGTCCTGTTAGAAAAATTGTTTGATGATCTGAACAGGAAGAGATGGAGTTAGAGATGCGTGTTTCTCTCAATCTGTTAAAAATGGATTTATTGCGCCTGGTAAAAAGTCTGGATTTTTGGGGAGGCATTGTGCTTATTTTCTTTTTTCTCTGGTTTGGAATATGGGATGATTTTAAGATCAGTTCCGCTGATGTCGTTTATTATGTTAGCCTGTCTCACCTGACTATTTTTTATCAATTATCGCTGGCTAAAAACAAGGTTGGCCACTATTCTATGGGGATGCGTCAAAGGCTGGGGATTGCGCAGTCGATTATGGAAAGGCCAAGGATATTGATTCTCGACGAGCCAATGAACGGGTTGGATGAGGATGGGGTAAGCGAGATGAGGAGCCTTTTTAATGATTTAAAAAGAAAGGGGACTACAATTGTTTTGGCAACGCACAATTTGGACGACATGAAAATCCTATGTGATTTTGTATACGAAATGAAAAAAGGCGTTTTACAGCCTAAGGGAGTTGGGCAATCCGGTGGGGATGGGGAACTTTCATGAGGCCAAAGTGGAAAAGGTTTCTTACCGTGGCGGCCGTTTTGGCTGCCCTCGTTTGTATCTGGTTCTTTACAGGAAATACGACGATACAAGGGGACGCCATCGACCGGCTGGTGATCTCTTCGATCCCACGGATGGATTTGCAGAAGGAGACGGAGAACCCGGAGGACATCCAGATGTTTGCCGGGCGCTGGAACCAGCTCCCCTGCTATCCGTCGCTCCCGCCGCTGGGCAACGGGACCATCGGATGGTTCCGGTTCCGCACAAGGGAAACCGGCAATGTCCACCGGGTATTTATCACCGGTTCCCACACGATCACTTTTGACAATCGGCCGTACTATACCCCGGTGGATTTGGGCCAGTGGTTTCCGGAGCTCTACCAATCCCTGGAGGATGTGCTGGAGGAGCCGTTTTCCTATGAGACTTCGTCATAAGCGAATGTTTCCATCGAATCCTTCCCGGACATGGAAGATCGAATCGAACCCGGTGGCAAGAAGAAGGGCTTTGAAGAGCACGATGTCGTTGTGAAAAAGATGCACATAAGGAAAAAACTTATAATGAGTGTGTTATTTTAAAGCTAGTAAATTTAAAGCTAATCAAGCGGAGAATGATTTGGCTTTTACCTTCGATGAAACCATTTGGATGGGAGGAAATCCGATGATCTGCATTCAAAACAAAAGAGGGACAGGCCGTGCGATTTTGTTGACCCTGTTTCTGGCGTTCCTTTTACCGGCGGGCGCCGCGCCGGCACAGGCGGCGGGCGGGACCAGCGTCTCAATGGATGGCAAAGATGTGAATTCCAGCACAGTGGTCGTTTTGCCAAAGGATGCAGCCGTAGCGTTTTCACTCAAGTTGAACGGAACTTATGGAAAGGGATATACCAGCGGGAATGGCACTGTGGCGCAGACCGGGACGGTGCAGCGGTTTGCCGACGGGCAGGCCGTCTATGCGGTCAAAGCGGTCGGGCAGCCGGGCGAGAGCGCGGGTCTGTACATCGACGGAGAAAAGATTTTGGAAATGAAAATTGCAGCGGGAGCGGTATGTCCCGCCTGCGGGGAGACGGACTGTGCGTTTGTCCAAGTGGAAGATGGAAGCTGGCGGACGGACGGCGAACAACGGGACTGTGTACATTATGCCTATGGGAAAGATACCCGCGAGGCAATGGACGTATATAATATCTATACATGTTCCAAATGCGGGGCATCCCCCAAAATGCAAACCGGGATTGCACACCGGTGGATCTGCCATGGTTCACGTGGGTAATGTGATTTCCTTTCCACAGAATACCGGATAAGTCAAAAACGGAAAAACAGAAGCTGGAACCCAAGATGGATTCCAGCTTCTGTTTTTCTATCGGATTTCAGGTTAAAAAAGAAGGTTGTATACAATACCATCGGATTACCGGCGTGCCGGCGCGGGATCGCGGGCAGGTTCCGCCGGGCGGCCGGGAATCTTTGGAAGGGAATCGAAGCCCGGCTGCAAGTCAGCGTCGGTCGGGATGTAATCGGTCATGGTCTTCTCCATGTAGGAGGTATAAGCGGCCATATCGAAGTAGCCGGTCCCGGTCAAGCCGAACAGGATGGTCTTTTCCTCGCCGGTCTCCTTGCACTTGAGGGCCTCGTCGATCGCCACGCGGATGGCGTGGGAGGACTCCGGTGCGGGAAGGATGGTCTCCACGCGCGCAAACAGCGTTGCCGCGTCGAATACCTTGGTCTGCTCGACGGAACGGGCTTCGTCGATCCAGCCGTCGTGGTAGAGTTTGGACACGATCGGGGACATGCCGTGGTAACGCAGACCGCCCGCATGGTTCGGAGAGGGGATGAACCCGCTGCCCAGGGTGTACATGCGCGCCAGCGGCGTGACCTTTCCGGTATCGCAATAGTCGTACGCATACAGGCCGCGGGTCAGGGACGGACAGGAGGCGGGCTCGACCGCGATGAAATACGGGTTCTTTTTGCCCAAAAGTTTATCTTGCATGAAGGGGGCGATCAAGCCGCCCAGGTTGGAACCGCCGCCAGCACAACCGATCACAATATCCGGGTACTCGCCGAGAATATCCATGGCCTTTTTGGCCTCCAGGCCGATGATGGACTGGTGCAATAGGACCTGGTTTAGAACCGAACCGAGCACATAACGGCACCCCTGGGTCGTGGTGGCCACTTCGATTGCTTCGGAGATCGCACAACCCAAGCTTCCCGTCGTGTCTGGATTGTTTGCCAGGATAGCGCGGCCCACCTGGGTGGTGTCGCTTGGACTGGGGATAACATTTGCACCAAAGGTCTGCATAATCGCCTTGCGGTATGGCTTTTGATTATAAGAGCCCTTTACCATAAAGACGGTTAGTGGGATTCCAAAATATCCGCACGCTTCAGCAAGGGCGGTTCCCCACTGCCCGGCGCCGGTTTCCGTGGTCAAGCTGGTCATCCCCTGCTTTTTGGCATAGTAGGCCTGCGCGACCGCAGAATTCAACTTATGGCTGCCGGATGTGTTGTTCCCCTCAAACTTAAAGTAAATCTTTGCCGGTGTGCCAAGGTATTTTTCAAGGTCATAGGCGCGGTTCAGCGGGGAGGGCCGGTAGGCTTTATAGATGTTCAGCACTTCCTCGGGAATATCAAAATAGCGAGTCGTGCTGTCCATCTCCTGCGCCGCCAGTTCTTCGCAGAAAATCGGATAAAGCTCTGGGGTCTTGATCGGCTCAAAAGTTGCCGGGTTCAGCATTGGGTCGGGCTGATCCTTCATATCCGCGCGCAGATTGTACCATTGTGTGGGGATTTGCTCCTCTGTTAAATTAAATCTGTGTGGAATCTTTGCCATGGTCGTTTCCTCCTTTGTTCAGATAAACAAAAAAGCCCTTGCCCCTCTCAGGGACAAGAGCATTTACTCCTGCGGTACCACCCGGATTGCGTTTTCACGCCGCTTGTTCCGCACACTTCCATGTGCGCTCCCTTGGTAACGGGTGGAGATCCCGTCGGAAGCTACTGGGAATTTCATCCGTTCGCCCCGCCCTCATAAGCCCATTCCATAGACCGCTGCCCACCACAATCACACCACCTGTGGCTCTCTTTTGAGCGCTTTGCCTATGTACTCTCCTTACTCAACGGTTTCTTTTGTTGATTTCATTATAGAAATCGGAGGCGCGTTTGTCAAGAGAGAGATTCAAATATTTTTATTTTCCACTTAAATTTAACGCTTTATAGCAAATAATACAAAGAGAGCGTCGTGTTTTACTTGCAAAAATAGGAGTATAGGGATATAATCATACAAATACCAAATTTTTAGGAGGAACCAATTTATGCAGCTTAACCAACCTGTTCAAAATCCTGCGTTTATCAGCAAGCTCAAGCAGTTTGATTCAAATAAAACAAGGAAAGACGAACTGGAACTCATCGAAGAAATGCGCAAAATGCGCTACATCACCCCGGTGACCTTGACCGGAAAATCCGAAGATGGAACGCCCAACCAGCAGACCCAGGTCAAGTTCCGGGCCGCGACTACCACAAAGGGCGAGAGCTTTTTTGCTATGTTCTCTGATATGGACGAGCTTAAAAAGTGGGCAGCGGATGCAGAGGACACGATGACCCTCGATTTCTCCGAATTGCGCACGCTGGTACATGGCCAGAAAGGCCAGGTGGCGGGTTTTGTAGTCAATCCATCGACGCAGAACTTGGTGATCCGCACCAACACCATGGAGCAGATCGCCCATCCGCTTCAGCAGCGTCCGATCAGCCCCGACATGGTTGTGTTGTCCAAGCCCGATCCGTATCCGACAGAACTGGTAAAGGCGCTCTGCGATTTCTTTAAAACCCGCAACGAAGTGCTCAGCGCATGGCTGTTCACAGCGAACTACAAGGCCAACGCCACCGAGCCGCATCATCTGGTAATTGTCAGCCTCACCCAGGGGGTACAGCAGGAAGAACTCTTTAAGGCGACCATCGACGCTTGCCATAAGGCAATGAAGGCGGGAGAATTCCTGGATCTGATGCCGTCGAGCGGAAAGTTTGGCAAAGAGGCAATCGAAGACAAAAAGCCGTTCTATCGCAAAGGAATCACGGTTGAACCGGAGGCTTAAATGTCCGTTCTGCGCGATTTTGATTTAACAGCGACTTTGGAATGTGGACAGTGCTTTCGCTGGGACAGACAACCGGATGGCTCCTATCGGGGAATTGCTGGAGGGCGTTTACTCTGCATAGCGGAGAACCACACAGAGGAGGCCGAGAAAGATCCGTTTTGGCGCGTCTATTTTGACTTGGACCGCGATTACGCGGCCATTCGGGATGAACTGGCACAGGTTGATCCGGTTTTGGCAAAAGCAGCAGCTTTTGCCCCTGGTATCCGTATTTTGCAGCAAGATCCGTGGGAGGCGCTCTGTTCGTTTATTATTTCACAAAACAATAATATTCCTCGAATCAAGGGGATTGTCGCGCGCCTTTGCCAGGCGTTCGGTGAGAAGACGGCGTCCGGTATTTTGTGTTTCCCGACGCCGGATCGTCTTGCCCGCGAGAACGAGGAAGCACTCGCGTGCCTGCGCTGTGGATTCCGGGCACGGTACATACTCGATGCAGCACGAAAAGTGGCGGGTGGACAGATCGACTTGGAGAGCCTTCGGACCCAACCGCTTGCAAAAGCGCGTGAACAGCTGATGACCATCGTAGGGGTTGGCCCAAAGGTGGCGGACTGTGCTCTGCTTTATGGACTGCACCGGCTGGATGCTTTCCCCATGGATATATGGATGAAGCGTGCTATGAAGGAATGGTTCCCGGGCAAACAGCCGGAGGACTTTGGTCCGTACGCTGGAATTGCACAGCAATATCTATTTCACTACATTCGTACAACTGCCTCGGGGGAGCGGTCTGTGAGTGCGTAAGAGAGGGAAAAGGCAATCGTCGATTTCAGGCACAGGTGGGGTTTTCGCCTGTGCCTTTTTGCATGAAATAACTTTTTGGACGTTCACGAAGGATGTAATAGGAGGGGGCTTTTATTTGGTTAGCCTCTGCTTATAATCTCACCCATTCTCTGCTTGCTTTTTTGCCAAAAGGTATTTCTTTTTTGTAGAATGTGCGGTATAATAAAGGCATCTAAAAGATAGGAGTGATTCCAATGGCATTGGTAAATACCAAGGAAATGTTCAAAAAGGCATACGACGGTGGCTATGCGATCGGCGCGTTCAATATTAACGATATGGAAATCATCCAGGGCATTATGAGCGCCTGTGCGGAGCTGAAGGCCCCTGTGATTTTGCAGGTTTCTTCCAGCGCCCGTAAATATGCGCATCCGGCTTATCTGGTAAAGATGGTCGAAGCTGCTGTCAAGGAGAATCCGGACATTCCGGTTGCTCTGCATTTGGACCATGGCCCGTCCTTTGAGATGTGCAAGGCTTGCATCGACGACGGCTTCACTTCCGTTATGTATGACGGTTCCGCAAAGCCCTATGAGGAGAATGTGGAAGAAGCTCGCAGAGTGGTAGAGTATGCACACAAGTACAACGTCACAGTAGAAGCCGAGCTGGGCAAGCTCGCCGGCGTTGAGGACGACGTCAAGGTAGAAGACGACAAAGCACAGTTTACGGACCCGGACGAGGTTCAGGATTTTGTAACACGGACAGGCGTGGACTCCCTTGCGATTGCAATTGGTACGAGCCACGGTGCTTACAAGTTTAAACCCGGCCAGAAACCGAAGCTGCGCCTTGATATTCTTGAAGAAGTTTCAAACCGCCTGCCGGGCTTCCCGATCGTACTGCACGGCGCCTCCTCTGTCCTCCCGGAGTTTGTGCAGATGGTCAATCAGTTCGGTGGTCAGATGCCCGATGCAATCGGCATCCCGGAAGAGATGTTGCGTGAAGCGGCAGCAAAGGCTGTCTGCAAGATCAACGTGGACTCCGATCTCCGTCTTGCAATGACTGCGACGGTTCGCAAGTATTTTGCAGAGAATCCGTCCCACTTTGACCCCCGCCAGTATCTGGGCGTTGCGCGTGACGCAATTCAGGGCCTTGTGGAGCATAAGATTAAGACGGTTCTCGGCTGCGAGGGCAAAGCATAATTGTAATACTTCTCAATGAAATCTGTAGAGGGTGTCCCAAAAGTCATGAAATGACGGAAGGATACCCTCATTTTTTTGAAACTCAAATATTTTTCCAAACAGAAAGAGGATGTCCCTCTCCTATGAATCTAAAATTCATAGTTTTGGGACACCCTCTTTTTGATTAGGCACCGAAAAGGCAAGAAAAAACCACCAGCTGAACTTGTGAACAGCTCCAGCTTGTGCGGACCGTACAAAAAGCCCCTATGTAGGAAATATTGTGTTTTAAACGGAGAGACGTCGCGCAAGCGGCGCCTCTCCCGTCTTTAACTGGATGCGCTCGTGTTGTTGCTTTTTGTTGCATTCTGCGCATAAGAGGAAATGGCCTCGTATGGAAAGACGGTTCTTTCCGGGGGAATCCTCCTATTTTCGCACATTTAGCCGAAGCAAAGAACGCCGTTTGTGTAAAATATACAGAGGCATATGTGGAATTTATAACTTTTGGAGAAAAACTTTTGCGTTCTACTCGGTTTATTTTTGCTTTTTGGCTTGTAATGTTTGTGAGAATACGATATAATTGTTATTAATTTGATTGAACAATTGTAAAGTTGTACCAATCAACCCCTGAAAGGAGTTTTTAAGGTGAAATTGTACAATGCAAAAGATATTCTGAACATTGCAATCGCGGGGCATAGCGGAGCGGGAAAGACTTCCATCGCGGAGGCGATGCTTTATCTTTCCGGTGCTACAGACCGTTTTGGTAAGGTTGGCGAAGGGAATACCGTATGCGATTATGACCCGGAAGAAATCAGAAGAAAGACAACCGTCAGCGCGGCAGTTGCCCCGTTGGAGTGGAGAAATCATAAGATCAACCTATTGGACGCCCCCGGCCTGTTCGATTTTGAAGGCGCAATGTGTGAAGCCGTGCGCGCAGCAGATTCGGTTTTAATCGCAGTTTCCGGCAAGGATGGCGTCAACGTGGGTACAGAAAAGGCAGTGGCAGCGGCGGATTCCCGCGGGCTGGCGAAGATTTTCTTTGTCAACGGCCTGTGTGATGAGAGCGCACGTTTCTATCGTGTGTTTGAGGATCTAAAGGCCAGCTTTGGCCCCTCGGTCTGTCCGGTAGTTGTCCCATACATTGAAGATGGAAAAGCGAACATATACATCAATATTTTGGAATATAAAGCATACGACTACTCCAACGGAAAACCCGTCGAAGTGGCAATGCCTCCCATGGGTGACCGTCTGGAGGGCCTGCGCACAGCAATCTATGAAGCAGTGGCGGAAACCAGCGACGAGATGTTTGAAAAGTACTTCTCCGGCGAACCGTTTACGCCGGAAGAGGTCATCGTTGGTGTCAGTAAAGGTGTCAAATCCGGCGCCATCTCTCCGGTGTTTTGTGGCGACGCGCTCCTGATGCGCGGCATGGAGCAGTTCTTGGATGGCTTGACCTGGTTGGCGCCCTCGGCGCTTGAAAAGAGCGGCGAGCTCGCAGCGGATATCGACGGCAATCCGGTTGAGCTCTCCGTCAATCCGGACGGGGCAACCGCAGCCATCGTCTTTAAGACCATCGCAGACCCGTTTGTCGGAAAGATGTCCTTCCTCAAGACCATCTCCGGCAAGGTTGCCACGGATGCACAGCTGATGAACATGCGTACAGGTAATATCGAGCGCATTGGCAAGACGGTCATGATGCGCGGTAAAAAGCAGGAGGAAATGAGCTGCATTGCAGCCGGAGACATCGGCGCGGTGCTCAAGCTGGGGAACGTCTCCACAGGCGATACGCTGTGTTCCCCGACGCGCAAGGTCACATTGGATGGAATTACCTATCCGGTTCCGACGCTTTCCATGGCGATTATGCCCAAGAAAAAGGGCGAGGAAGATAAAGTCGCCCAGGGTCTATTCCGCCTGATAGAAGAAGACCCGGTTATTAAATTTGAGAACAATGCAGAAACCCATCAGATGGTTATCAGCGGTTTGGGCGAGCAGCACTTGGATGTAATCGTCTCGAAACTCCGGACAAAATTCGGGGTAGAGGTCACATTGGAGCAGCCTCGCGTGCCGTACCGTGAAACCATCCGCAAAAAGGTTCAGGTGCAGGGCCGCCACAAAAAGCAGACGGGTGGCCACGGCCAGTTCGGCGATGTTTGGATCGAGTTTGAACCCTGCGACAGCGAAGGGTTGGAGTTTGGCGAGCGCGTTGTAGGCGGTTCTGTTCCGAAAGGGTACTTCCCAGCGGTCGAGAAGGGCTTGCAGGATTGTATCGCTCATGGCCCATTGGCTGGTTATCCAGTGGTAGGCTTGCGTGCGACGCTGTACGATGGCTCATACCATCCGGTGGATTCTTCGGAAATGGCATTTAAGACAGCGGCTTCGCTCGCTTATAAGGCGGGTATGCCGCAGGCAGGCCCGGTTCTACTGGAACCGATCGGTACTCTGCGCGCAACCGTCCCGGACGCCAACATGGGCGACATCATGGGCGAAGTCAACAAACGCCGCGGGCGTGTGTTAGGTATGGAACCCGCAGGCCCTGGCAAACAGACCGTTGAGGCAGAGGTTCCGGTGGCGGAGATGCACGATTTCTGTACGTTTGTCCGCCAGGTTACACAAGGACGCGGCAGCTATACGTTTGATTTTACCCGTTATGAAGAAGCGCCTGCCCAGGTGGCCCAAAAGGTGATTGAGCAGGCAAAGGCGGATGCAGAATAAAGATGATACCATGTTTCCCAAAAGGGACCCTGTGAAGTGAAAGTCTGCCCTCTGGACGGATGGTTCGTATTTTTACAGAAGGTTTGCTTTGATGGGAAAAAAGAAGGCGTGTTATGACAAATACAGGCAGTTGTGCTGGTTTTGGCGGCCAGCTCAACTGCCTTATTTTTTGCCCAAATTTAACATAGAAAAAATATCCTTTTAACGGAGGCCTACTATGCTATATATCGGAAACAGATCCAGCTGTTCGCAGAGAAGGAACGGCTTTATACAATTGGCTTTCGAAAGGTTGTTTACAATGGAAGAGAAAAAGACAAGCGCCCATAAAAAAGGGCTTTTCATCGCCGTGGGGATTTTATGCATGCTCCTACTGATGGGAGCTGGCGTGTTTACTGGAATGCACTATCAGGAATGGATGGACGCCCGCTATGCGGAAGCAGAGCGAGTTACACCTGAACTGGACGATGCCGCTCAGGATTGGACGGGCGCCGCGCCGCCGAGCAAAAACGGAGAACAGCAGGGCATCAAAATTCCAGGATACGCCTCAATTTCCATTCCAGCAGGGGAAACAGATGCAAAAATTCTGCTTTTAAATCCGGAGGAAAACCCGTGCTATTTTTCCTTTGAACTGATTCTGGACGAGACCGGTGAATCGCTATTCACCTCTAAGATGGTGGAGCCCGGAAAGGCCATTCAGGAGGAAACACTCTCCCGCGCCCTAGAAGCGGGGGAATACGATGCAACTATTAAAATCAGCACCTATTCCTTGGATACCAATACCCAAATGAATGGCGCCAATGTAAAAACCAAACTTTTGGTGGGATGATGTTTACTTTTATCCACTTGTGGGATATTTGTATAGATGACAAAAAATGGAGGAAACAATCATGAAAAAAACGTTGGCTTTTTGTCTAGCGGCTATGATGGCCGTGGGGATGACGACTTCTGCCTTTGCGGCGGAGAGGTCGATCACTCCGGGAAATGTGATCTTTGACCAGGATACGGACGGGGCCGCTTCTGTAAAGCTGGAGTATAATGCTGTGACAGAACCTACCTATACCATTACGATTCCACAGGGTGTACAGCTTGAAAAGGGTGGAAGCACGTCTACTTTTAAGGCGGAAGGTGTTTCCAATTTGGATGGCGGAAAAGTCGTTTTGTCCATTACCAGTACCCGCAAGCCCGGCATGCCGGAAGATTGCCCAGATTTCGCACTGTATCGCGGCCACAATTATATTCCCTACAAAGTGCAGGGTTTCTACAAGGACGGTTCTTCCCGTGTAATCAGTAAACTTAATACAGAGTTGATGTCCTTTGATGAGGATGGCGAATATCGCTACAAGGTGATTCCTTCCAAGGTGGTCCCGGAGTCCGGCACTTATTGGGGCAACATTACCTTCCAGTTCGACATTGTGGAAGCGGAAGAGTCCGATAAATAATCCGAGTGCAGGCATACCCGTAAGATGAAATTTCGGCACAGTTTTGGGGCGGAATTTTACCGTTCCAATAGAGTACCAGCATCCGGGTGGCCCCTTTTGTAGACTTTTAGTTTGAATCCCAGGCGCATGCTTGGAATCCCTCTGAAGGGGAATCCCCTTTTGGCTTTTGAAAATCTTCTTTTTTGAATCTGTATGCTCCCCCCGAAGTGTCCTGTCCGGGTTCCCGCCGGATTGGGCACTTTTCTTTTGTATGGATTCCTCCAATATGACCCTGGCCGCCAGGCATGTTTCCCCAAAAGGATGCATATCCATTAGGGATGAAAAAGCGGCAACCGCCGCGGGGAGGGATTATTTGTGTTTGTATGTTCCATAAAGGCAGGAAAGAAACGATGGATAATTGTAGCGCTGGCGGTGATTTTGGCAGCTGTGACAGTCTTTTTGGCAGCTGGAAAATGGAATGCCGCGGCAGGAACCGGTAATGAGAAAGGATATATTTGTACGGCATCCACAAACGATGAACGCATCGCGTTTTTGGCACAATTTGGCTGGCAAGTGAGCTCGGAACCACTGGAAATTCGAGATGTTGCGATTCCGAATCCGTTTGACGAGGTATACACGAAATACAATGTGTTACAAAAGCAACAGGGGTTTAATTTGGAACCTCTAGCCGGAAAGGTATGCCGCCAATGGGTCTATGAAGTGACCAATTACCCGGCCGATACGCCGGTCCATGCCAATTTGTTGATTTATGAGGACCGTGTGGTGGGCGGCGACATCTGTTCTACAGAACTCAACGGTTTTATGCTTCCGTTTGATGGGCAAGACAGCGGTTCCCAGGGAATGGCTTCCTCTTCTGCAGTGAGTAATGCCGCTTCGGGAGGTACCGACATTTCACAGCCGGTGGTTTCCTCGCAGGAACCCGGTTCTTCACAGGCGCCTGTTTCGTCGCAACCGGCCGCCTCTGTGCAGCCTCCAGTTTCCTCCCAACCCACTCAAGCATCTTCCTCGGAGATTCCTGCCAATGCCTGGCCGACGGATTAAACAAATAAAAAGGGACAGCACAGCGTCGAAACCGTTTTTCGACGCTGTGCTGTCCGGTTCGTCCAAGATCGGCGGAGGACATAGAAAATCGCCCGGAAAGAACGATTGTATTCGCGCAGGAAACCCGATATAATAGAGGCATTAAAGTGGATGGATGTGAAAACATGCCAAAGGAACGATTGGACAAGGTATTGGCTTCGCAGAATGTCGGAAGCCGCAAGGAGTCGGGAGCGCTGATCCGGCGTGGTACGGTGGCAGTCAATGGTACGGTGGTACGGCAGGTGGACTGTAAGGTGGACCCGGAACAGGATGTGATCTCCGTGCAAGGCCAGCCGCTCCACTTTCAGCGGTTTCATTATATTATGATGAATAAACCGGCCGGGGTACTGTCTGCGGCGCGGGATTTCCGTCAAAAGACCGTGGTGGATCTACTTCCGCCGGAACTGAAATGTCGGGGGTTGTTTCCTGCAGGGCGGTTGGACCGCGATACAGAAGGGCTACTTTTGTTGATGGACGATGGAGATTTTGCACATCGCATGCTTGCGCCTAAAAATCATGTTTATAAACTCTATGAAGCCAGGCTCGATCAACCGGCCACCATGGAAGACGTACGGATTTTTGCAGAGGGGGTTGAATTAAGCGACCGGACCTGCCTCCCAGCGGAGCTTTTGCTTTTGGGGGATCAGTGCGTACAGGTGCGGATTTGTGAAGGTAAGTTTCATCAGATCAAGCGCATGTTTCATGCGGTGGGAAAAGAGGTTGTGTACCTCAAGCGGTTGCGCATCGGCGCCTTGGATCTGGACCCGGCGTTGCAGCCGGGACAAGCCCGACCGTTGCTTCCTGAAGAGCGGGAGAAGGTCTTTTGTTTGGAAGATTGACAAAATTTTGGGGTTGAATTTGTCTTTTAGCGGATTTTCATAAAGGCATTGTTGCATTTTTGGGTAAAAAACGCCTGTTCAAACGGAAATGCATCTGATATGATTAGGACTAACCTGCTTTTCAAGATGAAAAAATGGATTCGTTGATTCACATTTTATTGCCGTGTAAGTCAACGATTTTTCATCGGATAGAAATAAAGCCAATCGCTTTTTGGAGGAATATGAACTATGGCGAACGTATCATTGAGACATGTTAGTAAGACGTTCAAGAGCGGTGTAACAGCGGTTCGCGATTGTACAGTGGAGGCTAACGACGGGGAATTTCTGGTTGTGGCCGGCCCGTCAGGTTGTGGAAAATCGACCTTGCTGCGGATAATCGCCGGTTTAGAAACACCGGATGAAGGCGAAATCTACATTGCAGATACAATGGTAAATCTGCTGTCCCCACAGGAGCGGGATGTCGCGATGGTTCTGCCGAATCATGCACTGTATCCGGAGTTGAGCGTCCGGGAGAATATGGCATTCAGCCTTAAAATGCACCGGATACCCGAGGAAGAGGTCGAACGGCATGTGCAGGAGACTGCGGAAATTCTTAAGATGGAAACGTTGTTGGATCGCAAGCCCAGCACTTTGACCACTTCGCAACAGCAGCTGGTGGCGCTTGCCCGTGCAATGGTGCGTGGCCGGAAGGTCTTATTATTGGATGAACCGTTTGCCAACCTGGATCGCAAACTGCGCGCACAGATGTGGAAAGAACTCCGTGCGCTCCATAAGCGCCTGGGCCTGACAGTTCTCTATGCGACGGAAAACCAGGAAGAGGCAATGGCTCTGGGCAACCGGCTGGTTGTGATGAAAGAAGGGTTTGTACAACAGGTGGGTACACCGGAAGAGTTGTACCATTCGCCGGTCAATCAATTTGTTGCAGGGTTTCTGGGGGACCCATCGATGAATGCGATCAATGTTAAGGTGGGAGACGGCGGTGCAGACTATACCTTTGCATTTGGAAAGAATACGGTGCGTATGCCAAAGGAATGGGATAAGCTCGGCGCGTTACAGGAATATCTGGGGAAAAATGTTGTTTTGGGGATACGCCCCCAAGACGTACACGACGACCCAGCCCTGGTGGAAACCCTGCCCAATGGAATGGTGGATGCAGAGGTGGAAGTGATGGAACCGGTTGGCGGAGAATTCTATCTCTACCTGACATGTAGTGGCCATTCGGTTACAGCGAGTGTGGATGCGGACGCTATGCGGCAGAGCGGGGAACAAATTAAAGTTGCATTTGATATGGAAAAAATCTATCTCTTTGACGGGGATACAGAACATACCATCTGGCGTTGAACAGGATTTTTATACCAGTTTGAGGCTTTTCTGGAAATATGTTCCACGCAAATGTGAACAAATTGTAAATTGCGCGGCAATTTCCACAAAAAATTTTTTTATTTTGTGATATATAGTTGAAATGTGTGCTGCTTTTATGTAAAATATATGTAGCCTTTCTATAGAATCAATCATCAAGATTAGCAAATATAGATAAAGTGAGGGAGCAGCATGTCAAACAGACTATTTCAAGGGGTTATTCACCAGATGAGGGATGCCATCGACCGCACCATTGGCGTGATTGATGAAACTTCCGTTATCATCGCCTGTAGCGAGCTGGGACGGATCGGCGAGGTCAATGATAGCATTACCGCCGATGTGTTGGCTGCACCGGGAACCTTTGTGGTGAATGGCTACACTTACAAATCCTTTGGCAGCAGGCCGAGACCGGAATATGCGGTGTTTGTCTCTGGTTCTGACCCGGAGGCCAGCCGGTATGCATCGCTGCTTGCCATCTCTCTAAGTAGTATCAAACAATACTATGATGAGAAGTACGACCGCAGCAACTTTATTAAGAACGTCATTTTGGACAACATTCTTCCGGGCGACATCTACCTGAAGGCGCGGGAACTGCGGTTCAATTCCGATGTCAGCCGGGTTTGTATGTTGATTAAGATCACGAACAAGTCCGACATTTCGGCTTATGATGTGATTCAGAACTTGTTCCCGGATAAGAACAAGGACTTTATCATCAACATCAACGAAACGGACATTGCTTTGGTCAAAGAGATTCGTGCAGGGATTGAGCCAAAGGACCTGGAAAAGCTGGCTGGTTCCATTGTGGATACCCTTTCCAGCGAGTTCTATACCCACTGCGTGGTTGGCATTGGCACCATTGTGACCGGCATCAAGGATTTGGCCCGTTCCTTTAAAGAAGCGCAGGTTGCGTTGGAGGTCGGCAAGGTCTTTGACACGGAACGTGCGATTGTCAGCTATGACAATCTGGGTATTGCGCGCCTGATTTATCAGTTGCCGACGACTTTGTGCGAAATGTTCCTCAAGGAGGTCTTTAAGCGCGGCTCCATCGAGTCCTTGGATCATGAGACCCTGTTTACCATTCAACGCTTCTTTGAGAATAATCTGAATGTTTCGGAGACGTCTCGTAAACTTTTTGTACACCGCAATACGTTGGTCTATCGTTTGGAGAAGATCAAAAAGATCACCGGCTTGGACCTGCGCGAATTTGAGGATGCCATCGTTTTCAAAGTGGCTTTGATGGTCAAAAAGTATCTTTCTTCGAATCCGGTCAAGTTCTAATTGCACGATTTTTGTCGAATCCTATTGGAAGCTCTAAAAATTACAAAAATATTACAAATTATTTCTTTTTTAGAATAATAAATGCAGCACCCGTTGGTATTATGTAAACACGCCAATGGGTGCTGTTCTGTATGTCTGTAGCAGCTTTTGGGAGAGAAAATTTGGAATCATACAGCGCCCAATTTGTGAAATCGGAAATACAGGGAAAGCGAAAGATCGCATTCGGATAAAAATTACCGTGTGTTTTGCGGACCTTTGCGGCGCTTTTTACGGATGGAATTGCGTTTGATGGGATGGAACGATCCCACGCATAAGGCCAGTGGAACACCTATGGGCTTTGGGAGAGAGAAAATGATTGAGTTTAAAAATGTGAGCAAAACGTACAGCAATGGTACGCATGCGCTGCGAAACGTCAACTTGACGGTGGAGGACGGCGAATTTGTATTCATTGTGGGCTCCTCTGGCGCAGGAAAGAGTACGTTTTTGAAATTGATTATGTGTGAAGAAATGCCAAACGAGGGCGAAATCATTGTCAACGATACACATGTTTCCAGCCTAAAGAAACGTGAGATTCCATATCTGCGGCGCATGATGGGCATTGTCTTTCAGGATTTCCGCTTAATCGACAATATGACGGTTTATGAAAATGTGGCCTTTGCGATGCACGTGATCGGGGCCACACAGAGCGAGATCAAAAAACGAGTCCCTTACATATTGAGCTTGTTGAACCTGCAGGATAAGCAAAAAAGCCGTCCCAATGAACTCTCTGGCGGCGAACAGCAGCGTGTCGGCCTTGCAAGGGCCCTTGTGAACAATCCCAAGCTCATCATTGCGGACGAGCCAACGGGGAACATTGATCCGGCGCTCTCGTTTGAGATTGTCGATCTGCTCAGCGAAATCAATCGCCGTGGGACCACTATTCTGATGGTGACGCATGAACATACCTTAGTCAAGCACTTCCACAAGCGCGTAGTAGAAATCCATGACGGCCGTATTGTGGCCGATACAGCTTCAATGGAGGTGCAGCAGGATGAACAGGAATAAAACCGTACATACCTCCAAAAAGAAGACCGGGTCGCGGCTTTCCAGCCTGGGGTATCTGTTGAAGGAGGGCGTCAAGAATATCTGGAGCAACCGTACCATGAGTTTTGCCTCGGTTGGCGTGTTGGTGTCCTGCTTGCTGTTGACAGGGGCAGCGGTGCTTTTCTCAATGAATGTGGATGTGGCGATGAAGTCATTGGAGGGAAATAACTCCACAACCGTTTACCTACAGGAGGGCTTGCCCACACTGACCAGCCTCAAGGTGGGGCAGGAGATCAAGCAGCTGGACAACATCGAAGAATGCGAATTTGTCTCTAAGCAGGATGCTGTACAGAATATGTTGGACATGTTGGGCGATGATGGGACCGTTTTGGAAGGGCTTCTGGGAGATGAGAACTTTTTGCCGGATGCATTCCAAATCTCTATGAAGGACTTAAATATGTACGATGAGACAGCGGCGCAGATCAAGGCGATCAACGGCGTGGATGAAATTATCGATTATTCCGACATAGCAGAACAGCTTACCGATCTGGACAATTTGGTGACTTCGGCGGGATTTTGGATTGTTCTCATCCTAAGCCTAGTATCTCTGTTTATTATCTCCAATACGATCCGTGTGACGATGTTTTCCAGGCGTTTGGAAATCAGCATTATGAAATCAGTCGGTGCGACAAATTGGTTTGTTCGTGTACCCTTTATTGTAGAGGGTGTGATTATTGGTTTGCTTTCCGGCGGAGTGGCCAGCGGGCTGTTAATCTTCTTGTATAATAAGTTGGTGACCTCCATTGCATCCATTCCGCTGTTTTCGCCAGTGGACATCGGCCCGATGGCTTGGCGGATTACATTGATCTTTATGTTGGCGGGTTCCTTGTTTGGCGCATTGGGTGGCCTGATTTCTTTGGGTAAGTACCTCAAAAAAGAAGGAGGAGATTTGGGTGGTCTGTAAAAAAAGGGGACTGAAGGTCTTTTTGGCGCTGGTTCTGGCGTTTTCCATCTTCTGCGCACCGGCCCAGATGCAGTTGCATGTGGATGCGGCGTCGTCCGATCAGCTTTCGGATTTGCAGCAGAAGCAAAAGGATTTACAGCAGCAAAAGCAGGAATTGGCGAAACAGCAAGCACAGACCAACCAGAAATTGGCCAGCTTAAAGGCGGACAAGGAAAAGCAGCTGGAATATAAAAATACATTGGACGAGCAGATGGAAAATTTGCAAAGCCAGATTGCCGTTTTAAACGAACAGATCGACACACTGGACCAGAATATCACAGAAAAGACGGCGCAAATCGCCGATAAACAGGCGGACATTGATTTCAACTATGAGCAGTTAAAAGAGCGCCTTTGTGCCTTGTATAAGACCGGCGAGGCAAGCAATTTGCAAATTTTATTAAATTCTGAAAACGTGATGGACTTAGCAAACAAGACGCATCTATTGAAAATTATTACCGAGCATGATACCGAGCTGATCAACACGCTTAAAGAAGAGATGCAGGCGATTGCAGACGAAAAAGCAGAGATCGAGCAGAACCGCCAGGAAGTCGCCGCGGCAAAGACCGAATTGGACAACAAGCGCAATGAATTGGGCGAGTTGGAAAGCGAAGCGCAGCGTGTGTTGGATGAGTTGACTGCCAACGAACAGTCCATGCAGTCGGAGAGCAACAGTTTGGCGGCTCAGCAGAAGAAGATTGAGCAGGAGGAAGCACAGGCGGCTGCGGAGATTGACCAGTGGTGGGCAAATTATTATGCGTCCCAGAACGGAGGACAGAGCAGCAGCGGGAATACGACAACCCCGGAGAGTTACGTCGGCGGCCAGTTTACATGGCCGGTCCCGGGGTATACGCACATCTCATGCGGTTATAGCAGCAGCCACAAGGCGATTGACATCAATCGGACCAACGGTAAGAGCATTTCCGGCGCACCGATTGTAGCGGCGAATGGTGGCAAAGTCGTGGTAGCAGGCTGGCACTACAGCTATGGGAACTATGTGATGATCGATCATGGCGGCGGGTACTCGACGTTGTATGCCCATGCGAGCAGTCTAGCTGTAAGCAAGGGGCAGCAGGTCAGCCGGGGACAGACCATCGCCTATGTCGGCAGTACGGGCAATTCGACCGGGCCGCATCTTCATTTTGAGATTCGTGTCAACGGTGTGCGGAAGAACCCGTTTAATTGGTTCTCC
>ULXG01041314.1_pt1 | contig 63635 bp, 60 predicted proteins | sample 1961141 | NCBI WGS metagenome assembly ULXG01 (sample SAMEA4835834, study PRJEB28245) | human gut metagenome | biome: gut microbiome; material: fecal sample | place: Denmark | collected 2008 | reverse complement strand
TGTACAAGCATTTTTTGCTTCCTCTTTGGCACAGAGAATGTTCCAAGCAGACCAGATCCTGCGGGAATACCGATTTACAGTGGAAATTACTGCGGGCGAGGTACAGCCCGGATTGCCCCAAACGCTCGCAAATGAAGCGGTTGTAATGCAGGGGGCAGTGGACTGTGCTTTTGAGGAGGACGGCAAATGGGTGGTGGTAGACTTTAAGACCGACCATGCCAAGGATGAAGAAGCCCTTTGGAAGCGATATGCGGCCCAGCTCGCCCTGTACCGCCGGGCACTTGTGGCTTGCACCGGCATTCCGGTCAAGGAATGCCTGCTGTACTCGTTCTTCTTAAACCGGGAGATTCGTGGAAAGGAGTTGCCTGAATATGCAATTAAAGCTTTTGAATGAGGAGTTCGCCGTCTGTAAACTTGCTCGTGCGGAACAAGTTCCGTGGGAGGCCCAATTTGTGTTTGTGGGAAAGACAGATGAAGAACTGTCGCTAGTCTGTCCAGTAGAGTCGGTCCCAATGGAGTGCCTCCAACAGGAGAGGGGATGGCGGTGTTTCCGCGTGGAAGGCCCCTTGAATTTTACACTGGTTGGCATCCTTTCAAAGATAACCGGGGTGTTGGCGGAGAGACAAATCCCGGTGTTTGCCGTATCGACATTTGATACGGATTATCTCTTGGTGCGTACCGACCACCTCTGCCAAGCCAGGAAAGCGTTGGAATTGGCGGGATATACCTTTGTTTAACAGGATGTTTTTTCGTACGTGACCAGCATTTTCTACATTTCTACAAAAGTGGTTTGACCGTATGGATGCAGGGAATATCGGAAAAATGAAAAACGGGGAGACAGCGTGTAGCTATCTCCCCGTTGGCGCACGAGTGCGTAAGACCTATTATTTAAACTTTACGGCTGTACCGTATGCGATGACCTCAGCAGCGCCCTGCATGACAGCTGCTGAAGCATAGCGGATATTGATGACCGCGTCCGCTCCCAATTGCTCTGCTTCTTCCACCATACGTTTCGTGGCCAGTGCGCGGGCTTCATTCATCATATCCGTATAGGCTTTTAGTTCACCGCCGATGATGGTTTTAAAACTCTGCGTGATGTCGCGTCCGATGTTCTTTGACTGGATGGTACTTCCTTTTACAAGACTGAGCATTTCCAGTTCTTTGCCCGTGATATAATCAGTATTTACTAAGATCATTTTCTTCACCGCTCCTTATTTCTTTGATTCGTTGAACCAACACATATACCGATACGCCGATCCATGCAGCGGACACGAGGATTCCGATTCCCTTCCAAAACCAAGGGATAGGCAGTAGGGCACAACCAATCAACCAGACTGCAAACCAGGCGACTAAAAGGACAGTAATCAGAATCGGTGCCAGCATCTTTTTCCACATGGCGCTCATCCCTTTCGCGCTCATAGTAGTACAGGGAACCGATAAAATAGTTTTAATAAAGAATATTACACAATTTTTATCTTCTACCCAAATGGATGAAATAATCCTTGACAAATGAAGGATGGAATGATAAAGTTAATAGGTAAAAACAAAGCGGGGCATTGCCCACACCTGTGTGGTTCCGTCCGTCATGGGTCAATACGTACACAGAAGCGGTTTGTAACTGTGGTATTGATGCGCGAGCGGAGGAATTCTGCCCGCGTTTTTTGTTGAATTGCAGATAACGTGATTTGGAGGTGCTTAACCATTAGCAACAAGGAACTACAGATTAACGAAGAAATTCGTGACAGAGAAGTGCGTGTCATCGGTTCGGATGGCAACCAGCTTGGGGTGATGCCCACTGCAAAGGCGCTGGAGATGGCGTTCGGACAAAATTTGGACCTTGTAAAAATTGCACCGCAGGCAACGCCCCCGGTATGCAAGATTATCGATTACGGAAAGTACCGGTTTGAACAGACGAAACGTGAGAAGGAAGCCAGAAAGAACCAGCGTGTCGTCGAGATCAAGGAAATCCGCCTGTCCCTCAATATCGACACCCACGACTTTGAGACGAAGGTTGGCCATGCCACCCGATTCTTGAAGGAAGGCAATAAGGTCAAGGTTTCCATCCGCTTCCGCGGCCGTGAGATGGGGCATCCCGAGCAGGGCCACGAGATTATGCGGCGGTTTGCAGAGGCGCTCAGCGAGATTGCCAATGTGGAGAAACCGTCGAAGCTGGAAGGACGCAACATGCTGATGTTCCTTGCATCCAAACCCGCTAAATAATCATTTTTAAGGAGGAGCATACCATGCCCAAGATTAAAACACACAGCGGCGCGAAAAAGCGCTTCAAGCTTTCTAAGAACGGAAAGGTCATCCGCGCCCACGCCAATAAATCTCACATTTTGAACAAGAAGACCACCAAGCGTAAGAGAGGCCTGCGTCAGACCACTGTGGCGGATAAGACGAATGTACGCCAGGTGAAGCGCCTGGTGCCTTATAAATAAGCACAGGCAACGCTTCGTTTTTCACAAAATTATAACCATTACTGGAGGTATATAAAATGGCACGTGTAAAAGGCGCGTTGATGACACGCAAAAGAAGAAAAAAGACTTTGAAGCTCGCAAAGGGCTACTTTGGTGCAAAGAGCAAGCACTTTAAAATGGCCAAACAGGCCGTTATGAAATCCGGCAACTATGCATACATCGGCCGCAAGCAGAGAAAGAGAGATTTTCGCCGCCTGTGGATCACCCGCATCTCCGCCGCCTGCCGCATGAACGATATCAGCTATTCGGTGTTCATGAACGGGCTGAAGAAGGCAAACATCGCCCTCAACCGCAAGATGCTCGCTGAAATCGCTGTGAGCGACGAGGCCGCATTCAAGGCGCTGGTCGAGAAGGCAAAAGCAGCAAGATAAAAAAGCTGGAATTGCGCCCGGAACAGAAACCGGGCGCAACTTTTCGTTATAGGTGAATTTATGCTGGATGTGATTACAAGCCGAAAAAATGAATGGGTGCGCTATGCCGCAAAGCTTGCCTCCTCCGCGGAATTTCGCCGGAGCGAGGGCCTTTTTATACTAGAGGGCGCTCGTCTGTGCGCCGATGCGGCGGACAGCGGCATAGTGATTCAAACACTGTTTTACACAGAGCAGGCGGCACAGCGTTATAAGCCTTATCTTGAGCGGATCATGCCCCTTGCGGCACACCGCTGTTTCATTGCCCCGCATGTGGCAGAGCTGTTAGCAGAGACAAAGACGACGCAGGGAATTTTTTGCGTGTGTCAAAAACGGCCGGGGACCGTAGGGCTGGAAGATCTTCCAGCAAAAGGCCATCTGTTGGCTGTGGAGAATCTGCAGGACCCGGGCAATATGGGGGCGGTATTGCGTACGGCGGAGGCCTTGGGTTTAGCCGGTGTGTTATTGGCAGGGACTTGTTGCGACGTATACAGCCCAAAGGTATTGCGTGCCAGTATGGGAGCGGTGTTTCGTCTGCCCTTTCGCTTCGTGGAAAGTTTGGCAGGTGCGGCGCCGGTTCTTCGGAACCGCGGATTCGCATTATATACTGCGGTGCCGGATCGCACAGCAAAGCCAGTAACCGAGCTTTCCTTTGAAAAGCCTGTTATCATCGCTGTGGGCAATGAGGGGAACGGACTGGATGCAGATACTGTGGCGGCCTGGGACCAAGCTGTGACGATTCCCATGCGAGGGCGTGCGGAGTCGCTCAATGCAGCGGCTTCTGCGGCGATTCTGATGTGGGAAATGATGCGAATTTGAAAGGAGAAAGGACAGGATGGCTATCGACCAGCGTGCCTATTGGGTTTGGTTGCAGCATGCCTTACAAGCGGGCAGCAGTAAGACGCGCCACATCCTGGAATCCTTTGAGAATTTGGAGGCATTCCATCGTGCGGGGTTACGGGAATGGAGCTTAATGGGAATTTTTACCCAGCGTGAATTGGCTGCGTTGCGGACCTACACGTTACAAGATGCGTTGGCGCAGATCGACCTTTGCCAGAAGTTGGGGCAGCATATTTTGACGCCAGAAGACCGGGACTATCCCTTTTTGCTCCGGCAAATTCACAACCCGCCAGCTGTTTTATATGTACAGGGAAGGCTTCCAGATTTTTTGGAATTTCCGTCCGTTTCCATTGTGGGAACACGTAAGGCGACGCTGGTAGGAAAGCGTGTTGCCCATAGTTTGGGATATGGACTGGCCAAAGGCGGCGCAATTGTTGTCAGTGGCGGCGCGTTGGGCATTGATACAGCAGCGCATAAAGGCGCGCTTCTCGCAGGAGGGAAAACCGTTTGTGTCCTCGGATGCGGCATTTCCCATCCGTATTTATTGGCCAATGCCGATCTCCGCGATTCGATTGCGCAAAATGGTGCGCTGCTTTCGGAATATCCTCCTCATACGCCCGCTCTACGCAACCATTTTCCGGTGCGCAACCGCTTAATTTCTGGGCTTACTTTAGGGACAGTGGTAGTGGAAGCCACAGAAAAAAGCGGCTCACTGATTACCGCAAACGAAGCCATCCATCAAAACCGCGATGTTTTTGCCGTGCCCGGCTTGGTGGGGAGCCGTGCTTCTCAGGGGCCGAACAACCTTTTGCGCGAAGGAATGCGGGCAGTCAGCTGTGCGAATGATATTTTGCAGGAATATCTTTTCCGATTTCCAGGAAAAATCCACTTGGAGGAATCGACGGAAAGTGTTATGCTGATAGAGACCGCTCAAAAAGAACAGAAGACGGTGCAGGGGAATACGGAAGACAGAGAAGAACCCGCCGGGCTTTCCCCTTATGCAGCGGCGTTGTTTCGTGTGCTCACCTGTGAGCCGCGTCCTTTTTTGGAGTTATGCCAGGAAGCTGACATCCCCACAGTTTGTGCGCTGCCAGCTGTCACAGAATTAGAGCTTGCGGGGATCATTCAAGGGTATTCCGGAAGGCGCTATTCCCTAAAAGAATCTTAGGCTTTATGAAAGCCTGCCCAATGGGTGTTTATGGAAAGGGCAGGTTTTCACAAAGTCTAAAAGACTTTGCATTTTTTAGAGATCAACATTGTTTTATGTGACATAGATATATAGGAAGGTTGTTGTGCGGGGAAATGGAGCGCCCGCAATGGTATGGCCTGAGCGCTATACGACATGAAAGAGGTGTATGGATAGATGTCGAAATTGGTGATTGTGGAATCGCCGGCAAAAGCGAAGACGATTAAGAAATATTTAGGTCCCGGGTATGATGTGATAGCGTCTATGGGACATGTGCGCGATTTACCGGAAAACCGGTTGAGCGTTGATATTAAAAAAGATTTTAAACCGAAGTATGAAGTGATTAAGGGCAAGGAAAAGCTGGTAGACGAATTAAAGGAAAAAGCGGAGAAAAGCGACTACGTGTTTCTGGCGACTGACCCGGACCGTGAGGGGGAGGCAATTTCTTGGCATTTGGCCTATCTGCTCGATTTAAAGACAGAGGACGAAAACCGTGTGACATTCAATGAGATTACAAAGACGGGTGTCACCAATGGGATGGAGCATCCCCGCAGCATCGATATGGATTTGGTCAATGCACAACAGGCGCGGCGCATTTTGGACCGGCTTGTAGGCTATAAACTCAGCCCATTTCTTTCCCAAAAGATTCGACGGGGCCTCTCTGGGGGGCGCGTACAGTCCGTAGCGGTCCGGCTGGTAGTGGACCGCGAGGAGGAGATCCGCAAATTTGTTCCAAAAGAGTATTGGACCATTGATGCGAAGATGATTCCCAAAGGTTCCCGTAAGGCTTTCCCTGCGACATTCTACGGCGATGAAAATGGAAAGATCGAGATTGAAAATAAAGAGCAGGCGGACCGTATCCTCGCAGAACTGGAAGGAGCGGACTATAAAATTTCCAAACTCAAAAAGGGAACGCGCCGCAAATCTCCGGCGCCGCCGTTTATCACCTCTACGTTGCAGCAAGAGGCTTCCCGCCGCCTGGGTTTTCAGGCCCGCCGCACCATGAAGGCTGCGCAGGAACTCTACGAAGGTGTAGAAATCGAAGGAATGGGAGCGGTCGGTTTGATTACCTATATGAGAACCGACTCTCTGCGTTTGTCGGAGGATGCGCTCAAGGATGCTGCCGACTATATTTTGGAGCGATGGGGGAAGAAGTATCTGCCGGATACGCCGCGCCATTTTAAAACAAAAAAGAATGCGCAGGATGGGCATGAAGCCATTCGTCCGACAATGCCGAGTCTTTCTCCGGATCAGGTAAAGGAAAGTTTGAGTTCCGATCAATATAAGCTCTATAAACTGATCTGGGAGCGTTTCATTGCGTGCCAGATGGCCAACTGTTTGCAGAGTACGACCCAGGCAGAGATTTCTGCGAAAAACTATATCTTCAAGGCGTCTGGATATACCGTCACATTTGATGGCTTTACAGTCCTTTATGAAGAGAAAAAGGACGAAGACTCTGAGGACAGCGGCGCTTTGCCGCCTCTGGAAAAGGATATGCCTTTGCGTTGTAAGGAAATCGCTGGAAACCAGCATTTTACCCAACCGCCGGCCCGGTATACAGAGGCGTCGCTGATTAAGGCACTGGAGGAAAATGGCATTGGCCGCCCATCCACCTATGCGACGACGATCTCGACGATCACAGGGCGGGAATATGTGATTCGGGATGGAAAGGCGCTCAAACCCACCGAATTGGGCGAGGTCATTACCAAGCTGATGAAAGAGCGTTTTCCGAAAATCGTGAATGTCAAATTTACCGCCCAGGTGGAAGAAGAACTGGATGAAGTTCAAAGCGGAAAAATCAATTGGGTTGAGACCCTGCATGATTTTTATGGGGACTTTGAAAAGACGTTAAAAAAAGCCAAGGAAGAGATGCAGGGTGTCAAAATCCAGTTGAAAGAGGATGAAACCGATATTATTTGCGAGAAGTGCGGCCGTAAAATGGTGGTCAAGATGGGGCGTTACGGAAAATTTATCGCCTGTCCAGGATACCCGGAATGCAAAAACGTCAAGAAGTTGGTGCAGGAGACAGGAGCGGAATGCCCAAAATGTGGCGGTAAGGTGATTGTGAAGAAATCCAAAAAGGGCCGTATCTTCTATGGATGTGCAGAATATCCCAATTGTGATTTTATCTCTTGGGATGAACCGAGTATGGAAAAATGCCCCCGTTGTGGAAAAACGCTGTTAAAGAAAAAAGGCAAGCATCCCAAGTACTACTGTATTACTCCCGACTGTGGCTATGAGCGGGTGGAACATCCGGATGAGGAAAATAAAGACGAGGCTTAAAGGAGACATCGATGAAAATACGAGTGATCGGCGCTGGGCTGGCTGGTTGTGAGGCTGCGTGGCAGGCAGCCCGGGCAGGAGTGGAAGTGGAACTCTGGGAGATGAAGCCGCAAAAGTACTCCCCAGCGCACCACAGTCCTGGCTTCGCGGAATTGATCTGCTCGAATTCGTTGAAGGCAGAACGTGTGGACAGTGCAGCTGGCCTTCTCAAAGAGGAGATGCGGCGTCTGGATTCCCTTTTGATGCAATGCGCAGATCTCTGCCGTGTGCCGGCAGGCGGAGCGCTTGCCGTTGACCGGCATGCGTTTTCTGCGGCAGTGACCAAAGCGATACGGGGGAATCCGCTGATACAAATTTGTAATGAAGAGGTCACCGAGCTACCAACCGATGGCATTCATGTGGTCGCCACAGGGCCGTTGACGTCCGACGCGTTGGCGGGGCAAATCGCCGCCCTCTGTGGAGGATGTCTGAGTTTTTTTGATGCGGCAGCCCCTATCGTCACTGCCGAAAGCTTGGGCCGGGAGCGGATTTTTGCCGCCTCACGCTATGGTAAGGGGGAGGACGATGCCTATTTAAATTGTCCGATGAATAAAGAGGAATACGAGCGTTTCTACGAGGCGTTGGTTCACGCGGAGCGGGCGCCAATCCATGACTTTGATGTGGCAGACCCAAAGGTTTACGAAGGATGTATGCCCATTGAAGTGATGGCACAGCGCGGACCGGATACCATTCGTTTTGGCCCGCTCAAGCCGGTCGGACTTCGCGATCCGGCCACAGGACACAGGCCTTGGGCGGTGGTGCAACTGCGGCGCGAGGATCGAGAGGGGACTCTTTACAATTTGGTCGGTTTTCAAACGAACCTCAAATTTGGCGAACAAAAACGGGTGTTTGGCCTGATTCCTGGCTTGGAACAGGCTGAATTTGTGCGCTATGGCGTGATGCACCGCAACACGTTTCTCAATTCCCCAATGGTATTGAACAGCGATTTTAGCCTGCGGTCCCACCCGAATCTATTCTTTGCGGGACAGGTCACCGGTGTGGAAGGCTATATGGAGTCCGCTGCAAGCGGAATAATGGCTGGACGAAATGCGGTGCGTAGGCTACAGGGAAAGCATACGATCACGCTTCCGCCCGAAACGATGATCGGTGCGTTGAGCCGTTATGTACAAGATGGAGGGGACAGCGACTTTCAACCCATGGGGGCTAACTTTGGCGTGATTCCCCCGATCGTTCCACATATTCGGGACAAGCGTTCCCGTTATGCCGCATTCTCAGAGCGTTCGTTACAAAGCTTAGATGCGTTTCTAAAACATATATAGAAAATTAGTAAAACAAAGTAATAGCCGCGACTGCGGCAGGAGGTAATCGCGATGAAGATTATAGTGGATGCTTTCGGCGGCGACAATGCGCCCTTGGAAATTTTGAAGGGTTGTGCGGAAGCTGTAAACGAGCTGGATATCGACATCCTGCTCACTGGTAGCGAAGCGGAGATCCGCCGTGTGGCGAACGAGAACAACATTTCGCTGAACCGCATGGAGATTGCAGATACCCCGGATGTGATTACCATGGAGGATCATGCGGGCGATATTCTGAAGGAAAAATCCAATAGTTCCATGGCTTTGGGATTGAAGCTTCTTGCAGAGGGCAAGGGCGACGGTTTTCTCTCGGGCGGCAACTCAGGAGCCCTTGTGGTCGGTACAACCATGATTGTCAAGCGTATTAAGAACATCAAGCGAGTGGCTTTTGCGCCAGTTTTGCCGAAGGAAAAGGGATTTTTCATGTTGATTGACAGTGGGGCCAATGTCGATTGTAAGCCGGAGATGTTGCGTCAATTCGGTGTGATGGGCTCAATTTACATGAACAAGGTAATGAACGTCTCCAATCCGCGTGTGGGCTTGGCCAATATCGGTACGGAGGAACATAAGGGCGGCGATTTGCAGCATGAGGCCTATGCGTTGTTGAAGAGTTCCGGGTTGAACTTTGTTGGAAATATTGAAGCGCGCGAGGTACCGCGCGATGCCGCCGATGTGGTTGTGACGGATGGTTTTACCGGGAACATGCTGCTCAAGATGTATGAGGGTGTGACCACGGTCATGATGCAGTTGTTCAAGGGAATTTTCTTCAAAAATTGGAAAAATAAGCTGGCAGCCTCCGTACTTTTAGGGGATATTAAGGATCTCAAAAAGACCATGGATTATAACGAATACGGCGGGGCGCCGATCATGGGAGCAGCAAAGCCCGTGTTTAAGACCCACGGAAGTGCTAAGGCAAAGACCGTGAAAAATGCACTTCGTTTGACAAAGTCCTATATCGCTGGAAATGTTGTGGATGAAATCGCCGCTGCCGTGGCAGCCTATAAGGAGAGCCAGACGAAGGAGAATCAGGCGGACTAATTGGCAGGAGGCTGAGAGATGGACTATAGAGCATTTGAAGAAAAGTTAGGGCATCATTTTCACAATAAGAAGTATCTAGTCACAGCGTTGACCCACTCCTCCTATGCGAATGAAGCAAAAGGGAAAGAAGAAAGCAATGAGCGCTTGGAATTTTTAGGAGATTCTGTTTTAGGGTTTGTTGTGGCGGATTATTTGTTTAAAAACTACACGGAATTTCCAGAGGGCGATCTCACCAAAAACCGCGCTGCTTTGGTATGTGAAAAGGCATGCTGTGGATTTGCAAAACAGATTGATCTTGGAAATTACCTGCGGTTGAGCCATGGAGAACAGAATTCTGGCGGACGCACCCGTTCCTCCATTTTAGCGGATGCTTTCGAAGCCGTAATTGCAGCGATTTATCTGGATGCGGGGATGGAGGAAGCTCGCAGCTTTATCCTGCGCTTTGTGTTGCCCATGCTCAAAACCCAGAAGCCTAAAGCTTTTAAGGATTATAAAACCGCATTGCAGGAGATCATCCAACAGAATCCGGAAGAGCATCTGGAATATGTGCTCACAGGGGAAAGTGGTCCTGACCACGACAAGCATTTCACTGTAGAGGTACACCTCAACAGCAATGTGATTGGCAAAGGCGGCGGACGCAGTAAAAAAGAGGCGGAGCAGCAGGCTGCCCGCGAGGCATTGGAGCTGATGGGCTATTGAGACATGCCAATGTGGCGATTTTTGTACCGCACAACGGCTGCCCGCACCAGTGCAGCTTTTGTAACCAGCGGAGCATCACTGGCCAGCGGGAACAACCAACACCGGATGATGTACGTAGAGTGGTCCAAAAAGCCAGGGAATGCCTGAACGGCGAAGAGCAGGCGGAAATTGCCTTCTTTGGGGGAAGTTTTACGGCAATCGACCGGGGATACATGGTTGCCCTTTTAGAAGCAGCCGTACCGTTTGTGCGGGAGGGGCCCTTTATGGGGATTCGGATTTCAACCCGTCCGGATGCGATTGACCGTCAAATTCTCGCCCTGTTGAGGACATACGGCGTGACCTCGATCGAACTCGGTGCACAAAGTATGGACGATTGTGTGCTTGCCTGTAACGGAAGGGGGCATACAGCCGTACAAGTGGAGGAAGCCGCCGCATGTATCCGTTCGGAAGGATTTTCTCTGGGGCTACAGATGATGACCGGTCTTTATGGCGACACGCCTGCAGGAGCAAAACAGACAGCACACAGGCTTGCGGCCTTAGAGCCCGATACGATGCGAATCTATCCGACAATTGTGATGCGCGGTACGGACTTGGAAAGGAAATATCGCGCGGGTGACTATTTGCCCATGCCGTTAGAAGATGCAGTGGACCTTTGTGCGGAACTGTTGGAGGGGTTTGAGCGCCAGGGAATTCGTGTGATTCGTTTGGGATTGCACAGTACGCCCGAACTTGAGAGAGATCGTGTAGCAGGTCCGTGGCATCCAGCCTTTCGGGAGCTCTGTGAAAGCAGGCGCATCTTCAATGGCCTTTTAAGAGCGTTGGAAGAAAATCTTATTTACAATGCAACTATTAAAATCAAAGTAAATCCAAAATGGCGATCAAAAGTTGTCGGCCAAAAACGCGCAAATGTAATGGAGCTGCTTAAAAGAGGGTATACCGCTTATGTGGTGGAGGACCCCACCGTGTTGGAAAATCAATTGGTTATTGCCTCTTCGAAGAAGGATGTGACAGTTTGCTTTTAAAATCGTTGGAAATACAAGGATTTAAGACGTTTCCGGATAAAACGACCCTTCGGTTCGACCGCGGTATCACGGCGGTGGTGGGGCCGAATGGAAGCGGCAAAAGCAATATCAGCGATGCGGTAAGATGGGTGCTGGGAGAGCAATCCACCCGTACTCTGCGTTGTACCCGGATGGAAGACGTGATCTTCAACGGGACGCCAGCGAGAAAGCCCCAGGGGTTTGCCGAAGTGACGCTCACCATTGACAACGCCGACCGGCGTTTGGACTTTGACAGCGATACAGTAGCGGTGACGCGCCGGTATTACCGCTCCGGCGATAGCGAATATCTCATCAATAAAGTGGCTGTTCGTCTGCGCGATATCAATGAACTGTTCATGGATACCGGTTTGGGCCGTGATGGATATTCGATAATTGGGCAAGGGAAGATCGATAGCATCGTTGGCGCACGCAGTGAAGATCGGCGTGAAATCTTTGAAGAAGCAGCGGGTATTTCCCGCTTTCGCTATCGGAAAGAAGAATCCGAACGCCGTCTGAATCAGGCGGAGGAAAATCTGTTGCGCCTGCGGGACATTCTCGCCGAACTAGAAGACCGTGTTGGGCCTTTGAAGGAGCAAGCTGAAAAGGCGCAGCGTTATTTGGAATTTGCCTCTGAAAAACGTACACTCGAAATTGGCCTGTGGCTCAATACACTGGAACGTTCCGGACATGTCCTTCGGGAACACGACGACCGGATTGTGATTGCCAAAAGCCACTATGACGAATTGGAGACACAGCTGGCAGCGATTGAGCAGCAAATCGAGGAAAATTTTACGCAGGCAAATGCCTGTACTGCGCGCGTGGACGAGGCCCGTCAAGAGGCTGCACACTTGGAAGAAGCAGCTGTTGCCAAAGATGGGGAGGCTTCCGTCCTTGCAAACGACATTTTACATAACCGCGAGAATATTGCCCGCATAGAACGAGAGATTGCGCAGTCTGACCAGTCTGGCAAGGACATGGAGGAGGAGATCGCGCGAAAAAATGCGGAAATTGCGGAAAAGACTGCGTTTATTGAGGCAAAAGAGGCGGAGAGCGCTGCCTGTATGAAGCGGTTGGAAGAGATCCGCAAAGGAATGGGAGAGACGGCGGCAAAAATCGACGACTATTCCCGACAGATTCGTGCATTGTCCGCAGAATCGACACAACAAAAGTTGGCTTCCATGACAGCTGCGTCGACCATTGCGGAGATTCAGCTGCGGATGCAAACCGTCGACCAAACGCTTGCGGAAAAGCACGAACGTGCAGAGGCGTTAGAGCAAAGTGATGCGGATTTTACAAAGATGCTGGCGGATAGCCAGGAGCGCATACAAGCGCTCTCCAATGCGGTAAAAGGTTATGAACTGCGGCTCAATTCCCGCCGGCAACGCGCTGAAACGGCCAAACAGCAGAGTGAAAAGCTCAATTTAGATGCCAATGAATGTGCGCGCCGTGCACGCCTGTTGGAGGATTTGGAGCGCAATTTGGAAGGTTTTTCCCAGAGCGTCAAACTTGTGATGAAAGAGGCAAAGCATGGGACGCTTCCGGGAATTCATGGGCCGGTTTCCCGCCTAATTAAAGTGCCACGTGAATATGCGGTGGCAATTGAAACCGCTTTGGGCCCGGCCATGCAAAATGTCGTGGTGGGCAGCGAGCAGGATGCAAAGCGCGCCATCGGCTTTTTGAAACAGAGAGACGGCGGACGTGCGACCTTTCTGCCGCTATCCAATATCCATGGGAATGTGCTCAACGAACCGGGGGTGGAGGATTGTCCAGGCGTAGTTGGAATTGCAGGAAAGCTTTGTACCTGTGACGAGCAATACAATGGGATTTTGCATTCCCTCCTGGGGCGGATTGTAGTGGCTGAAGATTTGGATGCTGCCACTGCGGTTGCTCGGCGCTATCGTTACCGTTTCCGCATCGTTACCTTGGATGGCCAGGTAGTCAATACAGGCGGTTCCTTGACCGGCGGTTCTTTGGCCCGAAATTCCGGTCTGTTGAGCCGCGCTTCGGATATTGAACGGATTCGTGCGCAAGCAGATCAGCTCCGTGAAAAAGCGGAGGAGGCCGCTGCTGCTTTGCGCTCTGCCAATGAGGAGGCCAGCGCAGCGGAGGCGGCTCTTGCCGGTGCGCGTGGGGAGTTGGCAACGGCACAGGAAGAGCGCATTCGCATAGAAGCAGAGCATGACCGTGCAAAGGCGGACCGGCAAACGATTGCGGCAGATCTTGCATCCTTAGCGCAGGAAAAAGCGGTTGCTTCAGAACGTCTGGAGGAACAGCGCGCTGTGCAAAAACAGGCAGAGCAAAAGCTGGAAGAAATGACGATCGAGATTTCCGTGTTACAGGGAAAGATGAACGAGGTCAGTTCCAGCCGCAGTGAACAAAACCAAATCTGTGATGCTCTGTCCGTTGACGTACAGGAGTTGCGCATTGAAAGCCTTTCTGCGCAAAAGGACATTGAATCTCTGCGTGCTGCAATTGCAGACATCGAGCGCAGAAAGGAAGACCGTGTGGGTCACGTGGAGGCATTGCGCCAAGAAATGCAGCGGGTTTATGCTTCTATTGCCAGCTTGCAAGAGCGTATCGAGGACTTGAAACAAGAGGCGGCCTCTCTCCGGGAACAGGCAAAGGCCTCCATTGCGCGAATCGAAGAGCTCAATGCGCAAAGAATGGCCTTTGAAAAAACGTCCGCGGAGTTGCGCGCCAAAGAGCGTGAACAGTCTGGCGCGCGGGAGAATGTTGGCCATGAATTGGCCCGTTTAGAGGAACGAAAGGCAAGCCTGCAAAAGGAATACGATGAAATTATCAGCCGCTTGTGGGAAGAATACGAATTGACCCGGCGGGAGGCAGAAGAAATCGCTGGACCCATTGATGATGAGGGGCAAGCGCAAAAGCGTTTGAATGAATTAAAGGGGAAGATCAAGTCTCTGGGAACCGTCAATGTAGCGGCTGTGGAAGAGTACAAAGAGGTTAGCGAACGATATGCATTCCTGAATTCGCAAGTAGAGGATGTTGAGCAAAGCCGTGACGAGTTGAAGCGTTTAATCGGGGATCTTACCCGTCAGATGCGGGACCTCTTTATAGAACGGTTTCAACAGATCAACACGAACTTTTTGCAGACCTTCAAGGAATTATTCGGAGGTGGAACGGCGGGCCTCTCCCTGACCGATCCGGAGGATATTCTCCGGTCCGGCATAGAGATTTCGGTTCAGCCTCCCGGAAAAATTGTCACCCATTTGGAACTCTTATCCGGCGGGGAAAAAGCGTTGGTGGCGATTGCGCTCTATTTTGCGATTATGAAGGTGAGTCCTCCTCCGTTTTGTATGCTGGATGAGATTGAGGCTGCATTGGACGATGTCAATGTCGACCGTTTTGCGGCCTATCTACGGCGTATGACGGACAATACGCAGTTTATTGTCATCACACACCGCCGCGGAAGTATGGAAGAAGCGGATGTTTTGTATGGCGTTACCATGCAGGACGAGGGTGTGTCGAAGCTCTTGGAGTTGCGTGCGAGTGAAATTGAACAAAAACTGGGGATGGATGCTGCAAAGTAAGCAGCTGTCGTCCTTTGAATTTTTCAGATAGGCAGGTGTAATCATCATGGGTTTATTTTCAAAAATTAAAGAAGGCTTAAAAAAGACCAGGGAAAGCTTTAGCGCATCTTTGGATACGATGCTTGGCTCTTATACAGAAATCGATGAATCTCTCTTTGAACAGCTGGAAGAGTTGCTTGTCATGGCCGACACGGGCGTTCCAACAGCGGAACGTATCTGTGATGAGGTCAAGAAGCGCGTCAAGGAACAGAGGATTACCGATCCAACGCAAATTTTTGAGATGCTGCGGACGACGGTGGCAGAGATGATTGCCGGAGATGAGGAGCTGCATGTCCACACAAAACCTTCGGTGATTTTGGTAATTGGCGTAAACGGCGTGGGAAAAACCACCACAATTGGAAAGATTGCTTCTCGCCTGCGCCAAGAACGAAAACACGTTCTCTTGGCAGCTGCGGACACCTTCCGTGCAGCGGCAATTGAGCAATTGGAGGTCTGGGCAGATCGCAGTGGCAGCGACATTGTGAAGCATCCGGAGGGTTCGGACCCGGCGTCCGTGGTGTATGATGCAATTGCAGCGGCCAAGGCCCGTGGTACGGATGTGGTGATTTGTGATACAGCAGGGCGTCTGCACAATAAGAAAAATTTGATGGATGAATTGGCAAAAATCAACCGCATTATCGACCGTGAGTTGCCCGATGCGGACAAGGAAGTTTTATTGGTTTTGGATGCAACAACCGGCCAGAATGCCGTCAACCAGGCGCGAGAATTCCAAAACGTCGCCAACCTCACCGGGATTGTGCTCACCAAGCTGGACGGTACCGCGCGCGGCGGTGTTGTATTGGCCATTCGTGAGGAGCTCAAGTTGCCGGTGAAGTTTATCGGTGTGGGCGAGCAGGTGGATGATTTGCAGCCATTTGATGCAAGAGCGTTTTCAGAAGCTTTGTTTACACGATAAGGAGGGGCGGCTTGTGAAATATGTAATGGCGACGCACAATCCCAACAAATTGTTGGAGTTGCAGCGAATTTTGGAACCCCTGCATATTGAGGTGACAACAGCCGATTTGCAGGATGTGGAGGAAACCGGCGAGACTTTTGCAGAAAATGCATTTTTGAAGGCAAAGGCAGCCTGTGACCAGACCGGCCTTCCAGCCGTGGCGGATGATTCCGGGCTAGAGGTAGACGCCCTGCATGGAGCGCCGGGAGTGTACTCCGCACGCTATGCCGGACCGGATGCTACGGATGCACAGCGAATGGAGAAGTTGCTGGGGGAGTTGGAAGGGATTCCCGCCGGACAGCGAACAGCGCGATTTGTCAGTGCTATCTGCGTGGTTTATCCGGATGGAAAACGGATCGATGTAGAGGGAACCTGCGAGGGGAGCGTGGCTTTTGCGCCGCGCGGTACGGACGGTTTTGGCTATGATCCGATTTTCCTTGTGGGGGAGAAAACATATGCGGAGTTGACACCAGCGGAAAAGGATGCGGTCAGTCACCGTGGAAAGGCGCTGCGGGAACTAGCTGTACGATTGGAGACGCACCATGGCATTTGAATATTCCATCCACAAGGCCACACAGGAAGACCTGGAACATGTGGCAGAACTATACGATGCGATTTGCAATTATTTGGAATCGACATACAACTATCCCGGCTGGAAACGTGGAGAATATCCTGCGCGGTGGACGGCGGAAGAAGGCCTAAAAAATGGTGAGCTTTATATCTGCACCGATGGGGAAGCCGTTTTAGGAACCTGTATTCTCAATGGTGTACAGCCCGATGGGTATCAGGACATTTGTTGGCAAGAAGGGATTGCGCCCAATGAAGTATTGGTGGTGCACACCTTGGCCGTACATCCGGCTCATTTGCGCAAGGGAGTCTCCGGGCAGCTGCTGCGATTTGCGGAACAGTATGCGCGTGAGCATGGAAAACACAGCATCCGGTTGGACGTATATGAGCGGAATATCCCCGGCGTACAGTTATATGAACAGAACGGATATAGGGTAGCGGGAAAAACAGATTTACATCAGGGGAACAATGGCCCGCAGATTTCTCGTTGTTACGAAAAGATTGTATAAAAGGAAAAAGGAGAACCCGATATGTTGACCAGTAAACAGCGCGCTTATCTCCGCTCGTTGGCAGTGGACATCGATACGATTGTAATGGTAGGCAAGTCAGGGATGAGCCCGGAGCTGACTAAGCAGGCGGATGATGCCCTGACAGCAAGAGAACTCATCAAAGGGAAAGTACTTGAAACGGCTCCTGTGTCTTCGCGCGAAGCAGCAGAAGAGATTGCCGCAGAGGTACACGCCGACGTGGTACAGGTGATTGGCTCAAAGTTTGTTTTGTACCGTAAAAATGAAAAGGAACCGAAAATCACTCTTCCCAAACCGGCAAAAAAGTAATAAAATAGTGAGGAATAGAGCAGCATGAACCGGATTGCGATATTTGGCGGTACCTTTAACCCTATTCACAACGGCCACCTGCATATTGCACAGCAATTTGAAAAGCAATTGCATGTGCAGCGGCTGCTGTTTATTCCGACCTTTGTGCCTCCGCATAAGCAGATATCCGATTTAGCGCCGGCTGAGGATCGACTGGAAATGTGCCGTTTGGCCTGTTTAGGGACATCCTATGAGGTGAGCGACTTAGAAATCCGTCGTGGTGGGCCGAGCTATACAGCGGATACGCTCGCGGAGTTAAAACAGAATAACCCTGGGACAGAGCTCTATTTTATCACAGGGGAGGATATGTTTCTCACATTGGAGCAATGGTATCAGCCGGAGTTGATCTATTCATTGGCGACTATCTGTGCGGCACCGCGCAGTACAGATGGAGTGGATAAGCTTCATGCATATGCAAAGCGGCTTGCTGCGCATGGAGCGAGGGTGATTTTGCAGAATATCGATTATTTGCCGGTTTCCTCGACGATGGTCCGCGATGCGGTGCGTCAGGGGCGATCGATTGATGCGCTGGTCCCACCGAGGGTAGCACATTATATCCAGGAAAACGGCCTGTACCAGCGAAACTGAATCGAAAAGGAAGCGGTAAAATGAGCCATAAGGATTATAAAGCGGTCATCAAACCGTTTTTAAGTGAAAAGCGTTATCGCCATTCTTTGGCAGTTGCAGAAGAAGCGGTACACTTGGCAAAAAAATATGGGGCGGATGAGGAGAAAGCCTATACAGCGGGAATTCTGCACGACATCATGAAAGATATGGACCCAGAAGAACAGCTCAAGCGTATGACACGGTACGACATCATACTGACCGAGGTCGAGCGCAGCGGCCAGAAGCTTTGGCATGCCATGCTGGGAGCAGCCTATGTGGAGAATGAGCTGCACATCGACGACCCGGAGATTTTAAACGCCATTCGGTATCATACCACTGGCCGCGCCCATATGACGTTGTTAGAAAAGGTACTGTTTGTGGCTGATTTTACCTCTTCTGACCGGGACTATCCCGGCGTGGAGGACATTCGCAAAGCGGCCCGAAAGAGTTTGCTGGAGGCCATGCTGTCCGGCATGACTTATACCATCCAGGACTTGACGGAACGCCGTTTAGCAATTCATCCGGATACCATCGCTGCTTACAACGAGGCAGTGCTGGAAGCCCGGGCTATTTAACGCCGATTAAAGGGGAGAAGGATATGACATCATTGGAATTGGCCAAGGCGGCCGTTCAGATACTGGACAAGAAAAAGGGAATGGATCTCAAGCTGATTGGAATTCGGGATATTTCGGTTTTGGCAGACTACTTCGTGATTGCCACTGGTACAAGTAGCACCCACGTAAAGGCGCTGGCAGATGAAGTGGAATTTCAGTTGAAAGAGCAATATGGGGTTTCGACCGAGCACACAGAGGGCTATCGTTCCAATTCCTGGATTCTGTTGGATTACGGCAATGTGATCGTCCATGTCTTTACAGAGGAATCCCGTGCGTTCTACGATTTGGATCGTTTGTGGCAGGACGGCGAAATCGTAGATATTCAGGAGATCCTGAAGGCAAATGAAGAATAAATTTTGGGAGCGAAACAGATCATGAACAAATACGACCATAAGCCAATTGAGAAGAAGTGGCAGGACAAATGGGAAGAGGCGGGAGTTTTCCACGCTTCCAATACGGATACACATAAACCCAAGTATTATGCGTTGATCGAATTCCCATATCCGTCCGGGCAAGGACTTCATGTGGGACATCCGCGTTCTTATACCGCGTTGGATATTGTGTCGCGCAAGCGTCGCTTGCAGGGCTACAATGTTCTGTATCCGATCGGCTGGGATGCGTTTGGCCTGCCGACGGAGAATTATGCGATTAAGAATCACGTTCATCCGGCTATTGTAACGGAAAAGAACATTGCGCGGTTTAAGCAGCAGCTTCAGTCGCTCGGAATTTCGTTTGACTGGTCCCGCGAGATCAATACGACGGACCCGGATTATTACAAGTGGACACAGTGGATTTTTCTCCAGCTTTTCAAGCATGGATTGGCCTATAAAAAGGAAATGTCCGTCAACTGGTGTACCTCCTGCAAATGTGTATTGGCCAACGAAGAGGTGGTTGAGGGCGTCTGCGAGCGCTGTGGCAGCGAAGTGGTGCACAAGGTAAAATCCCAGTGGATGTTGAAAATCACAGAGTATGCACAGCGTTTGATCGACGACCTGGAACTCGTCGACTATCCGGAGCGCGTCAAGGCACAGCAGCGCAATTGGATTGGGCGCTCTACAGGCGCAGAGGTGGACTTTTCCACCACGGCTGGTGATAGACTGACCATCTACACGACACGCCCGGATACGCTTTACGGGGCAACTTATATGGTGATTTCTCCGGAACATCCGCTGATTGAGAAATGGGCGGATCGGATTCAAAATATGGAAGAGGTCCGCGCTTATCAGGCGGAGGCTGCTAAAAAGTCTGACTTTGAGCGAACCGAAGTCGCCAAGGAGAAGACGGGCGTACGTCTGGATGGCGTCATGGCGATCAATCCGGTCAATGAAAAGGAGATCCCGATCTTTATCTCCGACTATGTACTTGTCTCTTACGGCACGGGCGCGATCATGGCCGTACCGGGACACGATACCCGCGACTGGGATTTTGCCAAGAAATTTGGCCTGCCGATCATCGAGGTGGTCAAGGGCGGCGACGTGGAAAAGGAAGCCTTCACAGACTGCGCCACCGGTATCATGGTCAATTCCGGCATTCTGGACGGACTGACCGTCGAAGAGGCCAAGAAAAAGATCATTGCTTTTTTGGAGGAAAAGGGTATTGGCCATGCAAAGGTCAACTTCAAGCTGCGCGACTGGGTATTCTCCCGCCAGCGCTATTGGGGCGAGCCCATCCCGATTGTATATTGCGAGAAGTGCGGCTATGTACCGCTGCCGGAGAGCGAGCTTCCGCTGCGCCTGCCGGACGTAAAATCCTATGAGCCGACGGACAACGGCGAATCCCCGCTGGCCCATATGACGGACTGGGTGAACACAACCTGCCCGCATTGCGGCGGCCCGGCCAAACGCGAGACGGACACAATGCCGCAGTGGGCGGGGTCTTCCTGGTATTTCTTACGGTATATGGACCCGCATAACGACCAGGCATTGGCCAGCCCAGAGGCACTCCGGTACTGGTCCCCGGTTGACTGGTACAACGGCGGAATGGAACATACGACTTTGCACCTGCTGTACAGCCGTTTCTGGCACAAGTTCCTCTACGACATCAAGGTAGTCCCGACGCCGGAACCGTATGCCAAGCGCACCAGCCACGGGATGATTCTCGGGGAAAACGGAGAGAAAATGAGTAAGAGCCGTGGCAATGTAGTCAATCCGGACGATATTGTAAATGAATATGGCGCGGATACGATGCGTCTCTATGAGATGTTTATCGGTGACTTTGAAAAAGCAGCTCCGTGGAGCACGTCCAGTATCAAAGGATGCCGCCGCTTTATCGAGCGCTATTGGAACTTGCAGGGCGTTGTCTGTGATGGAGAGGGAATTCGGGCGAAGATGGAAACGCCTTTCCATCGTACGATCAAGAAAGTCAGCGAGGACATTGAAAACCTGAAGTTTAACACCGCAATTGCGGCGTTGATGAGTTTGCTCAACGACATTGCGGCAGAGAGTTCCATCACCCGCGAGGAGCTGCGTATCTTTACGTTGTTATTGAATCCTTTCGCACCGCATGTAACCGAAGAAGTCTGGAATGCCATGAATTTTGGCGGTATGGTTTGCGAGCAGGAATGGCCAGCCTATGACGAAGCGAAATGTACGGAGGATACGGTCGAGATTGCAGTGCAGATCAATGGCAAGGTGCGTGCGCGTTTGCGTATTGCCGCGGATTTGGCAAAGGACGATGTGTTTGCAGCGGTCAAGGCAGACGAGAAGGTGGCGGCTGAGATTGCCGGGAAAAATATCGTCAAGGAAATCTATGTGCCGGGCAAGCTGGTCAACATTGTAGCGAAGGGCTAATTGGACGATTTAGAATAATTGCGACTCTGTGTGGAGCATTCCATACAGAGTCGTTTTGTATTGTGGGATGTATAAAGGAGCTTGACAAAAGAATAAAATAGCTGAAAACACAGGTGCCAACTTACGTTAAAAACGCTGCCATTGGAGACGATAGGCGGCGTTTTTGCGTACGAGCAAGATACTGACTCATATCAGCTCATTTCGTGCACTTCCAAATATTTTTGCCCGGAAGGAATGGGTTAGGGCAGGTTTTCAAAACCGTGAGCGTATAACGCTTGTCCAGTTTACCGGTTAGCGAAAGAAAAAACGTACGAGAAAGACGTTGACAAGCGTATAAGACAGATGTATTATATAATTAATAATACATCTGTCTTATTGGAGGTGAAAATTTTGGAGACAAGGGTTGATAAAATCTCAGATACGGAGGCGGAAATTATGAAAGTGGTTTGGAACAAGGGGGGACCTACCACATACGCTGAAATCCGCTCTGCGTTGAGCGTGAAGTTTGATATAGGAAATCAGAGTATCCAGACATTACTAAAACGTCTGGTTCAGAAAAAAGTTTTGAAGCAGGAAAAGCGTGAGGTATATTACTATTCTACACTTGTTTCAGAAGCCGATTATGTAAAATCTAAGACTATGGCGCTGCTCGAAAAAGTCTTTGATGGTGACGCAAAGGGCTTGTTATCTGCCCTCGTTAGTTATAAGGAAGTTACCCCGGAAGATTTGGAGGACTTATATAGGTTTTGGCAGAAAGGTAGGGAGATAGATGAATGAGATATTTTTAATAATCCTTTCCCTTTCCATATCCGGCTCTTTAATAGCATTACTCTTACTTTTGCTAAGGCCAATTATTAAAGATCGTTTGAGTAAAATATGGCAGTATTATATTTTTTTGATTGTAATTATTCGGCTTTTGCTTCCATTTGGGCCAGAATTTAGCCTAATGAGAATGATTTTTAATCAGTTTGAAAGCCATATAACAACAACCGATGTCCCTACGTCTGCTTCAGATACGGTTCATTTTTTACGGTTGCCGGACGAAACACCACAAGAGCAAACAAATAATGAGTCTGTTTCCATGGTAACTGCTCAGGAAGATAGGAAAGAAACACTGTTAGGATGGTGGTGGCTTGCGTGGCTCGTTCCTGCCATTTTACTGTTGATCCGGAAGTTGGTCCGTTATTATCGTCAGACACGTTTTATCAAAAATAGTTCGGGTTTAATTGATGATATTCACTTGCTCAATATGTATCGCGAAACTTGCAAAATAATGGGTATCAAACACGCACCAAGCCTCGCAAAAAATGAACGGGTGCCCGCTCCTATGATTGTCGGAATCGTTCAGCCGATGGTTATTCTGCCAGACACAAGCCTAAAAGACACGGATATAAGACTTGTTATGCAACATGAGCTAACCCATTATAAACGGTTGGATATTGTGTATAAATGGCTTGTACAGATTGCACTTTGTATCCATTGGTTTAACCCTGTTGTATATTGGGTCAGTCGTGAGATTAACCGCAACTGCGAGTTATCTTGCGACGAAGCGGTTATTAAGTGTCTAGACAAAAAAAGTAGGTTTGATTACGGAGATATGTTGCTTAACGCAATCAAGATTGACAAAATGCCGTCCCATACAACAGTCTCCCTTCTGTTGAGCGATGATGCAAAACGAATCAAAGAAAGATTAAAAGCGATCATGACATATAAAAAACAGTCGCACAAATTGGTTATGGTTTCTGTGTTATTGGCAGTCTGTTTGCTTTTTGGTGCCGTTTGTGTAGGCTCATATACATCATCGGCGCCTAATTCTGTGCAACAAATACCGACTGATGTCGGTACCCCTAGTGCCAACAACATTACCGGAACACAGACTCAGACAACTCCTTTAGAAGTAGCGAAAAACCCAGCAATCATTGAGGAAATGGAAATGCGGTATTATGAGGACGACGATCCGGACGGTAGATGGCCTTATCTCCACTGGATCATTACCAACAATTCAGATAAGACAATAACCGATTACGAAATGGCCTGTCTTGCATATGACAAAGACGGAAATCCATTAGAACTTATTTGGCAACAAATTGCATTGACAGATGGAAACAAGGTTACTGGATTTACATCTCAAAGTGACGAATCATATGAATGGATCATTACAGAAGCGGAAAAACCATTACTACCGGGTGAAAAAGAAGATTTGAATGGTGGCTGGTCTTTATGGGATGGATGGAACCAGTCGGACGGATCCCATGAAGTAGCTTATGTGCTAGCGTGTATGAAGCAAATCACCTTTGATGACGGGACTGTATGGGAAAACCCGGAGTATCAGAATTGGTTGTCAACATATAAGGCACAAAGTATAGCGCCGGAAATCCTTCATACTTTTTATGGTGCATAATATTCCCATTGGTGATCTCAATGAAAGCGGTGGTTTTATTGGGCACCGCGATTGTACTGTTAATCAAGCGAATCGATAAGATAAAATGAGCCATTGGACGTCGAAAGAACATCGGCGTCCAATGGCTCTATTTTGGCAATTATCAATTATAAAGAGGATTGTTCATGATTTCTGCTACAAAGACGTTCACTTCAATAAAAAGGGACATATCGAATGACTAGAAAAAATATTACCAATTGCCCCACAAAGATCGCCGGAATTCCCCACATGAATTTGCGGTGTTGCGTCTTATGATGGATCAAACGCATGGTTGTATACATTCCCAGGGAACCGCCGAGGATGGATACCCACAAAAGCGTCGCTTCTGGGACACGCCAACGATGCTGTTGGGCAGCGTGTTTGTCGCGGATTGTCAAAATGATAGCAATCAAATTGATGAAAACCAAATAGTATATAAAACCATATCTCATGGCTTTCCTCCTAAAAAAGTGCCACACTGGGGGCAGTACCGGCTGTTCCACTCCACATTGCATCCACAGTACGGACAACAATGTCGCCCATTTTGCCGCACAAAACGAAGTGTAGTAGGATCTGCCTGGGCATGTGGTTCCCGCTCTAGGCGCCGCCCTTCCTCCTTCGAAAGCTCATAGATGGAGCCACAATAGGGACAGGTCAAAAAATATCGCCTTCGAAATCGAAACAGCGGGATGAAAAAAAGTGTGAACTGATGGAAACTACAGGTGAGAATAGCCCGTACAGTTCCACAGCAGGGAAGTGTACAACACCGAATACCCAGATCGCGCAAACCGCTGACAACACCAAAAATAAAAAACATCCGCCACACCTCTTTTTCACCGCGCAAAATGCTATAGCTGTATCCTACATGATTTGCGCGTTTCTGTCAAACGCTTTGGGGTACAATGGAAATCGGAAGCGGTAGACCCCTTTCGGATGCGCCTCTGATTTTTATTCCTGCCTTTAATGATGAGGACTACACAATCCGGCAAGTTGTGCATCCGAACCTTTAAAAGAGAAAGGATGAACAATCGATGGTAATCAAGCTCTTTCACCGCCATAGCCTACTGGTGTGCATTGGACTTTTGGCAGGGGTTGTAGCTCTTTGCATGGCGGTCAACTTTTTTGGCAAAAAGGAGGATGTTCCAGCACAATCCCCTATGGGGCAATCAAGTCATGTTTCAGACCTTCAAGAGACTTCCTCTTCATCAGAAATCCCAGTAGAGCCCGCCTCAAAAGATGAAATGCGTGCAGTATGGGTTCCTTATATGAGCTTGGATATGAGCAAAGAGGTGGACAAAAGCGCCCAAGCCTTTCAAAAAAAATTTGATGCCATTGTAGAAGAAGCAAAACAGTGTGGAATGAATGCACTGGTTGTCCATGTGCGTCCATTTGGAGACGCCTTGTATCCATCGCAATATTATCCATGGTCACATATTGTAGGCGGCACCCAGGGGAGGGACCCCGGTTATGATCCATTGGAATACATGGTGGAAGCTACACACAAGGCCGAGATGGAATTCCACGCGTGGCTCAACCCGATGCGTATTCAGTCCGGCGGAGATACTCCTTCGACGTTAGCTGAGAACAACAACTACAATGTTTGGCAAGGGGATTCCAGTAAAGCAGGCTGGACAGTTCAAACGGCATCGGGTAAATATTACAACCCTGCTTATCCAGAAGTCCGAAAACTGGTGGCAGATGGTGCAAAGGAGATTGTAGAACATTACGATGTCGATGGCATTCAGTTTGATGACTACTTCTATCCCTCAGAGGACCCAGCATTTGATGAAGCAGCGTATAATGCTTATGTGGAATCCGTCTCCACTGGCGGAAAACCCCTGTCTCTGTTGGAATGGCGTCGGGCAAATGTGAATGCAATGGTATCCCTTACATATAGTGAAATCAAGGGAGTAAATCCGGACGTACAGTTTGGAATCTCACCGCAGGCCAATGTTTCAAATGATCTGAAAATGGGCGCGGACGTAGAAGCCTGGTGTTCGGTGCGCGGGTATGTGGATTATATCTGTCCGCAACTTTATGTCAATTTTGAGAATCCCGTACTTCCGTACGATGTAGCCGCAGAGCAATGGCGCGAGATGACAACCGCTTCCAATGTAAAATTGTATTTTGGATTGGCAGTGTATAAAGCTGGTTCAGATGCGGACGAAGGGACATGGAAAAAAGCGGACAATATCCTGGCACAGCAGGTTTCTCTAGGGCGCCAAGTGGAGTGCGATGGATTTATGTTCTATAGCTGGGAATATTTGAATCACGATCAGACCAAAGAAGAGGTTGAAAATGTCATGAAACAATTCGCCGGTTAAATCCCCTCAGTAAGCTTTCCATAACAACAGTCCCGATCGGCTTCGGTCAACCGGACGGGGAGAATTTGGCCTCGAAGATCTTTTGCGCTGGAAACCCTGACTGGAGTATAGTTGGCGGTGTAACCATCGTAGACGTTCACAGCGGTCTCCTGTTCGAAAAGCACGGGTGCGATGCATCCCAACTGCTTCTCGAAAAAGGCTTCTTTCGTTTGCTGGGTGACAGCAATCATTTGCCGGCTGCGTTCTTCCTTAACTCGTTGCGTGATTTGATGGGGCGCATCGTTGGCCCTTGTGCCGGGACGCCGCGAGTAGGCGAATACATGCGCCTTTGCAAAACCGATTTCCCTTGCAAAGGCCAGGGACTGGGAAAATTCTTCCTCCGTTTCCCCGGGAAAACCAACCATAATGTCCGTTGTAATGGAACAATCGGGAAAAGCTGTTCGCAAATTTTGCACGATCGTTCGATATTCCGCTGTGGTGTAGTGGCGATTCATGCGTCGAAGGGTGGCATCACAGCCGCTTTGTAGGGAGAGATGAAACTGTGGGCAAAGTTTTTTCTGTTTGGCCAGGCGGGCGATTACGTCCGCACTGAGTTGCTCCGGTTCAAGGGAACCAAGGCGTACCCGTGCAATTCCATCCGGCCCGCATGCAGTTTCTACAGCATCGCAGAGATGCAATCCCAATTCCTGTCCGTAAGCGGAAAGATTGATGCCGGTTAAAACAATCTCCCGGTATCCGTTGGCAGCGATTTGGGCAACCTCTTCACGCAGTTCTTCCAAGGGTTTGGAACGTACTCGGCCACGAGCATAAGGAATAATACAATAGGAGCAAAAACGATTGCATCCGTCTTCGATTTTAATAAATGCACGGGTACGTTCAAAGAAATGCTCGACCTGCATTTTTTCAAAGGTTGCGGTGTTTTCATGCGGAACAATATCCACAATGCGCTGACGCGAAGAGAGATATTGTAGAATATCTGGAACCAGTGCATGGCGGTTGGAATTCCCAAGAACAACGTCCGCATCGGTCAGTTGCGCAGCTAGCTCTGGAAAAGCCTGCGGCATACAGCCAGTCAGTACGATCACTGCGTTGGGATTTCCGCGCCGAGTGCGGTGTAGCGTTTGGCGAACCTTGTGATCGCTCGTCGAAGTGACTGTACAAGAGTTGATGAGCACAACATCGCTTTCTACTGTGCTGTCGCATGCAGTAAAGCCAGCGCTGGCCAGCTGCTCCAACATAGCCTGCGATTCATATTGATTTACTTTACATCCCAGGGTGATGACGCTTACTTTCATTTTATCGCTCCTAAAAATTTACAAATTTTGTATTGACCGATCGGTATGTGTGCGATATGATGGAAAAATAGAGAATAAAAGAATGGAGGTTTTTGCAATGAAGCAGATACAAGTGATGCTGACCAGCATCGAAGAAGTCAAGAATTTTGTTTCCCTAACCAACAAATACCCGTTTCCTATCCAGATGACAACGGAAAAATATAAGATTGATGCAAAGTCCATTATGGGAGTGTTCAGTCTGGATCTTTCCAAACCGATCAACATTGTCGTGGAAAGCGATGCGCCGGAGGCACAGGACTTCTTGACACAGGCGGCACAGTTCCAGGCGCATTCTTAAAGGATATTGAAAAGCTCAGCCAACCGGCTGAGCTTTTTCTTATAAGGGAGCTCTATTCCCCCAATTTCTCACTCAAGGTACTCCATTCGAGAAATAGCTCATCATTTTTCACGCGCAATTCTTCCAATTTTTGCGCAAGCTCAATGGTAGCCTGATAATCGCTTGCTACTTCTGGATTCTCAAGTTCTGCCTCTGTGTTTGCAATGGCCTGTTCGGTTTCCTCAATCTGTGTTTCCAGGCGGCGCAAAGCCGCACGATCTTTGCGAATAGCAGCCTCCCGCTCTTTGCGAAGTTTATACGCGTTTACTTTCGGAGCGGCTTTTTGGGTTTCCTGAACGGCAGTAGCCTTGGCTTTTTCCAGATAACTGTCATAGTTTCCGATGTATTCCTTCACACCTGTTTCGTCTAAGAAATAGACGCGATCTGCTATTTTATTGATGAGATAACGGTCGTGCGATACAATCAACAATGTGCCCTCGTAACTTTGCAAAGCGGTTTCAAGCGCTTCACAGGAACCGATGTCCAAATGGTTGGTCGGTTCGTCAAGAAGCAAAAAGTTATCGCGCGAGAGCATCAAACGAAGCAATAACACACGCGCACGTTCGCCGCCGGAGAGCGAGGCAACACTTTTGAATACATCTTCTCCTCTAAAGAGAAAGACTGCCAAAGCGTTTCGGATTTCTGTCTGCGTCATCTGAGGATAGCTATCCCATATTTCATCCAATACGTTCTTTTCGGGATGAAGGCCTTCCTGAATCTGGTCGTAATATCCCGTCTCGATTCCTGCGCCAAAGCGAACTTCTCCCTTTGTAGGGTGATTTATCCCCAAAAGGGTCTTGAAAAGGGAGGTTTTTCCGCAACCATTGGGGCCGATTAAAAAAACCCGTTCTCCGCGGCGAATATGCATATTGACGTCTTGGAAGAGCTTTTTCTCTCCAAAAGAAAGGGACAAATTTTCCACCGAAAGCACATCATTGCCGCCACGCTGCCGGATTCCAAAATCAAAGTGGATGGATTCGACTTCTTCATCTGGACGCTCCAATGTACTTTCCAGTCGTTCGATCATCTTCAATTTGCTTTCTGCTGTCTTGATATTCTTTTCCCGGTTCCACTGCCGCTGTTGTGCGACAATCCCTTCCAAACGGTGAATCTCGCGCGTTGTATTCTCATATTTGCGCTGGACCGCGAGGTTGTCCTCTTCCTTTTGGCGGAGATAATTGGTATAGTTCCCCTTATAGAGGGTTAGTTTGTGATTTTCCATCTCGAAGGTACGGTTTGTAATGCGGTCCAGAAAATATCGATCATGTGAGATAACGATAAATGCGCCTGAATAGGCGCGAAGAAAATCTTCCAGCCATTCCACGGATGGAATGTCCAGATGGTTGGTTGGCTCATCCAGAAGTAGGAGGTTGGCGCCACAGAGCAACATTTTAGCCAACTGCAATTTTGCTTTTTGGCCGCCACTCAGCACACCGATCGGCATTCCCATTTGCTCATCGTCAAAACCAAGGCCCAAAAGAGTAGAACGTGCCCGTGCCCGGCAGGTGAGCCCTCCCTGGCGGACAAATTGGTCGTTGAGGAGCGCTTGCCGGTCAATCAGTTCGTCGGAAGGATGTGCTTGCAATGCATGATTGATTTCTTCCAGTTCCTTTTCCATTGCCAGAAGGCTGGAAAAAACCGTGAGAACCTCACTATATGCACTGCGTTCCAAATCGCGACAGACATGCTGCTCCATATAGCCCAACACGGTGGCGTTTGCCTGATAGATTTCGCCACGATCCGCGTCAATCTCCCCAGTTAGAATCTTAAACAGCGTTGTCTTTCCTGAACCATTGACGCCCACCAAACCGACACGGTCATTTTCCTGGATTTCAAAGGAGGCATTTTGAAATACTAAATCGGTTCCATAGGATTTATTCAAATTGCTTGCACTCAGCAAAGCCATGAAAATTCTCCTTTTGCAGGCCAGGTGGCCTGGCCATAAAAATAGGGAACGCCAATGGGCGTTCCCTACCATTATAAAGAATTCAAAGCGTGAAATCAAGATAGATGCTGCTTTAATACTTCAATCGATTTCTGCTGTCCACGAATAAATTCTTCTGCAAGTTTTTTTGCGCCGGCATCGGCTTCATCGAGCTGATTGAGTTTTTTGGTCATATCTACAATTCCCATAGTTGTCCCATTGATCATCATTTCAGCAATATGAGTTGGAGAGGAATCCATAAGCGTATTCATTTGAACGGAACCCCAGAGCATCGCTTTTTTCATGGCGGATTCGGGGTCCGGGGTTTCTCCGGCCTCTGCCAGCATACGTTCTGTTTTGACCGCAAGGCCTTTGTAAGTCTGACGCTGCCGTTCAATCTCTTCGCGAAGGCCTTCGTCCTTTACTTTGGGAGTGACCAGATTGGCCGCCTCGATCCCCATATGAGAAGCCTGATATAACTCTTTTAAAAGTTGAACATTTTGATTTTGTACCATCGTTTTATGCCGCCTTTCTTTTTTTCATTAGTATGTGCGGACTTCTATACGATTAACCTGGCTTTTTTGAAGGACGAATGGTATAATAAACATCGCAGTGTAAGCATAGGCTGACAAAATATGAACGGGTATTTTTAGTTGACCAATCCTTTAAGGAATCAAAATTAGATGAAAAATTACTTTATATTTTCGAAGGATACAGTAGTTTCTTGTAAAGTATGGCTCATAGTTAGCAGTAGGAAGATGAGGTGTATCAATCATGCGAATGGGAATTTCCACGGCCTGTTTATATCCGTTGGAATTGGAACGTTCCTTTCAGACATTGCTTTCAATGGATTTCCGGTTGTTTGAAGTGTTTTTAAATACCTTTTCAGAGTTTACGCCAAATTATCTGCGTGAATTGCGAACAATGGCAGATGTTTATGGGGCAGAGATCAAGTCGGTACATCCGTTTACATCTGGTTATGAAGGCTTTTTGTTATTTTCCGAATATGAACGGCGTTTTCAGGATAGTTTGGAGTTTTATAAGCATTATTTTGAAGCAGCAAACCACTTGGGGGCATCCATCGTTGTGCTACATGGCCAGCGGGACTATGCCAGCGCCAACATTTCGGAATCGACCTATTTTGAGCGATATGCAGCCCTTTTCGAACTGGGGCAGAGCTATGGTATCACAGTAGCGCAGGAGAATGTCAATAAATTCCGCAGTGAGTCGCCAGGATTTATCCGCCGGATGCGCGACTATCTTGGAGAGGAATGTGCCTTTGTCATCGATTTGAAACAGGCTGTGCGGGCAGGGCAAGACCCTTTCACGATGTGTGAAGCCATGGGAGAACGGATCATCCATGTGCACATCAACGACAACGCACCCGGCTATGACTGTTTGCTTCCCGGACGGGGGACGGTTGATTTCCAGCGGTTTCGCAATCTATTGCTGGAGTTTCATTACCAAGGCGATCTGATTATCGAGGTTTATCGGAAAAACTTTTCAAACCTTACAGAGTTACAGGAAGCGAGAGAGATTGTCCAACAGCTGACATGAAGGAAAAATACACCATATTCATATAAAACGGCTTGCATTTTTTCTTACAAATATGCTACAATTTGATAAAACCATACAAAATTTGTTGTGGAGGGGTTATAGCTGTGAAATGTCCGTATTGTGGTTATGATGAAAGTAAAGTGATCGATTCTCGCCCTACGGACGAAGGAGAACGCATTCGGCGGCGTAGGGAATGCTTAAAATGTGGCAAACGTTTTACGACCTATGAGGTGATTGAAACGGTTCCCATCATTGTGATTAAAAAGGATAAATCCCGTGAAAGTTTTGACCGCAATAAATTGTTGAATGGTCTTCTACGTGCTTGTGAGAAACGACCGGTTTCCATCGATACTTTGGAACGGCTGGTGGATGAGATCGAGGGGAGTTTACAAAATTCATTGGATCGAGAGGTTCCATCCAGCTTGATTGGAAAATATGCGATGGAAAAGCTAAAAAATATTGATGAAGTAGCTTATGTACGCTTTGCTTCTGTGTACCGGGAATTTAAAGATATTGCAACATTCAAGGAAGAACTGGATCGCATGTTAAAAGCGCGTAGAGCACCATGAAAAATCAAAAAGGATGGCGCTTTTCGGTAGCTACTCATGACAAGTATCAACAAACGGATAAAAGGGTAGCAGCCATACAGAGTGCAAAGAAAGACGGGTAAGAAGTAATTGCTTTTTGCCTGCCTTTTCTTTCCTGTTACGCAATAGAAGCCGATTTTTAAGGGCAGACAAAAAACTTACTCTGTTATTTTAACGTTCTGAATCCCCCATAAATCAAAGGAAAATCAATCTCTACTGCGTAACAATCCCATAATAAATTGAGGGCGAAAGCAGTTTACTGATTTCGTCCTCTTGACATCCCAAAAGCAAAGACACAAAAGCTGTCAAGGGTATGAGTTTACCCTTGATAGCTTTTTCTGTTTTTGCTACCTCCTATCGGTTGAAGCGAAACTTCAATAAGGTTTCAACCGGTTTAACCTTTAACCTGTTCTGTATATCATCGTTGATATGATGCCCTTGATAGGTTGACAGATATTTGATACGTTTGGCATAGCGCTGCAATACTGCGTCTACCTCTTCCCCTTCTCCGTCAAGGGCTTTTTCGATTACCTCAAAGGGTATCAGCTTCTTATTCCTCATGCTCGGTTTTCTCCTATTCCTTTCTTAGCCATTTTGATACCACCAACTTCTAGTAATTTGCTGTGCTTCTGTTGTGCCCATGCATGTTCCCAACTTTTTCGTCCGTATAGCCAAGAAAAAAGTAGGACAATGTGTCTTTGCACCGGAAATCTGCATAATGTGTTTGCTAATCTTCTGCTTACCGTCATAACTTCTTGTCCTTGCACGACAAAGGCGGTCAGTTTATCGCACGATTAAAGTAGTTGTCTGTTGTAAAAGGTTTAAAAGGTGTTTCAGACATTAGATAATCAAAAGATACTTCCTGCTTCTGCTTCCGTCCAAAATCCCGATATGCGCTAAATGCCGCTTTGCAGAGAACGACTTTACAAAAGGCGGGAAACATATTCTCGATCGCTCCTTATATTCTGCGGAATGGTTCATTTTCGCCTTTTCTTCTCAGTAGGGAGGTAAGGAAGTGTTGCCCCCGAAAAAATAAACATAGGGAAATACACAATACAGGCAATTCCACTTGCATTTTTTGTGTTTTTAGCAATTCCCCAAACGAATAGACCGATTTTTTAACATCATAAAGAAAATTGTTGTTGGGAAAAGGGCTTCCTGCGATTCGATATTTTGAGGAGCCATCTTGCGCGAAGTATGTTGAAGCCCACCCGTCAGAACCCATCTTGAACAAATGATATGCAAAGATACAAGCAAGAAAATCCGCGCTGTGATAAAGGCAAAAGGGGAACTGGGGGAACACCTCTGCACCAATTCGTCCTAGGTCGTAAATTTTTGTAGTGTTTTTCATGGTTTTCTCAATTCCAGTTTTGATGCTGTTTATAAGTGAAATCAATGCATAAATATATAAAAATAGAATGCATTATCGGTGATATTTATAAATATCAGAAAAAAGACTGTCTTGCTGATAAATATACAGCAGGACAGTCCTTTTTAGGATAGGATGAAAAAGAAAGGAGGAAAAACTACAAAATATTCTCTAAAATAGGCATTTCGGCCTCTCTCAAGCTGGCAATTTGTGCGGCAGTACGAGCACACTCGGAACTGAACGCATCCACGGCTCCATGTTGTAACAGTGGGGATAAAGATGCAAGGGATAGATCGATTTCTTCTAAACGTGTGTGCTGAATATATGTGGACAGAATCCGATGGAATTTCTTCCAATGGGTTTGTGCTTCATTACTCAACTCTTGCGCGCGGACAAGATTGCCTTCCTCTGCGGCGGTATAAGCTTCCTGTAACGTGTGATTCAATTCATCCGATAGGCTCATGGTTGTGCTCAATCCCCAGGTACAGAGGGCAAGCAGAATCACTAATATAATTGCTGCGGCCCAGAGCCGTCTCATGATACCGCCTCCTTTTCTTTCGGAATGATATTGTAATCTCCTTTTGTGTTGGCTGTCATGATGAACACATCTTCCAGCTTGATATTCTTGGCGTGAAGAATACCAAGAATCCATTCGGAACTTTTATTACAGAGTTTGGTCGCAAATTCAGAGATAACTCCATCGCTGATCACTACGGTTTCAATCCCCGTATTTGGGAGGGCGACTCCCATCATGCCGGCGGTTGGAGTCTCCTTGTCCGGCTTTTTGATTACACTAAGCTTGCCGTTCGTTTCGATGATGGCATAAGCAACATCCTCCAAGCTGAAAACACTTTTTTGACGAAGCTGCTCGCCTAAATCTTCCGTAGACATACGCAGGCGTTTCATCTCTGATTGAATCAACCGTCCATCGCTAATAACAACAATCGGCCTTCCACAGACCAAGCGACGGAATTTTGGAATCTTAAGCATGAGAACAGAGACGGCAATTTCACACATCACCAACACTGCAATGGGGATAAAACCACTCACCAATGGTTGTCCGGTATCCTGCATAGGAATTGCCGCAATGTCGGAGATCAGGAGGGTTACCACCAGCTCGCTGGTCTGTAGTTCACTGATCTGGCGTTTGCCCATAAGCCTCACTGCTATAATAATCACTATGTATAGCAGCAGGGTACGAATAAGAGAAATAATCATTGCAATGCCACCATTCTCTCGAAGTTTTGTTTCCATATTCAGTATGGACTGATTCAAACGATTTATGCGAAGCATTTGGCCAAAGGATTCTCATGCATAAATAGAAGCAAGTTTGGCAAAGTTAACCGTGATGAGGTGATTGCGATGATGACAGCTTCTCTAAAAGAAAACTTATCCTATTTTAATCAGCAGTTTGATGGAAGCGCTGACTTTATTGTGCGCCAATTTCAAATCACCGGAACAGATGCGGCTCTTCTTACCTTGGAAGGGATGGTTAATAAGCAGGTGATTGTACAAGGAATCATGAATCCAATCATGCATGCAACCATACTGGACCAAGACCCGGTCAAAAAATTTGAGTACATTCGTGACAATACATTGGCGACAGTGGATCAGGCAGAGGTGGACACATACGACGCTGCGATGCAGAAATTGATGAATGGTTTCGCTCTGCTTGCAATCGACGGATGTATCCGTATGATGGCTTTTAGTGTACAGGGTTTTTCCTTCCGAGGGATCTCCGAACCACAGAACGAAGTGACGCAACGTGGATCACGGGAGGGATTTGTAGAACCGTTTTTGATCAATATGTCCATGATCCGCAGGAGAATGCACACCCCAAAACTCAAATTTGAGATATTTACGGTGGGAAAAGAAAGCAAAACCAATATCTGTCTGTGCTATCTGCGGGATTCAGTGTCTCCAGGAGTTCTTAGCAAGGTACGAAAGCGATTAAACGATCTACAGATCGATACGGTGTTGGCTGCGGGGTATATTTCTCCACAGCTGGTACGGCGAAACAGCCATTTTATTTTCAGCGGAGTCGGACTGTCGGAGCGGCCGGACACAGTATGCGGAAAGATCAATGAGGGCCGAGTGGCGGTTATTATCGATGGAACTCCCAATGTTCTAATCGTTCCACATCTGTTCATCGAAAATTTTCAGAGCTTTGATGACTATGCGTTCCGTCCTTTTTACGCCACATTTACTCGTTGGCTAAAGTTTTTTTCATTCTTTTTGGCGGTATTTTTACCGGGATTTTATGTTTCCGCAACAACGTTCCACCCAGAATTGCTTCCAGAAGCGTTGATGCTCAAGATCGCGCAGTCCGAAGCAACAACCCCTTTCCCTGTGATGTTGGAAGCGATTGTAATCCATTTTCTCTATGAGATTATGCGTGAAGCTGGTTTACGTGTACCGCAACCGCTCAGCAATGCAGTAAGTATTGTTGGCGCACTGGTCATCGGGGAAACGGCGGTGACCTCCGGCCTAGTAGGGGCTCCTACCTTGATGGTGATTGCATTGACGGCTACAGCATCCTACGTAACGCCCAACCTCTACGGACCGGTTACGATTATGCGTTTCATATTCATTATAGTAGGCGGTACCCTGGGCTTCTGGGGATTGGCGTTGTGTCTGATGGTATTGTTGGTCAACATTTGTGCGGAGATGGTCTATCGGATTCCATACAGCGCTCCGATCTCACCTTTCCATCTTCGCAGTATGCGCGACGTCCTTATCCGCGCAAGCTGGCGTGTTCTTGCCAGGGATGTTGAAATGGTACAAAACATGCCCGGTTCCGAAATTAAAAATTCAGATCAAAAAGGGAAGCAACTATGACGCAGAAACGATATTGTATCAGTGCAGGACAGCTCTTTGCCATCTTATTTGTCAATCGAAGTGTAATTATGCTTACGCATAACACTTTGTTAGGTGGTGGAGAGAATATGATGGATAATATTCTTTCCGCCCTGTTGGCGTTAGGACTGAATTTTGTCCTGATTCTTCCGCTTTATTTTTTGCATCGCCGGAATCCACAGGAAAACATTTTGGACAGCGGAGAACGGCTGGTAGGAAAGCCGGGATTAATTCTGCTGGCCGTATTTTACGGGCTATACTTCATGGCGATCGACAGCTATTATCTCTCCTTTTTCCAGATTTTTTTAAACAATATCATGGAACCGCTGATGCCGGTTTGGTTAATCGCCTTGACGTTTATCGCAGTAGTGTGCTATGCGGCATATCAAGGGATTGAAGCCGTAGCGCGCACCGCGGGTTTTGCATTGGCAATTATCGTTATCGGGATGGTATGGATCGGCGTGGCCTTACTGCCCAAAATTCAGATGATTAACTATGATCCCTTTCTATATAATGGCCCTAAGCAGACGATCGTTGGAACAACACTCTTTCTGGCACGCAGCACAGGATTTACCACGATGGCCCTGTTGCTTCCGCGGGTGAATGGAAAGAAAAAATTAAAGTTTTGCATTTGGAATGTTAGCATCTATGGTTTGATGATTTTCCTACTGTTGGGAATGATTGGCGTAGGGGGAAGTTACCTGAAGAACCAGTTGTTCCCGGTCTATACAGCCGCCTCTCTGGCGGATGCAGGTGTATTAGAGCGTCTGGATGTGGTATTTATCACTATCTGGGTTGCAGGGCTTTTTATCCAGATGTCTACAGATGCCTATCTGTTTATGGCATGCTTGCGAAAAGTAGCCAATAAGAAAGTTAGCCGGATTGCTTTGCCTATAGCTGCTTCACTGGTAGCAATTCTTTCAATAACTGTGACACGATCGTTGCCGTTACAAAAAATCTTTTATGGGGTTCCTCTTCTGTTTACAATCACGGTTACAGCAGCGGTTGGGATACCATTGGTTCTATTACTGATTGATTTGGTACGGAAAAAGAAAAGAATTCCTGCAAAAACGCAGGAAGGGGAGGGAGAAGCGTGAAAAAGTCCATTATACGGACAGCGGTGGTGGTTCTCATGCTGACATCGTTCCTCTTCCTACAGGGATGTAGTTATCAAGTACAATTAAGTCAACGTTCACTGATACAGGGAATCGGTATTGACTATGAATCTGGGACGTACCGGGCAACCGTCCAAGTAACACAGGTGAGCAATCAGGAAGAGAATGTGGTAACCATTATAAAGGGCGAGGGAGATTCCGCAATGGATGCACTCAATGCGGTTACGCTGTTTAATGGGAAAAAACCGCTGTATAGTCACAGTTTGATTCTAGTGTTGGGACGCAGCTGTGCAGAAGAAGGGCTCAGCCATGTGATGGACTTTTTTATCCGTTATCCGGAGTCCCATCCTACGGTCAATATTTTAATGGCAGACCATCTTGCAGAAGAAATCCTCAGTACCAAACAAGAGGATGGCAAGTACATGCAGGCTCGTGATATTGCGGAACTTGCCAAGGGCGGGAGGTACAATGGGGAGACTGTTCAGACAGAGACTTTGGATGTCATCAATCAGCTGCGTGGCGAAGGGTCTTCTCCCTATCTTCCCATTGTCCGGCAAGAAGGCGAGGCGGTGGTTTCCAGTGGTACAGCAGTGTTTTCCGGAGATCAGCTGGTTGCAGATTTAGATGAGCGGGAAACCAGAGGCCTGTTGTTGTTAAATGGAAGATTGCGCAATGGGACTGCAGTGGTCGAGTCACCGGAGATTGGACGGGTTACATTGGAGCTGGAAGAAGCAAAGACCCAAATTACGCCCCAAGTTGCAGGAGAAACTCTGCATTTTCTGATTGAGGTAAAAGGTGGCGCGACCATTGGCGCAGCAGATATGCCGAGTGGCAGGTCGTTGGATAATAAAATGTATGAAGAGGTAGGAGAACTCCTGGAAGAGCAGCTCAAGCAGAACTGCGAAGAGGTCATTGCTGCATGCATACAGGAAAATCACAGCGATATCTTCAATTTTGGCCGTCGTGTGTATCAAACGTATCCAAGCTATTGGAAACAACATGGGACAAATTGGAATGAAGAAATGGCTGAAGCAGGTTATGAAGTGCATGTAGAAATTCAACTACGGCGTGGTGGACAAGAGATTACCGGACTACAGAGTGATGTGAATATGTAAAGGGGACAAAGATTGTTGGGTACTTTCAAAATCCTTTTACCTTCATTGTCTCCGAAAAGATTTCGTCGATTTTACTGATTTGTATCTGTTGAAATACGTCAAATTGAATTGTATAATAAACCTAACACATTTCAATTTGTGAGGGTAGTAGTCGTGAAAGTTGGAATCGTATGTGCTGGAGATGTAGAGCTTGAGCCATTCTTGCCAATATTAAACGTTTGTAAAGTGACTGAAAGGGCCATGCTGAGGTTCTATGAAGGACAGGTAGAAGGAATCAAAGTTGTTGCTTTGTTTTCGGGGGTATGTAAGGTAAATGCCGCCATAGCGTCACAAATTTTAATAGACCTATTCGGTGTAAATATGATTATTAATTCTGGGACAGCGGGCGGAATGGATCCTAAACTTGAAATATTTGATACAGTGATTTCTACGGAAGTTTGCTACCATGATGTTGCCGCCGACATTTTGACGGAATTTCATCCTGGGATGAAGTCGATTTTTTTTCAAGCAGATCGTGAACTGATAGAACTAACTAAAGTTGCCGTCAAAAAATTACGACAAGAAGGACATGTGTTTTGGGGACGGATGGTTACAGGGGAATCCTTTATAACCGATGAGGGAAGGCAAAAAATCAATAGTGAATTTACCCCTTTAACGGTGGACATGGAAACTGCAAGTATTGCTCATGTGTGTTACGTGAACAGCATACCGTTTATTTCAATCAGATGTGTTACGGACACAGCTGCATATAGTGGAATTGACAATTTTGAAGAAAACTGTGCCAAAGCCTCAATGATTGCAAAAGATATTACTGTGGCTTTATTAAATGAACTTGGTAGTAAGTAAAACCAGGGAGATAGTCATGGGAATTTTGGTTTTGTCCCTTCTTGCTCGGTTCGGTGAAGAACTCTTAAAATAGGCATTGGTGCGTATGGAAGTAGAAAAGAGCGTCCATTAGAGTATCAGGATTTTGAAAGTAGTAAGGGATTAACAGCAAAAAGCAGCAAACGAAACTCGTTTGCTGCTTTTTATCTTTTTGCTTGAATAAAAGGATACTATTTAACCATCTTTTTGCCCCTGTTGGGCTGCTAATTTTTCGCGGGCCACCGCAAGCATCAACTTAATGCGGTTTTCTTGGTTGACACGGGTGGCACTGGGATCATAATCAATCGGAACAATGTTGGAATTTGGAGCCACTTCGCGAAGACGATGGATCATCCCTTTCCCACAGATATGGTTGGGCAGACACCCAAACGGCTGTGCACAAACGATGTTTTCATATCCAGCTTCTGAAAGCTCCAACATTTCTGCCGTGAGCAGCCAGCCCTCGCCCATTTTATCTCCGTAGCCAATTATACCCTTAACAAGGCTTTTGATATGCTCATAAGAGGCAGGAGCGTAAAACTTTGGCTCTGTCTTGACGGCGCGAATTAGTGCGTCCTGCATCTTAGTAGCGTATTCCATCAGAAGGTTGACCACAGCGTACTTTGCTTTACTACCGCCATAGAGTTTGATGTCCTCCAAACGATTGTCCACTTTAAACTGAACGAAGGACATCAAGCCAGGGACATTGACCTCACACCCCTGTTCTGCTAGAAAATCCTCCAGATGGTTGTTGGCAAATGCAGCATATTTGACGTAGATCTCTCCGACAATCCCAACTTTGATCTTTGGAGTTTTTTTGATCGGAATGGAGGCAAAATCTTTTACAATGCGCAGAAGGTTCGCCTCTTCTTTTTTCAATCCCATACCTTCGCTTTGCCGGAACTGTTTACAAAGTTCTGCCGTCCACTTTTGCACCATACGTTTGCTGGCGCCAGGTTCAACTTCATAGGGCTTTACTTGGTTGTCCAGAAGCATCAGCGCGTCGCCATAGATGACAGCAGCGACCATCTTTCGGATCATCGGGAGCGTAATGGAAAAGCCTGGATTATGTTCCAAACCGGATAGGTTCAGGGAGATAACCGGAACCTGATCGAACCCAGCCTTGTGCAAGGCTTTGCGCAACAGATGGATGTAATTGCTGGCGCGGCAGCCGCCGCCAGTCTGAGTGATGATAAGTGCTGTGCGGTCCAGATCGTATTTTCCACTTTTAAGCGCATCAATGAACTGCCCAATGACCAATAGAGCGGGATAGCAGGTATCATTATGCACATACTTGAGCCCTTCTTGTACGATGTTGGGACCGCTGGTGGTCAGTAGTTCTGCTTTATAGCCATAGCTCCGAAATACGTCCACAAATAATTCAAAATGAATGGGCAACATCATCGGGCACAGAATGGTGTATTCCTTTTTCATCTCCTTCGTAAATAGGAGACGGCCATTTTTATTGAATTTTAATTCTGCCATTGTATTCTCCTTTCGGATGGGTCCTAGCCCTCCAGAGCGGCGAACAGGCTGCGCAGTCGAATTTTCACTGCGCCAAGGTTCGTGATTTCGTCAATCTTAATCTGCGTATAAATCTTTCCGTGGGATTCCAAAATACTGCGTACTTCATCCGTCGTGATGGCGTCCACACCACAGCCAAAGGAGACAAGCTGTACAAGATTCATATCCTTTTGGTTGCCGATGTATTCGGCAGCCGCATACAAACGCGCATGATACGTCCACTGGTTTAGAACACCAACTGGAAATTTTGTTTCTTTGGCGCTGATGACATCCTCCGAAATGACGGCGGCGCCCAAACTGGTGATGAGCTTGTCAATGCCATGATTGATTTCCGGGTCCAAGTGGTACGGGCGGCCGCTTAGAATAATGATTGGCTTGCCCTCAGCACGTGCCTGTGCAATCATCTCATCGCCCTTATTGCGGATTTTCTGCATATATGCATCATACTCCGCATAAGCGGCCTTGGCTGCTTGCTTTACCTCGGATAAGGAAATCCCCTCAAAATATTGGGCTAAAATGGCATGCATTTTCTTGGGAAAATCACGCTTTCGGTGAATCCCAACATAATCATGGATAAAGTTTAATCCGCGCAAGTCTGCCATATTGGCTGCGATTACCTCAGGATAATAAGCTACAACTGGACAATTGTAGTGGTTGTCTCCCAACTTCTCATCAAAATTGTAGGACATACACGGATAGAAAATCGTCTGAATGCCACGCTCAATCAATGCATCGACATGTCCATGCATCAGTTTAGCAGGGAAACAGACGGTATCGCTCGGAATGGTACTCTGTCCCCGGATATATAATTCACGAGAGGAAAGGGGGGAGGTGACAACCTCAAATCCAAGCTTTGTAAAGAAGGTGTGCCAGAATGGCAGCAGTTCATATAAGTTTAATCCCATAGGAAGACCGATCTTTCCGCGAGGTCCCTCCTGTGGATGGTAGGAACGAAGGGTTTCCAACTTAAAGGCATACATATTTTGTTCGCTTGTGTTGGCCCGTTTTGTTACAGGCTTTTCACAGCGGTTGCCGCCGATGAAACGGCGGTTTCCACCAAAGACATTGATGGTCAGACGGCAATGATTGTTGCACAGTCCGCAGGAAGTTACGCGGACCTCGTGTGTAAAGTTTTCCAGTTCTTCTAACGAGAGCAGCGAGCTGGCTTTTCCCGCTTTTTTCATAGAATAAAGCGCTGCGCCATACGCACCCATCAGTCCGGAGATGTCCGGGCGAACCACATTGACGCCGAGTTCCTTTTCGAAGACACGCAGAACCGCGTCGTTCAGGAATGTCCCTCCCTGAACAACGATGTTCTTTCCCAATTCTTCCGCAGAAGAAGCGCGGATAACCTTATAAATTGCATTTTTGACCACACTGACGGAAAGGCCTGCGGATATATCCTCTGTCGTTGCACCGTCTTTTTGTGCCTGCTTGACCGACGAATTCATAAAGACTGTGCAGCGGGAACCCAGGTCTACCGGATGCTTTGCGAATAGACCGAGCTTTGCAAAATCCTGGATACTATAACCCAAAGTATTGGCAAAAGTTTGCAGGAAGGAACCGCAGCCGGAGGAACAGGCTTCATTTAAGAAGATGTTGTCAATAGCGCCTTTCCGGATTTTAAAGCACTTCATGTCCTGTCCACCGATATCAATGACAAAATCGACATCGGGAAGAAAATGCTTGGCGGCTGTAAAGTGTGCGACGGTTTCCACGATTCCCCAATCGATACCAAAGGCATTTTTTAAAAGTTCTTCTCCGTAACCAGTGACCGCAGAAGAGCGAATTTTTATATGGGGATGATCGTGGTATAGTTTCAATAGATATTCCCGGATAATTGGCACTGGATTACCAGAATTGCTCTGATACATAGAATCCAGAATTTCGCCGTCTTTTCCCAGCAAGACTGTCTTTACCGTCGTTGAACCGGCGTCTACACCGAGATAGGCTTCCCCCGTATACGTGGAAATGTCCCCCCGTTGTGCTTGGCACGCTTCATGGCGTTTCCGGAATGCTTCATACTCCTCTTGGCCGTTGAACAGAGGGTCAATGGATAAAAACGCCGCCTTGGTTCCATAGTTGGCAATATTCGCCAAAGCCGTTTCCAGATCAATAGAGGTTGCGCTGCTGAAGGCGGCGCCGAGCGCTACATAGTACAAAGAATTCTCCGGACAAAGCCCTTTTACCTTCAACGCGGCGTCAAATGCATCGCGTAGCCCGGATAAAAAGGTAAGAGGTCCACCCAAATAGACTACATTGCCCTTGATTTGCCGTCCTTGAGCGAGGCCAGCGATCGTCTGGTTGGCCACGGCGGCAAAAATACTGGCAGAAATATCGCTCTTACGCGCCCCTTGATTCAGAAGTGGCTGAATATCCGACTTGGCAAATACGCCGCATCGGGAGGCAATGGTGTAAATTTTTTCATATTGAGCGGCAAGCTCGTTCATCTCATCTAGGGAGATATTCAGCAAGGTGGCCATCTGGTCGATGAATGCTCCGGTACCGCCGGCACAGGAACCGTTCATGCGGACCTCCATTCCGCCGGATAAAAAGAGGATCTTGGCATCCTCGCCACCCAATTCAATGATGACATCTGCATTCGGAATCAGCTTTCCGATGGCGATGCGTGTAGCATACACCTCTTGCATAAAGGGGAGGTTGCAGGTTTCCGCAACTCCCATTCCAGCAGAACCGGAGACGGTGATTTGCGCTTCTTCGCCATGGATGACCTCATCGCGTATTTTGGTGAGCAATTCGCTCATCTTCTCCGTAATCTGTGAAAGATGGCGTTCATAGGACTTATAAACGATATTGTTCTGGTCGTCGAGAACGACACACTTTATAGTGGTGGAACCGACGTCTAAACCGACTTTCAATATGACACCCTCTTCTGGCTTTTTAGCCGCTTTGTAGCCACAGTCTCCATGCGGCTACCACTCGTGAAAATGTTAACTATATTAAATATCTGATAACACATTTTACGAAAAAGCAGGGGAATTGTCAAGAGACGTTCTGTGAAATTCGGCCTGTCAATATCTGGCCATGCTGTGCGCTTTGACGGGAAGACGCTTGTAAAATACGGGAAAGGGTGATAGAATGGTAAAAATAAGAATGGGGTGGTATGCTTGGATATCAGCAAATTGCGCGGTGAAGTCAAACTCAGCAAACTAGGTGGTATTGTACAGATCAGCAATATGATTGATCTGGATCAATCCAGCTTAGCAGAAATCGGGGAAATGATCGCGCTGGCCAATCAGATCCGAAATTATCCAAAGGAATACTGCGAATCGTGCCGTGGAAAGATCATGGCGACCTTGTTCTATGAACCCTCCACCCGGACCAAGATGTCTTTTCAGACAGCGATGCTCCGCCTAGGGGGCGAGGTCATCGGCTTTGACAATCCTCAGAGTTCCTCTGTCAGCAAGGGGGAGAGCTTGAAGGATACCGTGACCGTGGTGAGTGGTTATGCGGATATTTTGGTGATCCGCCATCCGTTGGAGGGGGCAGCAGAGGCTGGAGCGATGTATTCGCGTGTTCCAGTAATCAATGCGGGGGATGGAGGGCACCTGCATCCGACGCAAACATTGACCGATCTGGTTACCTTATATAATGAAAAGGGAAGGCTGGACAACCTTTGTATCGGTCTCTGTGGCGATCTCAAGTATGGACGTACCGTGCATTCGCTGATTAAAACCATGACGAGGTATCACAACAACTCCTTTGTACTGATCTCAACCCCGGAATTGGCCCTGCCCAATTATGTGAAGGACTTTATGAATGCCGCGGGCTGTAAATATGTGGAGGTTCCAAGCCTGAGCGAGGCCATGCCGATGTTGGACGTACTTTATATGACGCGCATTCAACAGGAACGTTTTGCCAGCCGGGAGCAGTATGAAGCGCAAAAAGGCGTCTATGTGTTGGACCGGGAAAAGCTGAATATGGGTAAAAAGGATTTAAAGGTGCTGCATCCGTTGCCGCGTGTGGATGAAATCACGCCGGATGTGGACGACGACCCACGTGCGGCATATTTCAAGCAGACAGTCTATGGTATGTATGCACGCATGGCACTGATTTTCAGCATGTTGATGAATCCCCAGTATAAGCGTAAAAAGCCGCCGACCCAATCCTCCCATCCTGTGGAATGTTCCAATTCAAAGTGTATTACTAAAACAGAGCCCTATCTGCCCAGACTCTTTTTTGCCGCAGGCGATATGTTAGAATGCAAGTATTGTGATGGTAGGACGCTGATATAAAGGATGGGTTTTGTTCTCAAATCCTATGGATAGAATTCCTTCATCAGTTGTGAATATCTTGTCAGATAGGGAAAAATATGATATGATAAAAAGTATTGTAAACGTGTAAAACATAATGGGCTGGAAGCCTTCTTAAGGAAGGCGGTTTTCTTGCCAGCCATTTTGAAGAAGCAGGAGGATTTGCTATGTCAGGCCATTCGAAGTGGAACAACATCAAACGGAAAAAGGAGAAGACAGACGGTGCAAAGGCAAAGATCTTTACAAAGATCGGCCGCGAGCTGGCTGTGGCAGTGAAAGAGGGCGGTGGCCCAGACCCGGCTTCCAATTCCAAATTGAAGGATTGCATTGCAAAGGCAAAGGCGGCCAACGTACCGAATGAAAATATTGAGCGTATCATCAAAAAGGCAGCGGGAGAAGGGGACGACTCCAAATACGAGAACATTACATACGAGGGGTATGGTCCGAGCGGTATTGCTGTCATTGTGGAGACTCTGACAGATAATCGCAATCGTACAGCGGGAGATGTGCGCCATTATTTTGACAAATTTGGCGGAAACCTGGGCACGAGCGGTTGCGTTTCCTTTATGTTTTCCCAGAAGGGCGTGCTGGTAATTGAGCGCGAGGGACTGGAAGAGGACAAGGTAATGGAGGATTGCCTCGAGGCGGGCGCTGCGGATTTCCAGGCAGACGAGGATGTATTTGAGATTTATACCGAGCCGGATGACTTCAGTGGCGTATTGGACGATTTGACGCAGAAGGGCTATGAATTCGTTTCGGCTGAGGTGGAGATGGTGCCCAGCACCTATACGACGTTAACGGATGAAGATGCGATCACGAAGATGCGCCGTCTGCTGGATGCTTTAGAGGACAACGACGATGTGCAGAATGTGTGGCACAACTGGGAGAACGCAGACGAAGACGACGAGGAATAAAAACGGTTTCTTTCAGCAACAATAGATGGTATAAAGTTTAGGAACCGTTGGGATGGGTTAAAACCTTTCCGTAAATCTTTCTCAACAAACAGTTGAAGGGGATGAAAGACCGGGCGGCAATGTTTGGCTGCCCGCCCATGCGGTTTCGTGAAAAGTGGAGGAAACGACATGGCTGGTTACGAGAACCTGTGCATGAACTGTATGTCTGATACAGCCGGAAAAAGTGAATGTCCCAATTGCGGCTGCCAGGCCGGTGAGCCACAGGCGCCGCATGCTTTGCCTCTGCGGGCTGTATTGCAGGATCGATATATTGTTGGGTGCGTGAAAACCAACAATGGTGAAGGCATGACCTATATTGGATATGATATGGTATTGCGTATTCCTGTAGAACTGCGAGAGTTTTTTCCACAGAGTTTGTGCGAACGTGTGGAAGGAGAAGCCGAAATTCGAGTCCAATCAGGGAACGAAGTGGCCTTCAATGAATACTTGGCGGATTTTTTAAGTTGCGCTCGTGAGATTGCTCATTTGCGGGAGTTGTCTACGATTATACAGATCTATGACATTTTTGAAGAGAACCACACAGCCTATACGGTATCGGAGTGGCATGAAAGCATCCCTCTTCGCTATTATGTGGAGCGCAGTGGAGGAAATCTCAATTGGAATGCTGCGCGGCAGCTCTTTATGCCGGTTCTTTCCGCACTAAGTACCATGCATGCGGCCAAGGTCAGCCATTTAGGAATTTCTCCGGATACATTGCGCATTCTCAAGGATGGGAGAATGGTTTTAGGGAGCTTTTCCATTGCAGCAGTTCGAAGGGCAGACGCCGATTTGCCCGCTGACCTGACGCCGGGGTGTGCAGCTATAGAGCAGTATGTGATGGGATACGTGCCGGATGAGTCGACGGATGTCTACGGGTTTGCAGCTTCGCTTTTCTTTGCTTTGACTGGAGAGCTGCCACAGGATGCGCTTAAACGGCGCACAGACCCACGGCTGTTGATCCCCACCAATATTTTGCGGACAATTCCTCCGCATGTGGTGACTGCGTTGGCAAACGCATTACAGGTGATGCCGGATAAACGTACATCTACTTTTGAACGTTTGCGTGCGGAACTTTCCGCTGCTCCGACTATTACAGCCACGATCGAAGGGCCTGAACTTTTGGGAGGAATGGAACCTACGGAGCCTCCTAAGAAGAAGGAGCATACTGCTGCGTGGGTGTTGGTTCCCTGTGTGTTGGCGTTGGTTCTTTTCACAGCGGTTGGAGTGCTTTGGCTTTCCTATGGAGGACCTTTTTCACAAAGCCAGGTTTCTGCCGAAGTTGATATGGAGACGGAGTCCAGTGATCCCGTTGCTTCAAACAACAGCGAAGAAGCGGCAATGTTGCGGATGAGTCCCGGCGATTCCGCCTTGCAGAATGAAAAGATGGAGGCGCCGAATCTGGTTGGTCAAAGCTATGCGTCTTTGGTAGAGGTCACCTCTTCTGGTGCAGATTATCAAATTCTCCGTTCATCGGAGGAGTTCAGCGATGCAGTTCCAGAGGGGGAAGTGATCTCACAATCGCCTGCCCCCGGCGAGGAGATGGATCGGGGAGGCTCCATCGTTGTAGTGGTAAGCAAAGGGCCGGAGATTCGAGCGCTTCCCTCAATTATCGGAAAAACGCTTGCAGACGCCTCGACAACGGTCACAGCTGCGGGATTTGTCCCAACGAAGGCGGAAGCGTACAGCGATACGATACCAGCGGGTTATGCAATTGGCTATCAGGGCAAGGAAGAGGGAGAGGAACTTCCTTATGGGGCCCAGGTTGTGATCGTAATCAGCGAAGGGCCAGAAAACCCGGAGTTACTGTCTGCTGAATCATCGGAAACATCTTCTCAGCAAGATGCTTCGATTTCACTTGTAGAATAAAAATGGAAAATAGAAACAGACAAGCTGAAACAAATTTCATTTCAGCTTGTCTGTTTCTATTTAAGCCCTTATACAGTTGAGCGGAGGGAAACAGAGAACCCTGGATACGGATGTGAGATACACGGTCATGCAAAAACTCACCAAACACTATAATAGGGTTGTTAAGTCCTATTGCAACAAGAAAGGTAGAGGTATAGTAAGTCCAACAGTTTGGCACATACCCAAAGGGGGACCCATAGCTCTGCTGGAGAGAATAAGAGCCCCTACGCGTCCAGGCAATGTGACAAATCAACAGCAATCGTCTCATATCAAAAGGCTTCTGCGCTGGTACATAAAACCTTCCGTTTATGGGGATTGTGGAACTGCAAATGCGAGGGAATTTATTGGAGAGGATTTGCCAATAGGAAACCCTAATGGCTCGTTCACAAGCCCACAGTTTAACAGGAATCCATGACTATGTACCTTTGATAATAGGAAAAACATCGGCAAACTGGATGGGTTCAGACAAAATCGATAGAGGAGAAAACTGGGAAAGGATGCCCCCTGGTGAAAGCCAAGGCTTCTAAATACGGACTAGCTGCTCGACCGTTTTCCGTTTGAAAAGCTTCAGTTTGCCGATGAATGTAAAAAACAATGAAATATCAGGGGGTCAGCCCTAACAGACGCTGAGCATTTTTAAAATAAATATTTTCTTTTTCACGATCGGAGAGATGTGTTCGCTCAATGAATGCAAATTCATCACAGGAACGGCTCCAGGGACAATCGCTGGCGAACAAAACCTGTTCAGAACCATGTTTGGACACAAGGCGTTCGAATTGTTCCGGAGAACATAGGCGGGCGGACATCGCGGTATCGATGAATAACGGCAAGCCCGCCACAAATTCTTCTGCTTCCTGATAACGGGCCATCCCTCCCATGTGTGCGGCGATCATTGTCATATGTGGAAACTGCTTGACCACCTTGGCAACAGCCTGTGGTGTCGCGTGGACCTGATTGGGAGAGAGAGGGTCCCAACCGGTATGGAAGGTTACCGGCAATTCAAGAGAAGAGATGGCATCGTAAATGGGAAACATTTTGGGATCATCAATAAAAAAATCCTGATAGTCGGGATGTAGCTTTACACCGTACAAACCGAGATCCTTGATCCGCTGTAGCTCATCCAGTGCATCCGGAGCATCTGGATGTACGGATCCGAAACGATAGATCACAGGGTCGTCAATGGATGCAGCCCAGTTGTTGACGATCGTCTGTTGACTTGGCTTAGTGGCAATATTCATTGCTATAGCGGCATCGACCCCCCAATCTTGTAATTTTTCTTTTGTATCAGTGAGAGTACCGTTTGTAAAGTAGGGACTTTTGCAGATATTGGAAAGATTGGTCAGCGCCTTTTGCGCAATTTTTTCTGAAAACATATGGATATGTGCATCTATTAACATAGTAAGACTCCTGTTCCAAAAGGGATTCCCCGTTGATTACCAAGGAATATGGCTTCATGCGGGATAATACAAAAAGGATGCGAGCGCAACGCACCCGCATCCTTTTTATGCAAAGCCCTATGGGGCCTGCGATATTCTAATTTTATCAGTCGCTACTAAACGGGAGCAGCGCAAGATGACGGGCGCGCTTGATTGCCACAGTCAGTTGACGCTGATGGCGCGCGCAAGTGCCGGTTACTCTGCGGGGCAGAATCTTTGCTCTCTCAGAGATAAAACGGCGCAATTTTGCGACATCCTTATAATCGATGGTTTCGATCTTATCTACGCAGAAGCTGCAAACCTTCTTGCGGCCTTTGCGCCCACCCGGACGGCGATTTTCGCGCTCGGGTCTATCACCATATGCCATAACGGAAACCTCCTTTTTCAGTCTTTTCGATCATTTAGGATTAGAACGGCAGATCATCGTCAGAGGGAATCTCCTCAAAATCACCCGTATTTCCACTTGTATAAGCGGGGGCGGGCTGTTCTGGGATCGGCTCTGTTCTGGAGTGATAATTGTTCTCGTAGTTGCCTCCGCCGTAATTCCCGCCAGCATAACTGCCTCCACCGGAGGAGTCGCGTTTGGGTTCAGCGAAATGGACGTTGTCCGCAACGATTTCAAAAGCTTTGCGCTTGTTGCCTTGACTATCCGTATACGTACGGGTCTGAATTGACCCTTGTACAGCAACCAACTGTCCCTTGCGGAAGTATTTGCATACAAAATCCGCTGTATTACGCCAAGCCACAATATCGATGAAATCGGTTTGCCGGTCAGCGCCGGATTTTACATACGAACGGTCTACGGCGAGTGTAAAACTCGTCACAGAAATGTCGTTGGCCGTATGACGCAATTCGGGATCGGCCACAAGGCGGCCCATCAAAACAGCAACGTTGAGCATTTCAATCACTCTTTCTTTGCCTTTTCAGGTTCTTTCTTGATGATCAAGGAACGAAGAACACCGTCGGTGATCTTGTAGATACGGTCCAGCTCTGCGGTGAAGGCAGGAACGCTCGTAAAGTCGATCAGAACGTAATAACCTTCCGCCTCTTTGTTGATCAAATAAGCAAGTCTGCGCTTGCCCCACTCGTCAACTGCTTCGACCGTACCGTTAGCAGCGATCAGATCCTTGAATTTCTGAACCAAGGATGCGATGCCGTCCTCTCCCAGCTTAGTGGAAAGAATGAAAACGGTCTCATAGGAATTTGTTACTTCTGGCATTGTGTTGCACCTCCTTTTGGACATTAGGCCCCGCATAAAAATCCGGGGCAAGGATAGAAAGCCACTTATATGGCTAACAAACCTATTATATCAGTCAAAGAACAACGAGTCAACTAAAATTTTACAGACTTTTGCTGATTTCTTTCAGATATGCGCGGAAAGCATCCCCGATTTCTGGATGGCGCAGTGCCACCTCGACAGAGGCCTGCATAATTCCCAGCTTGTTGCCCATGTCATAGCGAGTACCGGTAAAATCCACAGCAACCATCCCTTTGCTGCGGGCCATAGTGCCCATTGCGTCAGTCAACTGGATTTCACCGCCAGCGCCGGGTTGCGTGTTGTCCAAAATATCAAAAATATCGGGTGTAAGGACGCAACGCCCCAAGATCGAGAACAAGGATAAAATCTTGTCCGGCGTGGGCTTCTCCACCATGTCCGTACACTTATAGTAATTGTCGTGGATGGGGTCCACCTTTAGAGAGCTGTATTTGGTGATCGCTTCCGGTGTGACCTCTTTTACGCCTAACACACCAAGGCCAAATTCCTCGTAGGCGCGGATTAATTGGCCGCAGGCCGGGTCCTCACCGATGATTACATCATCGCCATAAAGGACGGCAAACGGTTCCTTTCCGACAAAGGAACGCGCACAGTTTACAGCATGGCCCAAGCCGCGCGTCTCTTTTTGACGGACAAAATAGATGTTTGCCATATGCGAAATATCGACAATTTCTTTTAGAATCTTTTCTTTTTCCGGCCCGCCGCTCGTCAGACGTGCTTCCAATTCCGGGACACGGTCGAAGTGGTCTTCGATCAGCCCCTTGCCGCGGTTGGTGATGATGAGAATGTCCGTGATTCCGGAGTGTACAGCTTCTTCCACAATATATTGAATAGCGGGCTTGTCCACAATGGGGAGCATTTCCTTCGGCATGGATTTTGTGGCCGGAAGCACGCGTGTGCCCAGACCGGCTGCGGGTATGACGGCTTTTGTTACCTTCACTGGAATTCCTCCTTAAAGTCATGATGGAACGCGCGTTGCGCCTGCTTTGATCTGTCTTTAGCCTATGTGCAAATATCCATACTATGCTTTCCAATGAGATGTATTTTCCCTACGTCTAATAGAGAAAGAGCTGGGGAAGATAGACAACCATCATGTAGCAAACCAGCAAACAGATGGCGAGGGATGTATTGACACCTCCATTTAACTGAAGGCGAACTGCGTAGTCCGACGGATCGGGATTTTCTTCCCGAAGGGTACGTATTTTGTGAATACAGTGATTCATGTACATACGGTTTCCATTCAGACCAACAAATAACATGATGATAAAACGGATGAGAGAGAGCAGGCTGGGAGTCCATACGAGGAAGATCTGCCAAGGCGCTTGCTGCATCAACAGAGACATAAACTGTACGGACTGTTCCATGGTTGGATAAGCAGCATTGATGTCGACACCGACCTGTTGCATCAAGTCCATAATGATGGGAGTGGCGAAATGATAGGAAACAAAGGTTGAAAGTACGTAGATCAGCAGCATAATACCGGTGAAAATAGCGCCCCACTTATACTGCTTGCGGTAAAGCATCCACCCACCGGTGAAAAGAAACGCAGAAAAATTAAAACGGTTCCGATGGTAACGCTTCCGATTAAAGAATGTCGGAAGATAGTACTGAGGGTTGGTCTGCACAAATTTTGCCACATCCCCTGCTGTAACTCCTTCGTCCAGTTGTTCGTCCTGTCCAACACCGCCCATTGGATCAAAGGCAAACGGATAGGGACCTGTGTATGGAGCATTGGGCGCACCGGGATTTTGATAGGGGGGCGGGTTGGGCACGCCGGGGTTCTGATAGGGCGGAGTACTGTTATGAGGGGGGCCATAAGGGGAATATCCTCCCTTTGGCATTGGCCCATTGGATTCCGCGCCGCTCAACGGTTGGCCACATTGATCGCAAAAGAGCGCTTCGCGGGCATTCTTTTTCCCACAGCGCGGACAAGCTTTCCCCTCATCTGTTTCCGCATTCTGTTCGGGCGGTTTCCAAGCGTCCGGAGTTCCATGTTTATCTTCAAAGATACAATGTCCAGCTTGCTGATAGCAGGCACGGTGATAGGGCGCACCGCACTCCGGACAAACAACAATATCGTCGTCAGTGCCAAACGGTTTGCCGCACACAGGGCATTTCAAACCGGTATAATCCATTTGATGTCCTCCTTGTTGGGGGTCTTACGAGCCCACAATCCATTAATATAGTATTCTATCGTTTTTTAGGAGAAACTGCAAGCTTTCCAAGGATAAGTTTTCAGCCTATTCATAGTTTTTGAAGAATACGGCAAAGAAGAATACGGTAAATTGGATACTTTTTGGAGTTCCCTTCAAGGATGGACGGAATCGTGGGGGATAGATGTTTGAATGCTTGTTGAAAAAACGGCGTGTTACGGTATATGAAAGGAAATAACAGAGCGATTTTTATCCATAAATGAGTGAACGAATGACACAAAAAAGCAGCTCTTGGAAATTTCCAAGAGCTGCCCGGTTGCATTATAGTTTACAGATTCTCTTTAAAGAATGCCTCTAGTGCAGGAGCCGCCGTATCTTCATCTGCACCTTCCACACATACTGTAACGGTCTCGCCCTTTTTAGCAGCAAGGCCCATCACGGAGAAAATCTTCTTTGCATCACCGCTTTTATCATCCTTTTTGATGGTGACAGCACTGGCAAATTCCTTCGCCTTCTTGACAAGCAGACCGGCCGGTCTGGCGTGGATTCCCTCTGCGTCGGTAATGACATACTGAAATTCCTTCATATCGAATATCTCCTTGTCTTTCAATTGGTCCAATGGATTCCAAACTTCCCCAGAGGACCTGTTATTATTCTTATTATAGGAGGAAAGTAGAGCCGGGTCAAGGGATTGGCGGCGGTTTTCAGCGTGGAAAGGAAAAAAGAATCGTTTCCGTCCAAAAACCTTTTTAGAGGGCTTTTTAGGCGGGTGGTATCCGCCGCCTGATTGCTTTAAAACGCTTAAAAACAATCGCATTTACCTTCCCAGAGTCTGGTAAAGACTCTGGGAAGGATCTGTGCCATACTTTTCAAAGGGGACGCAGGAAGCGATTATTGATCCTCTTTGATCGGCTTTTTGAGGAGTGCCAAAAGAATCATGGAGATAACCGAGCCGATCAAGAGAGAAACCAGGTACATCGGCCAATTTTGGACCACTGCGAATACAAAGATACCTCCATGGGGCGCTGGAAGCGTACAGCCAAACAGCATGGACAGAGCGCCGGCCACCGCAGACCCGACCACACAGGAGGGTATGACACGCAGCGGGTCGGCTGCGGCGAAGGGAATAACGCCCTCTGTGATAAAGGAGAAACCCATAATGTAGTTCGTAACCGTTGTTTGGCGTTCTTTTGCAGTGAAACGGTTTTTGAAGAATGTGGTGCACAGGGCCACGGCAAGAGGGGGCACCATGCCGCCAATCATAACGGCTGCCATCACACCGGAGGAAACCGGATCGCCGGCAGCGTTGATGAGCGAAGCGGTACCGAATACATAGGCTGCCTTATTGAAAGGACCGCCCATATCGATGCTCATCATACCGCCGACAATTGCGCCGAGAATCACGCCGCTGGTTGCATTCATGCTGGATAACGTGTTACTAATCCATAGGTTCAGTGCAGAAACCGGCGGATTGATAATAAATTGGATGATAACGCCAATAGCCAAAATACCGACAACGGGATAGATCAACACTGGTTTGGTGCCTTCCAGTGACTTGGGAAGTTTTGCGCAAAGTTTTTCCAAGCCAAGCATCAGGTAACCGGCGACAAAACCGGCGATCAATGCACCAAGAAACCCGGAACCGCCAGCATTTGCCAGCGCGCCGCCGACAAACCCTACAGCGAGGCCCGGACGGTCCGCAATACTCATAGCGATGAATCCGGCAAGAATGGGAAGCATGAAACCGAATGCCGCATTGCCGATGGTCTTAAAGAGGGCCGCGGCGGGGGAATTCATACCGAAGTTGGCGGGGTCGCCGCCCGGTGCAAGGATGGTATCGAGCAGAAAGGCGAGTGCGATTAGAATACCACCGCCAATGACGAAAGGAAGCATGTTGGAGACGCCGTTCATCAGATGCTTGTAGATCTGATGGCCGATCCCCTCCTTTTCGGCGGAGGCTTCGGTTTTTGTCGATCCGCCTTGTGCATGGAATACCGGTGCTTTGCCGTCGAGAATGGTCTGAATCAGTTCTTGTGGGCGAGAGATGCCATCGGATACCTGCGTCTGGATAACAGGCTTTCCGTTAAAACGGGGCATATCCACTTTTGTATCCGCGGCGACAATGATGCCGTCCGCGGCAGAGATCTCCGCCGGTGTCAAGACGTTTTTCTTTCCTCCGGACCCATTGGTCTCAACTTTTATCGTTACGCCCATTTCCTTAGCCTTTTCTTCAAGGCTTTCCGCTGCCATGTAGGTATGTGCAATTCCTGTTGGGCAGGCGGTTACAGCAAGGACACGGTAAGTACCAGGAGCAACATGCTTTGCTTCGGCCTCCTTTTTCTGAGTTTCCGCGACCTTTTTGTTTTCAGCTTCATCGACTAGGCGGAGAAATTCATCCTTATCTTTGGCATCGATCAGGCTCTGCCGGAAATCATCATCCATCAACAGGACACTCAGGCGGCCCAGGACATCCAGGTGTATATTGTCCTCCGTGTCCGGCGCTGCAATCAGGAAGAAGAGCTTTGTGGGTTCCCCGTCCAGAGATTCAAAATCCACGCCGTCATGTGCCACGATCACCGCCAGGCCGGCCCGTTGAACCGCCTTTGTCTTTGCGTGTGGGATCGCAACGCCTTCCCCGATGCCGGTAGAGCCGATGGTCTCCCGTTTTAAAACACATGCTTTATACACTTCTTTGTCGAGAATATTGCCAGACCGCACCATCAGGTCCACTAGAAGATCGATTGCCTCCGCTTTGCTTTTTGGTGCCGCATGCAGGTCCATAGCGTCTTTGTTTAGAAGTTCCGTAATACGCATAAAAAGTCCTCCTATCAAAAATCTCAAGCGGTTTATAGGGTTTTCAAGAGCTTCCGAATATCGTCGCCGCTGGCCAGCCACTCTTGAAACGCGGAGGCGCTGCCTGCGGCCAACCCAGTTTTAAAAGCAGTTTCATAGTTATGCGAAGAAAGATAACCAGCGAGGAATCCCGCGACCATGGAATCGCCAGCCCCAACAGAGTTGACGACCTTCCCTTTTGGGGGAAGACTCTTGTGGATCGTTCCGCCTTCATCCACTAGGATCGCCCCATCTCCAGCCATTGAAATCAGAACATTGCGCGCCCCCATCTGTTGAAGTTTTTGCGCATAGAAGATGATCTCTTGATCCGTTCGAAGCGATTGTCCAAAGAGATCGCCCAACTCGTGGTTGTTTGGTTTGATGAGGAAAGGGTGGTACTTCAACACATTGCGCAGCAACTCCCCGGTAGCGTCTACTACCACGCGGATATTACGACCTTCCAGCTGTTGCAGAATCCTTTCATAAATATTGGATGGTAAGGTATTGGGGATACTTCCTGCTAATACCAAAAGATCTCCGTCTAAAAGTTGGTCCAACTTTTGGAACAGGTTTTGCAAGTTTTCTGTGGTGAGATTTGGCCCCTGTCCATTGATTTCACTTTCCTGTTCAGCCTGGATCTTCACGTTGATCCGTGAAAACCCTTCCGGTACTTGGATGAAATCTGTGCGGCAGCCACATCGATCGAGTAACCGGCAGATTTCGTTCCCAGTGAAACCGGCGGTAAAACCGAGTGCCGTGCTTTCAACACCCAGATTGCGCAGGACAATGGAAACATTGATTCCTTTTCCGCCTGGATAGAGTTCCTCCGCCTCCGTGCGGTTGACGCTGCCGAGCGCGAGTGTGGGCAGTTTTACAATGTAATCGAGGGAGGGATTGAATGTTACCGTATAGATCATAAAGCGGTCTCCTTTCCAAGATCCGTTTCAATCACAGTGGTGTGGGAACGGATCTGTTTATCCGGCAAGCTGGTGGTAATGATGGTTGCTTGGGACAAGTCGGCAAAGATCACGGAAAAGAGTTGGTTGTATTTGGAGGGGTCCGCCAGAACATAACGTTTGTTACAGCGGCGTATAGCTTCTGTTTTTACCCGTGCTTCTTCAATGTCTGGAGTGCTGAATCCATCGCGGATACCCATTCCGTTTGTACCGAAAAAACCAATCGAAAAACGGTACCGCTGTAGGCTGTGTACCGCTTCTGTACCGACAAGTGCTTCGGTTACGGCCTTGACCTTTCCAGAGAGAATATAGGCCTCCAATCCTTTTTCCGCAAGCTTCCGCGCATGTACAATTCCGTTGGTTACATAAATAGCATTTTTTTCCGTAAGATACTCTATCATGCGTTCGGTTGTAGTGCCCGCGTCCAGGAACACAAAATCATTTTTATGTACCAGGGAGGCGGCACATTGTGCGATTCGGTTTTTCTCATCTACATGAAGGCTGTGACGCACAGACGTTTTATCTTCTGTCATTTGATAGACACCATCGACCGACGTGGCGCCTCCGTGTACTTTGTTTAGCTTTCCCATCCGGTGTAGAGCGGACAAATCGCGCCGTATGGTAGATTCTGAACTGTTGAGCAGTTCTGTCAATTCTAAGACGGATACGGCTTTTTTTTCATTCAGTCGTTTGAGGATGGCAGCATATCGTTCCTCTGTCAACATTCCGATCACTTCCTTTGTTATGATAATACAATCAAATTCAATCAAAGTCAAGCAAAATCAATCATTAAATTGACGAAATATGAGCACAGAGATTGTGCAAAACTGCAATTTTAATAAAGATTACAGGGGCATTCTGTGCATATAAATGGTTGCTGTGATTGAAATTGAACGATTTTACGCAAGCGTATTGAAAGGAAGTCCATGCCAATTTGCACATACTTTTAGTTGTATTTTGCCAGGGAATCGGATATGATAGGTTCATACAGCGTGTTATCTACAAAAGTTTGTGCGATAAATGATCGATTATGAGCGAATGGCAACGGTTTTTCGGAATCAGAGAACCGACAATGGATACAGAAAAGGGGATGCAGAATGATTTCACAGGATATATTGCGTAAATATGCTGAATTGGCTGTGCGGATCGGTGTGAATGTACAACCGGGGCAACTGATGGTACTGACGTCCCCTGTGGACTGCGCCTTTTTTGCCCGCCTTTGTGTGGAGGAAGCATACCGCGCTGGGGCCGGAGAAGTGCGTGTCAACTGGGTCGATGAACGAACCGACAAATTGCGCTATCAATATGAAGCGCAGGACTCTATGACGTCCATTGCCCCTTGGCGAATAGAACAAAAACAAAATGACATTGACCGTCAATGCTGCTTTTTGTATTTGAAATCCAGCACACCCGGTCTGCTGGCGGATGTCCCGGGAGAAAAGCTTCAGGCCGTGCGCGTCGCAGAAGAACTGGCTTTTGAGAAGTTTGAGTTTTATACAATGGCGAATCATGGTCAGTGGAGCATTGTCGCCGTACCCTCTTTCGCTTGGGCCAAGAAGGTCTTTCCAGAATTGGAAGAACAAGCGGCACTGGATGCACTGTGGGATGCTGTTTTGGCGGGCGTGCGGATCGGCAGCCACCGCGATGCGGTCGCAGAATGGCGGGAGCATATTGCAAATTTGGCGGAGAACAGCCGGCGGTTAAATGCATACCATTTCGAATCCCTGCATTTTCAAAACTGCCTGGGGACCGATCTCTTGGTTGGGCTGGCAAAGGGGCATGTATGGGAGGGCGGAAGCTCTCGTGCAGACAATGATGCTGTTTTTGTGCCGAATATGCCCACCGAAGAAGTTTTTACGGCGCCGGATAAGTACCGTGTCAACGGGCGTGTTTATGCAACAAAGCCGCTCAATTATCAAGGGAAAATGATTCACAATTTCTGGTTCGTATTTCAAGATGGCAAAGTCTGTGAATACGGTGCGGAAAGCGGCGAAGATGTGTTGAAGAATCTCGTGGAATTCGATGCAGGAAGCGCGTATCTCGGCGAGGTGGCGTTAGTTCCAGACGATTCACCCATTTCGCGTTCAGGTTTGTTGTTCCTCACCACGCTGTTTGATGAAAATGCTTCATGTCATTTGGCGCTGGGAGCTTCCTATCCGGAAAATATTGCAGGAGGCGCTACGATGGACTGCGGCCAGCTGGAAGCAGCCGGAGCGAATCAGTCAAAAGAACACTGCGATTTCATGTTTGGCAGTTCAGACATGAAGGTCGATGGAATTTTACCCGATGGACGGGAAATCCCGGTGTTCCGCAATGGTGTGTTTGCTTTTCCAGATATGATATAGATCAGAAATAAAAGTAAAGGAGTGATCTTTGATGATGAACATTCAAAAAGCAGCAATGATCGGTTGTGGTGCGGTGGGCGCGACTTCTGCGTTCAGCCTCATTCAGAGCGGCTTGTTTTCAGAGCTGGTACTGATCGATGCAAACCAGGAAAAAGCGGAAGGAGAAGCGATGGACCTCAGCCACGGCCTTCCATTTGCCCGTCCCATGAAGGTCTATGCAGGAACGTATGATGATTTGGCCGACTGTTATTTGATTATCATAACAGCTGGGGCTGCACAAAAACCCGACGAGACGCGCATCGATCTGGTCAACAAAAATGTAAAAATCTTTAAGAGTATTATCCCGGAGATTGTAAAACGCAATACCAATGGCATACTGCTGGTCGTTTCCAACCCTGTGGATATTCTCACTTATGTGACTTTAAAGCTCTCGGGATTCCCGGCAAACCGCGTGATCGGGTCCGGCACGGTGCTGGATACAGCGCGCTTAAAATACCTGTTAGGAGAACATTTGCAGGTCGATAGCCGTAGTATCCATGCGTTTATCATCGGTGAGCACGGCGATAGTGAACTCGCAGTTTGGAGCAGCGCAAATGTCTCCGGTGTGGATTTGAATCATTTCTGTGAACTGCGGGGGCACTACAACCATATGGAAGCGATGGAACGCATTTATACCGACGTCCGTGACAGTGCTTATGAAATCATCGAAAAAAAAGGCGCCACCTACTACGGCATTGCAATGGCAGTGCGCCGCATCTGTGAAAGTATTATTCGGGACGAACACTCCATTTTGCCCATTTCCAGTTTGATTTGTGGGCATTACGGTTTGGGCGATGTCTGCATGGGTGTTCCGACCGTTGTGGGGCGTTGTGGAGCGGAAACCGTCTTGGATATTCCTCTCAGTGGACTGGAACAAAGAAAACTGATGGCTTCAGCCGATGCGCTCCGTACGGTATTGGACGGGATTGAACTGTAATTTTATCTTTCGATCAAAGAGGGTATCCCAAAAGTCATGAAATGACGGAAGGATACCCTCATTTTTTTTAGAAACTCAAATATTTTTGCAGACAGAAAGAGGACGCCCCTTTCCTATGAATCGAAAAATTCGTAGTTTTGGGGTACCCTCTTTTGTAGATTGTGCGCATAATGGGTTCCATCGATTATGAATGAGGGGGAAAGGGATTGGTCCCAATATATGAAAAGAAATCTTTCTGGCTGTCGTTTGATTGAAATAGTTAACCTTGACAAAGTTTTGATAGTGGGCTTATAATACATAAGGTAGCATAGGCTAACTTTTAAAAACATTATCAAATGGGGGATTGAGGGAATATGACATTAAACGAATTGAAGATCGGCCAAAAATCCCGAATTTTAGCGGTGAATGGGCAAGGGGCGCTGCGCCGCCGCTTGCTGGATATGGGGCTGACACCCCATACAGAAGTGATGGTCCGCAAGGTTGCGCCAATGGGGGACCCAATTGAGTTGCATTTGCGCGGCTATGAACTGACCCTCCGCATAGAAGATGCGAAAAACATCGAAGTGGAGGAGGAATAAACCATGATGTTTGCATTGGCTGGGAACCAAAATTGCGGAAAAACGACCTTATTCAACCAGTTAACTGGTTCCAACCAACATGTGGGAAATTTTCCGGGCGTGACTGTGGAAAGCAAAGAGGGGGTCATCCGTGGCTATAAAGAGAATACTGTGGTGGATCTCCCTGGGATTTATTCGCTTTCCCCCTACACAAATGAAGAGATCGTCACGCGTGACTTCCTTTTAAAAAACAAGCCGGATGGGATCATCAACATAGTGGACGCCACGAACATTGAGCGAAATCTTTATTTGAGTATGCAGCTGATAGAGCTACATATCCCTATGGTGATCGCACTAAATATGATGGACGAGGTGCGTGCCAATGGTGGGACCATAAAAATTGATAAGCTTCAAGAAGAATTGGGAGTGCCAGTTGTCCCGATTTCTGCCAGTAAAAATGAAGGAATCGATGAACTGATCGACACAGCTGTTCGGACGGCGCGCAACCGGCAGTATCCCCGCCGGCAGGATTTTTGTTCTGGAGCTGTGCATAGAGCGATTCATTCCATTGCTCATCTTGTGGAGGATCACGCAGAACGCATTCAGACTCCACCTCGTTTTGCTGCTACCAAACTGGTCGAAGGCGATGAACCCATGCGAAACGCCTTAAACCTTTCGGAAAATGAAAAAGATATGGTGGAGCATACGGTCTCCGAGATGGAACATGAACTCGATACGGATCGAGAGGCTGCATTGGCGGATATGCGTTATACGTTTATCGACCATCTCTGTGCAGACAGCGTGGTAAAATGCGGAGAGAGTAAGGAACACGCGCGCAGTGTGAAAATCGATAATCTTTTGACGAATAAATATTTAGCGATCCCGATTTTTCTGCTGATTATGATGACGATTTTTTGGCTCACTTTTGGGGTAATCGGCAGTTTTTTGAGTGACCTTCTCTCGGAAGGAATTGATCTTCTCACCGCTGTTGTAAGTGATGCGCTTACGGCTTATGGAATGAATTCTGTGGTACACTCCTTAGTAATCGATGGAATCTTTGCGGGAGTGGGGAGTGTTCTATCCTTTATTCCAACAATCGTTGTACTATTTTTCTTTCTTTCGATTTTGGAAGACAGTGGCTATATGGCGCGCGTCGCATTCGTCATGGACAAGCTTTTGCGTAAAATAGGGCTTTCGGGCCGGAGCTTTGTTCCGATGTTGATTGGATTTGGCTGCTCTGTTCCTGCCATTATGGCTACGCGGACTCTGTCCAGCGAGAGAGATCGGAAGATGACCATCTTGCTGACACCGTATATGAGTTGCTCAGCAAAGCTTCCCATTTACGGAATGTTTACCATGGCCTTCTTTCCGGAAAACCGCGCTTTGGTGATGATTGGTCTTTACGTTCTTGGCATGGCGGTTGGCATTTTAATGGGATTATTGTTGAAGGGAACCCTGTTTCATGGGAATCCAGTGCCATTTGTAATGGAACTTCCCAACTATCGGCTACCCAGTCCCAAGAGTGTCTGTATGTTGTTGTGGGATAAGGCAAAGGACTTTTTGACCCGTGCCTTCACTGTGATTTTTGTTGCCACAATTGTTATATGGTTCTTACAGAGCTTCGATACCCGCTTGAATCCTGTTTCCAGTGGAGAAGCAAGCATGTTGGCCGGAATCGGCCGGTGGATTGCCCCGGTCTTTGCACCGCTTGGCTTTGGGGACTGGCGTGCTTCGACTGCATTGTTGACTGGATTCAGTGCAAAAGAGGCAGTTGTGAGTACCTTTGCAGTTCTTACGGGTGCCAATACGGCGAATATGCCCTCTGCTCTTGCGTCCGTATTCTCTCCGTTGACCGCATTCTCTTTTCTGGTGTTTACATTACTTTACACACCCTGCGTTGCAGCCATTAGCGCAGTGCGTAGGGAAATGAACAGTGGAAAAGCGGCAGTCGGTGTGGTTTTTTTACAGACAGGTGTTGCTTGGATTGTCTCGTTTGCCATTTATCATCTGGGGATGTTGTTTGTGTGACAGAGAGGACATGATTTTATGAACGGAATCGATTTTGCCATTCTAGCGATTATTTTTGTGTTGGTTGTTTTAGCAGTTCGCTATGCTTGGAACCATCGGAATTCCTGTGGTGGGAATTGCTCCGGATGTTCCCACAGTCAATCGTGCCAGAACTTACGCGACCATTCAGAGAAGAAATAACGAGTAGGATTTTGATGATTTTGTATTTGGTGAGGAAAAGCATAATACAACAAAAGACGCCCTGTATCACGGTATGTTTAACCGGATACAGGGCGTCTAGCCTTGTTAGCAGATTTTGCTTAGTCGGTTGCGATCGCCTTTTATCTTGACAATCCATTCTTCAGCAAGTCGAACCAAGTTGCCTATTCCACCGAAATTCCAAGCTCGTCCATCTTCTCCCTCAGTTTTAAGAAGTCCTCAAAAGCGCCGGGCTTACTGCTCGGATTGCGCAATAAAGCGGCGGGATGAAGTGTGGCCATCATCCAAACGCCATTTTTTTCTGTAAATATGCCGTGCTCCTTTGTGATTTTAAAATCCGGGCGGATAAGTTTCATCGCTGCAATACGGCCGAGACAAACAATTATCTTTGGTCGAATGAGATATACTTGATTGCGCAGCCAATGGATACAAGTCTCCTGTTCCTCTGGTAGAGGATCACGGTTTTGGGGCGGACGGCATTTGACAATATTTGCAATATAGATGTTCTTTTGACGGTCTAAATCAATGGCATCCAACATTTTGTCCAAAAGCTGGCCGCTGCGTCCTACAAATGGTTCTCCTTTCAAGTCTTCCTGTTCTCCAGGGCCTTCTCCAATAAATAGAACCTTGGCTTCTTTGTTACCAACACCAAATACCAGGTTGGTTCGCCCGGAACACAGGCCGCACTTTTGACATCCCATACAGGCGGTTTCCAGCTCTTCCCAAGTTTGATACATATGGATTTTCTCCTTTATATCATTTTTGCGAAATTTTTTTAAACATGACCGTTGTGATCGCTAACCATATTGGCAGATAAGGTGATTCTACTTTACTCTTTAGTGATCAGAGGGAGGCGAGCTTTAGCGAAGCCGGCTTCCGGTTACAGCGTGAGGTTATCTAAAACATCCGAGTTTGAAGAATGGAAAGGCACTAATAGAAAATTTGCGAAATCACAAAGCCGGATGTTTCAATGTTCTCTCAGCCGTCGGAAGAGGGCGAGCTTTTGCGAAATCGACTTCCGGTTACGGCGCGAGGTTATCTAAAACATCCAAGCTCGAAGAATGGAAAGGCACTAATAGAAAATTTGCGAAATCACA